>Ga0302294_10000051_pt1 | contig 35336 bp, 28 predicted proteins | sample III_Fen_N2_3_FD_194550 | JGI IMG/M metagenome (GOLD analysis project Ga0302294, IMG submission 194550) | Peat permafrost microbial communities from Stordalen Mire near Abisko, Sweden - III_Fen_N2_3 | ecosystem: Environmental > Terrestrial > Soil > Wetlands > Permafrost | place: Sweden: Abisko...
CACAGCGACGTCCGATTTGTACATTCTTGTGCGCCCGCCGGGGCGCATCCTGCCACGGGGTTATTTCCTGGTTCAGGATGTAGTCACCTATAACGTCAGCAAATTCGGTGCGATCAGCACCGCAGCAGAGGCGGAAACTGTGTTCTCGGCGCTCGATGGGCTCGTGAATGCCGTGGAGTTTCAAACGCTCTTTTTCAGCAAGGCAGATCTGGCGGCGCACCGCGTCGCAGCTGAGATCGGAAAGAAACATCACGTCGAACTTTGGACCACCACCATCGGACTTCTGGGTCGAGCACGGGCCTTCGGCTCATGGACAACCGACCATCCTGATTTCCAAGCCTGCACCATGGCAGCCGACGGCACGATATCTCTGGCAATTGGTTCGGACGGCAACCCCGTCATCGATCGCCTGAACCCGGATGCGATGAATTGGTTCCTGTCCAACTATCGCACACAGTACCTGGAACCGTTCAAGGGCCTGCTCTCAGGCATATTTTTCAACGAGGACGTCATCCCCTACATGGAGCCGTGGGCCAACAACAAGCGCTACAACTATTGGTCCAACGCCAGCTACAGTCCCGCCGTGCTCAATCAATGGCAGGCCTACTGCGTCACCCACGAGGTCAGGGATGATGCCGGCCAGCTTGTCACCAAATTTCCAGTACACCTTGCCAGCATGGTCGCCAATGGCAGCGGCCAAACCCAGTACTGTGTTGGCTACGACGTCCCGGCGACGATTAAAGCTGGAGACTATTTCACCCAGCTGCCGCAGGCCAAGGGCATCTGGAAACATTGGTACGATTTTCTCGGACAGTGCATGCTCGACAACTGGATCGGCCATCTCGCGGCTGTCGCCAATGCTGTCAACGCCGACAACCCCGACTGGCGCGGCACGATGTACTTTGGTCTGAACCACTGGTCTCTGCCCTATGAAGAAATCCTAGATCCTACGTTCACCGTGCCTGCGATGAATCAATGGGGTGCCTGGGGGCGCCAGCGCGGCGTGGATCTCCAAGCCATGGCGCTTCATCCTGAAATCGACCACATAATCTGTGAGACCTATCCGAAGATGGCGGGGAATCTCGAGTACTTCGCCAAAGAGTTCCAACGCATTGCCGGGATCGGGCGGAAGACTTTCGGCGTCATGTTCCACCGTGACGACAACTGGGCACTCAACGCTGACGAGGAATCCGCACGCTGGCAGGCCATCGCGCGACTCCAGCCCACCATCATCACCCGCATTCCTCGATCCCGCATGCTGCCATCTGATCCATTCTACAACGCGGATCTCGAGCAACTTTTCCAACAACGCCTGAAGGCCTACCAACAAGGACTCCCCGTACCTTGACCAAAGCGCCCCCAAATTTCGGCAAACCTCAAATGATTCCACCCTCACACACCTCACGCTGTCTTCGAGTTCTCAAAGGGCTGCTTTCAGCAATCCTGCTCTGCTGCCTCACCGCCTGCGGTGGAGGTGGCGGTTCCGGACAAGCGTCAACACCAACTACCCCGACAACACCAACTCCGCCCACTATTTCACAGCCCCTCTCCGTCAGCTACCCGAGCGAGCCTTGGTTTATTGAGGGAACCATCATCTCCGCCCAGCGCCCCATCCTGGCCAATGCCCAGGGATCGGTTTCATATACGGTATCCAAAGGAACAATACCCACCGGCCTCGCCCTAAATTCCGACGGAACTGTCAGCGGCACTCCGACCGAAGCCGGCGTTTTTGCGTACACCATCGAGGCGAAGACGCCCACCCAGAGTGCGCAGGCCGGCATCGCGGCCACCGTCGAAATCGCCACTGCGCTGACCCTGGGCTACGACGTGCCTCCGATCGTGATCGGAGCCGCCAACGATCCCGCTGTCCCGGTCGTGGGTTCCGCCACCCCGGGTCTCACCACGACGTTTTCGATCACCGCCGGCCGGCTGCCCGCCGGTCTCGCCCTGAATTCAGACGGCACGATCACCGGCAACCCGACCACCACCGGCACGGCAACCTTGACCCTTCAGGCGGCCAACGGCACCCGGCGCGCCACAGCCATCGTGCCAGTCGCCGTCTCCACCTCGGCTCCCAAAATGATCGAGCCCCAACCGGGGAACGTGATCTGGAAATCGGACCCGGCGGCCAATCCCATTCCCGGCGTCACGCTTGGCGGTGTCACGTGGTTAAACCCGGGACCCGATGGCAAGAGCTGCGTGCAGGTGGTCCTTCCTTCCACGTCGACCGCCTCCAACTACATCGCTGCCGTTCCCTTCGACATCACCCCTTTTCGGGGCATGCAGATCCGTTTCGAGTGCCTGATCAAGGCCGAGGGGGTCACCCAACCAGATTTGGCGTGGAAGGGCGTCGTCTGCGGCCTGGGCATGGATTCCGCCATCATCACGTACCCCCACACCAGCCTCAGCAATACGGCGGGCGCGTACGATTGGAAAACGTTCACCTGCGGTCTGAATGTCCCGGCCGATGCCTCCAACGCCAAGCTCTACTTCGGCCTGCAGGGCTCCACAGGCAAGGCGTGGATCGCCAGCTGGCAGATCCGGCTGCTCCGCCAAGATCCTGCCTGGCCTTCCGTCGATCCCGTCTGGCAGCCGACGCGCGATCCCAAGCGGCGCGGCGTCATGCTTCCGGGCACCGATTACAACGCGACCACCGCCGGGCGCTTCGATGTTCTCAAAACCTGGAACGCAAACCTGGTCCGTTGGATCATCGGCTACAATGCCCAGACCGCCGCCGATCCTGACGTCTACGATGCCTGGCTCGACACCCGCCTCGACGAACTTGCCAAGTCCCTGGCCGATGCCGACGCGCATGGATTGAAGCTCATCATCGACCTACACGTCCTCACCGGCGGGCGGCGCGCCAACGGTTCAAACGCCGTGTTCTACAACGCGGAACTGCAGAACCGGTTTGTCGCCGACTGGCAGAAGATCGCCACCCGTTTCAAGGGGCATCCCGCCATCTACGCCTACGATCTCATCAACGAGCCTTCCCAGTCCGGCTTCGTGCCGGCCGGCCTGCTCGACTGGCGCAATCTTCAAATCAAGGCCGCCCAAGCCATCCGTGCCATCGATCCCATCACCGCCATCGGCATCGAGGTCGACGGTTACGACGACGCAGGCAACTTCACCTGGATGGCCCCGGTGAACGTGAGCAACGTCATCTATTCGGTGCATATGTATTTTCCCATGGAGTTCACGCATCAGGGTGTCACCGCAGACTGGGGCGTGGCCGGCGGGCTCACCTATCCAGGGACCCTCAACGGTAAGCCGCTCAACAAGGACACCCTGCGGGCCCACCTGCAGCCGGTGCGCGATTTTCAACTCGCGAACAAGGCGCGGATCTACGTGGGAGAGTTCAGCGCCATCCGCTGGGCTCCCGGCGCCGCCCAGTATCTCGCCGATGTCACCAGCATTTTCGAGGAATACGGCTGGGATTGGTGTTACCACGCTTTTCGCGAATGGCCGGGCTGGAGCCTTGAAGCTGAAAACCTTCCGGTACCAGCAAATATCGACGACTATATCCCGGCCACCAAGACCGATCGCATGGACGCGATCCGTTACTGGTTTAATCAAAACACCCCATCAAACTAGCCCCTATAGTCGTGCTCAGGGCACATTCCACAACCACTGCTTTGTAGTAAACCAATCCCAGCGATGTGCATGGGCAAAAATTGGTAAACCGTCACACCCTCCGCGCATCCTAATTGTATCAGGCTATCATTTCGGCAGAACATCAGGCGATCAACCTCCAGCCCATGCGTCTCCTGCCCGCCTCCTCGTTCCTCGTATTCTTAACACTGGCCTGCCTCCTGACAGCCTGCGGTGGCGGCGAGGGAAACGGCGTCACCACCAAGGCGGCAGATCCGTCCGCACCTCAGTCTCCTCCGGCCATCGCCTCCTTCTCTGCTTCACCGGCAAAGATCAACGTCGGCGAATCCACCGCTCTCTCCTGGACTGTCTCCGGCGCCACCTTGCTCAGCATCGATCAAAATGTCGGCTCCGTTTCTGGCACAGGAAAGACCGTTTCGCCTTCCACCACGACGACCTACACGTTGAGTGCCAGCAGCTCCGTCGGCTTCGCCACGGCCAAAACCACGGTTACCGTCAATCATCTGCCAACCTTGAACGTCGTTTCCGCCGCCGCCGGCCCGGTCGGCACGGTCCTTTCTTTCGTTGTCACCGCTTCAGATTCCGACGGCGACACTCTTTCCCTTTCCGTCATTAACCTCCCGTCCGGAGCGTCGTTTTCCTCCGCCACCGGTAAATTTACCTGGACGCCTTCCGCCACCCAGACCGGCCAGTTTGGCGTCGTGTGTTCGGTCAGCGACGGAATCGCGTCCCTGTCCCGCACCGTACTCGTCACCGTCACGCCAGCGAACACGACCGACTTTTCCATCGCCTACCCGGTCTGTCCGCAACTGCGCGTCGGTACCACCAGCTCCCGCCAAACACCCCTCCTTGCCAACGCAACCGACGGCGTCGCCACAACCATTTCCCTGATTCAAGGCACGCTGCCTCCTGGCATGACCCTCAATGCCGACGGCTCCTATTCCGGCACGCCCACCCAGGCCGGCTCTTACGATTTCACCTTTCAGGCTTCCAACGACAGCCGCCTGGCCTTCGATGCCGTCCATGTCTGCGTCGTTCCCGCAGACTACGAGCAGCCGCTCGGCGGGGATCCCGGCGTGGCCGCCTTCCGTCCCGCCACCAATGCGCCGGGTTACTACGTCGACTCGGTCAAGGGGCTCGATTCGAACGACGGTCTTTCGTCCGCCAAGCCCTGGCAGACCATGGCCAAGCTCAACGCCGCCACCCTCAAGGCCGGCGACATCGTACGTCTGGCGCGTGGTTCGGTCTGGAACGACACCTTGCGTTTCGACCTCACGGAGCCCGGAACCGCCACCGCCCCCATCGTCGTCGAAGCCTATGGCTCCGGCGCAGCGCCCACCCTGTCCGTCGCCGCCGACAAATCCGCCGTGTATGTGCGGAGTACCTACATCACCCTGCTTGATTTGAGGATCACCGGAGCAAAGATCGGCGTTCAGACTTCCACCGATTCCAGCTTTGTCGTCATCGCCGGAAACGATATCGTCGACACCGGCATCGGCATCTATGCCGAGGGCACCGATCACCGCTTCTTTTCCAACTACATCCACGATCTTCACATGATCCGGAATACGCCAACGCCAAGCGACGACTACGGAGCGGAGGCCGTCGTCATGACTGGTTCCAACATGGAAGCCGCCTGGAACCGGCTGGTGAACTGCATCGCGCCCAGTTACGACTTCGAAGTCGATGGCGGTGCGTTCGAAACCTGGGGCTCAGGAACCATCAGCCACATCTATATTCATCATAATCTGGCCGACAACGTCGATGGCTTCATGGAGCTCACTAACAACATCGACGACCTCGTCATGGCTCACAACCTGATCATCAACTCCCGCGGCGGCGTTTGCTTCCACATCGATGATGTTGCCGGCAAAAATTACATCTATTCACGGGTTCGGTTTCAGAACAACGTGATATATCGGAATCCCAAGGTGCTGAAAGCCGCTGTCTTCACTTTCCTCAGCAGCAACATGGGAAAGCTCATCCCCGGAAACGACATGATGGTTTACGACAACATTATCTGCTGCAACCGCCGCCTCACCTACAACCCGGAGGCCCTCGGCACCAATTTTCACCACGAGCACAATCTCTACTACTTCACCAACGGCGGCTACATGGGAAGCACCGTGCTCGACGCTACCGAAAAGATCGCAGATCCGAAGTTCGTCGACCCGTCCAAGACCGATTTCCGCCTGATGCCGGACAGCCCGGCCATCGGCGCGGCCGGCAACATCCTGTATGACTACGATCTGGATGGAGTCGCCATCCGTCAAAATGCCGGCCCGCTGGAAGTCGGCGCTTACGAGTGGCAGTAACACAGCGATTGAATTTGGCGCAATAAACGCCCAGTGCCGAATGCTGGTATCCCTGGTTCTTGTTGTACCAGCCTCGCAAATACGCGCCCGCAGCGCCCGGCATAGAGGTTCAAGGTTGAGCGTTGGTCTGCGGGCGTTCTAATTCGCTTCATGCCGATGCCCAGCACCCCGCCGCAAGCTTTCGACCCGCTCGGTCACGCCCTTCTCGCGAAACGCCTGGCCCAGATTCCCGGCGTGCTCGGCGGCATGCTGGCACGCGGCCCGGCACCGCTAAAACCAGCCACGCTCGCGTCGACGCGCTTCATCGTTACTGGCACCGGCAGCTCCGAGGCGCACGCGCGATACCTCACCATGCTGCTCAACCTGCACACGGAGCGCGCCGCCGCGTACCTGCCGCTTTCGGGTTTTACCGCACGGCTCCAACCAGCCTTCTCCGGCAAAACCCTCGTCGTCTTCAGCCAGGGTGTATCGCCCAACGCCCAGCTTGCGCTGCGCCGGCGTAGTGACTTTTCACATACCATCCTGTTCTCCGCCACCACGCCGGCCACCGCACTCGCCGCCGGGAAAAAAGACCGCGCCGCGCTGCTCCAGGCGTTGCTCGACGAAGGCGGCGAACTCATCGAGTTCCCGCTGGCCGAGGAATACACGACGCTGATCCGTTTTGTCGGACCGATGGCCGGCTACCTCGCCTGCCTGCAATTCACCGCGCAACTTGCCAGCTGCCGCTTCAAGGTCCCTGCCGCCGCCGCCATCCTGCGTCAGCTCGATGCGCAACCACCCGCCGCTCTGCTCGACGCGATGCAAAGTACTCCGGCGCGTTTCGCCGCCGGATTCTCGCTCGTGACCGCCGCTCCGATCTCGGAGTTCGCACAAAACCTCGCCTGCAAATTCATGGAGGGCGTCTTTTGGCCCTGCCCGACGGTTTCTGATTTTCTGCAATTTGCGCATGGTCCGTTTCAGCAGACCACCGCACATCCCCATCCCATCGTGATTCTGCAAGGCGATGCGCCGGTCGAGGCCGAACTCGTCGGCCGCAGCCTGGCCATGTTGCGCGAAGTCGGGCTCGACGCGTTCGTCATCCATGTCGACGCACCGCCGCTCATCTCGATCTTCGGTTTCGAAGCCGCGCTCAACCGTCTCGTCTTTACACTTATGCCCCGGTTCGGCATTGATCAAATCAACTGGCCCGGCAAAGGCCGTGACGACCAGCTCTACGGTTTCTGCCCCGACGCCAACGCCCAATGAAAGACGTCGAATACCGCCAGCTCGCCGAACTCGAAGACCGGCTCTGGCACTTCGAGGCGCTGCACGATCATGCCCGTCGCGCGCGAGCGAACAAGTTGCCAGATTAACGAAAATTCGGTGACCGCGCTCCCTTTCGCGGGCGCCAGCCCCGACGTCATCACGAGCATGGATACCCTCTATCATTTGCATCATCCCTTCGACGCATTACGTGAATATGTTCGCTGCCTCCGCCCCGGCGGTCTCGCGGTCGTCAACGTTCCCGCTTACCGCTGGCCTGAAGGCGATTTACGCTACGTACTGAAATGCATTCCTTTTCCCCGCGATCGCCCTGCGGCGAAAACTTCTTCCGGCACCCAACGGTGGCAATAGCGACGTACATGACTACCCTCCTTGGATCTCGGGCCCCTGCGAATCCGGCTGTCGCTCGAGCGCCTCTGGCAAAAAACAGGCCTCCGCCTACCCTTCGACTGCTCGGTCCTCGCAGTCGGCGTGCGTCGCTGAAGTGCCGCTTGATTTTTCTGCGGGCTCGCTACAATAGCGGGCTCTTCGTTTCTTCATCTCCTTCCCACCATGTCCACCACCACACCGCAAAAGTTCGAGTTCCAAGCTGAAATCAAGCAATTGCTCGATATCGTCATCCACTCGCTCTACACGGAGAAAGAGATTTTCGTACGCGAGCTCGTTTCCAATTCCTCCGATGCACTGGAGAAATTCCGCCATCTGCAATTGACCGAGAAGGAAGTTTTCGACGACAAGCTCGACCTCGAAATCAACCTCACGACCGACGACAAGGCAAAGACGATCACGATCCAAGACTTCGGCCTCGGCATGACCCGCGCTGAATTGATCGAAAATCTCGGCACCATTGCCCACTCGGGTTCGAAGGCTTTTCTCAAGGCGCTCGGCGAAAGCGGTCAGAAAAACGCCAACCTCATCGGCCAGTTCGGCGTCGGTTTCTACTCAGCGTTCACCGTGGCAAAATCGGTCAAGGTTTACTCGCATTCCTGGCGTTCGGCCGAAGCAGGCCACGTCTGGACGAGCGACGGCACCGGCAGCTACGAGATCGAAGAAAGTGCAGATCTGCGCCGCGGCACCAAAATCGTCATCGAGCTAAAGGACGAGTGCGCGGACTTTTCGCAGGACTGGAAGATCAAGGAAGTTCTTGAGCGTTACAGTTCGTTCGTCTCGTTTCCAATCAATCTCAACGCCAAACGCATCAACACCGTTCAGGCGCTCTGGCTGCGTAGCAAAAACGAAATCAAGGAAGAGGAGTACACCGAGTTCTACAAGTTCCAGGCGCACGCCTATGACGAACCACGCCTTCGGCTCCATTTTAGCGCCGATGCACCGCTTTCGATCAACGCACTGCTCTTCGTGCCCAAGGAAAACCCTGAGCGCCTCGGCCTGACGCGCCTCGAGCCAAGCGTCTCGCTTTATTGCCGAAAGGTGATGATCGATGCCAAGCCGAAAGACCTGCTGCCGGAGTGGCTGCGCTTCCTCAAAGGTGTTGTCGATAGCGAAGATCTCCCCCTCAACATCTCGCGCGAAACGATGCAGGACAAGGCCCTCATCGAGAAATTAAACAAGGTCATCACAAATCGTTTCCTCAAGTTCCTCGATGAAGAATCGAAGTCGCGGATTGATGGATACAATGAGTTTTACGCGCAATTCGGCATCTTTTTGAAAGAAGGCGCGGCGCTCGATTTCACCCACAAGGACCAGCTCGTAAAGCTGCTTCGCTACGAATCATCGCTCACCGACAAAGGCAAAACCACGTCGCTCGCCGACTACGTGACGCGCATGCAGAGCGAGCAAAAAGAGATTTACTATCTGATCGGGCCGAACCGCGAATCGATCGAGAGCGGCCCTTACCTTGAAGGCTTCAAGGCGCGCAATCTCGAAGTGCTCTTCTGCTACGAGTCGGTCGACGAATACGTGATGAACAACGTGCGCGAGTTCGACGGCAAAAAACTCACCGCCGCCGACCACGCCGATGTGAAGCTCACCGATTTACCGAAGTCTGAAGGTTCGCTCAGCGACGACGAAATCAAGTCGCTCACCGAATGGTTGAAGAAGACGCTCGGCGATCGCGTGGCCGAAGTGAAAGCCAGCGACCGGCTCGTAGATTCGCCGGCACTCGCACTCAACGCCGACAAATTCATGTCGCCTCACATGCGCCGCATGATGAAGGCCATGAACAAAGATGGCGGCGAGTCCCCGCTCCGCGTGAATCTCGAAATCAATCCGCGACACGCCGTGATCAAACATCTCGCTGCCGCCCAAACCGCCGCCCCCGAAAAAGCCGCGCTCGTCGCCGAACAAATTCTCGATAACGCCCTCATCGGAGCCGGCTTGCTCGACGATGCCACGAAGATGGTGGCCCGCATCTACAAGCTGCTGGAAACGGTTTAAGGAAAGGCCGTCGTTTACAGGAGAAAACGGAGAGAGTAGAGCCGGAGAAATCGATTTCTTCTCTCTGTTTCCTCTGTTACCTCCTGTAAAACGGCTTATTCGCAGGTAATTTTAATTGCCTTACAATAAAACAGTTGGCTCATAAGCCATACTACGGGATTGCAGTATGGCACGAGAGCCATATCGTAATTTTCACTATGAAAATGACGATGCATATCGACGAGGAGGTTTTAGACAGAGTGATGAAAATCACCGGTGCCAAAACCAAGCGCGAGGCCGTCGAGATCGCGCTCACCGACATGGCCCGGCGCCACAAAATGAAAGAGTTGTTCACTGCAGGCCTCGGCCTGACGCCCGACGAGTTGAAGGCGGCTTTCGCCAACGAACCAGCTCCGGAAAACACCGCCACGATCCGCGTTGCCGAGGAAAAAACGCCCTATGGCAAACCTGATCATTCCTGACAGCAGTATCTTCATCGACGCGACCCGCGCCGGACTCGACCCGTTCGTCGAGTTCGGCGCTCACGTTGAGGAGTGTGAGTTTGCCACCTGCGGCATGATTATTCTCGAGGTCACACGCGGTCTGCGCTTCCCAAAAATCCTCCAAAGTTTCCGCGAGCGTTTCGCGGTCATGGTCTATATTCCCACGACCAATCAAATCTGGGAACGCGCCTCCCAGCTGGCATGGGCGCTCGACCGGCAGGGCGTCGTTTTGCCTGCGCAGGACATCTTGATCGCCTCGCACGCCCTCCACGCGGATGCGATCGTCCTAACTCACGATGCGCATTTCTGCTCCATCCCCGGATTGCGAGTAACCGATCACCTGGGTTGAGATTAATCCTTTGACGCTGCATTCAGACTTGAACTGCGCAGAAGCAAAGAAGCGAAGGGCAATCCATTCGCTACGAAGAGCGCTTGGAATCAATTCACCCCGTGGGTAAAACCGCCACCTCTCGTACGTCCTTTATTTCTTCCATTCTTGGTAGTTCAAATGAGGTATTTACGACCCTGTTTCTCTTAAGGCCAAATTGGCCAAGTATCCGAGTGAGGGTTCACCCGAAATAGAGTAATGTGTTACATCAAGGTGACGGACCAGTTTGTGGTCGTTTCTCACCGCCCGGCCATTACCTTCGCGTCTCCCAATTGCTGATGATAAAGCGAAGAAAAAGGACCAAAGCCATTCCTGCCGCCGACGTGCGAGCAGTGATTCCGCGCCATACCGCCAGCCCGATCAAACCTGATCTGGTGACTCCGGTGAAGTCCGCCTATTTCAATCGTGAGCTCAGCTGGCTGGCCTTCGACCGACGTGTGCTGGAGCAGGCGCAAAACGAAAAAACTCCGCTCTTGGAACGGATAAAATTTCTCGCGATCGTCAGTTCTAATCTCGACGAGTTTTTTGAGATTCGCGTTGCGGGCATCATTCAACAGGTCGATTCCGATGTGACCGAGCCCAGCATCGACGGACTCGGTCCGCGCGAGCAATTGCGCCGCATCCACTCGGTCGTGGCATCCCTGGTGGAAGATCAATACCGCTGCTGGCATGAACAGCTGGTACCAGCGCTCGCCAGAGAGAAAGTGCTGATCAAAACAGCCGACGACCTCACCACGGCCGAACTTTCCTGGGTGCAGACCTACTTCGCGGAACAGGTTTATCCCGTGCTTACACCGCTGGCGCTGGACCAGTCGCATCCTTTTCCCCAGCTCGGCAACAAAACCCTCAATGTCGTCGTTTCGCTCGACAACCCGGAAACGCCCGAGATCGAACACGCCGTCGCATTGTTGCCCGTCCCGCGCATCTTGCCCCGACTCGTCGCGATCGATCCAACCAGCGACGGGCCGCAACGCTTCATCTTCCTGACCGACGTCATCAAGCTTTGCGCTGGCGAACTATTTCCCGGATACAAAATCCGCAGCGCGCATGCGTTCCGCGTGACCCGCAACAGCGACCTCTACATCGACGAAGAAGAAGCGGAAAACCTTCTCAAGAAAATCGAAGAGGAATTGCGCAACCTCCGTCGGGGTGCAGCGGTACGACTTGAAATCGAGGATGGCGTGGAGGAACCGATTTTCAGCACGCTCTGTGAACACCTTGATCTGTCGCACGAATACGTGTTCCGCCTGAATGGACCGATCAATCTGCTGCGGCTCATGAGCCTGAGTGAAATCCACCGCCCGGACCTGAAATATCCGCCGTTCACGCCAGTGAATTGCTCGGTCCTGCAGTCCCCGGAAAACACGTTTGAAACCATTCGCCAGCAAGACGTGCTGCTGCACCATCCCTACGACGCCTTCACCCCTGTGGTGGACTTTGTCGAACAAGCCGCAAGAGATCCCGAGGTTTTTGCGATCAAGCAGACCCTTTACCGAACCAGCGGCGACTCCCCTATTGTCCGCGCCCTGATCGAAGCCTCGCGCAACGGCAAACAGGTCACCGCCCTGGTCGAGCTCAAGGCCCGTTTCGACGAAGCCAACAATATCCAATGGGCACGACAGTTGGAAGACGCCGGCGTGCATGTGGTATACGGGATGGTTGGGCACAAGACTCACTGCAAATGCAGCCTGGTTGTCCGTCACGAGGGCAAGGGCATGAGACGCTACGTCCATCTGGGCACGGGCAATTACAACCCGCGCACCGCGAGGCTCTACACCGACCTAAGCTATTTCACCGCCCGCCCGGAGATAACTGAAGACGTGGCGCATTTGTTCAACTCGCTGACCGGCCTCAGCCGCGCCCCCGAATTCAAGGAATTGCTCGTCGCGCCCTATAATCTGCATCGTCGCATCCAGGAGTTGATCCAGCGTGAAACCGACAACGCCGCCGCCGGGCGCCCCGCCCGGATCATGGCCAAGATGAACTCCCTCGTGGACCGGGAGACGATTGATAATCTATACGCCGCCTCGAAAGCCGGGGTCCAGATCGATCTTATCATTCGTGGCATCTGTTGCCTGGTTCCTGGTGTGCGCGGATTAAGCGAAAACATCCGCGTGCGCAGCGTCGTGGGACGTTTCCTTGAACACGCCCGCGCGTTCTTTTTCCAAAACGACAGTGGCGGCGAACCCCGAATCTACCTCGGCAGCGCCGACTGGATGCCGCGAAATTTCTTCCGCCGCATCGAGGTGGTCTTCCCGATAAAAGACCCCGAACAACGCCGCTGGATCGAACAGGACCTATTTGCGATCGAACTGCAGGACAATGAAGACGCCCGTGTGCTCCATTCGAACGGAGCTTATCTGCCAGTGGAGCGCTCCTCCTCCACCGAACCATTCTCCATGCAACATTATTTTGTCGCCTCCAGCGGAGAACGCCAGCGCTGCAACCGCTAGCACCGCTCCGTCAAGCGCACGTCCACGATGACGATGGATTTCGCCGAGTGTACCGCGTCTCGAGAGGCGCGGGTGCAAGACCTAACACCAACGGGCTTTGTGATTTGGACTGTGGTAGGGCGCGACCGCTGGGCGCGCCGCGTTGGTTTCGGCGGGCCCAGCGGTCCCTGCCTACCTCGGATCGCTAATTCCATAGTCCAATACTCAACGGATGTTGGTTTCAGCAGTAGCCGCGCCCACTAAGGCGCGGTTCCTCGAAAGCGACGGAGCAAGGTCAGGTCAGCGCAAAATCACCGCGCTCGGGCGAGGGGAACCGCTGTCCGATCAGACCGAAAAGTTCCTGTGAACGAAGCGGTTTGCACAGATACGCGTCCATTCCGCTAACCAGGCAACGGTCGGCATCGCCCTTCAGTGCGTGGGCGGTGAGCGCGACGATCAAGGTATGCCGGTCGGTCTTGATCTCAATCGCGCGGATGCGCTTCGTGGCTTCGTAACCATCGAGTCGCGGCATCTGCACATCCATCAGGATGAGGTCGTACTTGTTTGCCTGATACATTTCGAGCACCGCGATGCCATCGCCCGCAACGTCAACCTTGTGGCCCTGGCTTTCCAGCATCTTGCTGGTTACGGTTTGGTTCACGGGCATGTCCTCGGCCACCAGAACGCGTAGACGGCGGGACGCAGGTGCCACCGGTTCGGGCAACAGGGGCGAGCGGGTTCCTGCTTTTTGGTCGCACAGCGCGCGCAGGCATTCGTTGAAACGGGTGCGCCGCAATGGTTTTTTAAGAAAATGCTCGATGGTGAATTCGCGGCACCGTCTCAAGTCGATCTGATGATCCGGAGCCGAGAGCAGCACCAGGGGTGTTTTTTCGTAACCCGGCATCAGCCGCAGGGCCTGTGCCAGACCGAAAGCGCTCATGTCCGGCATGCGCTCTTCGAACATCACGAGATCGAAAGGTGGCTCTGGTTCGGCGCGCATCTGCCGGAGCAAACCAAGACCGGCAGCCCCGCTCGACGCCACCACCGGGCGCATCTGCCGCTGGCGGGCCATCGAGGCAATGACGGCCCCAACCGTGGGATTCGTCTCGACGATCAACACCGACCAACCCGCCACACCGCCCGTTTCCGGGGGGTGAGCATCTGAAACGGCTTCCTTAGGCCGGGTCAGGCTGAGCGCAAAATTAAAACGGCTTCCTTTGCCCGGTTCACTTTCAACCCAGATGCGGCCCCCCATCATCTCGATTAACTTCCGACTGATGGTTAGGCCAAGACCGGTGCCTCCGTAGCGCCGCGTCGTCGAATTATCGGCCTGAACAAACGCCGAGAAAATCGCCTCGTGACGCTCCTTGGGGATGCCAATACCGGTATCAGACACACAAACGTTGATGCGGGTTTGCCCCGCGTCCCCGCCTTCAATCGTCGTCTTGACCACGACCTCGCCGCTTTCAGTGAATTTCAGGGCATTGCTGAGCAGGTTCAAGACCACCTGTCTGATCCTGATCGCATCACCTACCAGTACCAGCGGTGTGTGAACATCGATATCGCAAACCAACTCCAGATTCTTGCGTGCAGCCTGCAATGCGATCGCTTCGACCGCGCCTTCCACACAGTCCTGAAAATTAAAGGCGATCGGGTCGAGCGAGAGCTTGCCTGACTCGATCTTGGAGAAATCAAGGATGTCGTTGATCACCGCCAGCAAGGCCTCGCTGGACGCAACCAACGTCTTGAGGTACATCCGCTGTTCGGGATCGGTCGCAAGGCCCATCGCCAGTTCCGTCATGCCAATGACGCCATTCATCGGTGTGCGGATTTCGTGGCTCATGTTGGCCACAAACTCGCTCTTTGCGCGACTGCCGGCTTCGGCGGCCTCTTTGGCTGCCTCGGCCTGAGCCACAGCCTTTTTTAAATCGCTCGTGCGTGCTTCGACAATGCGCAGAAGTTCACGTTCGCGATTTCTTAGCCGGCGCGTGCGCCAGAGCAGGGCTCCCGAAAAGAGCACCAGTCCGACCGCGACCATAGCCGCTTGAAACCACCATGTCTGGTAAGCGTGGGGCTGAATCGTGATATCATATTCCGCGCCATGTGAACTCCAGACTCCTTCGTTGTTACACGCAACCACTTGAAAGCGATAATGACCGGGCGGCACACTGCCATAGTGCGCTTCACGCCGTGTGCCCGCCTCAATCCAGCGTTTATCATAACCAATCAGACGATACCTAAACCGATTCTGGGTCGGATCAGTCAAACTGAGCGCCGTAAAGTAGAAGGCCAGCTCGCCATCGCCCGGCGGCAGGTTTTTCAGCGCTTCGGGCGCGCAGGTCACCTTGTCGACCGTCACACGATCAATCACGACATTGGGAGCCACCGTGTTGCGCCGGATATGTTCGGGATGAATGATCGCGACTCCTTTGCTCGTCGCAAACCACAGCGCTCCATCACGCGCGACACTGACTGACGGGATGCCGGGAATATTTGGGGCGGGGCTACGCATGCCATCGACCTCGTTGTAGAGCACGTACTCAACCAATTCTTTGTGACCAGTAGCGACTTCGTCGAACTCCGAAAGACTGGCCCGAAACACCCCATTGCGGAAAGTAATCCAGATTTCGTCGTTAAGGATCACGCCGCCATAAGTAAGTTTCCCGAGAGCCGGTGGCAGGGCGAAGGTATCAATCTGATCGCCGCGGACGCGCTGCACTTCCAGCTCATCACGCAGCACCCACAAATCACCCCGAGAATCCTCAATGATCTGGTGTGGCGCTTTTTGTTTACTTGCATCTGGTTCGGCTACGACCTGCTTCCAATGCCCCTTGGTCACATACCCCAGTCCGCCGGGCCAGGCTACCCACATGCGTTTTTGCGAATCGATCAGGAGCGCGCCGGCGTTGGTCACACCGGGAGTATTCACTGCTACGAAGATGCCGTTCACCAGCCGGCCGAGACCTTTTTGCGTCAAAACCCAGACCGTGCCGGCCTCATCGATTTGCATGCCGCAAACCCGTTCGCCCAAGCCCTCTCGTGACCGATAATGCATGAACTTGCCGTTCTTCAAAAGGCTCGCCCCTTCACCATACCAACAGATCCAAAGGCCTCCGGTGTCATCCTCCATCAAGCCGGAAATCGCGTCTTCGGAAAGTCCATTGGACCGATTGAGGGTTAACTTCCCCTGGTCCGTAAAATGCGTGAGCCCACCACCCCAGGTCCCTACCCATTTGCTGCCATCCTTGGCCTGCAGGATCGACAGGATGGAGTTCGACTGGAGACCATCCTGCCGCGTGAGCGTAGTCACGTTGACGTCCTTCAATCGGAAAAGACCGGCGTCGGAGCCGCCCCAGATGTTGCCTTCGCGGTCTTCAAACAGGCTGAGCACGTGACTTAGCGGCTCGGAGCCGCGCACCTGTACCGCCTCAACCTGATCGCGTGCATACCGGAACAAGCCGTTGGGCGTGCCGATCCACACATTCCGGTCATGATCGACGATCAAACTCCGCACGGCACCGATCTCGGGGCCGCGCTGCGGGGTAAAGGCCTGCAGTGCTCCATCCTTCTGCACCGACTGCAAGCCCCGATCGGTGCCTAACCAAAAGGCACCCTTTTCGTCTTGGGCACTCGCACTGATCCCGCCAGCGAGCAGCCCATCCGTTTTCGAAATCGCCAGCACCTTCTCACCGTTCACCCGGATGAAACTTTCGCCAAAAATCTGAAGCTCTCCGTTGGGCGCACGCACCACCTTGCCCACACGTGACAAAGCCATGCCGCCAGGAAGACTGACTGGTTCGACCCGGCCGTCCCTATACCTGAACAACTGAGTCGCCGTTGTGAAAAGCATGCTCCCATCGGCATCGAGCCAGAGTGAACTCACCGGTTTTTCGTCTATGTCCGGCCCCAGCACCGGGCGCGACCATGCCCCATTGCGATACCATAAAACACCATGCCCTGTCCCCGTCCACAAACAGTGTTCACGGTCTTCCATGAAAGCATGGATCTCGTCATCGGCCATTTCAGGAACCGTCGCCTTGGTGAAAACGCTGAAAGAAATTCCGTCAAAGCGAGCCATTCCTGCGCTCGTTCCAATCCACAAAAAACCATCCGCGCTCTGGTACAATTGATGAACAGCCGGATACGGCAGCCCGTCGATCGTCGTCCATTCATCGAATCGGTATTGGCTCGGCGCCCGCTGGGGGTCCAAGCCGTACGTATTCGCGCAGAAAATCAGCCCTGCAAACAGCACCAGCAGCCGGTGAAAAACTGAGGAAGAAAGCTTGGCTGGCATCGTAAATTAGGGGTAGTTGTAAAAATATTATTAAATAATACCCATCAACAGCTTACACCTTAGTGTAACTAAGTTGTCATAGTCAACAGGTATCGCCGGGCCCCTCTGCATCCGCAAATTAATATCCAATAAGCCCTTGGGGCGGTAGGAGGGCTCCTGCGCGCAGTTTGAAGCGATCCGCTGCGTGCACGAGGCCGAACCCCTGCCTCAGACCACAGGCTTGCGGCGATAAAAGAGAAGACCCGGCACCGCCAGACCGACCGCGAGTGCTGCCACGATAAAAGTCGCGCGCAGACCCGACGAAACCGCAGTCGAAAATAGCTCAGGCGTCAGCCCGCGGCGCTGGATCTCGACGACCGCAATCAAGGCCGTAAAAAACGGCACGCCAGGAATCATCGGGATCATCGCCGCCACCGTAAAAACCTTGGGATGTGCCCGCATGCGTTGCGCAATGTACACCCCCAGCAAACTCACAACGGCGGCCGCCACAAACGTCGCCAGTTCCACCGGCAGCCCGCCGGTCACCAAGAGAAAACGCAGCCCGCGCCCGATCGCCCCGCCCGCCGCGCAATAAAGCAATGCGCCACGCGGCACATTGAACACCAGGCCAAAGCCCACCGCCGGCACCGACGCCAGCACCATGTTTAGCAGAAGTTCAGTCAAAATATTCACAGCCACCCCCAGACTTGCCAGACGGTCATCGCAAGGATGATTCCGGCTGATGTCGCCGCACCCAGCAACACCGCCATCATGGCCCGCGAAAGCCCGGTGTTGATGTAACCCTTCACCATGTCAGACACGGAATTAATCATCGGGAAACCAGGCACCAGCAACAAAACGCAGGAGGCCATGGCGATCTTCGGATGCAGCCCCAGCTTCCAGATCACGCCCTGGCTGGCGATCGACGTGGCCACAAAAGCCGCCGCAAAAAACGTCACCAACGGGTTGAAATGCCGGGCCGCGAACCATTGACGAGTGACCATCGCCGCCGAACTTGCCGCAAAGGTGAGCCCGCAGCCGATCCAATCCCAACTCCTATTTTCCGTTGCGGGTAAACTCATCTGGGCCAGCCGCGCAAAGCACGCGCACGACAAACCGATTGCCAGCGCCACGATCCAGCGCGGATACCGCTCCGGCTTGATCGCCTCGATTCGTTCCCGAAATCCCGCACGATCCAGCTCACCCGCCTCCACCGCCAGCGCCGCGCGCTGCACCTCGGTGACCATGTGCATGTTGATTCCGCGGTCCTCATTGCGACGCACCGTCGTGATGCAATGATTCTCACTCAGCGTCGTGACCGTGAGGGCATTGGCCATGATTGCCACTTCCACGCTCTGAACACCAAGCGCCAGACCAAGGCGCCGCGTGGTGGACTCGACCAGCGCGCTTTCCGCACCGTGTTGCAACAACATCAACCCAGTCTCGATGCACAACCGCGTGATCTCGCGTTGCACCGGTTCGGTGTAGGGAATGGGCGCACGGGAAGCTGAAGCGTTCGGCAACATGAAAGGCACCGCAGCATGGCCAGGGCTTCCGCTACGCCAAGCCCAACCTGCGATCTTCAGCCAAGATTTTCCTGAGCATAATCTTGCACGTATTTCTTGCCCGCAGACTTTCCAATCTACCCCGCCTCGGCGACTTACTTGACACATAAACCTTTTACTTGACATATCAACCTTCTCCAGCCTGAGTGCGCTCCATGCAAGTCGTCCTCCGTGTTTTTCAAACCGCCCAAATCTTCGACAAAGCCGCCAAGCGCATCTTTTCTCCGCACGGCCTCACCTCCGCGCAGTTCAATGTGCTCAACCTGCTCGCCGACCAGAAGGAAGGCCTTCGAGCCTCCGATCTCGCGACGAGCCTGATTGTCGATCCCTCCAACGTCACGGGTCTGCTCAAGCGCATGTCGCGCGACGAACTCGTGATCGACCTTGAGAGCAAAGCGGACCGGCGCCAGCGCATTGTCGCGCTCACCCCGAAAGGCCGCGCACTCTGGAGCAAGGCTTCACGCGATTACGAAAAATGCCTCTGCCTGCTCGAAGAACTCGTGAGCGAAAAAGAGAAGAAACTCACCGAGGAAATCCTGGTTCGGCTCAGCACCGAAGCCGCCAAACTAGCCGAATAGTCTCATCGTCCTAAAACTGGCTCCAAATCATCCAAACCCGCCCACGGCTTTCCCCATGATCCTCTCCCGCCGCTTCCTGCCCCTCTTCGTAACCCAGTTCATCGGTGCGTTCTGCGACAACGTATTCAAAACCGCCTTCGTTGTGCTCTGCACCTTCGGTTTGGCCCAAGCACACGGCTGGAATCCAGCCTACACCGGGCAATTAATCGGCGGATTATTCATCCTGCCTTTTGTCCTTTTCTCGGGCTGGGCCGGTTATGTATCCGACATTTGGCCCCGCCACCTTTTTGTACGTCGACTCAAGATCTTTGAGGCATTCGTTATGTTCGGTGCAGCCTTCGCTCTTTATACTAAAAACTTTTATGGAATGTGGGCTGTGGTTGTCGCGCTCGGATTTATCTCTGCTCTATTTGGTCCGCTCAAATACGGCCTTCTGCCAGTCTACCTGGAAGAAAAGGAACTCGTTGCGGGCAACGCATGGTTTGAAGGTGGATCCTTTATTGCAATCGTCACCGGCATGCTAGTCGGTGGTCTGGCAGCAAAGTCGGCCTCCTATCTAAATATAACCGCGTTCGTATTGATTACTTTAGGCCTAATCGGCTGCGTGTCGTCCTTCTTGTTACCCGCAGCACTAGCCGCTACTGCTCAGACCATTTCACCTTGGCGTATACGTGCCCTCAGCCGCTGCACAGTCGAAGCCGTGCACACGGTCTATCGCCTTCCGGTCTTATGGCGCAGTATTCTCGGCATTTCGTGGTTCTGGGGATTTGGTGCGGTTCTTCTAAATTTCCTGCCCAATTATGCGAGGGAAACCTTAAAGTGTGATGAAACCGGTGTAATAAACTTGCTGTTGTGCTTCGCGATTGGCGTCGGTGTCGGGTCATTCTTGGGATTAGTATTAACGAAGGGCAAAATCCGCGCCACCTACGTGCCACTGGCTGCAATCGCCATGAGCGGCTTTGTTTTCGTCTGGATATTGGCCGACCGCTATGCAGGCACACATCTGGACATAGTGCTCTACGTGACCACCTCCGGCATTGGCATTGCCGGCGGCATCTATTCCGTGCCGCTCTATGCATTGATGCAGCATCGCAGCCCGGTCGATCAGCGTGGGCGCGTCGTCTCCGCCAACAACGTCATGAATGCGGCCTTCATGGTGGTCGGCTCGATCGGCGCGGTCGCCGTGGTCGCGCTCGATCCACGACCGATGGCTCTGCTTTTTGTCCTGGGTTTCGGGAACCTCATTGCCTCTGTCTACATGATCTGGTTGGTCCCCGAGTCGGTGCTTCACACCGTCGCCCGCGGTCTGCTGCGTCTCGTATTTCGGGTTCAAGTACGAGGCTTGGAAAACTTCCCTGCCGACGGCCGCCGCTTGATCATCGCCAATCACACCTCCTGGCTCGATGCAGCGCTGCTCTCGGCGTTTTTGCCCGACAAGCCGGTCTTCGCCGTACACACCCAGATCGCCCAGTTGCCCTGGTTGAAGCCTTTCATGAAATGGGTCACGGCTTTTCCGCTCAACCCGCTCGAACCGCTGGCGCTGAAGAAACTCTGCGCCTGCGTCGAAAGCAACGAACCAGTCGTCATCTTCCCGGAAGGTCGCTTGAGCATGACCGGTGGACTGATGAAAATCTATGACGGGGCCGGTTTCATCGCGCAAAAAACCGGTGCAAAAATCGTTACTGTTCACATCGACGGTGCGCATCTGTCCCTGTTCACCCGGCTCGGCGCCAAATACAGCAAACAGTGGTTCCCTCGCATCACGCTGACGATCAGTCCGCCGTGTACACTGCCCGCCGCGCTGTCACGCGACGAAGCGACGTCGCACATCTACAATCTACTGACGGAGAGTGCGTGCGCGGCGCAAATCCCCGAACACTCGCTCTTCCGTGAATTGATAATCGCCTCGCGCCGCCATGGTGGAGACCGTCGCATGTGGGAAACCTGCGACGGCAGGAGCCTGACCTACGCGCAAATCCTCGGCCGCTCCGGCTACCTTGGAACGCGGCTTGCAGCCATAACCGAACCATCCGCCATCGTCGGCCTCATGATGCCGACCAGCATCGAGGGAGCACTCGCGTTTTTAGGGTTGCAGTTCGCCCACCGGATTCCCGCCTGGCTCAATTTCACGATGGGAACGACGGCCTTCGCCTCGACCGTGCGCACCGCCAAAATCCGCACGGTCATCACCTCCCGACGATTTGTCGAGGCGGCGAAACTCGATGGCCAGATCGCGGCACTGACGGCCGACGGCGTCAGCCTTGTCTACCTCGAAGACCTGAAGCCGTCCTTCAGCGGGAAGCTTCGCGCCGCCGGTATCCAGTTTTTCCTGACACGCTGTTTTAAACGCCATGAAGCGGCATGGATCGCCGGCGGTCGCGATCCGCGCTGTGCGATCCTTTTCACTTCCGGCTCCTCGGGCCTGCCGAAAGCCGTGGTGCTTTCTCACCGCAACCTGCTCGCCAATGTCGCCCAACTGCGCTCGCGCATAGATTTCACCCACTCCGACTGCGTGTTCAACGCCCTCCCGCTCTTTCACGCCTTTGGTTTCACCGGCGGCATGCTGCTGCCATTGCTCTCCGGCCTGCGCGCTGTCCTCTACCCGACGCCGCTGCACTATGGCGTGATTCCGGAATTCATCTACAGCACGAACGCCACGATCTTTTTTGCCACGAACTCCTTTCTCAATGGCTACGCGCGCAAAGCCCACCACTACGATTTCTACGCGCTCCGTTATGTTTTCGCCGGTGCCGAAAAACTCCAGCCCGCGACTCAAAAACTTTGGAACGACCGGTTCGGAATTCGCATCTTTGAAGGCTACGGCACGACCGAGGCCACCCCTGCGCTGGCCATGAACACGCCCCATTGCAACAAGCTGGGCACCGTCGGGCGCTTCCTGCCCGGCATAACCTACCGGCTCGAACCGATGCCGGGCACCGCTGGCGGACGCCTTTTCTTTCGCGGGCCGAACCGCATGCTAGGCTACTACCTGCCCGACCAGCCCGGCGTACTCGTGGATGCCAACGAATGGTACGACACCGGCGACATCGTCTCCATCGACGACGAAGGCTATATCAGCATACTCGGCCGGGCCAAACGTTTCGCCAAGATCGCTGGCGAAATGGTTTCGCTCGCCGCGGTCGAAGAAGCGATCTCCAGCGTCTCCTCCGATGTTCTCGCAGTCGTGAGCCGTCCCCATCCGACGAAGGGCGAGGAACTCATTGTCTGCACCTCCGACGAGACCCTGACCATGAACGCTGTCCGCGAGGTGATTCGCGCCAAAGGCCTCTCCGATCTGAGCGTACCAAAACAGATCAAGGTCTGCTCACCGTTCCCACTCCTTGGTTCAGGCAAGCCCGACCTGGTCGCACTGCAACAGGCCGTCGCCGAACCAGCCGGTTCCTAATGCTAGTCATAGAATAGTTATCGCCTAAGTTCCTTTCGCCACTTCATCCATACCAAACCACTCCTCATGATTCAGACGCAGAAACAGTACGACGTGCTCGAAGCCACGCTCAGTATGTGTCCCGAATGTATGGTGACGATCCCCGCCAAAATCGTCCAACAAGGCGGACGCATTTTCCTTCATAAACACTGCATAAAACACGGACTCCAAGAGGAGATACTCGAACACAACGCCGAATATTACAGGCGGCGCAATGATTTCAGCAGACCGGGCACGAGCTGCAAAACTCAAACCGACATAGAACGTGGCTGTCCTTTCGATTGCGGGCTTTGTCCAGATCACGAACAACACACCTGCATTGGCTTGATCGAGGTCAACACAACCTGTGACATGTGCTGCCCAACATGCTATGCTAATTCTGGCTCTGCGGGGAATCTTTCCTTCGATCAAATTCGGCGGATGATCGACTTCTATATCGATTCAGAACACGGGCAGGCTGAGATACTCCAGGTTTCAGGAGGCGAACCATCACTCCACCCTAAGATCATGGAAATCCTCCATTACGCCCGGAGCACAAGCCTTTCTTATGTGATGCTAAATACAAACGGTCTCCGCATCGCTTCCGATGAGGCGTTTGTAAAGGAGCTTTCCTCATTCGTCGGCGGTTTCGAGGTGTACCTCCAGTTCGACGGCCTCGATCCCGCTAGTTATCGTTCTCTACGTGGACGTGACTATCTCGCGCAAAAGCTCCAAGCGATCGACGCTCTCGAAAAATACAACATACCCGTGACGCTCGTGATGACCGTTCAGGCTGGCATCAACGACGACTATATTGGCGACGTGATCGCATTTGCGCTCAGGCATAAAAATGTCAGGGGTGTAAACCTGCAGCCCTTTGCTTTCTTTGGCCGTAGACCTCAGCTAGTTCCCACACAGAACCGCACGACCCTTACAGACATTCTGAAACGTATCGAGCAACAGACAGCAGGGCTCGTCCAGTTCGCAGATTTTGTTCCACTGCCCTGTCATGTCGACCGAGTCGCAGTAAGTTTCCTCTATAAAGTTAACGGGGCGTATCAGCCAATCATGCGCGGCGTGGATTTCCGCAAGCACCTGCCGCACATCCGAAACACTTTTAATTTTCGTGTTGAGGAATTCCTCCAATCGGCGGCCTCGTCAGTTTCATGCTGCGGAATCGCCGATCTGCTCAAGATCATCCCCTCACAATTCTTGCTCAAGACAAAGTCCCAACGCATCGAGTACATCAACGAAAACCTCTTTCGCCTAAGTGTTGTTTCGTTCGTCGATGCTTACAACTTTGACTTGAAATCAATGCAGAAGGAATGCGTACACGTCATCACGCCAAACCTGTGCAAGGTCCCATTTTCAGCTTACAACATGATCCATCGTGAAAAGTATACCAATCTTTACACAAAAACTTGAGCAGTTGCGGGAATGTTTAAATTCCTTCGATGGCGTCGCCCGCGTGATTGTTCTGCTCTGTGCTTTTGCTACATTTGCCGCAATCGTCATAAATTTCCTCGCAGCGAAAAAAGCAAACACCGTCAGAACTGAGACGCGCAGCTTGGTGGAAACAGGGTCGATGCTCGGATTTTTCTGCGTTTTCTACTGCTTGATTCGCTTTCAGATCGGCACGGTATCCGTTTCCGAAAAGTTCATCTCGCTCCCACTTGCCTGCCTTGGCTTGTCACTCGTAATTGGAGGAACTTGCGTGAATGTGCTCGGCCGATTCGCACTTGGGGGCAACTGGGGGAATCAAATTCGCATCTACAACAATCATCAGTTGGTAACCGGCGGGGCCTATCGCTACGTGCGGCACCCACTCTACGCTTCACTGATCTGGATGTTTTGCGGTGCTGGGCTTTTTTTTCATAACTGGTTAGCGCTGGCGGTTAATCTCTGTGTTTTTGTCCCGGCCATGTACTACCGCGGTCGACAGGAGGAACAAGCCCTAACCAGCCGCTTTCCCGAATATGTAGCCTATGCAGGACGCACTGGTATGTTTTTCCCAAAACTATGAGTCCTGAACTCGTTCAAATCCCAAGGTCGGCATTCACATTCTGCCGAGTTTCACTTACCGTTCTTCTCTGGGTTGCATTTTTTACCCATGAAACCTGGTTGGTCGGTGTCACTACTTGTATACTAATACTCTCCGCCTTGCTTAAGGTTCATCGCTCGCCGTTGGTTGTATTGTATACCGTGACAATCCTGCGCCTGCGCCCCACGCACCACTTCGAGTTTCTTGACGTAGCCGCGATGCGCTTCGCGCACGGTATGGGTGCAGCTCTGGCATTGACGACGTTTATAGCGTTACTACTGCGACCTAGCATGGGGTGGTATGTTCTTCTCGGTTTTTGTCTATTGAAGACGGTTTCGGCTTTTGGACTTTGCCCAGCCTCAAAATTATTCATCTGCCTGCGCAAAGGAGGCTGCTGCGCGCTTACCCGTTCCCGATGCTAGATACTCATACGATTCCTAAAGAGGCTTGGGGCGTATATCCTTACCTCCACGTCGGCCCCTTCGTTGTCCCATCATATTCGCTTTGTGTTACCGCTGGCGTGTTGATAGGAATATGGCTTTATTTTGATGAAATTCGTCGAAGTAATTCGGCGAGCCAACATACGCCACTTATCCTCATTGTTTCGTTCGTCGGTGGAATCCTTGGTGCCAAACTGCCTTATCTAGCCTGGAACGTTTCGCTGTATTTGCACGGCGTCCGCGATCCTGAAATTCTTTTTTCTGGTCGCACCATTCTTGGAGGACTGATCGGCGGAACCCTTGCGGTGCGCCTGGTGAAATGGCGGCTCAATCTCTACGCCCGCAAAGGCGACTACCTTGTTCCCGGTATCGCGGCAGGCCTCGTCTTTGGGCGCATTGGATGCTTTTTGCGCGGCTGCTGTTGCGGAACGGAAACACTCCTCCCTTGGGGCATTAATTTCGGTGATGGGATTCGGCGTCACCCGACCGAACTTTACGAAGCCGCATTTTGCCTCGCCTGGTTCATCTATGCGCGCCTGCAAACCAAAACTGACACTGGCCGAATGTTCGACCGCTTCATGCTCTCTTATTTTGCCGCGCGTTTTTTATTGGAGTTCATCCGAACTGAATCCGTCGCGTTTGCTGGCCTTACACTCTTTCAATTGGTTTGCTTACCCGTGATTTGCTGGGTGCTACACAAACTTATTAACCCCCAACCTCAATGGACTCATCCGACTCAAAACAACCAGACCCACGCAAACACCTGACCGGATCCAAAGGTGGCGACGTTATCCTTGGGATAGTTGCTGGCTTCTTGTGGTGGATCCTTGGGTTTGGCTTGGTCACACGCAACCGAGGCTCCGATTCTGGTTTTGCTGTTGTTGGCCTGATCCTTGCAGTCATTATTCTATCAATTGTGCTGCGCTCAAAATGGGATTTCACCGGACGTTTTGTGCTCTGGCAGCTTCTAACCGTAGTGCTTACGCCGTTGATTGCCTTTGGATTACTTTTCGGTGCCTGCCTTCTGGGAGGAAATCACTTCTGATCGAAAACCGCCCCGTCTACACTTCACCCCACCCGACCGAGCCAGGCGTCAATGAACGGCGCGATGCGTTGCGCACCAAGCTCACAGGCCCAAGCGGCAAATACCGCGGCGAAAACATCCATCGTGTAGTGGGCCCGGAGGATGATGACGGTAATCGCTTCCAGCGCTGCAATCACTCCTGCCATGACTGCCAGCCAGAGCGGCGCCACCTGCGCGATCTCCAACGCGGCGATCACCGCAATTGAGGTGTGACCCGAAAAAAAGAAATCATTGCTCGTCCCGTAGGTCACCAGCAGCGACGGAAAACCGGGGTTGCGCCAGATCGTTCCTTGCGGAAACGGCAGCGTGCAAATTCCCTGACACAACTGCCGCAGACCAAAGACCAACAGCAGCGCGAGAAACGGCCGGAAGGTGCCACCGAAAATTGCCGCACCTATCAGATAGAGCCCGAAAATGTCGATCAACGCAGACGTCACGATGAGGGTGGCATTCGCCGCGCGCGTGTTGACTGAGAACCAGCAGTGGAGCGGTGCAGTCCAATCATGAAGTCGGTCAGAAATCCCATCTCCGGTTGGGGCCTTGCGGCTGATCAGCTTTTGCGTCCAAAACCAGACAACAAGGGCAAGCCCAACGCAGCCGACACGTACAAGAACTGGCGTGAAATGACTCATTGGAGGATGGCTCCAGGGTGCCGCGCCGAGAGCGATGAGGCGAGCATCGCTTCGAGACTTTGCTGAATGCCGTTCATGAGCGGATCGCCCTCGCCACCCCGCGTTCGCTCGGTGCCGGCCTCGATCGCTTCGCCCACCTCAACCACTGCCCGGAGCGGCGAAACGGTTCGCACCCGGTCCGTCATATCCTCCTCGAAACGCTCCACTGTTTCCAGGAGGCGCTCGGGCGTCGGTGCCGGCTGAAAGTAACTGGCCGGGTAAAACGCGAGCTGTTGCGCAAGGTAAAGTTTTGCCAGCAACGCCCAGCGCTGCTCCTGCTCAACCGTCGATAACGAACCAGCCACCAGGTCAGGCAGCAACGCCGTGCGCAACGCTTTCACGCGTCCGACCACGCCCGTCTCGCGCCGGCCCTTGAGCCAGACCGTCTCAATCGGAAGCAGCAGATGGTCGATGAGCCCTTGTATTCGCGTCGACAAATCGCCGGGCTGCGGTGCGCCGAGAAATTCGATTTCTTTCAATGCCAGCAACGCGCCGCCAATTTTGACGATGCGATCAACCAGAGGCAAATTGCGCTGCGTTTGCCACGTCAGCCGTTGCTCGATCGCCTCCAGCATCGGCTCAATCGTGGCTTCAAGCTTGCCCTCGAAACAGTAGCGGATCGCCACTGGGTGTACGACAACCTTGCCCGGCGTTTTCGCGGCCGCCCGCTGTTTCGCCGCACTACGCGCGATCATTGCCGTGCCTTCCATCAGCGGATTCAAGCGGTCGTTGTGTCGCGAAATCACGCCCTCGGGAAACAGCACCAGCGGTCGGCGCGCACCTGACACAATGTCGATCGCGCACTTGAGCGCCTCCCGATCCATTCCTTCCCGGTAAATACTGAAGGCGCCGGCCCGCCGGAGCAGAAACCGTTGCAGCCGGCCTTGCATGAAAAGATGCGCACTCGCCATGATATGGACCGGTCGCCCCACGTTATAACCGAGTGAAGCCACCACAAACGGATCACACGGCCGGCAATGATTCGGCGTGAGCATGATGCCATGCCCGGCCGCCACCGAAGCCGCCAACCGCTCAACGCCGCGGCACTCGATCGCCACCACGCCATGACTGCGCAGCAGCCTGGATTGCAGCGGGCGCAACAAAGCCGGCCAGAGGTTGCTCCGATGCGGAGGGAAGAACGTGTAGGGTTTGGCGACTACGACAGACTGCATGGGGAAATGCTTAACGACTTACCCGAAGGCGCAACAGCGCTGCCGCCCGGGCAATTCACTAAGTTGATCAATCCTTGGCGCTTTCCAACGGATGGTCACGCCTCAAGGAGTCCAGCGGTGCCAAACTTCTTTCGTGGACTGGCTTAAAGGGAAGATCTGGCGGGGCGGAAATTTAACACACCCGTAAAAAAATGCGGACGCCAGCTCAAGGCCGGTTCGCGCGTAACTAATCGGTTACTTTCCTGTCCTTCCCCTGCGGATCGAGCGGCCAAAACGTGGAGACATCACACCCTAAGAAAGCCTCATGGATCGACCGACCTGCCATGTTCTCAAAATTATAGCCGCAGTTGCGGCCGGGGCGCTGGTTTGCGCATGCACGAAAATTCAGCCCGTATTGCCAACTGATCTTGGCCACCTGACGTCCCTGGTCGAACCCGGTGATACAGTAAGTTGCCACTTTCGCGACGGTTCGAGCGCGGAACTAAAAGTGAGCATAGTCGAACCCAACACACTCATTGAAGCGGGTGGAAACCGGGTGGCTGTTGCTGAAATCACCAGTGCAAAGATCGAACACTTTGACAGAACCAAATCAATCATGCTCGGTCTGGGCATCCTCGCCATCCTGGCTGCGACATTTGTACTCTCGGCCACCGCCCTTGGCAGCCGGTCTGAAATCGCATTTGTGGCGGAAGAAGAGACTCCTCCGACACGCACCAACGAAAGCTCGTAGCGGATTTTGCCAAAGAAGGGCCTGGGGGTAAACGGTTCACGCGCCAATCATCCCACCCACCAAAAGCGCATACCTGAAAAACGAAAAAACCGCCTTTTCCAGTGGAGCCGAGCACTGGAATCGAACCAGCGACCCACGCTTTACGAAAGCGTTGCTCTACCAACTGAGCTAGCTCGGCATACCACGGAACGGAAGAGCGGAAGAAACTCGCCCTCCAGCCAAGGGCAAGCCTCAAATACAGGGCCTACTGACTCCCGATGCCACTTTCCGCCGATCTCTTTGACTACACCTTGCCTCCACATCTGGTGGCACAGACACCCGCGGCTCGTCGCGACCGCTCGCGCCTGCTCGTGGTTGACCGCGCCAGCCATTCGTTGTCGCACCACATTTTCGCCGATCTGCCGCAATTTCTCCGCACGGGTGATGTTCTCATACGCAACAACGCCAGCGTGCTGCCCGCGCGGTTACTCGCCCACCGTCCCACCGGTGGCGCGGTCGAATGCTTCTTGCTTAACGCCGAACCTTCCCGTGGAGACAACGTTTGGAACTGCCTGCTGAAACCCGGGAAAAAGCTCCCGGTCGGGGCAAGCTTTTCGCATGGCGCGGCTTTCACCGGGGAAATCCTCGCCAAACAGGACGACGGATGCGCCAGCGTGCGTTTCTCCACTGAAAACGACGCCCCGATCACCACCGTAGCCAATCGCCTCGGGCAGATCCCGCTGCCCCCTTACATCGAACGCGAAGGTACCCCTGCGGAACGTACGCATGACTTGGAACGCTACCAGACGGTGTACGCCGACCGGTCCAAACAAGTTGCCGTCGCCGCTCCCACCGCCGGGCTGCACTTTACGCCTGAGTTGCTCGCGCAACTCACCGGCGCCGGCATCGCCACAGCCGAAGTGACGCTGCACGTCGGCCTCGGCACCTTCAAACCCATCACCGCCCACACCGTCGAGGAGCACGTGATTCATCACGAACTCTACGAATTGCCGGTCGCCACCCAGCAGGCGCTGTTCGCGAACCAGGGACGCCGCATCGCCGTCGGCACCACTTCGGTTCGCTCAATCGAAGATTTTCTCGGCAAGCATTCCGCCCCGCTGGATCATGCCCACGTGGCTGAGGCGAGGATTTTTATCTACCCACCGCGAACGCTTCGTGGAGTCGACGCATTGATCACCAATTTTCACCAGCCGCGCTCCACCCTGCTCTGCCTTGTGTCCGCGTTTCTGACGCCGGGCTCGACCGATGGCATCGCCTGGATTCAAGAAATCTACGCCGAAGCCATCGCGCGTGAGTACCGCTTCTTCAGCTATGGCGACGCGATGCTGATCCTCTGAGAGTTGTTCAGCGCCGCATTGCGGTGGTTCGGGTAGGATACTAGAAACTCTGCCGGGGTTTGACGCCTGGAGTTTGATAGGGCGCGCTGGTCGCGCCACGTTACGAGACAAGCCCGCAACCTACAGCGGCAAAAAAATGAAAGCCCGCGACAGGCTCTCCCTGCTTCGGCAAACTGATTAACCCGAGTGCCTTGTCCGGCAAGTTCACACAGCATGCAACGCCGTTCGTTCTGTCAGAAAAGGAGAATTCGGTAGCCCTACCCTTTCTTTGCGCCTCCGCGTCTCTGCGTGAAAAAAATTCTGAAAGGCGGCAATAGTTCAACGGCATATGTTCTATGATGCCCTGGGTGCGCCTGTCCGATCGCCCTGAAATCCGCCGAAACAAACATTTGCCCTTACGAATTAGTTATGTCGTTTAATGAATGACAAACGGGTCGCGACGAAAATGCACCCGCGGGCCAGCAATTCGTCGCCACTTCACTTCCGTGTCCAGAGGCGCAGCGAGGACAACAGAAAATCTTCCAGCGCCGCCGATTCGTTCAAGTTCAGACGCAACAACCCCACCGCGTGCTCCAGTTTTTCGATCGCCGCAGTCAGTGACCGGCGCGTGGTGCCGTCGCCTTCGCGCAGTCGGGGCAAGGCAAAGGTGCGTGTTGCCTGTTCGATTTCGATGAAAAGCCGGGCGCGCAGGCCGTTGGCGATGCCCGTCTCGATGGCGACCTGTTCGTCTTCGGTGATTTCTGCGGGCAGTTTTCCTTTCTGTGTTTTCCAGACTTCGCCTGTCGCAAAATCCAGGATCGCACCAAACCGCGCAACCAGCCCATAGGCGGCAAAGATCGAACTAGCGGCGGCGCGTTTGTCGGCGATGCCTTCAACCAACCCGGCGAGCCACACCCGGTAATCGTCGAGCCAGGCCGACCAGCCATCGGGCGCAAAAGCGGACGCAGCAGTTGGGAACCGGAAGTGCAGGCAGCGGCTGCGAATTGTGGGGAGTAGCGCGTAGGGCCGCGTGGTGAGCAGGAGCAACGTGGTGTTGGCCGGCGGCTCCTCGAGTGTCTTCAGGAAAATATTGGCCGCCGTCGTGTTCATGCGATCGCACTCGTAGATCAAGGCGACTTTGCCCGGCGCGAGCGTGGCAGAAACCTGCACCTTGCCAATCAACGCGCGCGTCGCGTCAGCCGAAATTTGCCGCATTTTCCCGGTCGGACGAAGGGCAAAAAAATCCGGATGCTGTTCGGGCGCGAAATGCGTGTCCATGCCCGGCACCCCACCGCCTCCTTCGGCGTTGAGCAGGCGGTCGGCGATCGCGAGCCCAACCAGTTGTAAGGTTTCGATATCGTCGCCCGTGAGCAACAGACTGTGCGAGAGGCGTTGACGCGCGATGGCGCGTTCGATCACCACGATGGACGGGGTGTCCGCCAGGGCGGCGGGCCAGGGCGTGATGGCTGCCTCAGGCATGATTCGATTCAGCTGAAACCGCCCGCTCAGGCCTTGGCGGCGACGCGCTTGGCGACCTTGCGCTTCGGCTTGGCCACGGAAACCAGGCGTTCCTGCACGGCGGCCCAGACGAGTTTTTCGATCACGTCTTCACGCTTGGTGCCGTCGATCACGACAAATCGTTCGCCCATACCTTTTGCCAGAACTAAATATCCGGCGCGGACTTTTTCGTAGAATTCAATGTTCTCGCGTTCCATGCGATCGGGTAGATCGCTCGCGCGCTGGCGGATGCGGGCGAGGCTGACGCTGGTCGGCACGTCGATGACCACAGTGAGATCGGGCATGACGTTGCCGACGGCAAAACGGTTGATCTGGTTGACCGGTCCCATCGCGAGGTTCCGGCCGATGCCCTGATAAACGGTGGAGGAATCCAGATAGCGGTCGCTCAGCACAAACACGCCGCGCAGCAGCGCCGGAGCGATCACTTCACGAACGAGCTGGGCGCGCGCCGCAGCAAAGAGCAACAGCTCGGTCTCGGCGCACATTTCGTCGCCCCTGGAATTATGGACGATGATGTTACGAACCTGTTCGCCGATTTCGGTGCCGCCGGGTTCGCGCGTGGAGATGACGTCGTACTTCGCGTCCTGCAGATGCTGCGCGAGGTGCGCGATCTGCGTCGATTTGCCGCTGCCCTCCGAACCTTCAAAGGAAATGAGCTTGCCGAGTGGTTTTTGATCTTTGAGAGGCATGGCGAAATGCTTGGCGATTTATTGTGCGGGGGCGAGGATGTTTGTTGGTGGCTTTCAGGTTGACCGCGTTCACAAGAAACAAAAAAACCAAGGCTCCGGGGGCAACTCGATTCGTGTGCAGCGGCCTATGGTTTTCCATTGAATGCGCAGCCCAAACGTTACAACTCTTCCTCCACGTCCGCTTTTTCTCCGATGATGCTATTTCTCGCCACTACGAACCCTGTTCAGGTTTTCCTGCGCTGCGATCCCGCCGGTCAGGTCATTACGGTGGGGCTGATGATCGCCAGCCTCTTTGCGTGGACGGTGATGATTGGAAAACATTTCGAGTTGAAGCGTCTGCGCTTTCTCAACCTCTCGTTTGAAGAGCGCCTGCGGGAAGAAAAAGGTCTGCTCAATCTGCCCGAATCATTTCGAAACAAGCGCGTGATTCCCTACGCCGATCTTTTTGCCGATGCCGTCGAGGCTTACTGGCGCGCAGAAGCGATGGCGCGCGAACGTGGTGACACCGCTGTCCGCGCCCGCCTGGAACACGCGGAAAACGCTCTGCAACGCGCTCTCGCCCGTCAGACTTTGCGCTATGAATCGAGCATGGTGTTTCTCGCGTCGCTCGTCTCAGGCGCGCCGTTTCTTGGACTGCTCGGCACGGTTTGGGGCGTCATGGAAGCCTTTAGCGCTGTCTCACTCCAACAAACCGCCAGTATCCAAACGCTCGCGCCCGGCGTTTCCGCCGCGCTGCTCACGACCATCGCCGGTCTCATCGTCGCGATCCCTTCGGTCTTCGGTTATAATTATCTTTTCTCGTGCAATAAACGGTTGATCACCGAAATGGAAAATTACGCCAGCTCACTGGCCGATCGCATCGAGCTCGAATCCCAGTAGAATCATTGCTAACCGATTATTGAATATTGGTTATTTCTTAGTGATTTCCAAAAACTTCCCATGACCGTGGCGGCGACAACATCGCAGACGAAGGCGGAACAGCTGCAAGAGCGGCTGATCGTTTTTGCCGTCCGTATTCTTCCGCTGGCCAACCGCCTCAATGGAACGTTTGCGGGTAAACATATCGCCGATCAGCTATTGCGATCCGGAACCTCGGCGGCGCCGAACTATGCCAAGGCCCGGTCGGCCGAAAGCAAAGCGGATTTCGTTCACAAACTCAGAATAGCGATCAAGGAACTGAACGAAACTGATGTGTGGCTTCAGGTCACGCAACGCAGCGGTCTTTTGAAGGCTGAACTTTTAGATGGCATGCTGGCGGAATGTGGTGAGCTAAAACGAATTCTTGGCGCTTCAATCCATACCGCTCGTAGAAACGCAATAGGCGCTGAGCGTTAACCAATCGCCAATAATCAATCTCCTCATGGCACGCACCTTTAAACGATCAGGTCAGTCGCATCCGATTGCGGAGCTTAACATCACCAACATGGTCGATCTCGGCTTCACGCTGCTGATCATTTTCATGATCGCCACGCCGCTCATCAACCAGGAGCAGACGATCCCGGTCAACCTGCCGATCGAATCGAAAAGCACACAGACGAAAGCCGAGAAAGATACGAAGTTTGTCACGGTTGCGATCGATGCCAAAGGTGGCTATTATTTGGACAATGTTCCCGTCGCGTTTACCCGGCTCACCGAGCGGCTAAAGGAGTTCGGCATTCAACCCAAGCCACCCGTGATCCGCATCCATGCCGACGGCAAAATTCCCTACGAAAAAGTCATCAACCTGGTCGACGAGTTAAAAAAGAATAACCTGAGCAAGATCAGTTTCGATACGCAGACGAACAGCTAAGCGTAAGAAAATTCTCCCCGCTGCGTCATACCTTAGTCCGCCATGACCGCCCGCTCACCCAGCGCCTTTTTCTTGTCCGCGACGCTTCACGCGTTCTTCGCGGCGGCGCTGTTCTACACCGCTTACGCGCTCAAAGACGAGGTTATCGACAAGGCCAAGATCTTCGAACTCGTCGCCGGCGAAGGCGACAACTACGCCGCAACCGAAGCCCCTGCGCTCGGCACGCCCGGTGGCGTCAAATTTGATCTGGCCTCAGCACCCGCCGCTGCGCCGGTGTTCACCCCGCCCAAACCCGTCGAAACCGCAGCGCCTGAACCGGTGGCACCTGCGCCCGTCGAAGCGGTCGCGCCCCCCCCCCCCCAAACCCCAGCCCAAGCCGAAACCCGAACCGTCACCCGTCACCAAAGCGGAGACGAAACCTGACGCCAAGACCGATCCGGTCGTGCCCAATCTGGTCAAAAGCATGAAACGCGTTCAGGTGCGCATCGACAGCAAACAAAAGGCCCAGCGCGCCAAGGAAGAAAAAGAAGCCGCGCGCCAGGCAGCCCTGGCCGCAAAAGCGGCCGAGATCGCTGCGCGCAAAGCTGAACTGACCGGACAGGGGAAAGCGGGCGGTGGTCAGTCGAAAATCGCCAAGATCGACGCCGAAGGCATCGCCAAGGGCGTGTTAGGCGGCTCGACCTCAAACAAGACAGGCGGCGCTGGCGGCACCGCGCTCAGCCGCGAAGAACAGGATTTGCTCGGAGCGTATTTCGCACTGTTGAAACAACGTTTAAGAGAAGCCCATGAAAAGCCGGTTAATGGCGGCGACAAACTGGCTGCCACCGCGGAATTTCATGTCAGCCCGGCCGGGACGCTTTCCCAGGTTCACATCGTTAAGTCGTCGGGAGATGCGGAGTTCGATCAATCGGTGTTGGACGCGTTTCACAAGGTGAGCTCCATCCGGCGGCAGGACGATCAGGGCGAGTTGGTACGCCAGGTCACGTTCCGGATGAAAGATGAAGATTAAAAAGTCCTTGCCTTCGCCCACGAAACTTTGATTTTCCAAACCCTCACCTTGGACACGGGCTCGTAGCTCAGTTGGCAGAGCGCCTCAATGGCATTGAGGAGGTCGTCAGTTCGAACCTGATCGGGTCCACCAATGTGATAGGGCGGATGGG
>Ga0302294_10000052_pt1 | contig 35180 bp, 14 predicted proteins | sample III_Fen_N2_3_FD_194550 | JGI IMG/M metagenome (GOLD analysis project Ga0302294, IMG submission 194550) | Peat permafrost microbial communities from Stordalen Mire near Abisko, Sweden - III_Fen_N2_3 | ecosystem: Environmental > Terrestrial > Soil > Wetlands > Permafrost | place: Sweden: Abisko...
CGGCGATAGTCTCGCTTACGGTTGGTACGACTGGGGCTGGATGTCATATAACATGAGCGGCACCGACCTGGTCCACTCCGGAACGAATTCGATCACAATCAACCCGAGCCCGTACGGCGGCCTCGCTATGCCCACTTGGGCGACGCCGGATATGTCGCCCTATCATACGCTGACGTTCTGGATTAACGGCGGCACCGTCGGCGGGCAGTACATTGGAGTCGGACCCATCCGGAGCGACAGCTCCTGGGGTAATGGGACGGGGGTTACAGCGCCGGCGAATACTTGGCAGAAGATCGAAATACCGCTCGCCAGCATCGGCGCCGAGGGCAATCCGAATGTCAATGGCTTCTACATCCAGCATTGGAGAGGCGTAGACGAGCCGGCTCTCTCTATCGACGATATCCATCTTTCGGCCAATTACGCCTCGACCGCGAAAGAGCTCTCCGGCGCCGCCAATGTGGCTACGCCCCTGACGATCACTCGGAGTGGCTACACCCTGAATCGTCGCACCAATCGGATGGTGCAGACGGTGACCGTGTCCAATCCGACCGCAGCAGCGGTCACGGGGCCAATCTATCTCGAGTTGGATGCGCTCTCCAACAACACGACCTTGCTCAACGCCACTGGCACGGTGTCACTCGGCGTGCCGACAGGCGGCAACCCCTATGTGTTAATCTCCTCAGGCAATCTCGCCTCGAATGCATCTGTCAGTATCAGCCTCGAGTTCGCCGTCCCGGCTTCCGGCAGTATTATTTATGATGCACGCATCCTGACCGGTATCACCACACCCTAACTTCAACCGCCATAGAACCTCTCAACCATATGATTCCATCCCTTCACGCCAATTCCACGTGGCGAGTCCTCGCCATCGCTGCAGCACTTGTTGCCTCCACCGTCGTCGGTCACGCCCAAATTGCCTATCAGGTTTGGGTCGATACCCATTCCTTGATTACCAATCCCGCCGCTCCTTTCTCGTTGGACTTCCAGCTCAACGATGGCTCGGGCTTCGGCGACTCCAATAATTGGGCCACGATCAGCAACATCCAGTTTGGTGGCGGCAGTGCTTTTGGAAGCGCCACCACGACCGGCAATGTGACGGGCAGTCTAAGCTCAAGCGTGGCGCTCACCGACACTGACCCGCTGTTGAACGAGTTTTATCAAGGGTTCACCCCGGGATCATGGCTCTCGTTCAAGGTCACGATGAGCACCAATGTCGATAGCGGGGTTACTCCAGATGTATTCAGTTTCTCGGTACTCGATAGCAATCTGTTCAACCTTCCAACGACATCGTTCGGTACCGACACCTTCCTTGAGGTCAATATCGACAGCGCCACGCCCATGATCGCGACATTCGCGAGTGCGGATGGTAGCACCGCCGCTCCCTTGGCCACGGCTGTGCCCGAGGCATCGACCTACGGCATTTGCGCGGGCGCGCTGGCGTTCATGGCAGCTATCGTCCGCCGTCGGCGCTCCCTGCAGCAGGTGCCGCGAGCTTCTTAACTCACTTCACTGGGAACCTAAACGAGGTCGCGCTCGCGCTCTGGGGGTAGTACCCCGAAGGTCGCTTCGACTTGGGTGTAGCCGGCCTCGCTGAGGCCGGTTCCGAAAAGTTCCGGGGTCAGCGACCCCGGCTACATCAGATTGGTTCGGTCTAATGCCCCGGAGCTTGCTTCGGGGCGCTTTGCGATCGGAGGACGGGCGTCGTCGAGCGATGCACAGGCAGGGCAAGGCCCGCGACAAGCAGCGCACGATTGAACTGGCCGCGCTGCTCAGTGCAACGTCAGTGCTGGCAGCATGTTTTCGCCGCCAAGCACTTCAGGATGTGTCCCATATTTTCGGGATATGCATTCAAGTGGTCTCCGTGGTAATCTGTACTCGTAGCGCTTCCAGCCTGAACGCAGTTTCCTGCATCCCCCCTAACAAGACACGAAAATCCGTGCCGACCCGTATATGATTTACCTCCGAACGTCCCTTCAGCGGGTCGCAGATGCCGCTCTCGCGCCTATATCTCACTTTATGATATTCTCCGCCAGCAATCTGACCGCTGCTATCAACACTCAGACAAAAGCATGGCGCTCTCTCCTGGCCGCCGGCGCCGGGTTTTTTTCGCTGTTGGCACTCGCTTCGTCTGCCACCGCAGAGACTGCCATACAAACCTACGTGAGTGCGATGCAGCCCGGCACGAATTTGGGGAATACGCTTGATGCTCCCAACGAGACGGCGTGGGGCGCCCCGGCCACGACTCAAGCGATGATTCAGGGGCTGGTCGCAAAGGGATATAAGAGTATCCGCATTCCGGTTACCTGGCAGGGTCACACCGGCGCGGCCCCCGATTATATTATCGATACGGCGTGGTTGGATCGGGTGCAGCAGATCGTCGATTGGTCGCTGGACGCCGGCCTCTATGTGTTGCTCAACGTTCATCACGATTCAGGGAAATGGCTGCGTTACATGCCTGCGAATCACGATGCTGTGCTTGCTCACTATCGGGCAATCTGGACCCAACTCGGCACCCGCTTTAAAAACCATTCCAACAAGCTCCTATTTGAAAGTATCAACGAGCCGGGATTTGTGGACGCAAATGACAAGGATTTGGACAAACCGACCATGCGGGCGCTGCTCGATGAGGTTAATACCGCCTTCTTCAACGTCGTGCGTGGCTCTGGCGGCGGCAACGCGACACGCCCGCTCGTTCTGCCCAGCGTCTATACCAGCGCCGATCAGGCGGATATCGACTCGCTTAAGGCCACCATCGCCCACCTGAACGACCCTAACCTGATCGCCACGGTGCATTATTATGGGTGGTATCCTTTCAGCGTAAATCTTGGCGGTTCGCCTCAGTTTGAGACCACATCGATCAACTCGGTCCAGACAACCTTTGATGCAGTCTACGCTACGTTCGTGGCGCATGGCATCCCCGTCATCGTCGGCGAATGGGGCGTGCTGGCCGGCGATCATATCGAGCGCGGCGAGTTTTTAAAATACCACGAGTATACGCTGCAGTACATGCGCGCAAAGAATGTCACGCACATGTTCTGGGACACCGGTGGGCTCTACAATCGCAGCAGTCAGCAGTGGCAAGATCGTGAACTCGCCGCGATTCTGACCCAGGGTGTGACGGGGCGTTCTAGCACTGCAGACAGCGATCTGCTTTTCCTGAACAAGGATACCCCCGTCGCCGACACCGCGATCAACCTCAACCTGAACGGCAATAGTATCGTCTCGGTGCAAGATGGCTCCACCGTGTTGACCCCGGGATCGGACTATACGCTCGCCGGCAGTGTGCTGACCATCAAAGCCAATGTGCTCGCCCCGTACGCCTCCGGTGCATTCGACCAGAAAACCACGCTCACGATCAATGCGAGTTCAGGCCCCGCCTGGAAGGTCTACGTGCGCTATGCCGCAACACCGGTGCAGTCGGCCTTCACAAGCACGACCGGCGTCGCGCTGGCCATTCCGACCGCCTTCAACGGGGACCTCCTGGCCACCTTGTCATCCAAGTACACCGATGACACCAACGCCGGTCCGATCAACTGGACGCCGTTCCAAGAATGGGGCGATGCCTACCAACCGAACTACTCGAACAACACCATCACCCTCAGCGCTGATTACTTCAAAAATTTGCCAGCCGGTACCGTCAATTTCGCGTTCTACTTCTGGAGCGGAAAAATCTTAAGCTATCAGATGGAGATAAAGGCACGAAGTGGTGCCCCCGGCAGCGAGTACGTCATTTACGACAATGCCTTGGCCGCCAATTGGAATAATTCGGGAAGCTGGGCTACCAACGATCTGACAAATACGGAAGCGCCCAACTCTGCGCCGTATGACGTGGCGGTCGACGCTGGCGGCTGGGGTGCATTGCTCCTGCACTACACCGGCAGTACGCTCGATTCGTCGCAATATCACACCCTGACGTTCTGGGTTAACGGCGGTTCAGCTGGTGGACAAGTGATAGGGGTCTACGCCGAGCTTAATGGAAGCAACACCGGCCTGCCGTGGCTCGCCCTCGATCCGCTACCAGTCAACACCTGGAAAAAGATCGAGGTCCCATTCAGCAGCCTGGGCATCGAGGGCAAGACGGGCCTCACCGGCCTCGGATTCCAAAACTCGTCCAGTAATGCCACGCCACGCTTCTATTTGGATGATATTCATATTTCCACCGCCCAGTCCACGACAGTGATGGATGTCATAGGCACACCCGGCGGTAGCGAGAATCTCAATTGGCTGCGCTCCGGTATCTCAAGCTCATCGAGTTCGTCCTCCTCGAGCAGCTCAAGTTCGAGCTCTTCTTCAAGTTCCAGCAGCTCAAGTTCTTCCTCATCGAGCTCCTCCAGCTCTTCCTCATCGTCGAGCAGTTCGTCTTCCTCCTCCAGCTCGGGCACGGGTTCGTCTGGCGGTGGCGGTGGTGGCGGCGCTTTCGGCGGTTTCTTTATATCGTCACTTGGCATCGCTGGACTTGCACGGCTGCTCATGCGGCGCGGCCTTGAGTAAAGAGGCGCCGGCGATCACTAGTCGTATCCGACGTTTTATGACTCGTCCCGACAAAGCTGTCTTGGCTCAGCGCAAAACAGAGCTTCTCAATGTCTAGAGCGTTCAAACTAAACTGTAGCCGTTTGAAAACAGAATACGGGCCCGAAAATGATCTGGTGGTAGGGCGGGACCGCTGGGCCTGCCGCGTTGGTTACGGCGCGCCCAGCGGTCGCGCGCTACCTTTAAAACGGCAATAGTATTTCTGGAAAAGCTCCAGCTTCTCAAGGACCGACAATCATCAACACCATGAAAACCGATTTTGAAACTCCCCGGGCGTTTTGCTCGCGATCTCCACGCGCGCTCGGATTTGCTGTATGGCTCTGTCTTGTTGTTGGGTTCATAGGCAAACCAGTCCGTGCAGCCAATGTGCCTGACGAGCCGGCGCTCCGCGTCGCGTGCGTCGGCGACAGCATCACCGACGGTTACAAGATGCCAGACAAGGTGCACAAAGCCTACCCGATACAGCTTGCACGGCTGCTTGGGCCGGGCTGGGAGGTGCGCAACTTCGGCGTCAGCGGTGCGACCTTGATGCGAGGCACCGGGTATCCCTACGATCAGCGACCGGAGTGTGGCGCCGCGCTTGCGTGGAAACCCAATGTCGTCGTCATCGCTCTCGGCACAAACGACACGAAAGCCGAAGCCATCGGCGCGCGTCCCGCGGATTTCGTGCCGAGTTACCACGCGCTGATCGCAGATTTTCGAGCAGCAAACCCGCAGGCGAAATTTTTTCTCTGCCTGCCGCCGCCAGCTTTTCCCGAAGCGATGGGCATCAGCGATCAGGTGCTTCGACAGGAAATTTTGCCGCGCATCCGCCAGATCGCAGCTGAAGAAAAACTGCCTCTCATCGACCTGCATACACCGCTTGAGGACGCGGCGGCGCTTTTTCCCGACAAGATTCACCCGACGGACGAGGGTGCCGCGCGAATCGCGGAACAGGTCTATGGCGAACTTATGGCTGCGCTGCAGCCCGCCGCTAAATCGCTGGAGACTTCACTCAACACTGCCGTTGTCCCTGTCTCTCGTCTAGAGGATGACAGTTACAACTGGTGGACACGCCACGCGGCGGAACTGGCAGTAGGTGCAAAAATCGATCCCGGGGTCGTGCTGATCGGCGACTCGATCACCCATTTCTGGGCCGGCGAGCCGCTCAGCAACCACCTGAATGGTCCGCGCGCGTGGGCCGAGACTTTTGGTGCGCGCCGTGTGCTGAATCTTGGTTTCGGCTGGGACCGAACGCAAAACGTGCTCTGGCGAATCGCTCACGGTGAATTCGACGGACTTCACCCGAAGCTGGTGATCATAAATATCGGCACGAACAATTTCGGCACCACGCCGAACGCCCGCGCCAACACGCCAGCAGAGATAGTGGAGGGGATTTCCGCCATCTGCGATCGCCTGCACCAAAAGAGCCCGGCGACGCATATCCTCGTGATGGGCGTACTGCCGCGGGGTTACCGTCCTGACGATGGTTTTCGCGCTCCTATCGCTGCGCTAAACGCGGCCCTGGCGCGCCAACTTGTCGGCAGGACCGACACGACGTTCCTCGATATCGGCGCTCGTTTCCTCGCGCCCGATGGCAGCTTGCCCGCCGAACTCATGCCAGACGGCACGCATCCGTCGGAAAAGGGTTACGCCATCTGGGGCCGCGCGATTGTTGAGACGGGTTTATTACCTTGAGCGTGGATCTCCCATCCAGGGCTGTGTCGTGTTTTCCCCATAACAACCCCCGGTACTCGCGCCACGGGGGCGAACCAATGCGTTTCGCAAAGGTTTTTTGGGATATGTATCATGGTCGATACCACGTCCCGTCTGATAAAAAGAGTGACGCACCTGCGCGCGGTTTTTCCAAAGAACTCGCTCCAGGCTAAACCCAGCAGCCGATTCCTGGCCCGAATTTAACATCAGTCTAGATATGAATAATTATTCCATTCCATTGGTTCGGCTTCTTCCTTGCGTTACTCTTTTAGTTTTAGCGCTGGTTCTGCCGAGCGTGACCAACGCGGCCGACGGTGACGCCGCCTCGCGCGAGCATGCGAACTTCGACGCCGGCTGGCGCTTCGCCTTTGGGCATCCCTTCGACCCGGCTAAAGATTTCAATCACGGCACTGGCTACTTCTCGTATTTCACAAAAGCTGGCACCGGCGACGGCCCTGCCGATCCGAAGTTCGATGCGTCGGGGTGGCGCGAACTCGACTTGCCGCACGACTGGGCGGTGGAAGCGCCGTTCGACGGCAGAGGCGGTCACAGCCACGGATACAAGGCGATCGGGCGCAATTTTTCCGAGCGCAGCGTAGGCTGGTATCGGAAGACGTTTACGGTTCCCGCGACCGATCTTGGGCGGCGACTCACGCTCGAGTTTGACGGCGTTCACCGCGATTCTCAGGTCTGGGTCAACGGCTTCTACCTCGGTCGCGAGCCCAGCGGTTCGACCAGCTTCCGCTACGATATCACCGACTATCTCAACTATGGCGGCGTCAACACGGTTGCTGTGCGCGTCGACGTGACGATGGAGGAAGGTTGGTACTACGAAGGCGCCGGCATTTATCGTCACGTGTGGCTCACCAAAACCGCGCCGCTGCACGTGGCGCCTTGGGGCACGTTCGTCACGAGCGCTGTGCGCGACGATTTCTCGACTGCTGACGTCACCGCACGCGCGACGGTCGTGAACGATGGCACCGCTGCGGCGACGTTTCAATTGGAGCAGACGATCCTCGACCCCGACGGCGAGAGCATCGCCACCAAAACGCTCCCCACGCTCAGTGTGGCGCCCGGCGAGGCGTCGGAATTTTCGGTGGTAATGCCGGTCGTGCAGCCGAGGCTTTGGTCGCTCGAAATGCCTGCACTCCACAAACTCGTAACGATCGTGCGCGATGCGGCTGGCGCGGTTGTCGATCGCTACGAGACGCCGTTTGGTATTCGCACGATTCGCTGGGACCCGAACCAGGGATTCTTCCTTAACGGCAAACACGTCCTGATCAAAGGTACAAACAATCACCAGGATCACGCGGGCGTGGGCATCGCGGTGCCCGATGCGTTGTGGGCATTCCGCATCAGACGGCTGAAGGAATTTGGCAACAACGCCTATCGCACCTCACATCATCCGCCCGCGCCGGAACTGCTCGAAGCCTGTGACCGGCTGGGAATGTTGGTGCTCGACGAGAACCGATTGATGGGCTCGAACCCGCAGCAGCTCGGAACATTGGAGGCAATGATGCGCCGTGACCGCAACCACCCGAGTGTCATTCTCTGGTCGGTCGGAAACGAGGAATGGGCCATCGAGGGCAACGAAAAAGGCGCTCGACTCACGGCCACGATGCAAGCGTTTGCGCAACGGCTCGATCCCACACGACGGACCACCGTGGCGATCAGTGGTGGTTGGGGCGCCGGCTCTTCCACCACAGCTGATGTGATGGGCTACAATTATTTCACGCATGGAAGCACCGACGAGCAGCACGCGAAATTCCCGAACCAGCCCGGCGTCGGCACGGAAGAGACCACCGACCAAGGCACGCGCGGGATCTATTTCGACGACAAGGCTCGCGCACACCAGATTCCGCCCGTGAAGGGCGATTCTGGCGGCAACGTCGAGATCGGTTGGCAACATTTTGCCGCGCGACCGTACCTCGCCGGCTTGTTCTACTGGACAGGCTTCGATTATCGCGGTGAATCAAATCCGTTCGGGTTTCCCGCGGTAAGCTCGCAATACGGCATCATGGATACCTGCGGATTTCCCAAGGACCAATACTACTTCCTAAAATCCTGGTGGACGGACGAACCCGTCCTGCACGTGTTCCCGCACTGGAATTGGCCGGACAAGATCGGCCAGACGCTCAAAGTCGGCTGTTACAGCAACCACGAAGCAATCGAACTTCTTCTCAATGGCGTATTGCTTGGCAAAAAGGATATGCCGCGCAACGGACATCTCGAATGGCAGGTTGTCTATCAGCCGGGTGTACTCGAGGCGCGCGGTTACCGTGGCGGCAAAGTTGCCCAGACCACTCGCATTGAGACAACCGGCGCATCGGCCAACCTGGTGCTCACGCCGGACCGCCATGTGATCCGCGCCGATGGTACCGACGTGGTTGTGTTCGCAGTTTCGACGGTCGACGCACAGGGCCGTCACGTACCAACAGCAAATCAGCTCGTAAAATTTGCCGTCACCGGCGGTCGCATCATCGGTGTCGGCAATGGAGACCCGAGTTGCCACGAGTCCGACAAAGGCAGCGAGCGCAGTCTCTTCAACGGCTACGCCCAGGTCATCGTGCAAGCGACGCACGGGGCGGGCGAGATTCGCCTCAGCGCAAAATCCGAGGGTCTAGCTCCTGCGGAAGTCGCGGTTACCAGTGAGCTGCCGGTTTTAGGCGATAGCAGACAGATCGACGAAAAAGAAACCCGAATCGTCTCGGGATACCTGTTGAACAACAATGTCTGGGGCAAAGAGAATTCGCCTCAGGGATGGCAGCTGATCGATGTCGTGAAGCCGGGCGCGAAGTTGTCCTGGACGGTTCGGTACAATTGGCCGGTGGGAACGAATCAGTATAGCGTCAAGTGTTACCCTAGCGTCGTTACCGGCTGGCAGTGGGGTTCCTGGTCGGCCGATGGCAGACTCCCCGTTCCGGTGTCTGACGTCACCAAGGCGGTAAGTAGTGGTTCGGCGCAATTGCAGAACCCTGGAGTACAGAATCTCGCGTACGATTTGTGGTTCCATGCCGCTGCTCCGGTGCGTGGCGAGGACAAACCTTCGGATGAATTGATGATCTGGATGGCGCGCCATGGCGGCGCTGGTCCGCTCGGCGAGCTGCGCGAGAAAGTCCGGATCGATGGTGCGGAGTGGAGCCTCTACGTCGGTGACATCGGCTGGAAGGTTTTTTCATTTGTGCGTGAGGAAAACGCCGTGTCGTGGCGCGTGGACGTGAAGGCTTTCATCGCTCATCTCGTGCGAAGCGGTCTTATGTCCGAAACAAAACAGCTTTCGAGCATCCAATTCGGCACGGAAGTTTTTTCCAGTCCCGGCGACGGGCGCTTGGACGTGACGGACTATTTTGTGGAGATCGAAAAACGGTCGACCCAGGCCGCACACCCTAGAGAATAGTCTGCGCCAACTCCCTCGGCACCTGAGCGCCTTCCCGCAATTGGCAGGTGCCGAGCCGTCGAGCGGCGCTAATTGCAGTGAAGACAAGGCCAAACCGCTCACCGCCGAAGACGTGCGCTGGCGAAACGATCTACGCGGTAGCGACGAGAAACTTAAATGGGCGCAGACCGCCGAGGCTTTGCTGATCGAAACACTGCAGGCACAACCAGACAAAATCGCCATTGTGTTCAAGCTCACGCCCCGCCGCTGAGGATCGATCCGCGCGCTGCGTCGTACCTAGCGGATTTCAGGACCGGGCAGCATTTCCCAGGGGTGATTCGTGATTACGGCTACGGCCTGTGCGCGCGAGTGCACATGCAGCTTTTCGTAGATCCGTCGGATATACGTGTTCACCGTCTCTCGCCCGATCCCCAGCGTATCGGCGATCTTCTTGTAGAGGTAACCTTGGGCGAGCAGGGCCAGCACCTCGTTTTCGCGCTTCGAGAGTCCTTCGGCGGGGAGAATCTTGGGTTTAGGCGCTTGGAGCGATTGCACCACTTTGCGGGCAATGTTGCTGCTCATCGGCGAGCCGCCCGCGTGCACTTCGCGCAGCGCGTCGATCAAAGCCTCGCGCGAGGTGGTCTTTACCAAGTAGCCGGTTGCACCGGCCGACAGGGCGTCAAAGATGTGGTTCGAGTCCTCATACACCGTCAGCATGACGAACTGTGTCTTAGGGATAATTGGCTTCAGTTGACGGACGCACTCGATCCCACTGAGGCCGGGAAGATTGATGTCGACCAGGACCACGTCCGGCTTGCGCTGAACGATCTGCGGCAAGGCGCTCTCAACGTCCGGAAGAACTCCCACGCAGACGAAACCCTCGGCTTTTTGGAGCCATGTCGTCAGGATTTCGCGGACGGAGGTATCATCTTCCACCACCATGGCGGTGATTGTCCCGGTTAGGGCGGGGCTTGGTCTCAGAGATTCGGATTTCACGGATGGGGGCAGTGGCGGAGTTAGCTAAGGCTGAGATGCAAAAGAGGACCGACGCGCACCTGAGTGCGGACGTCAGAGCGGAGAGGAGTGTTGATCAAGAATACTGACGATGAGCGACACGCTCGTGCCGGCGCCTCTTTCACTGGAAATCTCACAACGACCGCCAATATGGGCAAGCCTACCTCTCATATTTAAAAGGCCATTCCCCGATGTGATGCGATCGGGTTCGGTCGAGCAGGCTCGCGTGGGGTCGAAGCCGCAACCGTTATCTTTAACCACGAGAATGAAGGAATCGGTGCGCAGGCCCAAAGAAATGCGCACTTCGCTGGACGCAGCATGCTTGAGGGCGTTGTTGAGCGCTTCCTTGAACGCGAGGAAAAGATTGTGCCGAGTCTCGGCCGTCAGCGGCCACGTCGGTACTTCGACCGGAAGATCGAGCCGGCACCGAACATTCGCCGCAGCCAGAAAATCCTGCGCGAACTTGCCCATGTAATCCACGAGGCTATCGAGCGTGTCATGTCGCGGGTCGACGGCCCACACGATTTCGTCGAGTGACCGCGTCACCTCGCGGGCGGTGGTATAAATGCGCGATAACATGGCTGCGGTGCACTCGGGCTCTGCGAGGTCGCCGCGCGCAGGTTGGCTCAACATCGCGATGCGCGACAAGCTGGCGCCGACGTCATCGTGTATGTCTCGGGCGATCCGAGCGCGTTCACGTTCAATCTCGTGTTGACGCTCCATGTGTTCGATTTGCCGCTGCATGCGCTGGCGGGTGAGATAACGAGCGAGAAACGCCACCGCTGTGAGGGCAGACAGAATACAGGAAAGGCTGAACCACCAGGTCTGCCAAAAAAATGGCGCGACGGTGAACGCAAGCGAAGCACCGTCACGGTTCCACACGCCGTCGTTGTTGCAGGCGATCACACGAAAGCGATACGTGCCCGCGGGCAGACGACTGTAGAAAGCCGTCCGCTTGGAACCGGCGTCCACCCAAGTTTCGTCGATCCCATCGAGACGGTATTTAAACAGAACTTTGCTAGGTGCTACAAAGCTCAGTCCACTGAATCGAAACTCCAAGCGCTGGTGATCAGGCGGCATCCGATCCCACGCTGAGCCATGGATGAGCGATACGCTTTTCCCGTCCACCAGCAGCGACTGGAGCACGACGGGCGGGGGGATTGCGTTGGGCGCAATCCGTGCCGGATTGACGCTGACGAGGCCCTTGCTGCTCGCGAACCACAAGCGGCCATCGCTCGTTTTGCATCCCGCCGCCTGTAGCCCTCCCGTGAATTCGATGGTGGGCAGGCCGTCATGTTGGTCGTAGATTTGACTCGAGACAGTCGAGATCACGCCGTCGGCGCAGCGATTCAACTCGTCCTTCGCGATACGCTGGAGCCCATGATGGGTGCTCAACCAGAGATAACCCAAACCGTCATCCAGGAGGTAGCCAACGAAGCTGTCGGCTAAACCCTGAGCCATGCCGAGGTTCGCGAAGTGACCATTTTTGAAACGGCTCAGCCCCCCAACCGCCGTGCCGATCCAAAGCACGCCGTCGTCATCGAACCGCAAGCACTGCACCGCGTCGCTCGCGAGACCGTCTTTCCGGCGAAACATCGAGACCTTGCCGTTGACGAGACGAGCCAACCCGCCCTCGCCGAATCCGCACCAAATGCCGCCCGCACCATCCCGTGCGATCGCGCAGACGGCGCCCGCAGAACCCTCCGGTGACTTGACGAGCCACGTCGCACGACCTTCTTGCAGTTGCAACAAGCCATCCCGGTTTCCCACGAGCAGATCGTCTGCTCCAGGCGTGGCGAGGAGCGCAAAGACCGGACTCGATTTCTCATCGACGTTTCCCGGCCGGACGAAGCGGCCGTTTTCCAGATGATACGGGCTGCCCCACCAGAAATGACCTAGCCATACATCGCCTGCCTGGCTTTCCGTGATGGCTGGGATATACCTGTTGGATAAGCCATCGGCTTCGGCGTAGTGCTTCCACTGCTCCGCTGCGTAGTGATAAAGCATCGCGCCGTCGGTGCCGATCCAGAGTGCACCATCCTGGCCCGGAGCGACCGAAAGCACCGTGCAGCCCTGCCACTGGTCCGGCGAATTCAAGACCGAGAACGCCGTCGCATGGATTGAGGCCATGCCAGCACTGCCTGCGCCGACCCAGAGATTGCCCTCACGATCTTCGTAGAGAAACCGCACCCAATTTTGGGGCAGACCGTTGGTTCGATCGAAATGCGCTGGGCGGCGGCCGTCCCGAAAGATTAAATACAAACCGGAGTAGATCGTGCCCACCGCCAGCGTGCCGTCGCGCAACTCGAGGCTGCAAGCCAGCGGGCCTGCCGGCCACGGAAAATCGCCCCGGTCCTCGCTCCAGCGACCGTTCTGCCACTTGCGGATGCGATCGTCGCAGAGAATCCACGCACCGCCGTCGACGGCGGTCGCGACGCTGAGTACGTAATTGGTGCGACGCGGGGGATCGAGTGCAACCGTCGCGAGTTTCCCGTTCGTCAGGCAGGCCGCCTGACCATTTTCTGCCACCCAACAGCTTCCGCCTATGCAGTGCGCCCAAGCCATGACTTCCGGCAGAGCTGGTGCGATGAGCGAGGGCAGGCGGTGGTTTTTGTTGCCAACAGAATCGATAGAGCCGCCTTCGCGCATGGCCCAAAGCTGTCCCTGCTCGTCGCTGCCGAGCCCAATAACTTTTTCGCCCATGGTTCCCGACGATAGCACGAAGGGTTCGAATCGACCTTCGCTATAACGCGTGATCACGCCCGCCTCGTGTCCAATCCAGAGTGTTCCTCGTGCGTCTTCGAACAAGGCTGTGATGCGTCGGTCTTGAACCCCCGGAGTATTGGCAGAGTCGAAAACTTGAAAATGTTCTCCGTCGAAACGGGCCAACCCGTTATAGGTTCCTAACCAAAGGTAGCCGTCGTGTGTCTGAACGGCTGAGGTTACCATGTTTTGCGGTAGTCCGTCTTCAGTTTGCCAGACTCGTATCGCGTAACCCTCGGCCAGAAACGTGGTGCCCAGACCGTTCGTCACGAGCAGGAGCAGAATCAGCGTCCAGATGGCGAGTGGTTGGAGAGCGGAGCAGTAAGCCCTGTTATATTCACTACCTAAGCTCCTCCCTGGGTCGGGCTCAAGCTGTACGGTGGGTGACGCTACCGCGCCACCACCGGCGGCACGGTCGAAGGTCCGAAGCTTCGCGGTCTCATCGTGCATGATTTCTGGCCCATCGGGTAGCTGAGGTGCTTAGTTCCTTCAACGGCTTATCGTCGTTTAGCAGAGGTTGTCCGCTACAGCGGCTGGCGCACCGGAGAGATGACGCACGCAGGCATTGGCAGTGGCGTATGGATTAGCCATTTTTGGCCTTTAGGTTCGCATCGATGATCTGCTTCACGAACTTAAGCGAACGACTGAACTCGTCGTCGCTCCATTTCCGAAACGTGGCCTGTTGCGCCGGATCAAGTGAACTTTTGTTAAGGATCGCTTCGACGTTCCGTTGTAGCTGATCGCGCATCGTTTGTTCTTGTGCTGCCGTTATCGGGAGTCCCGGCGCAATAAAATCTCCGACACCTCCAGATGGGTCAAATGATTGAATCTGCTGCGAGAACGCAACTCGGGCATCGTCGGCTAAAGGCGTTGCTCCTTCAACTGCCGCTACTGCTTTCAAACAAATACTTTCCTGCTGAGATGCCCGGTCGAAGTTTTTCAACGCGATCATCCCGTCTGATCCGAGCAAGTCCGCCGTCAATTTTTCATTCTTCTCGTACGCAGCCTTGATCTCTTCTTTCGACGCAAGTTTTGCTGGCCCATCTGAGGTTTGCACGCTGGCCTCAATACCGATCATGCGCTGATCGACCAAAAGTTCCAAAAACAATTCCGCTTTGTCTTTTGGTAGTCTGTTTTTGGCGATGAAGTCAGCGTATTTAACTGCGACGCTTCGTAGAAAATCGAAACGCAATCCGGCGAGTTGATCACTCGTAAATAGCGGTTTCGCTATTTCCACCTTTGTTTGCGATTGGTCCGTACTTTTATCGTTCTGCCGGAGGCTCGGCTTTGTAACCGCGACTGCCTGTTCAACGCGATTCCCAGCAATAACCTGTTGCCCATCGGAATGATTGCCGACGCTAGCATGGGGCTCTGTCCGGCGGCCTAAGAGATAACCGCCAGACATTCCGACCAGCAGCAGAATTATTGCGTGGTGCGATTTCATCTTCAGTTGGCTAACAGCCTGATGCTCGTGGCCGTCAAGCCGGGGGATTCGGCCTTGAGTAGAATCTCCCCGCCCGCGGAGGTCGGTTGAACGATGGCTTGAGCAAGACCATTGAACGCAGAACGGCTGCTGGCTTTGTCGGGTTCATGGCAAGTGGGATCGCCGTTGCCCACGCCGATCAACTTGGCAGGACCAGTAAGTGAGAACGTGATCTTGTTGTCGGCGACCGGCACGACACGGCCTTGCGCGTCGAGAACCTCGATCTTCACCACGGCAAGGTCGGCATTATCTGCAGTGAGTTGGTTTCGGTCGGCGGTCAGTCGAATGGCCGCGGGCGCGCTGGTGGTTTCGCGCGCGTCTTCAATCGACTGTCCCTTGCGCACACCTTTGGCGACGAGCGTGCCGGGGGCATATTTCACTTTCCACTCGAGATGAGTGAGCGGCTTCGTCGTTTGCTTGCCGAGTGAAACACCATTGAGGAACAGCTCGACCTCCTCGCAATTGCTGTGGACCCAGACGGATATTTCCTGGCCTTCCTTGCCTTGCCAGTTCCAATGCGGGAAGAGATGCAGGACGGGCGCGTCGGTCCACCAGGCCTTGTAATAGTAGTAGCTGTCCTTCGGGAATCCGCAGATGTCCATGAAGCCGTAATGGCAATTGATGACGGGCCATCCGAAGGGGCGAGGCTCACCTTTGTAGTCGAAGCCCGCCCACACGAAGCCACCCGCGATGTAATCGTTCGTCGCGACGGCCGGCCACGCCTGCTCCACGGTCTGGCCAGCGGGACCCGCGGTGATGCTGTAGGCAGAAACGTAGCCGCGTTCGCGGTCGCCGTAGTAGTCTTCCCAATGGTTCGTCGTATAGATGCCGCGCGTGCCGATCTCGCTCGCGATTTCAGTGGCGACAATCGGAACCTCGGGCTTTTGAGCGTGAACCGAACCGTAGACGTCGGGGTGATAGTTGATGCCGATCACATCCAAAGCGCCAAGCAATCCTTGTGGGCCGTCAAAACCGCCGTTCATGGCTGCGGAGACGGGGCGCGTCGGATCGAGTTCTTTGACCCGCTGCTTCATCGCGCGCGCCATGGCCCCGGCCTCGGGCGAGCCCTGAATCCACTGTTCGTTGCACAAAGACCAGAGAATAATGCTCGGGTGATTCCGGTCGCGGATCACCAGCGCACTGAGGTCGCGGTGTTCGACCGCCGGAGTTTCCTTTGGCGCCTGATCTTCATAGGTATCGCCGAGGTGGCGGTTCTCGGCGATGACGAGGAAGCCCATGCGGTCGCATTCATCGAGCAGGAAGGGTGTGACCGGATTGTGGGAGAGACGAATGGCGTTGCAGCCCATTTCCTTTAGCCGCTCGAGCCTCCACGTGAACAACCGGTCGGGCATCGCGACGCCGACGCCAGCGTGATCCTGGTGCATATTTACGCCCTGCATTTTGAGGTGCTTGCCATTGAGGAAGAAACCGCGATTGGCGTCGAAACGAAGATGACGCACTCCGAAATTCGTCGTGACCTGATCAACAACTTTGCCGGAGACGCTGACGGTGCTGCGCAAGCGGTAGAGGTAGGGACTGGTTGTCGACCAGAGCGCTGCTTTGACCAATGAAAGGCGCTGTGTGGTTTTCACGGTCGCACCGACAGAAACTTCCTGCACCGAGGACGCGGTGGTGACGATCTGGCCCTTGGCGTCGAGGATTTCGCTCAAAACAGTCGCCGTGATCGCAGCGGAACTGGCGTTGGAGACGTCCGTGTTTGCCTGCACGGTCGCGTCCGCGTTGAGGCCATCGCCCGGGTCAGCCACCGTCGAGGCGACGAAGACTCCGTCCGGAGCAATGTGGATTGGCTCTACGGTCACAAGCCGAACATGACGATAGATACCACCGCCTTCGTACCACCAGCCGTCGTAACGTGGATCGCACTGCACGGTGATTGTGTTCGCACTGCCCGGTTTTGCTACCTCCGTGATATCGAAGCGAGAACGCGCGTAACCGCTGTATTCGCTGCCGACGAGCTTCCCGTTCACCCAAAAGAAGGCGTTGCTGAACACGCCGTCGAACTCAAGCCATTGACGCTTACCAGCGGCCTCAGCGGCGAGCGTGAAGGTCTTGCGATAGACGGTGGGGCGGGTCGGTAGAAAAGCGTGGTACCACAACCAATCCTGTCTCACCGGCGAACCTGCGCGCGGTTCAGGATCCTTTTCGGTGAACGACCCTTCGACGACGTAGTCGTGCGGCACGTCCACCTGCCGCCACTTGCTATCGTCGAAAGAGGAAAACACCGCCTCGGGTGCCTCGCCCAGATGAAATCGCCAATCACGATCTAGCGATTGAGTGAGGCGCAGCGAATCGCCAGCAAAAGCATTCAGGCCCAGGCCCGCGCAGGCGATGGTGAGCAGACGGCAAACTGCCGCAGTCAGTCTTGAGTTAACGAGGAGGTTCTTCATGGTTTTGTAGCATATACTCGCGTGATGATCGAAAAATTGGCGGTGTTGGTTGTCATCGGGTCTGAACGACGATCGTCGCTGCCTTCTGACCGTCGGCCTCCGCTGTGAGCGTAATCTGTCCGGGCGCGCCTTGTGGTCGGAGAATTGCCAGGCAACGCCCTTGATAGGTTGTACGGGCCGGGACGTGAAAACTAGACGCGTCATTCGGTGCGGCGCTGCCGGTGGCGACCAGCTCCCCCGCGCCGTTCACTGTGAAGCGTACGGCAATAGCTGCGTTGGGCACAACGGTGCCGCGCCGATCAACGACTTCGACCGTGACGTAGGAAAGATCGTTGCTGTCGGCACGAATCGTGGAACGGTCGGCAGTGAGCCGAATTTCTGTTGGTTTGTCGGCGGTGCGCAGCAGGGTGCTGGCCACGCGCTTGCCGTTGGAGAGACCGATCGCTCGGAGTTCCCCTGGCTGATAAGGCACCTCGAACCTTGCGGTGAGTTTGGTCGCCGCAGAAACAGGTTTTTCCTCAATCTCTTTCCCGTTCAGTTCAAGCCGCACAATTTCACACCGGGCATAGACGACGACCTGCATCGGCTTGCCTTCTCTTCCCTCCCAATTCCAGCTTCGGACCTCTTCCGGCCAGCCCCAGCTGCTGATAGATTCAGTGGCACCATCTGGCAGAGACGCGTGAACAGCCAACTCGATCTCACTGCGGCCCCAGACCACGTCGCGGTAGTAGGATTGCGGCTTCTTAAAACCGCACACGTCGATATCGCCGCACCAAGCGTTATACCAAGGCCACGGCTTAAGGAAGCTATCCCTCTCGTTGCTTGGTGTGGTATGCCCGATGCCGGATTCGCCGAAGTAGTCCATGCCGGTCCATACGAAATCGCCGATGATGTAAGGGTGTTTCTCCACGAGCGACCAGTAGTCGAAGAAGTCTTTTGGGTAGGACTCGGTCGCCATCATCACGCGCTTTGGATTTCGCGCGTGATCGGATTCGTATTTTTCCTGGAGATAGTTGTAACCGCCAATGTCGAGGTGACGGAAAGCGACGTCGGAAAGCGTGTCCCAATTGCGGATGACGTTTCCCCAATCCGAGCAGATTGCCTGTGTGATCGGGCGCGTGGTGTCGTGCGTGAGCACGGCCTCGCGCAACATTTTCGCGGTCGAATCGGCGCGGAATTGTTCAGGGATTTCGTTGCCGATGGACCAGATGACGACGGACGGGTGATTGCGGTCACGACGTACCATCGAGGCGATATCGCGCTCGGCCCAGCTGTTGAAATTCAGGTGGTAGTCTTTCCCGTTCTTGCCCTCGTTCCAGCAATCGAACGCCTCGTCAATCACCAGAATGCCCAAGCGGTCGCACGCATCGAGAAATGCGGGCGATGGTGGATTATGGCTGGTTCGGATGGCATTGAAACCATTCGCTTTCATCAGCTCCACGCGGCGCTCTTCCGCGCGATCGATCGCGGCCGTCCCCAGCGGTCCGTTGTCGTGATGCATACAGCCGCCCTTCAACTTCAGAGTCTGCCCGTTGAGCCGGAAACCGTTTTCCGCATCCACTTCGATCTTTCGGATTCCAAAGTGCGTCGAAGCCTTGTCCAAAGTTTCGCCAGCCACCGCGATTTCAATTTCCGCCGAATACAGTTCCGGCGATTCCAGTGACCACAAATTTGGCGCACGGACTCCCATCGTACACTCCGCGGTGCGCGTCGCCTTGCTGGAGAGATGCAGGCTGGTTTCACTCGTGTGCACGATCATGCCTTTGGGGTTCAGCACATGGAAACGGACGGCCACATCCGCGTCACCGTCAGTGCTGTTGCAGACTTCGCTCGCGATTTTCACCACTGCATTCTCTTTTGAAACCTCCGGCGTCGTCACGAACACGCCCCAAGTTGGCACGTGAATCGGATCGGTGACGGTCAGCCACGCGTGGCGATAGATTCCGGAGCCTGAATACCAGCGGCTGTTTTTGCCTTCGTTGCGAACACGGACGGCGATGACATTATCTTGCCCCGCCGGTTTGAGGTAAGGAGTCAGATCGTAATCAAAACTCGTGTAGCCGTAGGGATGATTTCCAAGATGCGTCCCGTTGATCCAGAAATCCGCATTCATGTAGACGCCGTCAAAGCGAACTGCCACGAGCTTTTGGGTCTCCAATGCTGTCAGCTTAAAATGTTTGCGATACCACCCCGTACCGCCAAGAACATGTCCAGTGGACGCGCCGCCTTCGCTTTCACCCGGACCGAACGGACCGACGCGAATGGACCTGACCCCTGATTCCAGAATACCGCCGTTGCCGCCCCCATCGAACACGCGTACTGCGAGCACATCCGAGCCATCGCCCCGCACGAGCGCAGCGGGCACGCGATAGCGCCGTAGGGTGTCATAGGCCGTGTGGTAGTCGGGAGGAAATGACCCCGTGCCGCCGATGCGCTTTCCGTTGAGCCAAGCTTCATCCACATCGTCGATACGGCCAAGTAGGAGGTCGAAATCCTTGCCTTTGCATTCGGCGGGGATCGCGATGCGGCGGCGGAACCAGCCGTAGACATCGTCGGCAGTGTAATCTGAATGATGCTCCCAAGTGTCTGGCAACGCGACGCTCTGCCATTGGCTGTCATCGAACTTCGCCTCTTTCCACGACGCGTCATCGCCTTTTTGAAAACGCCATTCTCCGTCTACCACTGATAATTCCGGCACCGAAACTTCCAGCGGCGGCAGATCCTCAATGCTCCAATCGTGCGGCAAATCGAGGGTGCGCCAAGCGCTGTCTGCGAAGCCGGGCACTTCTGCCCCGGGAGCGTCAGCGCGAATAAAGCGCCAATCCGAATCGAAGCTACGGTCGCGGTTGCTGGTTGCGGGGTCCGCGGTGGGAGCGCCAAGACACCGACTTGTTAGGATGGTGAACAATACCAACTTCGCCAACCCATGGATTTTCATTTTCATGACATTTTCTGTGGTAAGGGGGCGCGTCCGCGCGGTGTGTTTATTTTTTGAGGGCATTGAACATGAGCCTCTTTGCTGTGACCGGATGAAACGCGCTGGAGTTGCCGCTGAGAAAGGAATCCATCAGCCCGGGCAGCGCCAGCAGCACGATTTCGCCTCGGCCGCAGGGAATAACGGCAGCCGCGACGCCGATGTTGGGATCGTGGTTTTTGCTGTAACCGACGACTGTCTCTACGCCGGAGCCGGAGAGCAGCAATCCGTTGCCGCTGGTGATCTGGTAGGGCCAATCCAGCACGCAATCCGACGGCAGCCCGTCGAGCAACCAGTGCTTGCGCCCAAAGAACCAAAATCCCATCCACGACGGTCCCGACCCACCGACGGGTCCGGAATAGGTGACAAGGCTCTGCGCAGCCAGGAGGGCGGCGATCTGCTCGGCGTCTCCGCCGCCGGACGTGAGCAGAACGACACGCGTGCCGTCGCGACGTGCGCGCTCGATGGCAGCAGCGAGCTCAGGCTTCCACCGGTCGTCACTCTGTTGGGCGATCGGTGCCCACAGATTGCCTGCGTGGTCGGTGAAGGGTTTGTCGCGGAAGGCCGCCCGCAACACTTTGCCCGTCGAATCCCGCAACTCCACGGCAGCGATCGTCGCATTGTCAGATGAGACATGCGGCACCGAAAGCGAAACCGTGCCGTCAGGGGCATCGACCACGTGGGTTTCAACGAGCGCACGGTTTTTGCCGCCGGCCTTGACGAAGATGTCCAGTTCCTTGGCTACCGTCACGCCGTTCAATGCGAGGTCGAAGATCCGTTGACCCGCTCCGTTGGAATAACCATCGGCCAGATGGATTTTGACAGTGACCTTGCCGGGCGCGAGACCGCGCCAGCTATGGATTGTCCCGGCCTTGCCCCACATCTGCTGCTTGTAGAAATCTGAATCGTTGGTGTTGGCGATGGGAGCGTCGGTCGTGCTCGTCTGCCAGCCTGCGGGATTTCCGCCGCCTATCGCCAAAAGGATGGTTGGCACTGACCCGAGTTGGGGCGACAGGGGCACGGCCTTAGCGCCGAATTGCCGCTGCAGCGAGTCGATCAGCTCCGATGTTACCCCGGCGCAAGCAATCGTGTCTTTTACCGCTGTCGGTTGGGTGTCGATCACAAGCAACGGTTCGTCGCGCTCAATCACGGGTGTGCCGCCGGCCATAGGGCTTAGTGCGGCGTGGATTGTGATGAGTCCGGGCTGGTCGACCTTGAACTGGATATTCTGCTGGAGCAGTTGGCTGAAGGTTTCGCCGCCGATAAGCTCGACCGGGTAATCCGCGCTAAACAGCGGCTCGTGACCGGCCAGGGAGGCCGTCACCGTCAGCTGCCAGGAACCGGTGAGGTTTTTCTCGTTGATCTGATGGACATCCACCACCGCAGTATCGCCCCGGGCGATCACAGAGTGGCGCGGCCTAACGACCAGGACTTCCGGTTGCGCGGCTTGACGAAGAAGGGCAGGGTCCGCCTTGAGCAGACGCAGCGAATCGACCAGCCCGCTGTGGTTTTCAATCGCGGTTGATTCCCAACCGGAGAGGACGACGTAGTCCACCACGTCGCTGATGCGGGCGTTTTCGAGAATGTGCGCAGCGGAAAAATAATGCTTCGCACCCGCCTGGCGGAAGAGCGTTTCGGCGGTGGGAAATGCCTGCCGGAAGTGATGGCCGTCCAGAAATTTTTCGTAAGCGGTGAGGATCGTCTGGTGGGCGGCCAAGTCGTAGCCAGTCGTGTTGTGCGCCTTGTACCAGTTGACTATCTCGGCATGATCATCGGGCGAGGCCCCCGTCGCCATCTCGCCCCACGCGACCACTTCCTTTTTGTTTTCACTGCGATACTTGAAATCGGAAGGCGACTGATACATCGCATCGGTCCACACGCCGGGCGACTCCATCGCAGTGTGGAGATCCCACCAGCCGGAGAGTCCGGTTCCGTCATCGGCCTTCCATGTGTCGCTGTAGGGCAGACACCACACCTGATTTGGGACGTTCTCGCCGGACTTGAGCAACACCGGACGCGACGGATCGGCCTCGCGCATCTTCTCGAGGGCGTAGCGCATCCGTGGATTGTTCACGTCGGGGCTGACCTCGTTCTGGAGCGTCCAGAGATTCACGCTGGGGTGTGAACGGAAAGCCCGGATCATGGCCAATTCCTTCGCGAGCTGATAGCGGTTGAGGAAGTCGAGTTCGACCGGCTTGCCATCGTACGTGACTTGGACGCTCGTCCCGGGCGGTTCTAGTTTCGCGGGCTCGTAGGTAAACAGACCGCCGCCGGCCTCGCAGTACCGTAGGAATCCGACGCGGTCGAAGGCATCGAGCACGACGGCTTTGGGCATGTGACGATGGTTCTGCAGGGCGTCGAGACCGAAGGCTTTCATTGCCGCGATCTCACGCACCACCGCAGCCTCGTCGGGGAAGATGCCGTTCGGTGCCCAGAAACCCCACGAAATCGAGGAGCGCGGCACGATCCGACGACCGTTCAGGCGGAGCTTAGCATCTGTTCCGAGTCCCGTGACGTCGAACCAGCGAAAGCCAAAGGTCGTGCTCCGATCGGAATGCGCGACGTCCGGCAGTGTGGCAGTCGCTTGGTAAAGGTTCGGTTGATCGATGTCCCAGAGCTGGGCGTCGGCGACAGTCGCGTCGATTGAAGCGATGACGGTCTCGCCTGCGGCAACGTGAACGTTTTTGCTTTCGTGGAACACGACCTTGCCCTCTTGGGCGATGGAGAAATTGACCGGCCCGTCGTAGCCCTGACCGGTCGATGAGATTTCGGCCTGAAGGCGAACCGAGCGTGGCTCGGGTTTATTAAAAACCGCCAGATCGCTCACGCTGACCGCCGCACGCACCTGCATCTCCACGCCCCCGGCTAGACCGCCGAAAGCATGGGTTTCCGGCAGGGTGTATTTGCCCCACGACATGGTATGGAAGTCGATCCAATCCAAGTTGCCTCCCGGATTGGTGATTCGCACCGCCAGCAGGTTCTCTCCGTCGGGCTTGAGCGCATCGGTGGCATCGGCGGCAAACGGCGCCTCGGAAATGACGGTGTAGCCGACCAGCTTGCCATTGACATAGACCTCGGCGCGCAGACGGGCGCCGGGGAAATGAAACACCAACCGTTCGCCAGGTTGCAGGGTCGGCGGCGTGAACGGCCGATACCACCACGACACGCCCTTATAGTAACCGTCGGCGGCGACGATCTCCGAGGGGGTGGGCGAGCTTACCGTGTGCGCAGGCGGCTTGTTCCAATGGAATTGTTCGACCGTCGCGGGCAACGACACGGCGAGGCCGGCCTGTTCGTCCAGCACCGGCCAGCCACCGGTTGGCGGATTCACTGGCAACTCCTTGAGTTTGACGTTCTCCGGAAGATGGAGGGTGTCGTCCTGCCAGGTCGCTTTCGGATCGAGCCAGAGCCTCCAGCTCTGGTCGAGATTCTTGGCGCCGGAAACCTCGGCACGCGCGAACGACGCGAAGACGAGTGGGAAAGCGATGCAGACGATGAGGCAGGCATTCACCAGCAGGCTCAGTTTAATTGAGTTAAGTTTCATGGATTTTCACGGGATCAAATACACAACAAATTCCCTCTGATCGCGGGAAACGCCGAGCTGCAATGAACTGCCAGCGGGCGATGCCGACACTTGGCGCAAGAACGCTGCGGTGTCCGCAGTCTTCGCGCCGTTAACGGAAAGAATGACGTCGTTCTTTCGCAGCCCGGCTTTGGCGAGTGCCGAGTCCGCCGGGACTTCCTGCACCCAAACACCTGTCACGCTGGGCAGGCCGAAGGCAGACATTTCGCCTTCGTCGGTGATGTTACGCATGCGGGCACCGAGCCAAACTACCGAGGCGGCAGCGCGGGCTGAAGCCACGGGCACGGGCGTTTTCGGCTGCGGCAATTCCGGCACACGCGTGATCGCTTTGAGTTCCGGCTTTTGCACACCAAATTGATTCATCGGATAGTTCACGAAGCCGAGGGCCAGCGCGGGTGAACCATCCTTTACACGATAATCTCCGTGGGCGGGATCGACGAACTGGGCGTCGGCCACGATGGAATGCTCGTCGCGTCCGCTTTGCTGGCGTAACTGCGTCGCGGGCGCGCTGGTCACCGCGCCGAAATCCTGCATCAGGTTGAAATCCATCTCTGCGCCCCACGGCGGTGGAGGCATGTTCGCCGGGCGATAAGCCGTCCACACAATGTTGTGACGGAACACGTCGCCGCTTTTTGAATACCAGACGTGCGGATCGTAACCGCCGTTAACGAGGATGTTGTTTTCGACGACGCGCCTGAAGCCCTCGCGGTTCTTGATGCCGCCGTGCAGACAGAGGTTATTTCTGATGACGTAATTCGACGAGCCGTCGTCGAGGTCGATGTCCCAGCCGTGATCGCAACGCCAGCGGTTGTTCGCGAGCACGATGGGTTTCACCGCGTCGAGCAGCGGCAATTCGGGAGCTTGCATCACCCAGGCGTTGACCTCGTCGATGTTGGGACGCCAAAAGCGATCGCGTCCCCACGAGTTGAACGAGCCGTGATCGCCCGTCTCCTTCACCGTGTCGAAGATGTCGCAAAATTCGATCAGATGGCCGCCCCAGCAGCCATCGCCAATGTTGATGCCGGCGCGCGGCAGATCGTAAATCGAGCAGTGCCGCACGGTGATATTCTGGGCGAGATCGATTTCCACGCCGGCCGATTGTTTCTCCACGCGCCCGGTCAGGTGAATCAGGCAATCATCCACAAGGCAGTCCGCCGGATAGTTATTGCTCATCGGACCAGGCGTGTGGTCGATAACGGCTAGTTGCTGAACCTGATCGTAGTTGAACAAAGGACTGCGAGCCGCCCGCGGATCACCGACGAAACAGATGCCGCTCGCGCCGGCTTTCGCGATCTGCGTGCCGCGAATCACGACGCGCCGGTTGTAATTATTTACGAATACCGCGTTGCCGCCGACCTGATCGATAAAGCTATCTTCCAGCGCACAATCCTCCGCACCGTTGAAGAACACCGCGCCGCCGCGATAGATGGTCCAGTCCGAGCGCAACAATGGCTCGCGGGTGTCCATCACCGTGCGCGCGGCCTGGCGAAAAACCAATCCGCGCAGCGTGATCCACCTCACCGGATGCGACGCGCCGCCGCGAAATTCGACCAGCGTGCGCAGGCGCGTCGCTTCAACGACGGCTTTTTTTAGATCAAGTCCGGCGGGCGGATGGAAATACAGCGTGTGAGAATTCGCATCGAGAAACCACTCCCCAGGTGCGTCGAGTTCCTCAAAGATATTTTCAACAAAGCGGATTTTGTCGTGCGCCGCTGCGCCGCGGTTGTTCTGCCAACCGCCCTCAAATTGGACCTGACCGTCGGTTGTCTTGCCCGTAATGCGCCAGGTGAAATCGCCCCATAGCGCCGGATGCATCGCGTGGTAATAGCCACCGGCTGGATTCGTCCAACGTGCCACGCGCTCCGGTGAAATGGCATCCGCTGCAAACCCGTCGAAGTATTGTGCCTTCGGATCGAAGTTCGGGTAACGCGCCAGAATCTGCCGCTCGCCGTTGACGAAAATTTCCTCGGTCTGCAAATCCGTCGGAACCTTCGCCTGAAGAATTCCGTTCTTGAGCGTTTGCCAGTCTAGATGATCGAGTCGGCTACCGCCGCTGATGATTGCTTTCTCGCCGCGATAATTTTGGAAAACCACCGGCGCGTCTTTTGCGCCGGAATCCTGAGCCGTGAATACAAGTGGCGCGGACAGATAGTAAGTGCCGCCACGCAGGAAAACGTCACCGCGCTTCTGGCGCGCCGCTTGCTGCGCGCGTTGCAGCGTGGCGAATGGTTGGTCCTGAGTGCCAGGATTCGCGTCGTCGCCCGTTGGCGAAACGAAATAGGGCTGTGCGTGGCAAAGGTTCGCCGAGAGCAACGCTGCCGCGCAGATCGCAATTATTCCCACTTTCATGGTACAAACGGGCGCGGCGTGCCGGGTTTGGTTTGCAGGACGGACGAGGCTGGCGCGAGTCCGGCGGCAGTCGCCGTCAGCTTGATTTCACCTGCGTCACGCGTGGATTGCACGATGATCTGCGCCAAGCCGTTGAACAGGCTGCGTTGGTTGCCTTTTTCCGGCTCGTGGCTGTTCGGATCGCCGTTACCCACGCCGATGATCTGGCCCGGCCCGCTGACCTCGAATGCCACCGCCAGATTCGCCGTCGGCACAGGCCGTCCTTGTGCGTCCAGTGCCTCGACGGTCACCGGTACAGCGTCACTGCTATCGGCGGCAAGCGTCGTGCGGTCGGGTTTGAGACGCAGCGCCACCGGTTCCCCCGTCGTTTCCACGACGAAGCGCCTGACTTCCTTTCCATCTTTCTTCGCAACTGCTTCGAGCCGGCCCGGCGCGTAGGGTACCTGCCACTCCGCCATCTGGAACGGATCAACCTTCTTTTCCTCGATGAGTTTGCCGTTGAGGGAAAGCGTCACGGTGTCGGCGTTCGTGAGCGCCAGCACCCTAATGTTCTGGCCTTCCTTGCCCGGCCAGTTCCAGTGCGGCACGAGGGTCAGCACCGGCTTGTTCTTCACCCATAGCGCCTGTCGGACGTAGAATTCGGTCTTGGGAAAACCGCAGAGGTCGAGCGCGCCGAAGTGGGAACTCGCGGACGGCCAACCGTAGGGCGTGGGTTCGCCGCGGTAGGCGAAGCCGGTCCAAGAAAAGCCTCCGGCAAAGGACGGTTGATTGCAGATCGCTTCCCACGAGTTGCGGGCGTTGCTGGTCTTCGACCAACCCGGGTAAACATCATCGTAGGAAGCCACGATCTTCGACCAATCGCTGGTGTATTCCCCGCGCGTCATGACCTGGGAGGTGTCCTCCGTGCTGACGATGGGCTTGTCCGGATACGCCGCGCGAATCTTGGCGTATTCGTCGGTTTGGTAATTGATGCCGACCACGTCGAGAACCTGCGCGGCGTTCTTTGGATTAGCCATGCCGTCCGCGCCGAGTTGTCCCTTGTTTTGCGCTCCGGTGGTGGGCCGGGTCGTGTCGAGCTGCTTGACCACCGCATTCATCACGCGGGTGATCTCCATGCCCTCCTCGTTGACCTCGAGCCCTTCCTCGTTGAACAGGCTCCACAGGATCACGCTGGGGTGGTTCCGGTCGCGGCGAACCAGCCACTCGAGTTGCTTCAGATATTCCGGCGTGGCGTTGAAGTGTCGGGTCTCGTCCATCACGAGCATGCCCTGGCGGTCGCAGACATCGAGCAGCTCCTTGGACGGGGGGGTATGCGCGGTGCGGTAGGCGTTCGATCCCATCTCCTTCAATTTGCGGACGCGGAATTCCCAGAGCGAATCGGGCACGGCGACGCCGACGCCCGCGTGATCCTGGTGATTGCAGGTGCCCTGGAGTTTGAGCGGCTGGTCGTTGAGAGAAAATCCCTTCTGCGTGTCGAAGCGGATCGTGCGGAAACCACAGGAAGTATCCAAGGAGTCAACGGGCTTGTCGTCGCGGAGCACGGTCGTGCGCACCGTGTAGAGAGTCGGTTTGTCCACTGACCAAAGCTGCGGCGCCGAGACTGGGACCTCGACTTTCGCCAGGTTGTCGCCCTGAGGGACGATGCTCACCGATGCGGAGCGGGCACCCGCGACCCGTTGGCCTGCGGCATCAAAAACCGCGATGTCCACCGAGGCCGAAGCCGCTTCGGGACCGGTGTTCGCAAGCGTGACCTCGGCGGGGATCACCCACGTTCCATCTGGGGCCTTTACGGGGTTGGCATAGACGCCGTCGGTGACGATGTGGACCGGGCTGCGTTTGACGAGCCAGGTGTGGCGATAGATGCCGCCGCCTTCATACCACCAGCCCTCGGTGTCCTCGGCGTCCACCTGCACCGCGATGGTGTTGATGGCGTCGTCGTAGCGCGCCATCGGGGTGACATTGATCTGAAACGAGGAGTAACCGCTCCAGTTGTGATGAACCTCGCTGCCATTGAAAAACACCGTGCAATGCGTCGCCACGCCGTCGAATTGCAGTTCGATATTCTTGCCGCGATCGGATGCGGGCAGATTGAACGTCCGCCGATACCACGCGATGCCGCGCGGGCGATAGCCTTGCTGCTTGAGCGCCTTCTCATCGAAGGGCTGTTCGACCACCCAGTCGTGCGGCAGATTCACCCGCTTCCAACTCTTGTCATCGTATCCGCGCGCCGCCGCGCCCCAAACGCTCCCGGCCTTTGCGCCGTGGTAGGTGATGTCCGGGGCGTAAAGATTGACGCCCTGACCGCCCTCGAAGGAAGCGCGCGCAATGTCCCCGAGATGGAACCGCCATCCCTCATCCAGCGAGAAAGTTTCCCGCAAAGGCGCGTGGCCCGTTGTGTCGACGGATTGAGCGCGAGCTGCGGGGTTCAATGTGGCAAAACCAAGGGTGATGAAACCGAGAATAAACAAACGGGACATCATGGCTGAGGAATAAAAATTGAAGAGGTTACTGTGGGGTGATCGCTGCGCGATCAGCGTGGCGGCAAGGGGCGAATAGCTTCGCGTACCTTTGTTATATCCCGTTCCTCTCGCACAGACCATGGGCAGTAGCACGGAAGACATTTGCGAAATCCACGGGGCACGGAGGCGGTGCGCAATTGGGCGATCCCGTTTATTCCTTTTCAGCATCGCGCCAGCAGCCTTTGCCGACCGACGTGCACGGCTGGGTGTACACCTCCGTCGCGGCCGGCGTGAGGCCGTCGGCGCTCGCGGTGAGCTTGATCTCGCCGGCGTCAGACGTGGATTGGACGATGATCTGCGCAAGGCCGTTGAAGAGGCTGCGCGACCATTGCACGGTCGTCGGCTTGCCGATCAGGTCAAGGGTCACGTTGGGATTGAGCCCGCCGGTACTGCCGTTGTTGTTCACGCCGACGGCGATGACGTTGTCGCCAACGTGGAGATATTTTTTGATATTGAACGACGGTTTCGACGTCCAGTCATGCGACTCGCCTACGAATTGGTTATTGACGAAGAACCAGCCATCGTCGTCACAGAACGTGAAACGAATCTGCACGCCGAGGCCGCTCAAATCTTCCTCGGTCAGCACGACGTGCGCGCGGTAGATTGCGGTCGTGTTAGACTTCTCGATCGTCAGCCCATCGTCGCTGTTTTTGAAGCTGGCCCAGGTGGAATCATCGAACTTGGCCGCGTATTCGGGCACGGTGCTGCTGTTGTGCGGAACAGTTGCGAGCTTCCAACGCCATCCGCCGACGGCTAGGTTGCGCATCGGTAGCGTGGGAACGAACGTATCCGGCTCGTGGCAACTCGCGTCGCCATTGCCGACGCCGATGATCTTGCCGGCGCCTTCGAGGGCGAAGGTCACCGCGTTCTGCGCGAGCGGCACAACTCGGCCCTGCGCGTCGAGGGCCGAGACGGTGAATAGGGCAACGTCCTCGCCGCCGGCGTTGATCGTGGAGCGGTCGGGCGTGAGGAGGAGCTTCGTGGCCGCGCCCGTCGTCTCGACCTTCGTTTCGGCGATGAGCTTTCCAGTCGCGTCATAGCCTTTCGCGCTGAGCACGCCCGGCGTGTATTTCACGCCGTGCCAGAAGAGCTTCGAGTTGCGCTTCATTGCCTGTTTGCCCTGAGAGACGCCGTTGAGGAAAAGCTCCACTTCGGCGCAGTTGCTGAGGGCTTGGACGAGGATTTCCTGACCTTCCTTGCCCGGCCAGTTCCAGTGCGGCGCGAGGTGCAGGACCGGCTCCGCGGTCCACCAGGATTTGTAGTAGTAAAATGAGTCTTTCGGAAAACCGCACATGTCGAGAATCCCGAAGTGCGAGCTGATGCTCGGCCAGTTGCACGGCGCCGGTTCGCCGCGGTAATCAAATCCGGTCCACACAAACGCGCCGGAAAGCCACGGGCGCTCGGCGAAAAACGTCCACCAGCTTTCGGCAGTGTCGGACCAGCCCGGCCAGACGATGTCGAGTGCGTTGACGTGACCGCGATTGTAGTCGTTTGCGTAAATGCCGCGGGTTCCGACCACGCTCGCTTGCTCAGTGCCGATGTTCGGCTGAGTCGGATGCTGCGCGTGATAGTCGTCCACGTGCGCGCCGAGATGATAATTCCAACCGCGCACTTCGATGACGGAGGTGATGCCTTGGAAAACGTTATCTTCGTTTGCCGCGTAAGTGACGGGGCGCGTCGGATCAAGCCGCTTGATTTGGTCCTGCATCACGACTGCGGCGCGCGCGGCCTGAGGCGTATCATGCACGACAAGCTCCTCATTCGCGATGCTCCAGATGGCGACGCTGGGATGGTTGCGGTCACGGCAGACCAATTCGTCGAGCTTGCGGAGGTTTTCGGAGTCGCTGCCGAGCAGGCGGCTTTCATCCATCACCAACATGCCGAGGCGATCACAGGCATCGAGCAGCTCCGGCGTTGGCGGATTGTGGGAGGTGCGATAGGCGTTACAGCCGAATTCCTTCAAGCGCTTCACGCGAAATTCCTGCAAGGCATCCGGCATCGCCACGCCGACGCCCGCGTGATCCTGGTGATTGCAGGTGCCGTGAATTTCGTAGCGCTGGCCATTCAGCAGAAAGCCGATGTTTGGATCGAAACCCACAGTGCGGATGCCGAACGTGGTTTCCTCGCGGTCAACGATCTTGCCGTTGGAAGAAACCGTGACGACGAGCTTGTAGAGTTTGGGGTCCTCGGGCGACCAGAGCAGCGGTGTCTTGATTTGCGTCTCGCCTCTGAATTCCACTGTCGAACTTGCCGCTACAGCCAAGGTTTTGAGCTCTTCGCTCTTCGCGATGGTTTTGCCATCGGGCGCGGTGATGCTCCAGCTGACTGCGGCCTCACCGGTAGTGCGTTGCTTGTTCAGCAGGGTCGTCCGCAGTCGGAGCGTAGCCGGGCCTTTCGGCACGTTGCCGGGGAACGCCGAGTAAACGAAAATGCCGTCGGGCGCGATGGCTACTGGTTCGGTTTTGTCCAACCAGACGTGGCGGTAGATTCCCGCGCCTTCGTAAAACCAGCCCTCGAACTTCGTGGCATCGATACGCACGGCAATCGTGTTCGCGCCGCCGAAATTCAGCACGTCCGTGATGTCCTCGCGGAGCGGCGAGTAACCGCTCTCGTGGCGACGCACCAGCCACCCGTTGACCCACACGGTTGCGTCGCGGAACACGCCATCGAACGTCAGCCAGACACGCTTGTCGGCGTCGGCTGCGGGCAACTCGAAGGTGCGGCGATACCAAGCGATACTATTGCCTGGATACTGCGCGCCGAGCGCTTTGAAGCCGTGGTTGCGGTCGGAGGCGGGATCGAACGGCAGTTCGACCGCCCAGTCGTGCGGCAATTGGACATCACGCCAGTATGTGTCGTTGAACCACACTGCCGCGGGACCGGAACTGGTGCCGGCTTTGTCGAGATGGAGCGCGTCCGGCCATTCGTCTCCGAGGTGGAATTTCCAACCGGCATCGAGCGACAAATGCTCGCGCGGGGCGACTTCCGCCGAAAGCAAATTGGTCAACAACGCGGCACACGCGACGGCGACAAGCGAGCGAACAATATAAACGTGTTTCATATACTATATATACTCAGACGCGATTTATCGATTTGCCCCATTGGCGACCTCGTCGACGAGCGCAGTTTGGGCATCAATATTCCACCCATTTACTTCCAGTCGTAAACGGGCGTGAGGAATGGCCGAATTGTAGTGCGCGCGGACGGCGCGAGATTCACCCGGCAAGAGCGAGAAATAGTTGTCCTCCCAAAGCACGGGCAGAATCTCTTCCCCGGTTTTTCCGTCGACGACCGAAAGGTGTACCATGAAAGCCAGATTCTCGGAGGGATTACGAATTTGCACCCGAATATCTTCTTCTCCCGGCGCGCGCTGGATGGAAGCCGACGCATCCAGATGCACTTTGGTCAATCGATTCAACATCGAAAGGTCCTCGTAGCGAGTGACCGCTGTATAGTAAGGATGCTGCCGCGCCTGCTCGAGCGACCAGTCGAACGTCGATAGTTTTTTGGGCAGCCAATAAAAATTCCTACTTAAGACATCGCCTGCCTTGTCCAATAGTATCAAGTGTACGAAATACACATCGGTGTCTATATTGTCAGCGGGGATGTCACAGACGCTTTGTACGCTATCAGCTGCAGACGCGAGGCGGACCTTGCGGGAAAACCGCCGCTGCAAATTGAAGTCGTAGAGCGTCGCCTCAGCCGTCAACTCGCCAACATCGAGATTCGAGCTGTTGACCACAACCACGCTGCGGTTGTCATAGGAATATTGGATATGCAACGGCTCGCAGGCCTTCTTCGTGCCAAAATATCCTGCTGCCGGCTGAAGATAAAAATCATACAAGTGCCAGATCAGAGAGGGCCAGCCATTGTCCAACATCCACTGAATTACGCCCGTGCATTGGTATTTATTCCGGCCGTAAGCCTCGAACATCGCCCTTTCGCCGTCGTAAGCCATGCACTGCGATTTCGAGATGTAATCGTCCAACCCGGTCGGCGGACCATACATCGCGTCCATCGATGCATTGAAGTGCGTGAGGTCGCCATTCAGGTTTCCCGCGCCCGTGTGCAAATTCCAATATGCGTCGATTGGCCAGAGATGATCTTTGGGGATAAACTTCTTCAGACTGCTCATCACGGGAATCGCAGCACCGGGACTGGTTTCTGTATTAAAACCGAACGCGCCGCCGAAGTGATCGGTATCGATTAGCCAGTACCCGGGAGGAACATAGTCGTACGGCCCCGTCATCTTGACTCCCGAGGGACCGCTGACCGACGATAGCGAGGAGCTGGAGGAAGAGACGACGGGGTTGGGCCAGCCCGTTTCAGCCAAGACTTTCCGGTAGGCTTCCTCGACATTCGCGGGAGGAAGATTATCGCTGCCGTTCATCCAGAGTGCCAGGCAGGCATGGTGTCGTAACCGGAGGAGCTGCGTCCGCAACGAATCGGTCGCGATTGTATAATCGTTGGGTTGCCATGAACTCCAGTGCTCCCAGCGGTCGCCGCAGCACCACCCGGCGAGAATCAGTATTCCCAGTTCGTCCGCGATGTCGAAAAACTCGTCTCCTTCCAATTTTCCTTCCAGCCGAATAGCATTGAGGTGCATGTCCCGCACATAGGTGAGCTCAGCGCGGAAACGCTCCCGCGACTTGCGTAGTAGCATTTCCGGCGACCAGCCGGCACCCCGAATCAAAACGGGTTTGCGATTCACTCGAATCAACAGCGGTCGCTTGTCAGTCTCCTTTCGGCTGAAATCTCCGTTATTATTGTATACTTCGCCGATCTGTGGCGACGCGCCGTATAGTTCGCTGGTGATTTCCCGGATTCCGAAGCGCGCAGATTGAGAGTCGGAGACGCTTCCAGCTGTTTCGAAGATTACCGATACCTGATGCAGCGTCTGGGCACCAAGGCCGTTCGGCCACCAGAGTTCCGGATGATTTACTTGCAGCTGCGGGAATTCGTCGGGCGTGAACATCACTGGCTTTGCCTCTCGCGGCGCAAGCGTGACCTTCTTCTCAAATATAATCGATCCGATCTCTCCCCGGAGCGTTCCCTCAATCGAAGAACTCGTGTCGTTATATAATTCTGTTCTTACCGTTAGGTCGGCCCGTTGCAGCGGGTCGCCGGGAAAATGAGTGGTGGCGGAAGGGTAGCGAACGCGAACAGGTCCGCTCGCCGTAAGATAAACCTCCCGCCAGAGTCCCATGTTCTTGTCGGGCGGGGTCGGACACCAATCGACGAGGTTTATACTGAAATCATCATCCGTCGGCTCGAAGGACTCCACGGCGAGGACGTTGCTTCCTTCGCTGTCGAGGAGGGACGTTGCTTCCAATTCGAAGATCCGGTGTGCGCCGGCAAACTCGTGTGCGTCGGCGAGCTTTTTCCCATTCAGCCAGATGTTCCCTTTCGCGTTAATCCCGTTGAAATGCAGCCAGACTTTTCGCCCGCGGAAATCCGGTGGCAGCTTGAATTCGGTTCGGTACCACCAAGAAACTGCGTAGGGATCCGCGGTGGGAGGCTGACCGAGTCCAGGAAGCTTTCGCAGGTTGTCGCCGAAATAGAGGTCCTTGAATTCACCATTTGCAATTCGAGCGGCCAACACCGTCGAGGGGACGGTAGCCTTGTACCAATGATCCGGTGAGAATTGCGATGAGGAGAGGGCTTCTGCGGAAACGCCGATCTTCGACGAGCTTTGCAGGAACCAATTTTCTCGCAGATCCAGCCGGCTCTCGATTGGCATCGCCAACCGAGAGGCAGATTCTACGCGCTCCATCCGTTGTGGCGGTGGAGCGATCGTGGGATCCTTTGAGGCGAATGCCGTTGCCGCGAGCCAGCATGCCGACAGCCCGATTGCGATGGATTTCATGGGGCGATCATTTCCCGCCAGTGAGACGGGACGAGTTTCTAGGGATTTGAGTTTTTTATTTGGCCAAAATGCGCAAACGAAACCGAGCAGCCAGATTGAGACTTTGATGCCGTCAATGATCGCTGCCTGGTTTGGCGGCGAGTACGGTGATCTCGGCGGCACCGACCCAGCCGGTGTTGTCCGTATCGCGCAGCGGCGTGAAACGGAAGAACCGGGCCTCGACGGGAGCAAACGAGATTTCTTGGAGCATGGGGTTGTTTCGGATGTTGCCGAACTCGCCCGACGCCACCTGCGTCGTCCAATGTTTTCCGTCCACGCTGGTTTCGAAGGTGTAACGATCGACCACGCCTTGAAAATTCCAGTCTTGGCGCGGCTGGTAGGCAAACCCGCTGATCCGGTGAACATGGCCCATGTCTATCGTCAGGCGCGGGCGAGTCGATTCGGTGGTGGTCGCGCGTTCTTGCCAGAGCGTCCACGCGTCGGCGTCGATCGCGTTGGTGGAGGGAAATTCAGAGGCTCCGGCATTCGTTCCGGTTTCTGGCACCACTTTCCAGCCGGTCGGCGCGAGGCCCACTGCGGTCTTGCTCGCCGCCAAGCCGAGGCGTCCATCGGCCATTAAT
>Ga0302294_10000064_pt1 | contig 31550 bp, 28 predicted proteins | sample III_Fen_N2_3_FD_194550 | JGI IMG/M metagenome (GOLD analysis project Ga0302294, IMG submission 194550) | Peat permafrost microbial communities from Stordalen Mire near Abisko, Sweden - III_Fen_N2_3 | ecosystem: Environmental > Terrestrial > Soil > Wetlands > Permafrost | place: Sweden: Abisko...
AATGGGACGCGTCGAAGGCGCTGGAAATCCTCAAGACGCTTGAGGACGTGACGCTGCGTGCCGCTGCGACACATCCCGACCTCATCCTGTGGCCGGAGGCCGTTACGCCGTATCCAGTTAATGCCGACCCGGAGATGCGTCGCTGGACGGAGGCTCTCGTCGCGCGCGCCAACACCCAGGTTTTGATGGGCTCGGTTGCGGTTGAGAACCCCGGCACGCCTCAGGAAGTCTGGCACGACGGCGCTTATCTCATCGACCCGGTCAACGGCCTGGTGCCGCAAGGTTATGCGAAACGCCACCTGGTGCCCTTCGGCGAATACGTGCCATGGCGGCCCTTGTTTGGTAGGTTGAAAAAGTTCGCCGAGGTCGGTGATGGTGATTTTACGCGTGGCACCGAGGCTTCACCGATGTTGGTGAGTTCAGCCAGCGGAGCGTTTACGGTCGGGCCGCTGATTTGTTACGAAGATATTTTCGCTGATCTGTCTCGTCAAAGCGCGCTGGCCGGAGCCGACGTGCTTGTGGTGGTGACCAACGATGCCTGGTACGGCGAAGGCGTGGCGGCCTACCAGCACGCAGCGCACGCCGTCTTGCGCGCGGTCGAGACGCGGCGCCCGGTGCTGCGCTGTGGCAACGGCGGCTGGAGCGGCTGGATCGATGAGTTTGGCAATGTATGTGCCGAGGTAAAACGGCTGCCCAACGGCGTGATCACCACCCAGGCCAAGGGCGACCCGGCCGACAAGGAGTTCGCCGCCGCCACGGTCTATTTCCGCGGAACGGCGACGGTGAACGTCACGCGCGACAAACGTTGGACCGGTGTGCAAAGTTACTACACGGAGCATGGCGACTGGTTCGTCGCGGTGTGTGCTGCTGTCGCCGCCATCGCTTATCTGATCACCAAAGCTTCGCGGCCAACGCAGCCGTTGCCCGATCAAGATGAGACGACTCTGAACTAATCTGGAACGCTGGAACTCAGGAACCGGCGGAGCAGCGGATTGTATTTTCCTGAGTTCTTGAGTTCCAGATTAAGCCACCTGCTTTGTTTTTTTTGAGACCCAAGGTTTCCGTTCAGGCTGGGCTAAGCTGAATCTCAAAGCTGCAGCGTTGCCCTCCCTGCAAGGGTGATTCCTTCAATTCCACTGCGACGTCGTGGCCGGTGACATTGGCGAACGACCGCCGCATCGCACCAACCGAACACTGACAGGCCGCTCCCGGCACGAGCCCTTTGCCCATTAACGGACACCCGCAGTCCTTGTTCTCGGTCTGAAAGGAAAGCTGCACGAACTTGTGCTCGGCGTCGTAGGCCGTTTTTGCGTTCCAGCGTTTCTCCATTTCGGAGAGGTATGCCTCCAGCTGGCCGACATAGTTTTTGGAGAAATTGGACTCTGAACAGAAGCGACCCACTTCCTCGACGATCTCGCGAAACGTTTTCTCATCCACCCGCGTGGCCACGACCGAAAGCAATTTCGAATAACGCTGTTTGGCGAATTCAATGCGCCAATCTTTTTCCGGAGCGGGCTTGGCGGGAGTGGTTGGATCGCCGGCAAATGCGCGGGCGACCAGGCAGGTGCAAAATCCGGCTAGGCCGGCGGTTTGAAGGAATTGGCGACGTTGCATGGGATGTGGAATGATTGAAGGGCGAAAGGAACAAGGCTTTAAACTGTAACACCGCTAAAACGACCGCCCCTTCATCTTCTTAGTGCCACGTCGGGATCGCGCAATCCTCCATCAGTCTGCGCACGGATTCGGCACAGACACACAACGCTTACTCGTGCCAGAGGCCTCGGTACGGCCCTCGCGCAGGAGCGCTTTGTCGGCGAAGGATCAGGTGGTGTTCGTGCCGCTGCTCAGCTCGAGCACCGCCGGTTTCTCGATCACTTCCGTTTGTGAATCACCAGGCGGTTGTCGTCGGGGTCTGCGATCGTGATCATCCAGCACACCGGACTTTCATAGACGTCCATCACGATCTTCACCTGGTTGGCTTTGATTTTGGCCACGAAGGCTTCAAAGTCATCGACCTCGAAGGCTGCGGCAGTACCAGCCAATGAGGGCTTCCATAGTTCGCCGTCACCTTTGATCACTGCGAGGCAGGCCGCCCCGATATCATATTCCACCCAGCCCGGATTGGGCTCGTCGCCCCAGGTCCGTGCGGGTTTTAGCTCAAGGACGCCCTCATAAAAGTCACGAGCCCGTTTCATATCGGTGACGCAGTATCCAGTGAATGCTATTTCGAGTATTTTCATGGTATTGGGTTGATTGGTCGCCGGGCAAAAATAGCGCAGGGTTGTGACAACGTCATGTCAGCAGACCTAAAAATTGTGAGAAAGCAGACCGAATGCAGAGAGCGAGAAGCAGGGAGAGGTGCTTTGCGTCACAGAGCAGTCGTGGAACCGAGAAGAGGCTGAAATGCGGACAGGTTCGTTTCGCGGTTTCCGCTCCACCGCGGTTTCGCGGTCTGGTTTTGTTTGGCGATTTCTGGCCCTCTGCGTCCCTCTGCCGTAGCGCTCAGGCTTCTTAGCAACGTCTATGGGGTGTGCATTTTTGTATACAGAGCAAAGATCGCAGCGAAGAGAAAGAGCAGGCTGAAGCCGCTAAAGAGGCCGGGGACGAGCCATAAATCGGAAAACGAATCGATCTTTACCAGGCAGGTTTTTTCCGAGGAGTAGATCATCGGGACCTTGTCACCTACGGCATACTTTGGCGGGTTGGAAGCGACGTGAGACTGGAACTGCCGGGTGCGCCCTTCGCGCGTGACGTACTCGATCAACGGGCCGCCGTCGGCGTTGAGGACGGTGCCGGTGGTTCGCACGCCGTGGGCGTGCAGGTAGAGCGCTTCGCGGCCGAAATGCCAGGCGCCCCACAAGAGGAGCGAGGCGGCGATGGCGAAACCCGTGGCCACAAAGAGCGGCGTGTCGACTTCGATTTCCCGGTAGAGCAGGAAATAAATGAGCAAGGCGCCAATGACGAAGCCCGCGCCGAAAATTCCCAGCGTGATCGGTCCGGCGCCGAGGCTGTCGAAGGAGTCGATCCGCGCCTGCTGCGGATTTTCTGGAGCGTAGAGCACTTTGATGGTTTCGCCCACGGGGAATTCGTGCTCATCGACGGCGGTGTCGGCGGTGAAGGACGCGTTCCTTCCGTCTGATGTCTGGAACTTTATTGTGGGATAAAAGGCGTGAGAGGTTGATCCGTCTTTGTTGCGAGAAGTTTCTTCCCTGAGCGCCGTGACAACGCCAGTGGCATGTGCGGCAGTGCGTTGAAACGCTCGGGTGTTTGCGGCCATACGCCAGGCCGCATACAGAGACAGCAGGCCAACCAAGCCGAAGATCGCCACGCCAATCAGCAGGAAGGAATCGCCTTTGGGCATGGGAACTTGTTCTTCATTTCGTCGGTGGCGGGCAATCAATAAATGCGAGAAGCCGGATGCGGTTGCCAATGCATTGGGTGGCGCGTGCAGTCCCTTGCACGCTTGGTTTTCGGGCGTACGTAAACGACCAGCGACGTCGATCAACGCGCAAGGGACTGCGCGCTCCGCCTCGGGACGGGACTTCGAATAGGATCATTCTGAAGGCGAATTCCAAACAAGGCTGTCTTCGCTACGCCATTGCCAATGCCAGTTCGAATTTCGTGCACAAAGGCCACGCGCCACGGGATTTTGTAGAATGTACGTGTAGGTTTCCTTCGCTTCACGTTCATCACGCATTCGATGGTCGAAGTAATTGCTTTGCCAGCGGATGCCGAAGCTCCGGGCAGTGTACCCCTTCCATTCGCCCATGATCCGGCTCATGCCAACACCCGGTGGAAACGAGATCAGTGCGTGGATATGATCTGGCATTAACAAAAACAACCGACAGAACCAACGACGCTGTACATGGTAATGCCGGGCAGCCTCAATAAGCTTGGTTGCGAGGAAGGGTTCTGCCAGTGGTGGCGAGCTTTCGGCTTCGGTGCGAAGGCGTATGTGAAAGTGGGCGCCGTCATGCACCCAAGAAGGGACTTCGTGGTGCAAACGTTTTGGGTAACCTTTCTCCGGCTCCTGCATACCAAGGCAATTGGGCGCAGCGCGCAGGACACGCAAGCGAGAAGATGTTACCTGTGGTTCGGGTTACGGGAATGAATGCATGCGCGTGTAGTCTTTTGCACGCTTGGTTTTTGGGCGGAGGGAGACGACCTGCGACGCCGATCAACGCGCAAGGGACTGCGCGTTCCACCTCAGGACGAAAGTTCGAATACGATCATTCTGGAGGTATCACTGGTGCAGTTGTTGCGTGTTTTCGTTTTGTCGCTGGCGGGCCATCAACAAGCGGAAAAAGTCGGAGATCGTCGCCATGCTTTGGGTGGAGCGTGCAGTCCCTTGCACGCTTGGTTTGTGGGCGGAGGGAAAACGACCTGCGACGTCGATCAACGCGCAAGGGACTGCGCGTTCCACCTCGGATTGGAATCTGCACTCAAGTGCTGCTCAACCCACGGCCTTGAGTTTGATCAGGAGATCTTTGCTTTCGACAGTATCGCCGAGGGCGACGTTGAGTTCGGTCACGATGCCGTCCACCGGAGCATAGACGGTCGTCTGCATTTTCATCGCTTCCATCAGGAAGAGTTTGTCGCCCTTAACCACTTTCGAACCAACCGAAACCGACAATGAGGCAATAAGGCCGGGGATGGGTGCGGCCACTTGCAGCGGGTCGGCCAAGTCGGCTTTCGGGCGGGCCTTGACCAGAGGCGCAACACTGCGATCCACGACGAAGGCCTGGCGGGCCATGCCGTTGAGTTCGTAGCTGACGGCGCAACGGCCGTCCTTGTCCGCCGCGCCGACATTCACGAGGCGTATGATGAGCAATTTGCCTTCCTCGATCTCAACGGAGATTTCCTCGCCGGGCTTGAGTCCGTAGAAAAACGCGGGCGTGGGCAGCACGCTGACGTCGCCCGACTCGCGTTGCTGTTTGGAAAACTCGGCGAAAACCTGTGGGTACATCAGGTGCGAGAAGAGTTCGTCGTCGGACGGCTCGTGATGGAGCTTGGCGGTAAGTTCGGCTTTGGATTTTTCGAGGGCATTGTCGGACGGCGCGTTAGGGATAACGCGCCCTACCTTCTTCAGCGTGGCGTTGTAACGGGCTTGCGCTTCCTTCCAGCCTTTCTCGCCGAGCACGACGCGGGAAACCGCTCCAGGCCAGCCGCCCTCCGGCCAGCCGAGTCCGCCGCTCAGCATGTCGATTACGCTTTCGGGGAAGGGGATTGCACCGGGTTCGAGGTTGATCACGTCGGCGGGTTTGATGCCCCGTGAGAACAGGAACAGTGCCATATCGCCAACCACCTTGGATGAAGGCGTGACCTTGACGATGTCGCCGAAGAGCTGATTCACCTCGGCGTAGGTGCGGGCGATCTCGGGCCAGCGGTGAGCGACACCCATCGAGGCGGCTTGTTCGCGGAGGTTGGTGTACTGGCCGCCGGGCATTTCGTGCAGGTAAACATCGGCCGAACCGGTGCGTGGTGCGGTGTCGAAGGGGCGGTAGTATTCGCGCACGAGCTCCCAATAATCGGAGAGCCGGTTAAGCGCGGTGAGCGGCAGCTTCGTGTCGCGCGGCGTATGTTCCAGCGCGGCCACGATGGAGTTGAGGTTCGGCTGCGACGTGCTGCCGCTCATCGCGGCGAGCGCGAGATCGACGATGTCGACGCCGGCGTCGGCGGCGCGCAAGACCGAACCAGCGGCTACGCCACTCGTGTCGTGAGTGTGAAAATGGATCGGCAGGCTGACCTCGTCCTTCAGCGCCTTTACGAGTTTCTGTGCGGCGTAGGGCCGGCAAAGTCCGGCCATGTCCTTGATCGCAAGGACGTGCGCGCCCATGCGCTCGAGTTCCTTCGCGAGTCGCACGAAGTATTGGAGCGAATATTTGTCGCGGCGTTCGTCGAGGATGTCGCCGGAGTAGCAGAGCGCCGCTTCACAGACGGCGTGAGTTTCCTGCACGGCATCCATCGCGACGCGGAGATTTGGCAGGTAATTCAACGAGTCAAAGATGCGGAAAATATCCATGCCGCTCGCAGCGGCGTGCTTCACGAAGCCGGCGACAACCGCTGGCGGATAGTTCGTGTAGCCGACCGCGTTGGCACCGCGGAAGAGCATTTGAAAACAAATGTTGGGCACCCGGGCGCGCAGCTGGCGCAGACGCTCCCACGGGTCTTCGTTGAGAAAACGCATGGCGGTGTCGAATGTGGCACCGCCCCATAGTTCGAGGGAATAAAGGCCCGATACCTCATGCGCCAGATGACCGGCGCAGGCCAGCATGTCGTAGGTGCGGACGCGCGTGGCCATGAGCGACTGTTGGGCATCGCGGAAGGTGGTGTCGGTGACGAGCAGGCGTTTTTGCGCGGACGTCCAGGCGGCAAATTTATTTGCGCCGAGTTTTAGGAGCAGCTGGCGGGTGCCGTCGGGCGGCGCGACATTGTGATCATAGGCCGGCGGCACGACCTCGGGCAGCGGCTTGCTCGGTCGGTAACCCTTGAGATGCGGATTGCCGTTGATGGTGACGTTGCCGATAAAGTTGAGAATCTTGGTCGCGCGATCGCGCCGGGGCTTGAAGGCGAAAAGCTCGGGCGTGGTGTCGATCAACGTCGTAGTAGCCGCGCCGGCGCGGAAAATTGGATGCGCGATGACGTTGTCGAGGAAGGGAATGTTTGTCTTTACTCCGCGGATACGAAATTCGGAGAGAGCGCGACGGGTGCGCTGCATCGCGAGCTGGTAGCTCTGGCCGCTTGAAATGAGCTTAACCAGAAGCGAGTCGTAAAAGGGCGTGATGACCGCACCGGCGAAGCCCATGCCGCCATCGAGCCGGATGCCGAGGCCGCCGGGCGACCGGTAGGCAAGGATGCGTCCGTAGTCGGGGATGAATTTATTTTCCGGATCTTCGGTCGTGATGCGGCACTGGATGGCGAAACCGTTGCGCGGGATGTCGGCCTGTTGCGGCAAACCGACCTCGGGCGAATGCAGTGCGTGGCCCTGTGCGATCAGCACCTGCGCCCGGACTAGATCGATGCCTGTGATGACCTCGGTGACGGTATGCTCAACCTGGATACGCGGATTCATCTCGATGAAAAACCATTCGTGATGATCCAGGTCGTAGAGAAACTCGATGGTGCCGGCGTTGTCGTAGCGGATGGCACGTGCGACCTTTGCCGCCGCTTCGCAGAGGTCGTGGACAATGGTTTCCGGCAGGCCAAAACTTGGCGCGACCTCGATGACCTTCTGGTGGCGACGTTGCACCGAGCAGTCGCGCTCGTGGAGATGGACGACGTTGCCGTGTTTGTCGCCGAGGATCTGGACTTCGATGTGCTTCGCGCGCGGGATATATTTTTCGAGAAAGACGGCGGGGTTGCCAAAGGAGCGTTCGGCTTCGCCCTGCGCCTCGTCAAGCAGCGCGGACAGATCGGCGGCTTTGTGAACGACGCGCATGCCGCGCCCGCCACCGCCAAAAGCTGCTTTGATGATGAGCGGAAAACCGATTTCCTTCGCAACCTTGAGCGCCTCATCCCGCGCGGTGACGGGTTCTTCGGTGCCAGGCAGAACAGGCACGCCATTTTTCTTGGCGACGGCGCGGGCCGCAGTTTTGTCGCCCATCATCTCCAGCAATTCGGAACGCGGGCCGACGAAGATGAGGCCGGCCTTTTCGCAGGCGCGGGCGAAATCGGGGTTCTCCGAGAGAAAACCGTAACCGGGATGAATGGCGTCGACGCCCTTTTCTTTGGCGACGCCAATGATGCTGTCGATGTCGAGGTAGGCGGCCACCGGGCCTTTGCCTACGCCGATCTGGTAGGCTTCATCGGCTTTGTAACGATGAATGCAGAAACGGTCTTCTTGCGCAAAAACCGCGACTGTGCGAAGGTCCAGCTCGGTGCCGGCGCGAAAGATGCGCACGGCGATTTCGCTGCGGTTGGCGGCCATCAATTTTTGAATGGGCCGGATGGACAGTGCGGAGCTGGCGGAAGGTGGTGTTTGCGGCATGGGAATTTCAGGCTCCGGACAGCGGCGAGGAGCTCGGCGGCCACACGGAATTGGGTGCAACAAACGAGAGGAAACCGGCGTTGCAAACAGCGACCGCAGATTTAGCGATGTCGGCAAGATTGCCGCAGCATTGCTTAACGAACCTGAAGGGTCTCGTTAGAAACGCAGGAAGGCCCGAAAAAGCTTCTAGTCAGCTTGCCTAAGCGGGATGGTCCATGCGCGGGCATGCATTTCTGTTGCTGTTGTAGGTTGCGAGCTTGCCTCGCAACGTGGCGCGACCAGCGCGCCACCTACAAACGCTCAGCGTCGAAGGCCTGAGGCGTCCCTTAAGCCGATTTCTGGCCGCCCTGCGCATGGAGCCGAAAGGCATGGTGGAGTTCGGGCAATTTCAATGGTTTGGTGAGAAAACCGGTCATGCCGGCATCGTGGCAACGGACACTCTCTCCAACTGCGGCGGTGAGGGCGATCACGGGGATGGTCGCTGCTTTCTTCAGCGTTGCGTGCGGAGAATTTGTCCAGGCGCGTATTCGTCGCGTCGTCTCCCAGCCGTCCAGATTTGGCATATGACAATCCATCAAAATCGCATCGGGCAAAGCCTCGCGCTGTAGCGCGGCCAGCGCTTCGACGCCATCGATCACCATGATGTAGGAACAGCCGAGTTGATCGAGCTGCGCCTTGATGATCTTGCGATTCACGGCGTTGTCCTCGACGACCAGCACGCGCAGATTCAATGGCTCCAGTTTGGAAGCCTGCTTTTCGGCTGACGGCAGCGGTGCCTCGACCCGAGAAAGGGGAATAGTGAAGAAGAAAGCCGAACCTTTCTCCAGAGTGCTGGTGACTTCAAGCTTCCCACCCATCATGGCGACGAGCCGATGACTGATTGCGAGACCCAGGCCACTGCCGCCGAAGCGCCGGGTCGTCGAGGAGTCGCCTTGAGTGAAACGCTCGAAGAGTCGTCCGATTGTGGCGTCGTCGATTCCGATGCCGGTGTCCCGGACTTCAAACCGAACCAGCAGCGGATTGGCCTGGGACTCGGGCGCGGTCACGATGACCTGAATCTGACCATTTGCCGGTGTGAACTTGATCGCGTTGACGATCAGATTGAGCAGGACCTGTCTGAGGCGATGGCTATCCCCTTCGAAGTGCTGCGTCAGAGCTGGGTCACATTTAAGATCAATTTTTAACGATCCTGCCGCGGCGCGGTTGGAGATCAGCGCCACGGTGTCAGCGACTGCCGAGAATAATTCGAAAGATTGTTTTTCCAGTGAGAACTGCCCCGCTTCTATTTTTGAGAAATCGAGGACGTCACTCAGCAATTTGAGCAACAGATCGCCAGATTCGGAGATAAGCCGGGTATGCTCGCGCACTTCCGGCGAGAGATCAGCGCGCGCGCTGATCAGATCCGAGGAAGCGATGATGCCATTAAGCGGCGTACGGATCTCATGGCTCATGTTGGCGAGAAACTCGCTTTTGGCATGCGAAGCGGCTGCGGCTTCCCGGCAGGAGATTTCGAGTTCGCGGGTGCGTTCGGAAACCAACCGCTCAAGGTTGGCGTTCACGATGGAAGTCTGGCGAAGCGCCTCCTCACTGTGTCGGTGCGAGACCTCGATCAGATGAATAACGGTGAGGCCGAGGCAGTAGAGGAGGCTGATGACAAGCAGGCCGTCGCGCAGCAGCGTGTCGGCGGAATAGCGGTCAGACGGCGAGAGTGTCACCTTGTTTAGGACAAGGAAGTGAAACGCGATTTGCCCGGCGAAAGTGAGGAAAAAAACCGTGCCCGCAACGCGACGGGAGGTAAAGATGATCGCGAAAAGGAGGAGCGCGATATCGAGCGCAAAGACTTGGATGCCGACGCTCAGCGGATACAGCGGCACGACAGACGCACCGACGAAATGCACGGTTCCGTGGAGCGCAAATGCGACGGCGAGGGCAAGTCCGTTGGCAGCGCGCGCCAGTTTCCCCCGGAAGACTGATCTCAGGCACCACGCGGCAGCGGCCACAATGAACGCGTTGATCATGAGCCGCGGTGCCAAGAGTGGAGGGTGAAGCCACAACACTTTGGCGATGTTAAGTGGTACGACAACCAATACCAGCAGCGCGATACCAGCCAACAACCGGGCCTTCAGCCCAATGAAAAAGGGCTGATCGCGATAAGCGGAATCCAACCGGCCAAGTGTGTGAGCAAAATAGCGATACATTGCACGAGCACGGCAGGCAGAACCTAGCAGTGCCGACGGCGCCCACCCTGCAGCATGTAATGCAAGTTGTTGGCCTGGCGAACAAAAAACCTTAAGCCACTAGTTTTAAGTGATATACGGTTCGTGGATAGCTCATTTATAGAGCCTCCCGTCGTCTTTTATCACTTCGGTGCCCGAAACCGTTGCACCGTCAAGACTGCTTGGTCTCGAGTGCAGGTTCGGGCGCGGCAAGGGGTTCCGGTGGTGGGGCGGGTTTTGCGTGGCGGATCTTCTGGGTGGTGATGATCACAACGGCACCAATAATGATCGCGGTAGCCAGCAGCATGCGCGGCGTGATGCGTTCTCCGAGGATCAACCAACCGAGGAAGACAGCGACGATGGGATTGATGTATGCGTAGGTGGAAACGTGGGCCGGAGTCGAGTGTTTCATCAACCAGACGAAAGTGGAAAACCCGACAAGCGAACCGATGAAGGCGAGATAAAGGAATGCCAGGAAGGAGTTGCGGCTGATCGCGGCGACATGCAGCGCGGTGAAATCGCCGTGCACGAGCGCGCCAACCAGCAGGGCGACGCTGCCGCAGAGCATCTGCATGGCCGACGCCTGAAATGCGGGAGCGGGATTTTTGACGTGGCGCGACCAGATCGAGCCGAAGCACCAGAGCGTGCAGGAAAAGAGAACGAGAGCAACAGCAGGAAGATTGATGCCGGTGGCCGCGGAGGATTCCCAGGGCGCCACCAACCAGGCCAAGCCGACAAATCCGAGCAGAAGTCCGGCGAACGTCACTGATGTGGGCCGTTGGCCGCCGCGCCAGAACCATTCGGTAAGCACCATGAAAACCGGCTGGATACCGATGACGAGTGCGGTGAAGCCGGAGTCGAGCGATTGTTCGGCCCACGAGACGAGCCCGTTTCCCCCGAGGAGGAGGCAGGTTCCGATGAAGGCGTTGTCGAGCCATTGACGCCGGGTTGTTTTCGGCGCGCCGCGCCAGTGCACCAAAGCCATCAGGACGCAGCCAGCGATGACGAAGCGCGCCGAACTCATGAGGAAGGGCGGCATGGTCTCAACCGCGACGCGGATGCCGAGGTACGTGCTGCCCCAGATGATATAGATCGCCGCAAACGCGCAAATAAAAGCGGTACGGCTTGGTTTGTTTTTAGCTGCGGCGCTCATATTCCATGTGGGTGGCAGTTTGATCGGCTGCCTCGGAGCCGAGTAGGCGCGCGACGAGATGAAGGGAGAGATCGATGCCGGCGGAAATGCCGGCGGCGGTGCAGAATTTGCCGTTGTCGTGAAAACGCTGCGACGGATCGACAAGGGCGGCGGGCGCGGCGGCGCGCAGTTCGTCGAGGCATGCATGGTGCGTGGTGACGCGCAGGCCGTCGAGCAAGCCCGCCTTGCCGAGCACGAGGGCACCGGTGCAGATGCTGGCGACGATTTCGGCGCTGCGGGATTTTATCCGCAGCCATTCCAGGAGTGCGGGCTGGTTTAGAAGCGGTCTTGTGCCGGCGCCTCCGGGCACGAGAATCACCTGGGGCGGCGGGCAGTCCTCAAGCGTATATTCGGGCATGACCTTAAGGCCATTGACCGCACGGACAGTGCCGCGCGTCAAACCGACGGTGCATACGTTGAAGACCGAGTTTCCACTCAGCTCGTTCGCCACGGCGAACACTTCAAACGGTCCGGCAAAATCGAGCACCTCGACGTTGTCAAAGAGAAGGAGGGCGAAGTTCTTTTTCATGGTGCGAGTGGTTATTGTGAGTGCGCGACGCAGACGTGGAGATTGACCGCGCCTGGTCGCGCCTTGGTCAGGCGATCTGCTTCTTGGCGAGTTCGCCGAGCGTGCGCACGGCCTGTTCAACCGGTTCGCCCCAAGGAATGCCGCAGTTTATGCGCAGGCAGTTCCGGTAGCGTTCTTTGACCGAGAAAAGAATGCCGGGAGCGATGGCGATGTGCTGCTTGAGCGCTTCGTTATAGAGTTTGTGGGTGTCGACTCGCGTCGGGAGCTCGGCCCAAAGCACGAAGCCGCCATGCGGCCGGCTGAGGCGCGTGCCGGCGGGAAAATGGCGCAGCATCGCCTGCGAGAAGAGGTGCAACTGGTTTTGATAGGCGCGGCGAATCGAGCGCAGGTGGTGATCGTAACCACCATCACGCAGGAAGTTGGCGATGGTCTTTTGCAGAATCACCGGGGTGCCGAGTGTATTCGTAAACTTGAGACGGCGGACCTGGTCGAGCACGCGACCGGGGAAAACCCAGCCGACGCGGAAACCAGGCGCGAGCGTTTTGCCGAACGAACCGCAGAGCATCACGCGCCCGTCGCGGTCCCAGGCCTTGAGCGGCTTGGGGCGGCGTTCGCTGAAGTGCAGATCGCCGTAAACGTCGTCCTCGATTGCGGGCACATCGAATTCGCAGAGCAGATCGTAGAGCTTTTCCTTCTTCGCGTCGGGCATGCAGGAGCCGAGCGGGTTTTGGAAACTGGGCATGACGAAGAGCGCCTTCACATCATTGTTCGCGAGTGCTTCGCGGAGGGCCTCCAGCGAAAGACCTTCGCGTGAATCGGTGGGAATTTCCAGCACGCGGAGGTTGAGGCTCTGGATGGTTTCGAGAATGCCGAAATACGCCGGCGTTTCGAGCGCGACGGTGTCCCCGGGTTTAGTCACGGAGCGCAACGCAAGGTTCAACGCCTCGGTGCAACCGACGGTGATGATGACTTCTTCGTGCGAGAGTGCGACGCCGGCCTGGAGATAGCGGCGCGCGATTTCTCTGGTGAGTGGTTCGTAAGCCGAGTTGACGGCGTAACGGCCGATCAGCGAGGGATCGTTACGCGCGACGGAACCGAGCAGCCGGGCGAGCTTCTGCGCGGGAAAGAGTGACGCGTCAGGACAGGCTGCGCCTAGCTGCACGCAGACCGGGTCGGACGCGCGAGCCATGAAATCAGCCGTGAGATTATTGGTGCCGACGAAGGCGGGCCGAGACATCGGGCGGGCCATGCGGGGCTCGGGGATTTCAAACGGCAGCCGGGGGCGTACATAGTAACCGGACTGCGGCCGCGCTTCGAGGTAGCCGCGATTTTCCAGGACGGTGTAAGCCTGCAGCACAGTTGAAATGCTGACGTCGTGCTGTAGTGCCATTCTCCTTACAGACGGCACGCGATGACCGGCGCGCAGCGTGCCCTGTTCGATGAGTTGCTGCAAAGAATCGGCCAGCTCCACGTAGAGCGGCGAAGAGACGGGTTTGGCGAGGGTCTGGATCATGGCGGCGTTTACCATAACACGAGAAGCAGTGAGCGCGCAGGAGCAGTCGTGCGAGATTGAAACCAGTACAGTTATTTCATTTTTGCGCTGTAACCATTACAAATTACAGCCGCGATCTGACCTAGCCGGATTTTTTGGGCCCACGTTCGCGTCGTCGGTCGGCGACTTTGTGACTAAGTCCGTGCTCCGAAAAGCGCCGAGCCGACGCGCACTTGCGTGCTGCCAGCGGCGATCGCTGCGGCAAGATCACCGCTCATGCCCATGGAAAGCTCACGCAGCGGCACACCAAACTGAGCAGCGAACTTATCGCGCAGCTCGCGCAGGGTGGCGAAGGTGCGTTGGGCCACCGCCGGATCGTTGGAGAGCGGCGCGATGGTCATAAGGCCATCTAAGCGAAGATGTTTACAGGTGAGCGCACGTTCAAGCAACGCGGGCGCATCCTCGATCTCGGCACCGAACTTTGCCGGATCGCGCCCGGCATTGATCTGGAGGAGAATGGACAGCGGGCGGTCACGTTCACTGGCGGCGCGATCGAGCAATGCTAGAAGCTTTTGGCTGTCGACGCTTTGCACGCGGTCAAAATGTTCTACGGCCGTTCTTGCCTTGTTGGATTGAAGATGGCCGATGAGCTCCCAACGGAGAGAAACGCTGGTTAACATTTTCTTATCAACCGCTTCCTGCACGCGGTTTTCGCCGACGGCCTTTAGGCCAAAACGAGCAACATAGCCTGCGGCTTCTGCCGGATGTGTTTTGGTCACAGCAAGTAACTCGACTTCTTCGGATGAGCGCCCGGCGGCTCGGCAGGCTTCGGCGATGCGGGCGAGCACCTGTTCCGTGTTGGTTTTGAAGTCATTAAAATTAATCATGATTATAAAGACTGTTTAATGGATTGCACCCGGATAAGCACTCTTTATACAGGGCTTCGAATTTCGCGTATCATGCAAATCGAAAACTTTAAAATCTTCGCGGATCTCGTCGAAACGAAGAGCTTCTCGAAGTCGGCTAAAATTAATGGCATCACCCAGTCGGCGGTGAGCCAGCAGGCCAGGGCGATGGAGCGGCATTTCAAGACGCTGCTCATCGACCGAAGCCAAAAGCAATTTCAGCTTACGCGTGAAGGTCAGCGTGTTTACGATGCTTCGAAGGAGATGCTGCATCAGTACGAGAAGCTGTTGAGCGAACTTCAGGAGATGAAGAAAGTGATCAGCGGCACGATTCGCATATCGACGATTTACTCGATCGGTCTGCACGAGCTGCCGCCATACATCAAACGCTTCCTGCAAGATTTCCCCTCGGTCAATGTCCGCGTCGAATACCGCCGCTCGAATCTCGTGTACGAGGACATCTTGCACAACTCGGTTGATTTTGGCCTGGTCGCGTTTCCCGTTAAAGTGCGCCAGATCGAGGCGGTGCCGTTTCGCAACGACCGCCTGGTTTTGATCACTCATCCATCGCATGCACTTGCGCACTGCAAGGAGGTCGATCCACGCGATTTGGTGGGCCAGAAATTTATCGGCTTCGATCCCGACATCCCGACGCGCAAGGCGGTCGACCTGATCTTCCGGGACCACAAACTGGAGATCGAGCCCGTCATGGAATTCGACAACATCGAGACCGTAAAGCGCGCGGTTGAGATCGATCACGGTATTGCGATCGTGCCGCACGCCACCGTGCAACAGGAAGAGAAAATCGGATCGCTCGCGGTGATCCCGTTTCATGGGAAAGAGTTCTCCCGCCCGCTCGCGATTCTTCACCGCAAAGGCCGCGTGCTGACGCCAGCGATGAAGAAATTCATCGATATATTGAGCATGGATTTGTCCACGAAGCTCGAAACCTAAGGAGCGAGATTGGGTCAGCCGCCGCACCAACGCCTTGCAAGGTGTCCTTGGCTTAGTTAATCGCCTTGCATGGTTTCGGCTTCGTCCATGGTCCATAACTTGGTGCTCATTCTTTATAGTGTAACGCTCGCCGGTCTGGCCTGCTTTGCGCTGCACCGCGTGAAGATGCTCTGGCAATACCTGTGCGCATCGCGACGCAAGCCGCCGGAACTTGTCTCCATGACCGCCGGGCACCCTCACGTATGTGTGCAATGCCCCCTTTTCAACGAAGCCCTCGTGGTGGAAACCTTGCTCGAAAAGGTGACCGCGTTGCGCTGGCCGGCTGGCTTGCTGGATATCCAGATCCTCGACGACTCGAACGATGAGACACCGGCAATCATCGAGCGCTGGCTGCAAACGCATCCGGAGCGCGCCACCCATGTGCGCCACATCCGCCGCGCGAAACGCGAAGGCTACAAAGCCGGGGCACTGGCATATGGAATGACGCAGACCAAGGCGGAATTTCTGGCGGTCTTCGATGCCGACTTTCAGCCCGCACCCGACTTTTTAGAAATATTGCTTCCCCATTTTGCCAATCCCCGCGTGGGTGTCGTGCAAGCGCGCTGGGAGTTTGCCAACCGCCGGGCGAGTTTGCTCACGCGTTTCCAGGGAATATTTCTCGACGCGCACTTCATCGTCGAACAGGCGTCGCGCTTCGGCAGCGGACTATTTTTTAATTTCAACGGCACGGCCGGCGTCTGGCGCCGCGCGGCTTTAGAGGACGCGGGTGGTTGGTCAGCGGACACTGTGACTGAAGATCTCGATGCCAGCTATCGCGCGCAACGCCGTGGCTGGAAATTTGTCTACCTCGAGCATTACTCGGTGCCTTCGGAGTTGCCGGAAAATCTCACCGCCTTCAAATCGCAACAACACCGCTGGACCAAAGGCGGCATCCAGGTCGCGCGAAAACAACTCCGCGAAATTCTAAGCAGTGATCTGCCCAGCCGCATCAAGCGCGAATCGGTGGCGCATCTCGGCATCGGTTTTGTGCATCCGCTGCTCGTGACGTTCTCGGTTCTTTTTGTACCTTACCTGTATCTCGCCACGGCACACCAGGAAGGAGTCTGGCAACTCATCAATCCGCTTTCGGTCCTGCTGACCGCAGGTGCGACCGTGACGTTTTACATCACTGGACAATATTTTTTGAGAAAACAATGGGGCGAGGGCTTGCTGATGCTGGTTAGTTCGCCTCTGCTGCTCGCCTTCGGTCTCGCGATGAGTGTGACCTGTAGCGTCGCTGTGATTGAGGGTTTGCTGACCAAAGGCGGGGAGTTTGTACGCACGCCCAAAGGTGGTGGTGCGGCCACGGGTGGCGGGCTGGTGGCGTGTTTGCGCAGCCGTACGATGTTCACGGCGATTACTGTGGTCGAAATCGTCATCGGCCTGGTGATGCTGGGCGGCGCGGTATATTTTCAGCGCAACGAAATGCTCGCGATTGCGCTGGTATTATTGGTGAAGGCGGCGGGATTTCTGGGCGTGGCAGCGCTGTCCACGCCTGATTTGTTTCCGCGCTCCGCTGCCCGCGCTTGACGGCGGGAATAGGCTGCATCCCTTGTGGCTCCTATTCTCATCATGAAGAAAACTTTCCTCTTTGCCGCAGTCGCCATCGCCACCATTTTCGCCGTTACCGGACCTAAAGCCTTGGCGGGAGGAGAAACTGGCTCGACCGCACCGGCTTGGAAGCTGCGCACGGTTGATGGCACCGAGGTGAGCTCGGCAGATTTTGCGGGCAAGGTGTTGGTGGTGGATTTTTGGGCGACCTGGTGCCCGCCATGCCGCGCCGAGCTTCCGGGTTTTATCGAGCTGCAAGAAAAATACGGCAAAGACGGCGTGGTGATCGTGGGGATCTCGGTTGATCAGGGCGGAGTCGAGCTCGTGAAAAAATTCATCGCGCAGAACAAAATCAGTTACCAGATCGTGCTGGCTGATGGCGGGGTGGCCGATGCGTTTGGCGGCATTGAAGGGATTCCGACGACATTTGTGATCGACCGCGACGGAAAGATTCAGCTGAAGGAGGTCGGTTTTGTTGAAACCAAGGAATTCGAAAAGCGGATACAGCCTTTGCTGAAAGCGACAAAATCCTGAGCGTGCTCAGGGAGTTTGGCTGGAAGCAGCCATTCTGCGGCAGCGCGTTTTCCAGGCTTAGAGAATTTCAGACAAGACTATAGCCCGTTATAGAGGTAGCCGCGACGCTCGGCGCGCCGTAAACAACGCAGCGGATCCAGCGGTCCTGGCTTCCCTCAGGGGACGGGCTAAAGCCTACTAAATTCCGGTGTAGCCGGGGTCGCTGACCCCGGAACCCGCCGAACTCCGGCCTCAGCGAGGCCGGCTACATCAATCCGCTCTCATCAAGCGGCTGCGGCCATAGCTCTATTTACTACGTTCAGTAAACAAGAAGGGCCCGCCGATAACCCCTTAACGGCGGGCCCACGATTTTCTTGTTTGTCCGTATGACAGGACTCCATGTTACCCAAACCTTCCGTGATGAGCAGAAGTTGGCTTTGAATAGCAGCGACCGTGCCAAGCACGTAATCGGGGTGCCGCACCCGAGTGTGCGGCAAGAAAACAATCCTTTGGAGCTTAGGACTGGACGAGTTTTGCCAGGCCATCCGCGATTTCGCGATCGCTCCGGCAGCGTGGCATCTTGCTCTGGCCGCCCCATTTTCCGTGCGCCCGCATCCATTGTTCGAATACGCCCGGGGTCACGAGCCGTATGGCGGGCGGTTCCAGACCGAGGCCTTTGCGCTTCGCGTCGTAGTCGTCGTTCAGGCGGATGAGTTCGGTGTCGATTTCCCCGGCTAGCGTGAGGGCGGCTTCGGCCGGCGCGGCGGTTTTGAACTCGATCCACCACTCGTGGCAGCCGCGGTTTCGGCCGGCGGAAGAATCGACGAAAAGTGGCGCGACGTGAAAATTGGCGATGCTCCAGCCGTGGCGCTGGCAGACGGTGGTCAGCGTATCGGTCAGCTCCTTTTCGATGACGTGTTCGCCAAACGCGCTGAGCTGGAGCTTCGTGCGCCCGGCGTACACGAGGCGTGGGATGTCGGTCGATACAAACCGCACGACATCGCCAATTACATAACGGCACAGTCCGGCCGGCGTGGTGAGCAGGAGCGCGTAATCGACCCCGGCCTTGACGCCTTCGAGCGGCACGGCTTTGGGGCCGAGCTGGTCGAGACGGGTTTCATCGAAGTCGGCGAGCGGAAGAAATTCGAAGAACAGCCCGACATCGGTCATCAACCGCAGCCCCTGCGAGGCGTCGGCATCCTGCGTGGCGATGAAACCTTCGGAGGCGGGATAAACTTCATGGAAGTTCACGCCAGAGCCGAGGGCGGCGCGCAGTTCGTCGGCGAATGGCGCGATGGGCACGCCACCATGCACAAAGCATTCGAGGTGCGGCCAGACGGCGCGAAGATCAATCGGTGGCGTGGAACCTGAGCTGGCGCGGGCGCGCACGGCGGCGGCGAGGATGAGCACCCAGCTCGGGATCCCGGCGACCAGCCGGATGTCGCGGTTGTGCGTGCGTTCGGCGATGGCGCGGATCTTCTCCGGCCAGTCGCCGATCTGGGCGATGGCGGCACCCGGTTCGTAGAGATGATGGTCGACCCAGCCCGGCAGATTGAGCGCAGTGATTCCGCTCAGATCGCCAGCCCAGGCCTCGAAGGGTTTTGCTTCGTTGATTTTAGCCAACGTGGTGGAGCCACCCAAAAACAAGTGTTTACCGCCAAAAATCGAGGTTTTCCCAGTGCGCGCGGTATAGTAAAACAGCGAATCGAGGCCGGCCTGGCGGAAGTGGTCGAGCATGCCAGCGGTGATCGGCAGGTATTTGGTGCGACCGGCGGTGGTACCGGAAGACACCGCGTAATAGGAGCACGTGCCCGGCCAGAGCACGTCGGCCTGGCCGCGTTTCATGCGCTCGATCGGCTCGATGAACTGTTCGTAGGCGCGCAGCGGAATCGTCGCTTGAAACTGCGTGTACGTCATGCCGGAGTGGATACCGTTTTCCCGGCCAAAGCTGCAACGCGCCATGGCCGAGGTCAGGCGCGAGCGGGTTTTTTCCTGTGCAGGTAGAATCCGCCGCGGGTCGTGCAGGCGGCGGTTGGTGCGGGCGGATAGAAATCGAGCGCCTGCGGTGAGCAGGCCTTTGGGCATGGCCGACATGGAATGGTTCGTCCGGTGGCCGCGTGCTTAACGACGGCTGGCGGAAGACCGGAGGACTTTGCTGTTCTTTATCGTCCGGTAAAAGGCGGAAATCACCGGTAGAAAGTTGAAGCAATGGAAAATCAGCGAGGCGTGCTGCACCGGGCTGCCGCGGTGGTTGGTGATGATCTTGTGCTGACTTTGGGGGAAATAGGCACGGTGGGCCGACTCCAGCACGAAGCGGGTGGGCGAGTGATCGGCAATGACCGAACTTTCTTTTTCTGCATACAGGATCAACGCAGGCGCATCTGAAAGCGGGAGTAGGGTCTGAGAAAAATACGACGAAGGCATCTCCAGAAGCCGGAGGGCCTGAACGCGTTCGCAGGCGCCAGCGGGCTGGATGGTGCGGATGGTATTCATCACGGCGCCACGCAGCTGGCTGAGTTCGCCGCGGGTCATGAGCATGCGGAGCGATTCTTTGTTCTGCGCACCCGACTCGAACATCTTGGTGAAAATGGCGCGGGATTTGTCGACGGTGGTATGGTCGGGAAGTTTGTGCGGATCGACGTAGGGCTTGATCGCGCGGCCGAGCAGCGTCGTGGGCTTGGCGTCGCCCGGAGCGAGCAGGTCTTCTACGCAGGCGACCGGACTGATTAACACCAGGCCGCGCAAATCGATGTGACGTCCCGCGCGGCGGGCGCGTTTGAGCCATTCCATCACCAGGCCGGCGCCAAAGCTCACGGAGAAAATCACCGGACTTTGTCCATGGAGAGTGGATAGTTCTTCGACGAGATCGTCGAGTTGTGCGAAGAGTAGATCGATCGAAAAACCATGCTGCGGGTAATTCAGATAATAGATGCTGCCATGCTTCAGCAGGAAGCCCCGCATGAGAAAAACCTGTTCGGTCGCGTCGGGGATGAAACCGCCCAGCACAATCGTGGGCACCGGACCTTTGCGCTGTTCGTGGAGGATGTTTGCCGCCTGATGCACGCCTGCGACTCCGCTGACGAGCACGGCCTCCTGGCGTTGGCGGATTGTCGGGCTGAAAGGAAGCGGGCGGGGCGGGCGCAGTTTATAACCCGTGGTGCGGATGAGCGTGCGAATGGGCTGCGCCGGTGAGATTCGGCTGAAGGCGGTGATAAAAGAAAAGGCGGGAGCGAGACTGAGCGCGGGCATAAAGATTGTTTAAGTTTCCCTAGTTCGGCTGCTTTTGACCATGAGGCGAAGGCAAAGGTTCGCCGTCACCGGAAATTCACCTTCCAGGCACGCTCGCGTCACATGCAGAGGGCAATAAAACCATTTGCTCCGTGAAACGTCCTTCCGACAGAGTGAGTATATGGGACTGCCTGCCATGATTTTCGATGATGAGACGATGGTCGCTTTTGACAAGCCTGACGGCATGTTGGTCGTGCCTGACAAGGCAGACAAGACTCGCGAAGATCTTTTGGGTTTGATCCACGCCAAGCTGGGCGACCACGTAACCAGCGTCCATCGACTCGACCCAGACGCCAGCGGCATATTTCTTTGCGCAAAGACCAAGCCTGCCCTGGATTTTCTGAGCGGGCAATTTCAGTCCAAGACGATCGAGAATCGTTATCTCGCGCTTGTTGCGATGCTGCCGGCCGAACGGGCGATGGATCTGACGCCGCCTGTCGTGATGCGCGAGCCGGATGGAGGACTGCCCGAGACCTTTACGGTCGATCTGCCGTTGGACGAAGACAAACATCAGGCGGGCCGCATGCGGGTGTATCGCAAGCGTGACGCCAAGCCCAGCGTGACGGAGTTTCGCGTGCTGGAGCGATTTGGCGCTTTTGCCTTGTTCGAGTGTCGTCCGCTTACCAGTCGCACGCATCAGATCCGCCTCCACCTCGCCGCCGTCGGTGCGCCCGTGCTCAACGATCCGCTTTACGGCGATCCCGAGGTGAAACTGCTGCTCTCGAGTTTGAAGCGCCGCTACAAAGGCCGCGACGACGAAAAACCGCTGATTACCCGGCTGGCTTTGCACGCGAGCGAACTGACTCTGAAACACCCGGTCTCCCGCGAGTCGGTGACAATTCGCGCGGCCTTGCCGCATGAATTCGAGGTGGCGCTCAAGTATCTGCGAAAGTTTTCTCTTCCGCCGCGCCGTGGGGCTTAAGCTCAGCTGCACTTACAGCGTCGTTTTTGCTTGTTTGGCCTGGCGGATCGCCGCGAGTTTCCTCAGCAAAGGTCGAACCGGATAATAGATACAGACGACGACCAGAGGCACGCTGATCACCCAGGTGATGAAGGCACACAGGCTGATCAGACCGAAGTGCTGCCAGAACTCCCTTTGCGAATGCATGAAGAGATGCGCGATCTCGTTTGGATTGTAGCGGATGGGCTTGATGCCGTAGAGCCATTCTCCTGATCGGATGTAGAACACGATCGCCGTCAGATGCACCGGCCAAAGCAGCTGGTTGACGATGTGAATGATCGGCTGGTTGAGCTTCAGGACAACCGCGACGACGAAGCACAGGAGTGTCGTGAATCCGAGAAACGGAAACAATCCGCAGGCGACCCCGAGGGCGAGCGTGAGCGCGATTTTGTCCGGGGTAACGCCCTGCTTGAGCTGCGCCAGGATCGGATCGCGCACCCGACGCTCCCAGATATTCCGCGCAGGCGCAGCTTCGGCGGGACTGGCGGAGGTTGGTGGGTCAACGATCATTGGGGTGAGGCTGGGAAATAGTTGGATGCACGTTATCGCACGTGAGGAAGGTGCAGCAAATCTAAAACCCGGGCTTTGCTCAGCAAAAAGTTTTCGCGTGGCTGATGTGACTACGTCGGTGCGGGTTCTGAGTGCCGTGTTTGCCGCTGATCAAGTAAACGTTGGTTTTCCGCTGGCGGGAATGGACAGAGCATGAATGTGTTTTTGTCGCTGAGAACGAGCAAACAACCGGGGCAAGCCCCGAGGCATTTCAAACCAACAACTATTATGCCACGCGTTTGACGATTGACCGAACCCCGCCTGCGCGCTGCTCCGCCCCGGGCAAAGTAACCTATTGGGTTACTTATACCATCTTACAGGTTAATTATCATTGGATGGATGAAGACAATTGAACTTCTTTATCCTATCCAAGCCGGAGCAACCTGTTGCCTTGGGGAATTGGCCACAAAGCGAATAAACTGAGGCATTGTCTTCGCCGTTCCTTCGGTGGTCGGTCGACGGAGAGAAAAAGTAAGGATAAAGTAGAACGGGAAAGGACCGGCTGGGAGGCGGGTGGATGTTACCTTGCGCCGAAGGAGTTTTGCTGGCACGCAGCAGGGACGCATGAAAATCATCTCGGCAGAATTTGACCGGAGCGCTCCCGACCTGAAGGGCTGTCCCAACTGGAACCGGCCGGAGTTTGCGTTCATCGGGCGGTCCAATGTCGGCAAATCTTCGCTGATCAACATGCTGGTGGAGCGCAAGGCGCTGGCGAAAGTTTCGGTTACACCGGGCAAGACGAAGCTCATCAACTATTTTATTGTCAACGGCAGTTGGTGCCTGGTGGATCTGCCGGGCTACGGTTATGCGAAGACGAACCAGATGCAGCGGGCGGATTTCAACGAGGCGGTGGCTGACTATCTGGAGAAGCGGGAGAACCTGCGCTGTACGTTTGTGCTGATCGACTCAAACCTACCGCCACAACCAATCGATCTGGAGTTTGTGCGCTGGCTGGGCGGCGTGGCGGTTCCGTTTGTTTTGGTTTTCACGAAAGCTGACAAGCAGTCGTCGTCGTCGCTGGAGAAAAACGTGGCGGCGTTTAAGAAAGTCCTTGCGGAGACGTGGGAAGAACTGCCGGGCGTGATCCTGTGTTCATCCAAGACGAAGAGCGGTCGCTCGGATATTCTCGGCGTGATCGAGGAGAGTCTGAAAACGAAGCGAGAAAATTGAGCAGGGCGCGCCGCTCGCGCGCACCTCGAGCCGCGGATCACAATGTCTCGGTGTAAGCGGATGGCTGGCGAAGGCCTTGGCCTCACGGGGGGCGGACCTAGCCGCAAATACATCGTAATCCCGCGCGTTGTATTTAGAATTACGGAGTTAGCCACGAATCACCGCCGACCAAGCCCGTTTCCTTATGATCCTGCCCGCCGACCTCATACCTAAGTTTATAACAATTTGCCCTACGTATGGTCAGGAATGCGCGAGCGTGCTTTTGCAGCGCGGATTGATAGTGGAAAAAGATCAGAAAAAGGCGGTAGAGGTAATCCGTCAGTTTTTTGGTGCGTCGGAACCCGCTGCGGCGGAGCTTGCCCAGCAACACCTGATCACGCCTAGCAACAAAGCGGCTGCTGCTGAGTTCATAAAGCGAGTGGTGAGGCGCTTGTTGCTAAATGCCAATGGCCTGGCGGCGGACGAACTCGGCCATATTCTCGGCGTGAATCGCACCGTCGCCTGTCACATGGCGAAAGGCACGCGCAACCTCACGGCTGATCAGATCAAGCTGCTCATCGAGCGGTTGTTTCTGGCCTCCCATGCGCATGCAGCATGAGTGCTAGTTCGGTAGTTTTTGTTGTTTAACGAAGAAGAAATGTCGGCGCAGGTGGCATTTTATCCTTCGAGGCCGAGAAATTCAGCGAGACCCTTGATCATGTCAGCGGCTTTGTGGCCTCGCCGGACTGAACGGGAAACAACGTCAAGACGGCGTGCTTTGCGATCAGCTTTCAGATCGACGTGGCCGACGAACTCGGTGCCGGCGAGAAGCGGGAGTGCGTAGTAACCGCGCAGGCGTTTTGCGGCGGGCAGATAAACTTCCCACGTGTAGTCGAACCCCCAGAGCTTTGCGGTCACGCGGCGGTCGTAGATGAGTGGATCGAGCGGAGCGAGCAGTCGGGAGGGAATGGGAGCCGCATCATCGTGATGAGCGTTCTGGTCAAAGAGCGGAGTGTCTTCACGCAAGCAATACAACGTGGGGCAATCCGGTACGCCGACGGGTTGCACGAGGTCTTCGACCAGGGCGAGTTCGACGCGCTTGAGCGTGACCAGGCGGCGCTGGCGAAGTTTCAGGATCGTGAGCCAGCGTGTTGTGTCGCTGGCGTCTGGTTTTGGCTGGGCGAGGATATGTGCCGGCAGCACGCGTTCGGGCAGGTCGTAGAGCCGGCGGTTACTCTGCCGACGTGCGATGAGCAGACGGCCGTGGAAGAAAAGCTTTTGCAGGGTCGTCTTCACCAGGGTAGACGCGCCCCAAACCGGACGGCGCGAACGGCGATCGTCATCAAAATTTTCCGACGAAAGCGGGCCGCGTGCGGTGATCTCGGCGAGAAGTGGACCGACTAGTTTGCTTTCAGCGCGCGTCAATTTCCCCGACCATGCGCTGGCCTGGCGCGTGCGTTGATGCATCGCTGTGAGCAGGTGCGGCCAGGCATCGAGCGGAAAAGCTACGAGAACGTTGGTGTCGGGCAGGTGATGCTCGAACGCGAGACGATCAACTGCCGTAAGCGTTTGCCCGTCGCCGTGCAAATGTCGCATGAGGCCTTCTTCGCGATAGCCAGCCACGCGGTTGCGCAGAATATGATCATGCATGCGCCCACAGATGTTGATCGGATCAATCTGCACGTAGCCGAGATGATCGAGCACGCTGGCAATATCAGCCGCGGGTTCATCGAGCAGCACGGCTCGACGGTGAAAACGCCGGGCCATCGCAGGCGACACGTTAAGAGGGGCAGGCAGCACCAAGCGAAGAAAACCGGAACGAGCGAGGCCTGCACCAAAATATTTTAAGAGAAGATGAAAACAGCTCCGCAGAAAAGAACTTCCGCTGACGACTGTGGTCATGCTCGTATACACGTGCGGCTTGCGGACGCGCCTTAAGCGGATCAATTTTATAACGAAAATGCTTAACGAATACGAAACCTCTGACGAACACCGGCCGGTGATGTGGCTGCGCGGCTATCCGGTCTACGCGGCTCATTTTCTTGTGCTGGTCTTTGTCGCATCGATGTTCGTGACGACTCTGGCGAATCTTTTCAATTTAGGTGGACTGCTAACCGGGCTGGTGTTTTCCAGCGGTCCGGTGCTGCGCGGCGAAGTCTGGCGCGTGGTGACCTATGGGTTGGTGAATCCGCCGAGCCTGGGTTTTGTCATCGATATGGCGATGATGATTTGGTTCGGGCGTGAGGTGGAGCGGAATTTTGGACGACGAACGTTTCTGTTTTTCTTTGGTGCGCTGTATTTGCTGACGCCGCTGATTTTCACGGTAATCGGAATTTGGATACCGCTGTCGCCGCTCGCAGGAGAGTCGGGCGCATTTGCGATCTTCGTCGCGTTCGCCACGCTTTACCCCAACACGCCGGTTTTCTTTAACCTGTTGGCGAAGTGGGTCGCGGTGGTATTGGTCGGCATTTACTCGCTGATCGCGTTGAACAACCGCGATTCGATTTCGTTGATTTCGCTCTGGGCGACGACGGGCTTTGCCTTCGCTTTTGTGCGGTATCAGCAGGGGCACATTACGTTGCCGCAGCCCAAGCTCTTCCGGGGCGGGCCGAAATTGCGCGTGCTGCCCGATCAGAAAGAAGGCAAGACCTCGGGTGCGAAAACCGACAAAGCCAGTTCGATGGCCGAGGTTGACGCGTTGCTCGATAAGATCGCGCAGTCGGGGATCTCCAGCTTGACGGCGAAGGAACGCGCCAAGCTCGATGCTGCCCGTGCCGATTTGTTGAAACGTGAATCAGGTCGGAAATAGAAGCTGCGCGGGCAGATTCTAAGCGGGACTATTTTCCTGCCGGAATCTTGGCTTTTTCGACCGGTTCGTTATTGATCTTGACTGGAGGCGTCAGGAATCCGCGATCTTCGAGCCAGTCGGCCATGCGTTGCGGCCAATGTTGCACGGCGGCAAACGTGGAGCGGTCGCCCATGTTGAAGCCATGTTTGCCCTGAGCGAGCAGATGAGCCTCGACCGATACATTGGCTTCGCGAAATTTCTGGAAAAGTTCGAGCGTCACCTTGTCCAGGCGGTAGTCGTCGTCGTTGGCGCAAATGAGGAAAACGGGCGGGGTATCGGCAGGGATTTTTCGTGGGGCGCTGCCGCCGGGATAAACCAGCAACTCGAAGTTGGGGCGACCGTTGGTACGGTCGATTGGATCGGCGGCGTTGGGCTCGCCGTCGCCCTTTTCGAAGCAAACCATCATCACCACCGCACCGCCGGCGGAGAAACCGAGCATACCGATCCGGTTCGGATCGATATTGAACTCGGTCGCGCGGCTCCGGACCGTGCGCACGGCGCGGTAAGCGTCCTCGCGCACGTTGGCCATGGAATAGGGCGAGCCCGTTTCGTTAGGGAGCCGGTATTTCAAAACGAATACCGCCACTCCGATGGAATTTAGGAATTCCGCAGCCTGTTTCCCCTCGGCATTGAAAACGAGTTCACGAAATCCGCCACCTGGGGCGACGATCATCGCGCAGCCATTGGCTTTTCCCTTGGGCGGCAGGAAGACCGTGAGCGACGGATTGTGAATGTTTCGCACCCACCAGTCCTGTGCCTGTTCGGGCTCAGTCCGGCGATTTTCGAAACCCGGTGCGCCCTTTTCCCAGAGTGGAATGATCTCATGCGACGATTGCGCTAGCGCAGACAATGGAAGCAGGAGAACGAGGAGAAATCGATGAATGCGTGGGGACATGGTGGGGTAATTGCGAAGAACTCAGTCTGGGTTAGGAATCGAGCACCGTGGTTATACTCAGCGCCAAAAACCCTCGACCAGGATGAAGCCATGGCCGTGGTTTTCCCAATGCGGAGCGACGTAGACGGCATGGCGACGCGGCGGGACGTCCCAATGTCCGGAGGCCCAGACGTAGCGACCGCCATGCCAGTACCAGTGGCCCTCAATCCAAATATGATGCCGTGAAGGACGGGCGATGATGACCTCATGCATAGGAGGAGGCGGTGGTTCGGTCACAAATACCTGCGCGGGCGCGGACGGCTGGGCGGAATTTCCCTGCCAGAATCCGGGGCAGAACGCATAGCCGTTGTCGCGTGCCTCCCAATGGGGAGCGACAAACGAAGAATTGGGCGACGGAGGTTCGATCCAGCGACCGGGATTCCAGGCATAAGCGCCGTTGCCCCAGCTCCAGTATCCAGAAATCCATACAGCCTGCGGGAACGGGCGCGCGCCGACATTTTCAGCGGGTGGTGCGGGCGGCGGCTGGCTGACGATCACCTCGGTGGCCGTCGTCGAGGCGGGCACGGCCGCGACGGCGTCGGTGTCCTGCCATCGTCCGTCCACAAAAACGTAGCCGTCGTCACGATGGTCCCAGCGCGCGGGAACATAAACTACTCGTTCGCGCGGAGGTAATTCCCAGCGTCCCGCGATCCAGACGTGGTGATTATCCTGCCAGCGCCAGAAACCGGGAATCCAGATGTGACGCGGCGAAGGCCGGGTAACGATGACTTCATGACGCGGCGCGGGCGGTGCGCTTCGGATGACGACTCCGACCGAAAGGCCGATACCATCAGCCCTCAACGAAGGCAGGCTGGTCAGTGAAACGAGCGCGAAAGCAAAGACACAGAGGTGTTTTGGTGACATGGGATTTTAAGTGCGTACACGAGCCCAGACGGAGTTTCTGGCCAAATGTTTCCACTTAAATCAGGGTCGCTGACAATCAGATTCTTGCCCTCAAAAGCGTGGGGACGACGTTGCGACGGCACGGCGGAATGCCCTGAGGCGGTGGAGCAAGGAGCGTAAACAACCGGGGCAAGCCTCGAGGCATTGTCAAACCGGCAACTATCCTCTATATATGCCACGCGTTTGACGATGGACGCAAATGCGTCTGCGCACTGCTCCGCTCCAAGTCAAAGTAACCTATTGGGTTACTTGTACTGTTTTACCGGTTAGGTATAATCGAATGACTGAGGACGATTGAACTTCTTCATTCTATCCAAGCCGGAGCAAGCTGCTCCGGGGTGTTGGCTCCAAAGCGAATAAACAGAACGGCTCTGCCATTGCTAAAAAAAACTAGCTTGCGAGACTCAGGTTCTTGCGGGCGAAAATAGCGGGGATGTCGGCCGACGTCACGTACTGCACAGACTTTTTCTGTTCGACTGGCGAGGGGCGGTTGCGGGTGACACTTACGCGTGAACCACGCTCTTTTGAAGCGGCGATTATCGTGTGCTCCAAGCGACGCAGCGCACCGTTGTCAAAGGTGGTGGACAACGCGCGGAAGTGAACCACCTGGTCGGAATCACCGAGCTGCTTGTACATCTCGATGGCGGCACTGATCTCTTCGGCCTCAATATAAGTGGAGGCTGGCCGGCAGGTTGAACCATGAAGACGCTTGAAAATCGAGAGGAAGAGGCGGGAGTTTTCCCAGCCCAGCACATCGAACATAGCGCAATCGAGCACGGTGAGTTCGGTGGCGAGGGTTTCCAGAAAATCACGATGGCCGGTAGTCCATAGTTCGGTGACCAGCTGACGCAGAAACTGCGGCGCGCCGAGAGGCAGTGCGTTTTTGCGTTTCGTCACGGCTTCGAACCAGAGGTGAATGTCGTGCTTGGACGCGTTTTCACAGGCACGCTTCAACGTCTGAATGTCGAGCGCGTTCAACTCTTCATGCGGGATGTCCTGATGGAATGCGAGCAGGTGCCGGAGCTGAAGCGGATCGAGCTGGTTGAGACGAAGGTTGTCTTCGCGTACGGCATGGGATTCGCAATAGCCGACGATGGCCCCGGGCGGGCATTTGACCGTAATGGAGATGCGATTGAGAATGAGGATCGCGGTGAAAATATCCTGCTCAATTAGCGGTAGTCGCTGCGACTCCTGCACAAGATTGCAGCTGAGGCGGTGGAGGCGGCAGAGCGTGTTAAGCATGGCTTCGTGGCGTGCACTTTCGTGCGCACGGCCCTTGGGATCGAGCATCTCAAGTGGACCGAACCATTTCTTAACGGCATTGCGAAGCGTGTTCTCGCGGGATTCGAGACTGGCCAGGTTGGTGCGGTGGTCGTGGTCAACGTAAGCGTCCTCCCGGGCGGACGAATTTACGGTTTTCAGGTTGGAAGTGGTGATTGGCTGGATGTGCGCTGGCATAATGCAAACGGATAGCTGAACGTGTGCCTTCGCAAATATTTTACGTTAATGGAAACCCCGGTTCTAGCCTGTGTATCGCCCCGGCGCGGTGTAGGGGATTGATGAAAACAGAGACAGAAGTGGATAATAATACGCATTTTATAAATTATATGAAGGAGACTCAGCGTGGCTGCTTTAGCCCGGCCTGCGAGCTGAAAGCGTAAGGCAATAGCCATTTTGTGTCTTTTTGGCGCTATCGTATTTTACGCAATATCTTAAAGAAAACCTCACGGAAAAGCCCCCAACTCACCCGAATTTCAGGTGCGAGTTCTCGGCGCCATAACTTTCATCTTATCAGGGGCATTAGTGTATTTCAGCGGTTCCACTGTGGTCATAGGATCACGATGGTGGACCGAGCCAAAATCTTAGGACCAAACCGCGTTGCCCCTTAGTTTAAAAAGGCGCGCAGCGACTTCGTTTTGCCTAAAACCGAACCGACCAAGCGACCTAAATTGGCGTCGGGCTGGCCTTCTGCGGCACAGCTTGGGTTCACGCTGTGAGTTCGATCAGATTGCCGTCGGGATCGGTGGCGACACTCTCGTAGTAACCGTCACCGGTACGGCGTGGTTCGGATATTACGGCGATTCCTTTTCGGCGCAGCGCTTCAGTCAGCTCGCGCACCCGTTCTTCGTTGCCGAGGGAAAGTGCGAAATGAGCGTAGCCGGTACGAGGCGCGGTGCCCGCAGCGGTCAAGTCAGGTTTGCACATAATCTCCAGGCGTGCGCCGCCAGCGGGGAAAGTCAAAAAGTACGAGTTGAAACCCGAGGCAGGATTGACGTACTTCGCGTTTGCCGAACAACCAAAATGCTCCAGGTAGAAATCGCGCATCGGTTCAAGGCGTGAGGTCCAGAGCGCGAGGTGTTCGATTTTCATGAAAGCGTCGTTTTCAGTGGCTGGAGGCATTCAATTCGATCGGAAGGATGTCGCTGGCATCGTGGGAGAATTCCAGCGAAATAAAGCCGCCGCGTCCCTCGATCGTATAATATTCAGCCCGCAACCACAGCGGACGTTTCTGAAAATAGATCACGCCGTAGAGTCGTTGCACATGGCGACCGATGTCCTTGGGGGCGAAAACCTCGGTATCGACGACTCCGCCGAGATTCTCGGTGAGGAGGACAAGGCGTTTTCGCAGATTGGCGACTTTCTCTTGTTCGTCATCCGAATACCAGGTATGGAGAAGGGCATCGGGTCCATTGGCCTGAAACGCTTGCAGGCCAGCACGGAAGGTTTCAATGCCGTCCAGCGCGAAACAGCGCCCGGCAACGAGCAGGCAGAGGAGAAACAGGATCTTTTTCATGGGAAAAGTGCTTTGGCAGACCCCAATGAGAGCGAGTAGAGCCGGGTCTGACCGTTTTCCCGTGGCGCTACCTTAAGCTGCGACGAGTTGTGGGGCTTCGCGGCCACACAATTCACCGTGCGGCGAACGTTGCGCCCACGACGTGGGTTCCTGGCCATCGAGTCCGAGCGAGAGGACGAGGGTTTGCCAGGTTTCGCCAGGCAGAGCAGGCCATTCTTCGCTGCGAAATCCGCGGGCACGGTAAAGAGTGATGGCTTTCGCATACTCATCCTCGTTCGTCGTCCACAAGCGCAGTACGCGTTTTTGTTCGGCGTGGGCTTCGGCGATCACCCAGTCGAGTAACTCGGCACCTCTGCCACGTCCGCGGGCCTCGGGTTGCAGGCCGTACCAGGCGAGCCAAGTCTCTTCGGGCTGGGCGACGTAGTTATAGAGCCCAGCCAGACCGGCTACCTGTCCGGATTGGATCGACGTCCAGAATCGGATGGAGGCGAGACCGCGGTCGCGCAAGAAGGCGGTGTGCGATCCGGGGGCAACCGCGGCGTTGAGAGCGATTTGGTGTTCGTGCTCCCAAGGAAACAGTTCTGCGGCCAGCTGCTGCGTCTCGACGAGCGTGTCGGGCATGAGCGGAACAAGATTCATAAAGATCGAAAGCTATCCCCTGAACGTCTCCATTTCCAGAATACAGCCTTTCGCAGTCCTCAATAGGGGAGGGTCTTATAAGTTTTCGAGTGTGCTTTAGGCGCACG
>Ga0302294_10000067_pt1 | contig 31047 bp, 32 predicted proteins | sample III_Fen_N2_3_FD_194550 | JGI IMG/M metagenome (GOLD analysis project Ga0302294, IMG submission 194550) | Peat permafrost microbial communities from Stordalen Mire near Abisko, Sweden - III_Fen_N2_3 | ecosystem: Environmental > Terrestrial > Soil > Wetlands > Permafrost | place: Sweden: Abisko...
GAAGTGGCGCGTATCCTGACCGAAGCCGGATTTCGACCGGTGTTTTCGGGCGGGTGATAGCACGTGCAGTACGGACTGCGCAGGAGATCCGGGCGGAGGCAGGCCGCGTTATCCCCAACGCGCCGGTTGAGCCAAAGTCAAAGACGGCGGATTAAGGATAATCGCCCCGGCCGTCCGTGTATCCGCCGCTCCACTTCAACTTCGCGCGCATCACGGAAAAGTGCGAATAGTCGAGGCTCTGCGCAAGCGGTAGTTGCAGCGACGATACGGAGATTTCAATCGGCGAGTTTTCACAGGTCACGAGGTTGCGCTGGCCGTCCATCGCCACGAGCACAGGGGAAGCATCGCCGCGGTTGTGTACGCGGAGTTTCACATCGCGGCGGAAAATGATCGAGCGATTGCTTAAGGTGTGCGGACAGATCGGGGTCATCGCGATGACCTCGGCGCTCGGGTGGATGAGAGGCCCGCCGGCCGAAAGGTTGTAGGCGGTCGAACCCGTGGGCGTGGAAAAAATAAGACCGTCGCAGACGTACTCGGTGACGAGCTGGTCGTCGGCGAAAACCTCAAGCCGAACCAGTCGAGAGGTGCGTTCGTCCTTGATCAGCACGTCGTTGAGCGCGAGGTCGTGCTGACCCGGCCCGGTGGAGCAGTCGAGGAGCGAACGGTAGGCGAGGCGAAATTCACCGGCCAGCAGGGCAGGGAATTGCGCCCTGGCCTCGTCGGCGGAAAACGTGGTGAGAAACCCCAGACTGCCGCGATTCACGCCGATGAGCGGAACCTGTTCTCGCGCTGCTTCGGCGGCCACGCCGAGCAACGTGCCGTCGCCGCCGATGACACAGCATGCATCGAAGCCTTTCAGGAAACCCTCCGGGAGCGGAAACTGTGCCGTATGGGTAATGTCGATACCGTTAGCCCGTGCGATGCCCATCAACGTCTCGGCGAGTTCGCTGGCACCGTTTTTTTGTTCGTTTACGACGAACGCGAGCTTTCGGATGGGTTGCATGGAAATGAGTGTTGGATGGTGTCAGTCAGAATATTTCACAGAGCTCCGGGAGGCTGCGAGAGTATACAAAGGCTGCAACGCTCTCTCGCGTTCGCGAGGTTTTGAAAAGGAGATGATTCGAAGCTGTTTTTCTGACTCGGTGCATTCTGTGTCTGAGCTCTGTGTTCTCTGTGACCCATCGGGTAGGACCTTGTACGAGTCGACGCTGGGCTCAAGATTTTCGCAGGCCGATCAAAAATTCCCGGTTGCCGTCGGCTCCGGTGATCGGCGAGTCCATCGAGCCGATCAGCACGGCACCGCGTAACTGATCCAGGGCGAAGGCCGTGACATCGGCGAGCACGGCATCTTGCACCGCCCGGTCGCGGATCACGCCGCGGCCTTTGTCGACCTCGGTTTTGCCCGCCTCAAATTGCGGTTTTACCAACGCGATCAAGATGCCTCCGCCACGCAGGAACGGCCACACAGCAGGCAGCACCGCTTTGAGAGAAATGAACGACAGATCCATTGTCACTGCGTCGAAATTGCCGCGCGGCAGATCGCCTGGCTTGAGATGGCGCGCGTTGATTTTTTCCAGATTGGTTACGCGTGGGTCGTTGGTCAGTTTGGCGTGCAACTGGGCGCGGCCGACATCGACGCAAACCGCGCTTACCGCTCCAGCCTGCAAAGCACAGTCGGTGAATCCGCCTGTCGACGCGCCGACGTCGAGCATGGCCGCGCCGCGCAGATCGATCGCGAACTTCTCCAGAAAGCCCGTGAGTTTTTCGCCGCCCCGGCTTACGAAACGCGGCGGTTGCTCCACGATGAGTTCAAGATCGACCGGATAATCCTTCCCCGGTTTTTCGAGGCGCTCGGTGCCGTGCAACACGCGCCCGGCCATGATGAGTGCCTTGGCTTGCGAACGCGTTTCCGCGAGGCCGCGAGCGACGAGCAATTCATCTAGGCGTTGTTTGGCAGTAGCCATCGCCCGAGACAAAAGACCACCGCTGCCGTCCCGTCCACGTCATAACGTCTCCAACCCACCCTTTGGTCGGACGCTGTCGGTTAACACCAGGACAACAGAAAGTCCTCATCAAGTAGCTGTCGTGAGGATCAGTTTGGGTAGTTCTAGAAAAGCTGTAGCCGTAGCCGCTGCAATTAAGCAGCGGTCATCAGAGGAGCGCACAATCCCGCATCTTAATTGACGCGGCTACGCCATTTTTTGGAATGCTTTAGCGGCTCCTCTTCGCCCCTTGGCGCCTGGGTGAAATCAAGGCGCCATCTGTGTAAAGGAGGTCCTTTGCTTTCTGCGGGGTTGCCATGTATCCAGGATTCTTGGTAGTTAACTCCATCATGCCCCCCTCAAAATTGAAGGAAAGTGACTACTGTATCTCTTGGATAGTTATGATCCTTTGTTATGTCGTGACCTTTTCGATGGTCGGTTTTGCCTTTAACTTAGTGGGCATGTCATTGGGTTGGAATGTCCGAAATCAAGGACGGTTGCTCGGACTGATCACGATGCCAGTGCAGTTGGTAACTTCTTATGCGTGCTTCCGTTTCCTGGCGCGAGAACTGGCGGCCAAAGCGGTCGATCGCGCCTTGAATGAAAAGCAAAGTCAGCTGACGGCGAAGAAGACTGTCCGCCCTGTGACCGAAGATAAATCAGCCGAGGTTGCTCCGGTGCGCACCGGTGGCGGCGACGCTGGCTGACATGCAGATTCAGGTCCGACGTGATCGAATCGTAAACGTCAGCAGATCAACCTCTGCCTGGCCGGTGACCAACAGGTGGTGCGGCCGCCGATTGTTTCTCGGACGAGTTTGCTGCCGGTTTTCGGACAGCGACCGCCGTCCTCCCAGCGGTGGGGAAACAACCAGCTCTTAGGTGGATCGGCAAAGGTTTCGCCAATGGTCTTGAGCGCCTGGCGGCAGACCCAGCGACATTCTCGATGCAGCGTTTTTATCTCACCTTTGGCAAGTGAGCCGGCGGGTTGTTTCGGATGGATTGCGGAGCGCCAGAGGATTTCGTCGGCCATCCAGTTTCCGATGCCGGGAAAACGTTCCTGCATGAGCAGCACGGCTTTGATCGGCGAACGGGAGCGTCGGCGGAGAAATGCAGCAACGGCGTCGACCGTGAACTCCTCTGAGAGAATCGTGGGTGCGATCGAGGTCCACCAAGCGGGTGCGGTCGGTCCGATGGAAAACTGGATGCGGCCGAACATGCGGTGATCGCTAAAGACAAGCGAGCGGTTGCGCTGGCGAAGAACGAGGTGGTCCTGTTTGCGCGGTGCAAAATCCGCGGGCTGCACCGACAGTTCGCCCGTCATGCCAAGGTGGATACCGAGCCAGCTGTCGCCGCTAAAGCGGAAGAGCATTTGTTTGGCTGCGGCTTCTGAAGTGCGCAGGGTGGCACCGGTGAGCTTTTTGCAGAGAAGAGCGACATCGCAGCCGCGAAAAACTCCAGCTGCCGGATGTAGCAGCACGCGCTCGACAGCCTTCGCCAAACCGGGATTCCAGCGCTTGCGCATGTATTCTACCTCGGCGAGTTCAGGCATGGAAGAAGGCGAACAATGATTAATGTGGAACTCGGGAAAGCTGGAACGGAAGCGGATATTGAACTGGAGAAGATACAGAGATCGCAGAGTTTTGCCGGTTCTTTCCTCTGCGTGCTCTGCGACCTCGGCGACAAGACCAAGCTGAACTCAGGTCAGCGTTTTCGCGAAGTCGGCGAAGCTGGGGTATACCGGGACGCCGGGGTAGGCGAAAGCGCGCCATTTTTCGGCTGTGACTTTGGCTGTGCAGAGCGCGGCGCAGCGGATCTTGGCATTGAGGCCGGATTCGATGTCGGACTCGCGGTCCCCGACCATGATGCACTGCGCGGGATCGAGTTTGTACTTGGCAATCATCTCGGTGATGAAGAGCGGCGAGGGTTTGCGGTAGAGCGACGGTTGGTCGGGCGCCTCGGGAGCGATGCCGATCTCAACAAAAAGCGGACGAGGCAGACCGATGAGTTCCTCCATGCGCGCGTTAACGCGGTGGGCATCTTCGATCGTATAATAACCACGACCGATGCCAGATTGGTTGGTGAAAAGGAAAAGCTGATAGCCGAGTTCTCTCGCGCGGCGCAGGCCTTCGATCACGCCAGGCAGAAGCTCAACACCGGCGGGATCGGAGAGATATACTTTGTCGACGATCAGCGTGTCGTCGCGGTCGATGAAGAGGGCCTTGGACATTTTTGGAGAAAATTCGGTGAAACAGTAGCCGTTGTTAAGCTGGAGATGTTATTGAATATGGAACTCAGGAACACTGGAACGAACCGGTTTAATGTAGGGGCGCAATCTTGTTGCGCCCAAGTACGAGGCTTACGGAAAGGGCGCAGCAAGTCTGCGCCCCTACATTTTCTAAATTTGGAACTCTGGAAAACTGGAACGGAGGGAGATTTGAACTGCGGAGGACGCTGAGGGCACAGAGTCTTTCGGTTTGTTCTCTGCGCGGCTCTGCGGTAAATCGCCCGGGTTGCTTACGATTTGATGTACGCGACAAGTTCGTCGGGTGTGACGGTGGCCGTGCCGATTTTGCCGACGACGACGCCGGAGGCGGCATTGGCAAAATGAGCTGCGGTCTCAAGATTGGAACCTGCGGCCAGAGCTAATACCAGCGAGGCAAGTGCGGTGTCGCCTGCGCCGGAGACGTCGAAGACCTCGCGTGCGGCAGTCGGGATGGTTTTGCTCACAGCCCCGTCGGTCGAGAGCAACATGCCGTCTTCGCTCATGGTGATGACGAGATTACGCGTGCCGTAGAGTTTGTGGAGCTGGGCGCAGACTTCCTCGGCGGGGAAGGGCGTGTGTGGCTCGGGTTCGATGCCGGCGAGCTGGAGGGCTTCGCGGCGGTTGGGTGTGAGCAGATCGAGATCGTGGAAGTGGAGTTTGCGCTTCGGCTTTGGGTCGAGCGCGATGAGCTTTCCAGCGGCGCGGGCGAGCTTGCTGACACGTTCGACGAGTTCGTCGGAGAGAATTCCTTTGGCGTAGTCAGAAAAAACGATGGCGTCGCAATTGCGGACAGCCTGGGCGAGGAGCGGCTCGATTTTGTCGGGAGCGATGCGGTAGGCGGAGGGCGCGGCTTCGCGATCGAGGCGGCAAAGTTGCTGGTGCTGCACGAGCACGCGGGTCTTGACGATGGTGGTGCCGCTACCGGGAGTAGCGACGGTGTCGATGCGTTTTTCGCCGAGGATCTTCTTGAGTTTGGAGCCGGCTTCATCGTTACCGAAAAAACCCGCGACGGTGCATTGTGCACCGAGTGAGGCGATGTTGAGTGCGACGTTGGCGGCACCACCGGCGGTGAAGCTGTCGCGAGCGATGTCGACAACTGGCACAGGTGCTTCGGGCGAGATACGCGTGGCGTCGCCCCAAATGTAGTGATCGAGCATGACGTCCCCGATCACGAGGATGCGGACACGGGAGATTTTTTGCAGAAGGTCTCGGGCGACGGGGACGGAGATCATGAGTTACTTAATTTCCCAATTGTAGTGGCAGTCGGAAAGCATTTTCGGCCGGGTGCTCGTGACCTGAACCACATCCTCGATCCGGCATCCGCCGAGGCCGGGGTAGTAGAGCCCGGGTTCGACCGTGACGACCGAACCTTTCTTCAAGCGATAATCGACGGTGCTCACGCGCGGCGGTTCGTGGACGGCGAGTCCGAGTCCGTGGCCCGTGCCGTGGAAAAAACCAACCGAGCCTTTGGCGGTTTTCTTTGTTTCGTAACCGCGGCTGGCAAAAAGCTGCACGACAGCGTCGTGCGCATCGTGACCGTTTACTCCGGCGCGGATTTTCTTGAGCGCGGCGAGCTGGGCATCGCGCACGGCGGCGACGAGCGAACTCTGGGCTTCGCTGGCGCGGCCTTTGAGAAAGGTGCGGGTCATGTCGCCGTGGTACCCGGTGGAATTCACACGAGGGAAAACGTCGACGATGATCAGTTCGTTGGCGCGGAGTGGACCGTGTCCGCGCTCGTGCGGATCGCAGGCCTGGTCACCGCCGGCGGCAATGGTGTCGAGCGAGACGGCACCGGCTTCGAGGCAGGCGATTTCGATGGCGATTTTGAGTCGTTCGGACGTGAGCGGTTTGCTGCGGTGAAAGAGAAGTCCGTTCTTGATTTTGCTGGCGCGGAGCGTCGCTTCGGCCGCAAGGATGCCGAGAGTGCTGCAACGATTGCCCTCGCGAATGGCGTTGGCCTCGGCGGCGGTCTTGATTTCACGCTGCGGGAACAGCGGTCCATCGGCGATCTGGATTTTCAAGCCGTGATGGGTGAGGCGGGTTGCGATGCCGGCGGGGAAATCCTCGGCGACGACGAAGGTTTTTTGGCGGAATTGCTTTGCGACGACCGCGATGATTTCGGCGGCGGTGGTGCGGCCGGTGCGAAAACGGCTTCGCGCTTTGGTCGCGTAGGCTTCGAGCGGAAGAACGACGTCGAACGCGGAGTCGCGTTTCACGCGGCCGAATTCGAGCGCGCTGACGACCGCGTATTTTTTTCGCCCGAGGGCGAAGGAGATGAACGGGTCCGGCACATTGACCCGGCCAAAGTAAAGCTGGTCGGAGTTTTGGGCGGAATCGGCGTAGAGAAGAATCGCAGGTGTGGGCACGGGAAGAGTTGAATTACACGCTGGTGCAGATTAGCCACGGACCTTGTGAAAAACGCAAATCCACTTTGGACGTCAGTTTTCTTGGTCTTGGTCGTGCTCGTTTTCCCGCTCGCTGGCTGCGGGAAGAAACCGGAGGCAGCGCCGCCGGAAGTCTACAAATCAGTAGCTGATTTTTTCCCGATCAAAGTCGGTGACCGCACGGTCCAGATGCAGCTGGCGGTGTTCCCGCTGGAGATGCAGCACGGGCTGATGGGGCGGCGCGATCTCGGGCCTGACCAGGGCATGATCTTTATTTACCAAAAGCCAGAGCGGATGAATTTCTACATGCGCAACACGCCGACACCACTCGATATCGGCTATTTCACTGCCGATGGCCGGTTGCACGAAGTGTATCCGATGTATCCGTTCGACGAACGGACGGTCAGTTCGCGCAGTGAGGCGATCCAGTTTTCCCTCGAGATGAACCAGGGTTGGTTCCAGGCCAATGCGGTGAAGCCCGGGGCGCAACTCGACCTGAAGGCGCTTGCGACGGCGCTGAAAGCGCGCGGCTTCGAGCCGAAGGAATTCAAGCTGGAAAAGAGCGAACCTTGAAAAAATCGAGGGCGAGCTGGAGAAAGCTAGCCTCTAAGCGGAGGTTTGTTTTCCGTATCTTCTCATGGCGGCGCTCGATGGTTGCCGCCTTTTTTTGCGCAACGTTGAGACGGCGCGGGCTTATTCCCGATCCTTGCGCGACGGTTTTCCCTCCATGGGGATTTCGTTATCGGTCTTAAGCATGAGGACAGGCGTTTTGGATTTCACCCAGACACCGGTTTCCTTGAAGTGCTTTGCCGGGACGTTTTCGAGTGCTTCGCCGACGGTTTTTGAGGGCAGCAGACGACCCTTTTTCGTGGTGTTGAATTCGTAGACGGCGCGAAAAATCCGGTCTTGTGTCGTGGCGACACTTTCGTCTTCAGGAATCTGGAGCACCCAACCGGCGAAATCCGTTTTCGGCAACCGGCCCTCGGGATCAGAAATGAGAATTGCCCACTGCTTTTTTACCGCCGGTGGTTTCTCCTCGTCGGACTCCGCCTGGGTGAGGATATTCATCTCCTCAACGATCTGACGGAGGATCTTAGGATCGACCTGGTTCTTCTTGAGGATCTCGGCTACTTTGTTGACGTCGATTTTTGGCATGGAGCAAGGAGCGTTGTGACCTGTGTGAGGCCGACTGGTCAACCGTTCAGTGCGGCAATAGTCAACGGCCGTCCCGCCCCGATCGGTCAATTCACGTTGGCTGAATTGAGCGGGACTGAATGTCCCGCGACGCCCAATTCACCGGCAAATTCAAAGTCGCTTTTGACGCCCGCACCTGGGCTATAGCATACGCCGTAGCGGTCGGAGATTTTCTTTGGCACGAGTTACACGTGCGGGTTTTTCCCCTGCAGGGATCACCACTGGGGATCGGTGTCCGAAGATCCGTGCTTTGTTGATTTTGATTTTTGGCGTGGAGCCAAGTGCGAATCTAGCTCACGAAGATACCCGCTGCGCCTGGGTTACGGGCTCATCAAATCTACTCGATCTTCCACACCATGCCAAACCAAGCACCTGCCCAGCGCGGCGACGAAGTTTTCGACGTCGTCAACGAACACGACGAAGTCATCGGCCAGTCCACCCGGCGCGAGGTGCATGCGCGTGGACTGCGGCATCGCGCCGTACACGTGTTGGTTTTTGATGCGCAGGGCAGGGTGTTTCTGCAAAAACGCTCGATGGCCAAGGATTCCGCGCCGGGTTGCTGGGATTCGTCGTGCTCGGGGCATCTTGACGCGGGGGAGGATTACCTGCCGGCGGCGGTGCGCGAACTCGTTGAGGAAATCGGTCTGCGTATTGCCGGGCTGCACCTGCTCACGCCGATGCTACGCAGCGAAGCGTGTGCCGACACGGGCAACGAGTTTGTCTGGGTCTATCGGTTGCAGTCGGAGGGACCGTTTGTGCTGAACCCGGCCGAAATAGAGTGTGGCGAATGGTTCGTTCCGGGGGAAGTCACTCGGGCGATCGCGGAGCGTCCAGCGGAGTACGCCCGGTCATTTCGGTATCTGTGGGCAAAATTCTGCGCGCTGTAAGATTGATCCTCAGAGCCAGAGTAGCGCCGGGGGGCTGACTACCGCGCGCGCAGAGATTTTATATCTTCGAATTGTTTCGGCGAAATCAGCCTGCGCGGGACGCGGCGTTCGGCTTCGTAGATGAGTTTGTCCCAGTCCTCGTCGGTCGGCGGTCCATATTTCTCCCACGAGTTGTGGTGGCCCTGCTTGCGGCTCCAAACGATGTTGCCGCCGTGGATCTCGACGTTGATCTGAAACTTGCCCGTCTCGGGGCGAGTAGCCCACCAGCCGAATTCGATGCTCATATTTTGATAACTGAAAGTAACCGCCAATGAATGCTAGTCGACGCTTGGCTCGAAGGTGAAAGTCGTGAGCGACGTTGCCGGTCAGCGATGTTCTCGAACGCGCAGCGGAGTGCGCGTTCCACCTTCGAGCTTTTGAGTTTACGGACGGGCATACGCAGTGGGAGGTCGGTTTAGGTCTTAAGGCAACGGCAGGGCCTGCGGGCGGCAACCTTTTCCCGTGGAAGCGGCGCAGTTTCGATTCTTGCCAGAGTAGGAGCGGCGCGAGAAGGTTCGCGCATGGCTCTCTTCGGTTCCCTCACAACGCTGCGCGCACAGCTGGCCAACGCCGATCGTTTTCAAGCAACGTTTGCCTACCTCGACGACTGTTTCCGCCCCGGCACGGCGGCTTACAAACGGTTGCGCGCGCTGGCCGTTGGACAACAAGAGCGCACGGAACTCACTCACGGTGCCTTCGGGTTGGAGCAGGTTTATCTGTCGAAACTGCGGCCCGAAGCTTTTTTTGAATCGCACAAGCAGTACATCGACGTGCAGGTGATCGTGGAGGGGGAGGAGTTTATCGAGGTCGCAGACATCGCAAAACTGAGCGTGAAGGAAGACCGGACGCCGGCGAAAGACGTGATCATATATCACATGGCGGAGAACGCCTCGGTCTTGCGCCTCGGCGCAGGCGACGCGACGGTACTCTTCCCGGTCGACGGGCATATGCCGACCGTCGCGATCAAGGCGCCTGCGCTCGTCCGCAAGATCGTGGTCAAAGTGCCGGTCGCGTGAACGCCCGACTCTTTGCGCAACCCTGCGGCCTGAGCCTGCGATGAACTACCGCCACCATTTCCACGCCGGAAACTTCGCTGACGTGTGCAAACATGCGTTGCTGGTGCAGCTCGTGCGTGGATTGCAGCGCAAAGAAAAAGGCTTCCTTTTTCTCGACACCCACGCGGGGCGTGGGCGCTACGATTTGAGCTTAGCGGCGCGGGGCGATTCGCTCGAACGCAAGCCGGAGCATCCGGATGGCATCGGACGTTTGTGGAGCCGTGCGGATCTGCCGGCACCATTGGCTGACTACGTCTCGCTCGTGCGCGAATTTGATCAGAACGCGGGAAACTCGAGCGATGAGCCGCATTTTTATCCGGGTTCGCCGCGCATCGTGCAGGCGCTCGTGAGGTCGCAGGACCGGTTGGCGTTGTGCGAAAAACATCCAGACGAATTCGCGACGCTGCGCGATGAATTCACCTTCGCGAACCGGGCGTCGGTGCATCAGTTCGATGGATACACGGCATTGCGTGCGATGCTGCCGCCGCAGGAGAAACGAGCGCTGGTGCTGATCGATCCGCCGTTTGAGGAGCAGGACGAATTTGCGCAGATCGTCGAGGGGCTGCACGACGGGCTGCGGCGTTTGCCTGGCGGCACGTTTGCGGTCTGGTATCCGCTGACGGAACGGGCGCGGGTCGAGGCGTTTTTGGATGAACTGACGGCACTGGATCTGCCGCCGACCTTTACCGCCGAAGTGACAATTGCTGGAGACGGCGCACCGATGAAAATGAAGGGCTGTGGCCTCGCGGTGTTGAATCCGCCGTGGCAGATCGACCGCGTGGTCGCACCGCTGCTGCCAGTGCTGGCTGGATTGCTTGCGCAGATGCCGGGCGGTAGCGGTCAGTTGCGGTGGCTGAAGCCCGAGTGATGCGGTGGCAGACAGGAACCGCTTTACGCGGTGGCTAGTTTGCGTTTAGTGCTCACCTTCTTCCTATGAAAAATCTACTTTGTATTTTGACGATCAGTGCTTGCGCGATCAGCGCGGCCATGGCCGCTGACGCCGAGCCCACCGCGGCGGAAGCCTCGAAAAGCTTGCAGACTGTGATGACTTCGCTCGTCGATCAATCGGTCGCGACGGCCTCGGATGCCAAGACTGCTGACGCTGAGCTTTCTATCTCGCTTCCGGGCAAACTCGGCAAACTTGAATCCACTCTGCGCGCCGCTGGTCAGGGCCAGCTGGTGGACGACTTCAAGGCGAAGTTGAAAAGCGTCGCGGTGGAGACACTACCGCTAACGAGCGACGCGTTTAAGAGCGCGACGGGCGAGGTCAAATGTGACGACGCGCTCACCGTTTTGAAAACTGCGCCGGACGGCGTGACTGTTTATACGAAGCAGCACACCCGTCAGCCGATCGTGACGCAGGTGCTGCCGCTGGTGACAGCCAAGAGCAAAGAAGCCGGTGTTGCCGCCTCATATCAGGCGATGGTCGCAAAAGCCGGACCGTTTGCCGCGTCGATGTTTGGCAAGCAGCCACCGGCGGATCTTGACCAGTATGTCACCGAACAGACGGTCGATTTCGTTTACGGCCAGATGGGGAAAGGCGAAGGTGCGCTGCGGGCGAATCCCTCGCTTTCCAAAGATGCCCTGGTGAAAAAGATTTTCTCGGCCGCGAAGAAATAACGGCACGAAAAATCCGACTTTTGAAATCTCACCCGCTCACGCTTTGGCGAGGGCGGGTGTTTTATTTCTTCCGATGCTCCTTCGCGGCGAAACGCGCGGTGAAGGGCACCTCGGACCAAATCTGCGCCTGGGTCGGCAGCGAGGGCGGACGAAAAACCGGCCGGTCCCACTGCACATCGTAATATGGAATATGGCTCACGTGCGCTGGCGAATAATCGGCCGGCAGCGGTGAAAATACGATGGGTGGAGGAAGCAGAGGCATGGCTTTGTAGTACAGGAATAGTAACGACACGTTCCGGCTAATTCTTAGAAAAAAGCAGCGGCGTGGTTCATTATTGGATACATTTCCACGCCGTATTATTCCCCGACGGCAGAGCACCAGCCGCAGACGACGAGGTCGAGACTGCGGCGGGTGAGGCCGTGGTTGGAAATCGTGGGCGCGCTTCCGGTCAGGCGACGCGACGGGTGTTCGCCAGGGCAGCGGCCTTCTTGGGCAGCGTGAGGGTCAGCCGTCCGTCCACGAGGTCGGCATTGAGGGCATCGTAATCGAGCCCATTGCCAAGGCGCAGCCGGAGCTGATAGTCGCGCTGTACGCCTTCGAGATGGAGCGCCTGCCAGTTGGTGCGCACATAGTGAGATTTGCGTGCGGTGACGGTCAGGTCTGGACCGCGCCGTGAGATCTCGATGCCGGACGCTTCCACGCCCGGCACAAAGATGATCACTTTGAGCGCGTCAGCTTCCTGCACGCAGTCGTAATGCGGCGTGCGTACCGGCATGGAGGCCGGAGCGGACGAGGTACGACGGGTGTTGGATGTGAGCGTATTCATGATCGTGTGCATGGGTGTTCGAGAGGCTCCTCTCGGGGAGGGCCGGACTCTGGTTTCTAAACTTATTCCGACTGATCGGAGGTTTAGGCCTGAGAGCCCGCGCCGTGGTTTTGTTTAGTCCAATTGGAATCAACCGGACGCATCGAGACGCAGCGAATTGCGACGCAGGCCTTCGTATACGAAGTGCCAGCGTGGCTGCGTTGATGTTTAAGGACCCGGTTCATTGGACGTTTTCGAATGAGCAGATAGCAGCCCCCAGGCCAAGTTTAATTTTGCACAAAGATTTTTTTCACGCAGACTGTACTGCATGCCTGCACTCACCGATGCCACCACCACGTTTGCCGAATTGAAGAGCCGCGTGCTCGCCTTTGCCCGCGAGCGGGATTGGGAGCAATTCCATGCGCCGAAGAATCTTAGCATGGCGCTGGCCGCCGAGGCCGGAGAGTTGATGGAACACTTTCTCTGGTCCACATCGGATGCGTCGCGCACTATTGCCAGTGATCCGGCCAAGCGGCAGAAGATCGAAGAAGAGCTGGCCGACGTGGTCATTTATGCACTCGAGTTTGCCAATATGACCCAGATCGATGTCGCGGCCGTGATTGAAACCAAAATGGCGGCCAACGCCAAAAAATATCCGGTGGAAAAAGCCCGTGGGCGTTCGGAAAAGTATACCGAACTTTAGTTTTGGCCCCCTGCAAAATAGTTCAAAGCAGCTCGGTGGTAGGGCGCTCAATCCATAAAGCGCCGATTGGAGCTAAAGCCGGAGGCTGCGACTTAAGGATAAGCCACCCTGCCTCGAGATCACGGAGCAGCGCGTGAAATGAATGGAGAAACCTGGGGGGTGGTTGTGGTGGAAACGGTTTGGGGTGCAATGGCGGCCCGCTTCTTCTCAAAATACTTCTTAAGAATCTCGGCCGCGATAGGAGCCGCATAACGGCCGCCGCCAAAGTTTTCGCCCGGCGTATCGCTTTGCACGGCTACCGCGACTGCGATCTCTGGTTTCTCACGCGGCGCGAAGCAGATGAACCAGGCTTCGTTGAGCTTGCCGGGGAGTTGGGCCGTGCCGGTCTTGCCGACGATGCGCACACCAGGGATTTTATATTGAGGCAAGTTTAGCACCTGTGCAGCGGTGCCGTGGGTGACGCAGCCTTCCATGCCATCGATCAGAGCTGTGTATTGAGCATTGGTCAGGCCGATAGCCTCGTTGTGCTGAGCGCGTGGTTCGGCCCGGTGCTCCAGTGTGGGTTGGGTGAAGGTTTCCTTGCGGGCGACGGAGGCGGCGAAACAGGCCATCTGGAGCGGCGTGACGAGCACGAAGCCCTGCCCGATGGCCATGTTGGCGGTGTCGCCCGGCACCCAGCTGTCGCCAGTCTTCGCTTTTTTCCAAGTAGGGTCCGGGATGACCATGCGATGGGTTTCACCGGGCAACTCGATACCGGTTGGTTGGTCAAGATGGAAGCGGCGGGCCTCTGCGGCGATCACTTCGGATGTAATCTGCATTCCATAAGTGTAGAAAAAGATGTCGCAGCTATGGGCGATAGCCTCGCGCAGCGCTACGACTCCATGGTGGCCTGTACCGTTATCACACGTTTTTCTCGACGTACCAATCATCATGGATCCCTCGCAATTGACCGTCGGCGCGTCGGGGGAGAGTGTGCCGTTTCGAAGGCCGGCAATCGAAACCAGAATCTTGAACGTGGATCCGGGGGGCCAGGCACCATTGGTGGCGCGATTCACCCACGCCTTATCGGCTTCGATTTTGTCCAAGGCGGCCTGACTCAGGTGCGGCGTGAAATCGTTCAGATCGTAGTCGGGTTTGCTGGCGAGCGCGAGCACCTCGCCGGTGTTGACGTCGAGCGCCACGGCGGCGCCGATCAAGTCGTCGGTGGCAAGTTGTTTTTCGGCGACCGTCTGCAGGTCGATATCGAGGCTGGTGGTGATGCTTTTACCCTGCAAAGGCACACGGCGATAAAGCGTATCGGCGCGATAGCCGGCCGGGTCCACGCGGAAAATCGTGCCGCCGGTGTCGCCTTGAAGCAAGTTGTCGTATTCTTTTTCGATGCCATCTTTGCCAACGGTGCCGTGCATCTTGAACGTGTTTTTGTCGCTGAAGGTCGCGAGGTTGTTGTCGGTGTACTCCTCGTCGGTTTCGGCGTCGTCATTTGACACAACGTAGCCGAGCACATGGGAAGCAGCCGAACCATATGGATAGAATCGAGTGCTGGAGGCGTTGACCTGCACCGGCTCGCCAACCGGCAGCTGCTCGATGAGACGCGCATACTCCTCCGGTTTCAGGTCGTCGACCAAGGTATAGGGGAGGAGCAGTTCGCCGTGGAAGTGCCGGTTGAGCTCGGCTGCATTCACTTTTTCACTACGGCCGAGGGCGGCGTTGACTTTGTCGAGATAGCGCTGGACCACGCTGTACCGGGCGATCTGCGCCATCTCGTTTGAACTGGGGATGTCCTTGTCGCCGAGGGCGCGGTAGTTTTTGCGGATCACGATGTACTCGTGGCGGAATTCCTTGCGGAGCTCGTCGAGGTAGAGCGTGACGGCGAAGCGGGGGCGGTTGCCGACGAGCAGGCGGCCTTCGCGGTCATAAATGTTGCCGCGCGGACCGGGCACCAGGATGCGGCGCTGGTTTTGCTGGCGCTCCCGTTCGTGATAATAGTCGGTCTTGAATAGTTGTTGGTAGGCGAGGCCGCTGGCGAGGGCGAGCAGCAGCGCGGCCACGACGAAGTAGAAGAAAATCGTGCGTGGATCGTAGCCCTTGTGGGTTTCGACCAGATTACCGGAACGGTCTGCGAGATTCTCAGACATGAGCGAGTGTGGTGTCCCAGACGAAAGGCGGATCGAATCTGGAACACTGGAACTCAGGAACGGAGGGTTGCTGAGGCGACTTTAACAAGCCGATCTCGGTTCCTACCCTCGGGCTCGTTCCAGTGTTCCTGAGTTCCATATTCAAATTCCGAATTTGGGTTTCTTGTTTTATTCTAGGGAACCCCACTAAAGCAGGCCGCGCTGTTCGCGCCGCAGCGAAACCCCGCCGAGTTCGAGCGTACGTTCTTGAAGGGCAAAAAACCACGGTGCCACCAGAAGCACCAATAGCTCGGAGGCAAGGAGATCGATAATATACCGGGAGAGCATGCTGAGCGGTGCGGGCGAACGATGAACAAGAGACACCGTGATCACGAAGAAAAGTACGAGGTTTGCGACCAGCGCCACGATCAAGCCGAAGGCGGTTTCCTCGCGGGGGAAGCGTCCGCGCAAGTTGAAAATACCGACATGCGCCGCCACGAAGAGCAGACCATGAAACCCGAAGGCCACGGCGCTCGAGGAATCGATGAGCAAGCCGATGAGAAGCGAAGCCCACCAACCCGCGCGAAATTCGAGGCGAAGCGCGGAAAACGATACGAGTAGTCCGCCGATGAAGACACTGAGGTGAATTGGCGCAAGATAATGGTTTAGCTGGGAGACGCAGAGCCAGAGGACCACGCAGCAGGCAAAAATGATGAGGGTTGTCCGCGTCATGGAAAGTCGAATACCAACTTATTCGGACGACAGCGGCACCAGCACGGTTACCTCGGAGACCGAGTCGAGCCGCGGATCAAGTTTGACCTCGCCGGATTTGAACAGCCCGTCGGTGCTGGGGTCGAGCCGCACGATCTGGCCGATGGTGAGTCCCGGCGGATAAACACCACCGAGACCAGAGGTGACCAGACGGCGGGGAGACGAAGGCGTCGCGGTCATATCGAGCGGTACAAATTCAACCGAACCTTTGGCGGGCCCTAATGTGGGATTGTTACCCCCTTGGAAACTGAGCGGCCGCGTGTCGCCCTCGATCGTTGCCGCGAGCCGGAGTCCGGGGTTGCTGATCAAGATCACGTCTGAAGTGTAAGCGTGAACTTCGCTGATCCGGCCAACGACGCCGCCGACAAAAATCACGGGTGCGCCGACGGGGATGTCGTAATTGCGGCCTTTGCGGATGATCATGGTTTGCCACCAACCGTTGAAATCGCGGCGCACGACGCGCGCGGCTTCGGAGCGATATTCGGTGTAGGAGGGGAGCTTCAGCAGTTCCTCCAGCCGGGAGACTTCGCCCTCAAGTGCGGCGCGGGTCTGGATGCTCGTTTCGTATTTTGCGTTGAGGTGGGCGAGGTCGATGCCGGCCTCAATCAACTCGTCGCTTGAGCGTGTACGCAGCGTCCAAAATTCCTGCACGTCGCGCACGGTGGCCGCGGAGGCGTCGAGCGGCGCCTGGAACTCAAAAAAACTCAGCCGCATGAACCGTTTGACGGCCGTCGGCACGATCAACCACGCCAGGACGACGAAGCCGAGGGTGATGAAGGGTTTGGCCTGATCAAAGCGTTTGGGGAGCACGGCAGTGCAGCCTGTCTAGCTGACGGAGGAGCGGTTTGGCACGGAAAAACTTCCAGCCGTGCGCGCGTTTATGCCCGCGCCTGGCCCATTAATGAATTTTTCCCCGATACTCACACGTTCTGCATGACCCAATTGAGGTCATTCAGGACGGCGCCGGTGCCGTTCGCGACGGCGGAAAGAGGATCGTCGGCGACGATGACGGGCAAGCCGGTTTTTTCGCTGAGCAGGCGGTCGATGCCGCGGATGAGCGAGCCACCGCCAGCCATCACAAAACCGCGATCGACCAGATCGGCCGAAAGTTCAGGCGGGCAGCGTTCGAGCGTGGTACGCACCGCGTCGACGATCGCACCGATCGTGTCGCTGAGCGCTTCGCGCACTTCCTGTGACGTGATATGGATGGTTTTGGGCAAGCCGGCCACGGAGTCGCGACCTTTGACTTCCATCGAGAGTTCTTCGTCGAGCGGATATGCGGAGCCGATCTTCATCTTGATCTCTTCAGCGGTGCGTTCGCCGATCAGCAGATTGTAGGCGCGCTTCATGTAGTTGACCACGGCGGCATCCAGTTCGTCGCCAGCGACGCGTATCGATTTTGAAAATACGATGCCGGAGAGCGAGATAATGGCGATCTCGGTGGTACCACCACCGATGTCGACGATCATGTTGGCGGCGGGTTCGTCGATCGGCAGACCGACACCGATTGCGGCGGCCATGGGCTCGGGGATCGTGATGACGTCGCGGGCGCCGGCGTGAGTGGCGGAATCTTTGACCGCGCGCTTCTCGACTTCAGTAATGCCCGAAGGAATGGCGATGACGACGCGGGGTGCGATGCGCAGAGCGTTGTTGTGCACCTTGCGGATAAAGTAGCGCAGCATCGCTTCGGTGACGTCGAAGTCAGCGATCACGCCATCTTTCATCGGGCGGATGGCGGTGATATTGCCGGGGGTGCGGCCGAGCATCTTTTTCGCCTCATCACCGACCGCGCGGACTTTGCGAGTTACGGTGTCGAGCGCGACCACGCTGGGCTCGCGGAGGACGATGCCTTTGTCTTTTACGTAGACGAGAGTGTTGGCTGTGCCGAGATCGATTCCGATGTCGTTGGAGAAGTAACCAAACAAATTCGATGCCATGATGAGTGTAGTGCGGCGGCGTTTCGCCCACGGAAAACAATCGCTGCACAGGGCTGCTGTCAAAGGGGAAACACGTGCAAAACGGCGGAATTGGCATAAAAGCCCGGCTTGACGGAAGCGAAATATGCGACGACCTGAGAGGAGTAACCATGCACGGCATCCAACTTATCCAAGATCTCGCGGTGATCCTTGTGGTGGCCGGAGCGGTCGGCTGGATCTGCCAGCGGCTTGGACTGTCGGTGGTGGTGGGGTTCCTGACGGCGGGTATTTTGATCGGCCCGTACACACCGCCGTTTGCCCTGGTAACGGATATTGGCCGGGTGGATACACTGGCTCAAATGGGGCTGGTGTTCCTGATGTTTTCCATCGGCCTCAAGCTGAGCTTGCGTCGGTTGCAACGGTTGGGGCTTTCACTCTTGCTGGCGGTTTCGAGCGGTGCGGCAATTATTTTTTATGCGACGCGACTGGCGGGGGCGGTGGTGGGTTTTAGCAACCGCGAAAGCCTTTTTCTCGCGGCGATGCTGATGGTGTCGTCGTCCTCGGTCATCAACAAAGTGCTGCAAGAAACCGGCTCGACGCACGAGCGGTCCGGCCAGCTGGCGATGGGCGTGACCGTGCTCGAAGATGTCGTCGCGGTCGTGATGCTGACCTTGCTTAACTCTGTCGTGCAGTTCGGCGGTATGGCGAGCAAACCGCTCGGCGAAACGCTGGGCATGTTCGGCGCCTTTGTCGTACTGGCGGGCATCGGTGGTCTGCTGCTGGTCCCGTGGCTTCTACGCAAACTCAGCATCTCAGCGGGGGAGGAACTGCAGACCCTGGGTCTTGCCGGCATGCTGTTCGCGCTGGCGGTGATCGCACAGCGGGCGGGTTATTCGCTGGCGCTGGGCGCGTTTTTGCTCGGCACCATCGTGGCCGAAACGCCGCATCGTACGCAGGTCGAGCGCACGTTTGAAGGCATGCGCGACGTGTTCACCGCGGTGTTTTTTGTGGCGATCGGCATGCAAATCGATCTGCGGTTATTGAGCAGCTCGATTGGTTTGGTTCTGGGGGTCGCTGCGTTTACCCTGGTGGTGCGGGCTGGAGCCATGACACTCGGGCTCGCGATCATCGGCACGCCGACGCGCGACGCGTTGCGCGTGGGCCTGTCGGTGACACCGATCGGCGAATTTTCTTTTGTCATCGCGCAACTCGGAGTGATGGCCGCGGTGGTGCCCGATACTTTTTACCCGATGGCGGTTGGTGTGTCACTCGTGACCACGCTGGTGGCGCCATTTTTGACCCGGCATTCGGAGTTGATCAGCGGATGGGCGCTGGCGCACCAGCCGAGCACCCTGCGGGTCTGGCGCGGCTATTATAACACCTGGCTTGGACATTTGCAGGCCCGACAAAAGCGCAACCTGATCTGGCAGCTGAGCCGGAAGCGTTTCATTCAGATTGGTGTTGAAATGCTTTTCGTGACGGGGTTGCTCATATTTTCCGAGTCATTGCTGTCGGTTGTTGTACGCTGGCTTGGCCCTGACTGGTTGTTTCCTCAGGGACCGGTGGTCATGTTCTGGCTGGTGCTGTCGCTGGTCGCGCTCGCGCCCCTGTTGGCGATCTGGCGCAATCTGTCGACGTTGTGCCTGCTCTATGCCCAGGTCGCCACGACCGGCCATCCGGCGGAAAAGAAACTGCGGCCAATCATCGAATGGATGTTCAAGTTTAGTGCGGGCATGAGCATGTACATCTGGCTGTCGACCTTGCTGCCGATGGACGGCCGGGCGCGCTGGATCGTGATCGGCAGCGGGGTGGTGGCGCTGGCGGCTTTGCTGGGGCTGAGGAGAAAACTGATCTACTGGCACAGTGAACTTGAGGTGGAACTGCATGATGTATTTCTCGCAAATGAGAAGATGGAGCCCGATCTCAATGCGCCCTGGCTGCGTCCGCATAGTGACTGGAATTTAAGTGTGATGGATTGCGGGTTGCCCGATCTGGCCAATGTGCAGGGCCGGTGCATTGCAGATTTAGACCTGCGCGCCCGGTTCGGCTGCACGGTGGTCGGCATCGGACGACAGGGCTATATGATTTCCCTGCCTGCACCTGACACGGTGCTTTACCCGCGGGACAAGGTTCTGCTGCTCGGCACGGCCGCGCAGGTCGGGGCCGCGAAGGAGTTTTTACAGGCGGTGTCGGGCCTGCCGCCGGCCGCGACCGAGTTTGAAGACGTGCGCATGGAGACGATGGTGGTGCCGGACTGGAGCCGGGCGAAAGGGCGGGACTTGAAAACACTTTCGCCCACCCAGGCATTTCACGTGCAGATTGCCGGTATCCGGCGGGGCACTACTCGCTTGCTCAGCCCGGCGGGTGAAGAGGTGATTGGACCTGGCGACGAGTTGCTGGTGCTTGGCATGCCGGACCACATTCGCAATTTCCGCGACTGGCTGGACGAGCAGGCAACTGCCGGGTCAATCCAGGCGGCCGAGGAAATTTAGCTCTCGTTGCACAAAAAAGCGCGCCATTTGCGGCGCGCTTGAAATCAGGAAAAAAGCGGGTGGCTTTTAGTTCTTATCGTTGGCTTTTGGCGCGGTCGGCACCGGTGCCTTGGGCTCAGCCGGTTTTTCGTCGTCGTCCCTGGCCGCTTTCTTGAACTCTTTGATCGATTGACCAAGCCCTTTGGCGAGGCCGGGAAGCTTGGCACCGCCGAACAATAAAAGGACGATCAAAAAGATGATGACAAGTTCAGTGCCACCAAGACCAAAGGCAGCGAGGGACATGCTGGTGAGAATGTTCATGGCGATGACAGGGTGAGCCCGAAGGTCGGATGAGTAAAGCAGGGAACCGGGTTTGCGGCCAGTGCGTGTTTTGAAGGTCAGGGAATCGGCATCGGCGGGGTGGTTTCGCCGGGCTTTTTCATGGCGACCTGCTTGAGCAGATTTTGAGCGTTATCGAGCTGTTCGGCATCGAAGAAGCCATGGAGCTGGCGGATGCGCGTTGGATGGCGCATCTTGCGGAGGGCCTTGGCCTCGATCTGGCGGATGCGTTCGCGGGTGACCTTGAACTGCTTGCCCACTTCCTCGAGCGTACGGCTATAACCATCGATCAGGCCAAACCGGAGCGAGAGCACGCGGCGTTCGCGTTCGGTGAGCGAGTCGAGCACGTCGATAATCTTTTCGCGCAGAAGCGAAAACGCGGTCATGTCATACGGGTTGTCCGCCGACTTGTCCTCGATGAAATCGCCGAAGCTGGTATCATCGCCATCACCGACCGGCGACTGGAGCGAGATGGGCTGTTGCGCCATCTTCATGATCTGCTGCACGCGTTCGACCGGGAGGTTCATCTCGTCGGCGACCTCTTCGGGTGTCGGCTCGTGGCCGAATTCCTGCAGGAGTTGCTTTTGTACCTGCATGACCTTGTTCAAGGTCTCGATCATGTGCACCGGGATGCGGATGGTGCGGGCCTGGTCGGCAATCGAGCGGGTGATGGCCTGGCGAATCCACCACGTGGCATAGGTGGAGAACTTGTAGCCGCGACGGTACTCGAATTTTTCTACGGCCTTCATCAGCCCCATGTTGCCTTCCTGGATAAGGTCGAGGAACGAAAGGCCGCGATTCGTGTATTTTTTCGCGATGGAGATCACGAGGCGCAGGTTGGCCTCGACCATCTCGGTCTTGGCTTTGTGAGCTTCGCGAATATGGACGAAGGTCTGCTTGACGACTTCGAGCAGACGTTGAGGCGTGATGCGCTGCTCGGCCTCGATCTGCTTGAAGCGGAGGGCAATGGCCTTGGAGTCGATCGCGGCGTCTTTTTTCGTTTTCGGGCTTTTGGCGCGTTCGAGTTGTTCGTTAAGGCCTTCGATTTCCGTGAGCAGCGGTTGCATCTGCTCGAGGTATTCTTCGTAGACCTTGAGCTTGAAAAAGAACTTCCCGAAGCCGGCCTTGAGTGTGTTTTCGCGTTTATGGAACTTGGCCAGCACCCGTTTCTTGGTGGCTTCGTCGCGGGTTGTCTGGAATTCCTCCCAGGCTTCGGCGACGGAGGCTTCGCCTTTTTGGGCGAGCTCGACGTGCTTGGGCAGGTTCTTGAAATAATTTTCGCGGCTCTCGATTTTCTTGTCGATTACGATGCGGTCGAAACGTTCTTCGCGGTTGAGCAGCTTGGCTCCGAGCGTCGAGATGTAGCGACCGACCGTGGCGGCTTCGAAGAGCGCCTCCTGGGCCTTGAGCTCGGCGTTTTCGATGCGCTTGGAAATTTCAACTTCCTGTTCGCGCGTGAGCAGCGGGACCGCACCCATCTGCTTGAGGTACATGCGCACCGGGTCGTCGAGAATGTCGTGCTGCGACGAGCGTGATTCTTCTTCCTCGGCCTCTTCCTGACGCTGTTTGTAGTCTTCGACTTGGTCAGGTTCGAGGATCTCGATTTCGAGATTTTGGAGAATGGAGAGGACGTTGTCGATTTCGTCCTGGTTCTCCACCGAATCCGGAAGAGCTTCGTTGATGTCGTCAAAGGTCAGATAACCCTGCTCTTTGGACAGTCGGATGAGGTTGCGGATCTTGTCGTTAATCCCGCCTGGGGCTAAATCGGGCACCGGACCGGCGTTGCCATCGGTCGCGGCATTTTGGGTCTGTGAAATAGCGGCTTCCACAGCTTCGGATTGGGCATCGGTATCGGCGGACTTGGCTTTGCGCGGCATGATTGGGAGAAAAAGTCAGACAGCCACGGGCAACCCGAAGGGCGCACGAAGCTGTCGTTGTAAATCGGTACGTTCTTTAATTAGAGAAATTACGTCGACGTTACTGTCCGCACCGTGGGTGGCCAAAGCAAGTTCTATTTGGCGCAGACGGGGTTCAAGCGCGCGATTGCGGAGCTCGCGCAGCCCTTCGTTGGCCACTTTCACCGGATCATCAATTTGTGGCACATCAAACAGGAGCGATGCAACCAAAGTCTTCTCCTCGGGCGAATCCAACAGGTTGTCGAGATGGTCGCGGCCGGGCCATGAATCGTGTTCGAACTCATTGAGGAAGCGGTTCAACAGCACGCCAGGCAGGTGCGTCTGATCAAGCCATTCGAGGGGCAAAGATTGGGCGAGCGGTTTGCCGATCGCCTCGAAATGCAGGCAAAGCATGAGCAAATCACGCTCAGTCGTGTGCAGCGGTTCCGCCGGGCTCGGCGCAACAACCGGCGTGGATTGCGTGGCAGCAGCAGCCGGGCGGGCCTGCATAATTCGGGCGTGACGGGTCCGAAAGGCTTCAAAATCATTACGCACTGCGGCTGACGGGAGGTGAAGATATCCAGCGATTTCGCTGAGGAACTCAGCTTGCGCGACCTCGGATTCTGCCATGACGACGATTTCAAAAAGTGCCTGGCTCGTGCGGGCTTTTTGTTCTCCTGAAGCCTGTTCTGGAATCGGCAAAACGCTGCGACAGGCGAACGCCATGGCATTCAATGCGTCACGTTTCAGTTCTTCGTAGGCCGCGAGGCCGCGTTCGAGAAAGAGCAGGTCGGGATCGACTTTGGAGGCGCCGGCCAGTGCGAGAAAGCGCACTTCGAGGCCGGCTTTCAGCGCCATCGGCAGGAAGCGCAGCGCGGCTTTTTGACCGGCGCTGTCGCTGTCAAAGAAGCATTCAACCTGCGGGTGATAACGCCTGAGCAGCACGAGCTGGCTCTCCGTGATCGAAGTGCCTTGGGGGGCGATGGCGGTTTTTAGGCCGACTTGCCAGCAACGCAGCGCGTCGAGCTGGCCTTCGACGAGCACGAAAGGGTGGCCTTCACCGGCGGAGGTACGTGCGCGGTCGAGGTTGAAGAGCAAATTCCCCTTGGTGAAAATCGGCGTTTCGGGTGAGTTGACGTATTTTGCTTCGCGCGCGGGGTCGTCGGTGGGGGTGAGATCGGTTTGCCGGGCGGTGAAGGCGACGACACGTCCCTGGTGGTCGCGGATCGGGATCATGAGCCGCCCGCGAAAACGGGGTTTCAGCGAGCCGAGGGCCAAGAGCGCCCCTTCGCGTGCGAAAAAGAGTCCGCACTGCCGGAGCGCATCCTCGGAAAACTTTTTCTTGAGCAATGCTGCGGCGAGCGAGTTGTCCGCAGGGTCAGCGGCACCGATCTTAAATTCTTCGGCCAGCTCGGCGGGAAAGCGCCGTTTATCGGCCCAATAAGCGCGCATGAAATCACCGGCTGGGCTGCGCGATTTGAAGACCTGGTGATAATGCTCGGCTGCGATTTCGTGCAGATCGAAAATTTCCTGGCGCAGCGAGCGTTCCTCGCGGCTGGGGCCGGAACCCTCCTCATATTCGATCGTGACGTTGAAACGTTGACCGAGCGCCTCGACCGCTTCGGTGAACGAGAGTTGTTCGGTTTCGCGCACAAACGAAATGATGTCGCCCGCTTTTCCGCAGCCGAAGCATTTGAAAAAACCCTTGTCGGGATCGACGTGAAACGACGGAGATTTTTCCTGGTGAAACGGGCAAAGTCCTTTGAAGCGGGCCCCCGCTTTTCGCAACGTGGCCACTCGTGACACGACGTCGACGATGTTTACGCGGGCTTTGAGGTCGCGGACACAGGTGGGCTTGATGACGGGCATGGAAAACGCGCAGCGCGGGAGGGCTGAAACGAAGTTTGCACTTTTAACCGCCACCGGGGTCTGTCAAGAACTGCCCTTCGCCGGAAACATTCTATTGTTTTTGGCGACTCACTCACATGCATTTTCCCAAAAAGAAGGTCCGGCTAGTCGTTTTTTGTCTGGCTGCTGCGTTGGCAGCGGTCGTGGCACGCGGTGCCGATCCGGCTGTTCCCGCGGCCCCGTTGTCGCCGATTTGGGAGGCACCGCTCGCGCATTTCGATGACGGAGCTTACGCGGCACAAGTTGAGTTGTTGTTCACAAAATACGAGACATCCACCGGTCGCAAACTGGTGCCCGGGGCGAAGAGGAAAGTTGGCCTGAAAATCTATGCCGATTCAGGTGCCGGTCTCGCCACCCCCGTGCCACTGGTCAAAGCGGTGATCGCAGCGCTTGAGCGCCGCGGCTTCACTCAAGACGGCATTTTTCTTGTCGGTCTCAATCAGTTGCGCCTGCGCATGACAGGGTACCTGCCCGCGCTGGTGACGGGCGACACCCCGTTCAAAGGACATAAGATTTATGTGCTCGAGTCAGGCAAGTTTTATGACCCGGTATGGTTTTACGACAGTCCGCTGCCCGAGCGCTTCGATCCGATCTTTGCTCAGAAAAGCGTCGAAGGCATCGAGGCCAACACGTCGCTTGATCAGGATCGCAAGAGCTTTCTGGCGACACCGTTGTTTCTTGAGGCGGATTTCTGGATCAACCTGCCGGTTTATACCGATCACCCAACCCTGGGTGTCAACGGTGCGCTGGTGAACGCCACACTCTGGAACGCGAGCAACACCGCGCGGTTTTTCCGCAGCCCCTCCAATGCACCGGCCGCGGTCGCTGAGATGAGCGCGATCCCTGAACTTCGCCAGACGTGGATATTTACCCTCGCGAGCTTGGAGCGTTACCAATACATCGGGGGGCCGTATTTTAATTCATACTACACGCTTTCCGAACCGAAGCTCTTGCTGAGCACCGATCCGGTGGCGCTGGATTCGCTGATGCTTGCACGCATCAATCGGGCTCGGAAAGAAAATGGATTTAGGGACATCTCAGACGAAATCCGCACAATTGATTTTGCCGAACAGTTGGGAGTTGGTTCGCAAAAAAAGCTCAACGACCGCGTGGTCCACGTGGGCGAGTAAACGACGAATCGTGAAATTGCCCTTGTCTCCACCGGCGAGATACGCCCATTTCTAATGGCGATGTCGTCCGTTGATTATCTTCCGGTTTTGATTCAGGCCGTGCTGGCGGCGGGTATTGCTGGCGTTGTGATTGGCGCGAGCCACGCGCTCGGCCAGCGTTCAAAGAAGAACAAGATCCAGGACACGGCCTACGAGTGCGGCATCAAATCCGACGGGCCGATCCACTCGCGTTTCTCGGTCAAATTCTACCTCACGGCGATGCTGTTCATCCTCTTCGATATCGAAGTGGTTTTTCTCATTCCGTGGGCGTTCATATACCGTGAATTTCTTTCCCAGCACATCTCGATTCTTGGACCGATCTTGTTTTTCATCGGCGTGTTGGTACTTGGCTTGGTTTACGAAATGAAAAAAGGCGCGCTCGACTGGGAGAAGTAATCTCCTTACCGAACCACTCCCATGCGGCTGGAAAAAATAATCGCCCGAAGCCGCATCATCGATTTGCACAGCGCCGACATGAAAGGCGCGCTCCAGGAACTGCTGGAGGTTTCCGTCAGCCGGTTCCCTGATCTCAAACAAGACGTGCTCCTGCGTGGGCTTCTCCAGCGCGAGAATACGATGACGACTTACCTCGGCTTCGGCGTGGCGCTGCCGCATGTCCGCGCCAAGATGGGGCGTCGCTATGTGCTCGCGATTGGTCGCAGCCGCACCGGCATACGCCACGACGGCGTCAAGGATGAGCCGATTCACCTGATCATCATGCTGCTCGCTGATGAAAAATCGCGCGACTATTTGCAGGTGCTTGCCTCTGTGGCCCGGTTGGTGAAGGAGGCTGATCTCGTCAAGAGCCTCATCGACGCCCCGACTATCGACGATCTCTACGACCGGTTGTTCTCGGGCTTTGGCGGCATCCTGGCCCGGCCGGTGCAGGCCCAGCAGAACCGGATCAACCGCCTGATGATCCGCGAGGCGCAGCGTGTGGCCGAGGGCGCGGCCTGTGGTGCGATCATGGTTTTCGGCGACACCTTTGTCGGCGGGCTCGATTTCGACAACTGGTTTTCCAAGAACAAGGCCATCCTCGTTACCCGCAATCTCATCGACTCCAGCGATGAAAAAGGCGGCTTTGCCGAGACGATCCAAGTGCGTTCGTTTTCCAACCAGCGTCTGGCCCAGCTGCGCAGTGCGATGCTGGTAGCGCTCACGCGTGGAATCATTGCCTTTAATGATCGCGTTTGCTGTCTGACCGGCGTGGTCGGTAGCAACCAGTTCGACACGCTGGTCGTGGTCGATGTGGAGCGCGAGTTTCAGCGATTGATGACCGGGCGCAACGATCTGTTGCCACAGGACGTGAAGCCCGAAGTGCTTGAACGTGTGATCGCCGTGGCCACCGAGCTGGCGGTCGAGGGACGGGAAGGACGGCCGGTGGGCTGCCTCTTTGTCGTTGGCGATACCGGCAAGGTGGAAAAGCTCATTAAGCCGCTCGTGCTAAACCCGTTTTTTGGTTACAAGGAGGAAGATCGCAACATCCTGAATCCTTTCATGGATGAGACCGTGAAGGAGTTTTCCTCGATCGACGGAGCGTTTGTGATTCGGGGTGATGGCGTGGTGCTGTCCGCCGGTAGCCTGATCCAGGCGACGGATAACGAGCATACACTCCCGAGCGGGCTGGGCAGCCGGCACGCGGCGGCGGCGGCGATTTCGGTCATGACCGATTGCATTTCGCTTGTGGTGTCGTCGAGCACCGGCCAGGTGACCCTTTTCCGGCGTGGCGTGATGTTGCCACTGACAGACAAGAAGATGGCAACATCTTGAGCGATGCGCGGCGTCAGATTTCTGAGCGCGGACTATGTCGCTACGGCACGAGGTTAAGTTTAGGGTTGCAGAGGGCAGGGAGGCCTCGTTTCTTCTGACCCCTTAACCATTTTTAATCCTATGCAAGAAGTCGTCACCCTAGAATGCACCGAAGCGAAGAAAGAAGGTAAACCTGTTTCCCGCTATCTCACGAGGCGCAACAAGAAGACCGTCACGGAGCGTATTGAAAAAAAGAAATACAATCCGCATCTCAAGCGTCACACGCTGCACAAGGAGATTAAGTAAGACGCTCCTGAACACGTGAGGCTGGGCATTCCCCGGTTCCGCTGATTTTACAGACCGACCTGCTATGCGGGCCGGTCTTTCTTATTTTTGCGGTGTGTCCTGCGTCTGCTTGGTCGTTGCTGCGGTCGACATCTGGTTGCGGCGTGCCGTGCGCCACGCGTCGCGGTGCTTGCGTATCCAGTCGAGGAGCGCGCGTTCAAAACCGATATCGTAGCCCAACCGTTCCGACTCGATCCATTTATGGCGGAGGATCTCCTCACGCTCCGCAAGAAACTCCTGGTAAAGACTCGATTGCTTTACGAAGTCGCGGGAAGGTTCGGGTTGATGGATTGAGGGGGACATGGTGACCACGGCTGGAGATGGATAAATTTACACCAAAGAAGGACAAATCATGGACTAGCCGCCTGTTTTTTGCCACCCGAGATAATCGCTGGTTCTCAGCGATATACAAGATCTACAGGGGGCAGACTTCGATCGATTTTCGGCTCCAGCGCGCAAAGCAGGGCTGCGCTGATCTGCCATGAGGCCGGAATCGTTACGGGTGATCATGAGTTGCTGGTGATCGGACAAACAGCTCACCCTGTGAATCGTTGCAAGGGTGAATTTGTTCTAAAGTTTGACCAAAAAGTAAGTCTGCTGCCGGAACTGTCAATTCTGTGAAATTGAGATCTATTCTTTCACTTCAGAGCTAGGAGGTGGTCAGAGGTGAAACACCTCGCGCCATAAAATCTTTTCATGCCGGCAGTGCGTTCAGGTCGTTTCGGCGGGAGGTGTCTTTATCAGCTGACTCAGCAGGGTTTCAGCGATGCCTTTAAAAATCGTGGCGATTTCACTCTCGGGCGAACCAACCACCATCGGCTGGCCGCTATCACCGCAGGCGCGGAATTCCTCCACGAGCGGAATCTGGCCCAACAGCGCGGTACCAAGCGACTCGGCGGTGTTGTGGCCGCCGCCTTCGCCAAAGACCGTGTAGCGGTTGCCCATTGGATCCATGAAATAGCTCATGTTCTCAACGACGCCGAGCAGTGGCACGTTTACTTTTTGAAACATCAATCCGCCCTTGCGCGCGATTTGTGCGGCGGCGAGCTGAGGTGTGGTGACGAGAATCGCGCCATCGAGCGGGATCGTTTGCACGAGGGAGAGTTGCGCGTCGCCGGTGCCGGGCGGCAGGTCGATGAGCAACACGTCGAGTTCGCCCCATTTCACGTTTTGCACGAATTGCTGCACCGTTTTCATGATCATCGGACCGCGCCAGACGACGGGAGTGTTTTCGTCGACGAGAAAGCCCATGCTCATGACCTTCACGCCGTGCTTCTCCATTGGGATGAGCGAATCGCCCTCAACCAACGGACGCCCGGAAAGACCGATCATGAGTGGCACAGACGGGCCGTAAATATCGCAATCCATCAATCCGACGCGACCCGGTCGGCCCTGTTCGGTCAGAATCTGTGCGAGCGAGCAGGCGAGATTGACGGCGAAAGTGGATTTGCCGACGCCACCTTTGCCCGAAGCGATGGCGACGGAATGCGCGATGCCGACGGGCGCAGTGCTGCCGCCGAGATTGGTCTGGCCGGGCGCTGCGGGAGCTTTTGCGGCCGACACGGCCACGTCGACAATCGTGTCTTTCACGCCGGGCAGCGCGAGCAGGCATTTCTCCACTTCGGTTTTGAGATGAATCGGGATTTTTGGATCTGACGTTGTGAGCGCGAGCGCGACTTTGGCTGTGCCGTCGACAAACGCGGTGCTGCGGACCAAACCGAACGACACGATGTCGCGGCTGAAACCGGGATACTTTACCTGCTTGAGCGCCTCTTTAATTTCGTCGGAAGTCACGATGGTAATTTTTGAATCGGGAAAGTTTTAGCGTTGTTAAGCGAGCTGCGCCTGTAAATAGAAATGGCCTGCTCCTCATCATAATTAAGCACTGATTTTTCCCATGCAAAAACTCCTGCACCTTTTCTTTGCGCTCGTGTTGGGCGCGGTGGCGAATTCCGCTTTCGCGGCGGTAGATATCGGCGATATCACCGTCGAAGGCTCCAACGCCATATCCGTTCATGTGTCGGGCGCGACGAGCGAACTCGAATCGCTCGCGAATCTGGCCTTCAACGCCCACGGCCGCTACCGGCGTGTGGTGAGTGGCGCCGCCTTTGAGATCCACTTCTCGAGCGTTGGTGCCAATCAGGTGAATGTGCAGGTCTCCCGGAGCGGTTCCGTGGTTCTCAACCAGACGGCCACCGGCAATAGCGCGCGCAATGCATTTTTCCGCGCGGCCGACGCGGCGGTGAAGGCGACGAGCGGACTCAATGGGTTTTTTGCCTCTAAGCTTGCGTTCGTCAGCAATCGCACGGGCAAAGACGAAATTTACGTGAGCGATATTTTCTTCGGTGAAATGAAACAGCTCACGCACGATAACGCGTTCTCAATGACGCCGCGCTGGTCGCCCGATGGCACGAAGCTGATTTACACGAGTTTCTTTAAATCAGGTTTTCCCGATATCTACTTGATCAACCTTGCGACCAATGATCGTACGAAGTTCGCGAGCTTCCAGGGCACCAACAGCGGCGCGCGCTTCAGCCCGAACGGACAGAAGGTTGCGATGGTGCTGAGCGGCGAAGGCACGCCGGAAATTTATGTCAGCCCTGCCTCGGGGCGCCCCGTGTCGCGGCTCACGCGTTCGGACGCGGTGAAATCATCGCCGTGTTTTTCGCCCGACGGCGGACAAATCGTTTATGCCTCGGAGCCTGGTCCGCAAATTTATGTGATGCCGGCTAGTGGTGGCGTGGGGCGGCGTATCTCGACGGGTTTGAGCGGGTATTGTGCGGAGCCTGATTGGAGCCGTGGCGACCCGAACAAGATCGCCTTCACTTTTCAGACGGGTGGACGGTTTCAGGTGGGCGTGCTCGATCTGAAAACCGGCCAGAGCCAAAAAGTTTCCAAGGCTGATTACGACGGTGTCGAACCGGCCTGGCTGGCCGACGGTCGCCACCTCATCTATACCGCCCGCGCTGCCGGCAGCCGGGCGCTGGTGATATTGGACACTGAAACCGGACGCACCATCAAGCTTGGGTCTATCTCGGCGGAAAAAGCCAGCATCTGCGGGCCATAACCGGCCGACGTAAAGTTTTATCAAACAAGAAAGCCGCACCGGATTCCGGTGCGGCTTTTGTTTTGCAGGAGAAAGAGGAATTGTCTCGTGCGACTGGTTCGTTTGTTCAGGCGCTGGCGGCGAGGTAATTCGCCTCGGCGGCGTCCCAGTTGACCACGTTCCAGAACGCGGCGATGTAGTCGGGGCGGCGGTTTTGGTAATTCAGGTAGTAGGCATGTTCCCAGACATCGAGGCCGATGACGGGTTTGCCTTCGATGCCCGCGACGGCCTTGCCCATGAGCGGGCTGTCCTGGTTGGCGGTCGATCCGATGGAAAGTTTTTTGTCCGCGCCAACCACGAGCCAGGCCCAACCGGAGCCGAAGCGCGTGGC
>Ga0302294_10000069_pt1 | contig 30853 bp, 26 predicted proteins | sample III_Fen_N2_3_FD_194550 | JGI IMG/M metagenome (GOLD analysis project Ga0302294, IMG submission 194550) | Peat permafrost microbial communities from Stordalen Mire near Abisko, Sweden - III_Fen_N2_3 | ecosystem: Environmental > Terrestrial > Soil > Wetlands > Permafrost | place: Sweden: Abisko...
CCGAATTATGTTGTTGAAGATATGCTCAAAGGATTCGTGAAGGCAAATGCCGACATCGTTTCCACAACGAATAATTCCCGCGTATTAAAATATAAAAACGCGCCGGTGGCCGACAAGGTTGGTATCGTAACGGGCGGCGGCAGCGGGCACAAGCCTGCATTCATTGGCTACATCGGTAAGAATATGTGCGATGCGGTCGCGGTAGGCGAAATTTTCTCCTCCCCGTCGGCAGCGGCGTTTCTAGACGCCATGCAGGAAGCCAACGCAGGACGAGGCGTAGCCTGCCTCTATGGCAACTATGCAGGCGATAATATGAACGTCAAAATGGCGATGCGCAAAGCAAAAGCCATGGGCATCGACGTGAAAACCGTGGTTGCCAACGACGACTGCGCCTCTGCGCCAAAAGACGAAATGGAAAAGCGCCGCGGCGTTGCCGGAGAAGTGTTGATGTGGAAAGTCGGGGGCGCAAAGGCCTCCATGGGCGCCGATTTGGACGCGGTCATCGCGGCGGCGCAAAAAGCAATCGACAACACACGCTCGGTTGGAATCGGCACCGCGCCTTGCACCATTCCTGCGGTTGGGCATCCTAACTTTAAGATTGAGGAAGGAACGATGGAGCTCGGCATCGGGCACCATGGCGAGCCGGGTGTCAGCGTTCAACCGTTGGCGACTGCTGACGAAATCGCAGAGCAAATGCTGCAACTGATTCTTCCCGATCTACCGTTTGCAACGGGGGACGAAGTGGTCGTGCTTCTCTCAGGTCTCGGCGCGACGCCGGTGATGGAGCAGTATATTGTTTATAACCGGGTGGAGGAAATTTTGACGGAGAAGGGCATTCGCGTACACCGCGCTTATGTCGGTAATTATTTCACTTCGCTCGAAATGATGGGTGTAACGCTAACGATCATGAAGTTGGACGAAGAACTGAAGCAATGCATTGATTATCCCGCAGATTCGATGGGACTCAAGCAACTATGAGCGGGGTGAGCAAAATGACGATCAAAAATAGCGAGTCTGGCGTTATCGTATTAAGCTTAATACAAACGATTCATGAGAATGCCGCGTATCTGAGCGAAATCGACGGAAAAATCGGCGACGGCGATCACGGGATCAACATGAATAAGGGCTTCACGATGTGTGGCCAGAGATTAAGCGGGCATCCATTCACGTTATCCGAAGGCTTGGCGGTGCTGAGCCGCACGCTGATGGAGGATATCGGCGGATCGATGGGGCCGCTGTACGGCGTCTTTTTTGACGAGATGTCGATTGCCAGCGCCGATTTACAAGAGATCAGCGCGCGCGATTTTGAGACGATGCTGCAAAATGCGCTTTCCGGCATTCAGGATATCGGTAACGCGAAAAAAGGCGATAAAACGCTGCTCGATACGCTGATTCCGGGTGTAGAAGCATATTCCGCTGCTCTTGATTCCGGCAAGAGTTTTATGGAAGCGCTGGTAGCATTACGGATGGCGGCGAAAGAAGGCTGGCTGTCTACCGAAGATATGGTGGCAAAAATTGGCAGAGCAAGCAGACTGGGAGAGCGGTCTCGCGGCGTACTCGATGCAGGAGCGACCAGCTGCTGGCTGATATTGAATTCGATGGTGGATTCCATATTGGCGCTTCTCTAAGCGTTGGCAGTCAATGCGCTAGCCGGCTAAGTACTTGCTGATAGCTGAGACTCTTGACGTCTAAACGAAAGAAATCAAATCTAAAGCGCTGTGCGGACGGAACTCGTAGTAGTCCCTTCGCCAGCGCTCTTTGCTGCTTTATGTTGATTGGCTACCTCTCTTCGTACTTGCATTTTCAGCAGTAAGAAACGCCAGATACCCAATTCTGCGCTTTCGATATGCCTCCAATCGTTGGAGAACAACTGATTCGAGAGCAGGTCACCGCGCCAATAATCGATCGAGTTTGAGCGCGATCTGAAGCTGTAAGCGCAAATTGCTGTCATCGATATCGATGCCGAGCAGGTTTTGAATTTTCTCGATGCGGTAGGTGATGGTGTTATAGTGCGTAAAGAGAATTTGTGCGGTCAGCTTTGTGCTATTGTTGCAGTCCAGGTATGCTTCCAGCGTTCGGACAAGGCTGCTTCCGTGCTCCTGATCGTAGAGTTTGAGCGGGTCTAGGAACCGACGCACAAAGAACGCAACCGTTTCGTCTTGTGGAAGCAGGTTCAGCAGCCAAAGAGAGCCGAGCTGTTCAATGGTCACCACGCGCTCAGAAATGCCGCAGCGCTCACAGATGGTCCCGATTTTTCTCGCCTGTTCCAGCGCAACGGGAATACCAACCAGTGATGCCGGCGCGCTTAGATGCACCTGAACTTCATATCCGCTCACAATGCCGCCAAACCATTTAGTGAATCGATCTAACACAAGGGTTTCGCTGCCGTCGCAGAACATCAGCACAATTTCCCCGGCGTAATAGGAGAGGATCGCATCTAGATGCAGGTACTCGCGTGCGCCTTGCAGGAGGCTCGGCATATTGAGGTTCATCGTTGCGCTGTCTGCGCGATGCAGCAGGCGAACGATTGCGACACGATACTTCCAGTTTCGATCCAGATGATAATTATAAGTAGCGGCAGCGGAGACCACCTCGGAATCGCTGGCAAATTCACCTGAGAAGAGATCGTTGATCAGGGTGTCTTCCTGCCTGCGCTGTACTTTTTCAACCGTTGTTGCGTTTTTTACCTCGACCGCGAGAAACTTTCCGATGCGGTTGAGCGCAAGAAAGATCAGCTCATCCGTGGTCTGATTCCACTCCGCAACACCGAGGAGAAGCGTTTCATCGCCGGTCATACGGATCTCGATCATATCAAAAACTGTTTCCCGCCCGCATATTTGCGCCGAAAGTGACAGTTGTTGGGTTTGCTTTTGTCTGCAAAACAGATGAAATACAGCAGCCTGATCTTCCTGCGTTAGCCAGGCACGCGTTTCCCGGCTCATATATAGCTTACTGTTGGTAACAAACGCGATGACGGGATTTCCGATGAATTGCTCTATGTGCAGAAAGCAATCCTCCAGCACATTTTCACGAAAGAGAATTTCCAGCAAGCTCTCTGTCTGCGCCTGGAGCTGGCTGAAAGCTTCGGATTTCAGGCTGAGGATTTTCTCCGATATCTCCTGTATTATATTAGAGAAGATTGCTTCGCGGGGCATCTCGACAATCATCAGGTCAAGCTGATCGGCTAACTCGATTGCTTCCGCAGGAAATGGCTTATTACGCACGGCCTTGATGCAGAGCACGGTTGCGCCTACGCTGTGCAGCTGCTCCAACGCCGTGGTGAAGAGTTCCATATGCGCGTGAAAAGGGTAACCAGAGCAGATGACGGCGTCGCCCTGCTGCGCCCAGCGGCCGAGATTCGCGTCCTCCACAACCGTCGCACGCAGAATTTCCTGATCCATGGAGCAGTGCGCGTTGAGGATGCGGTACCCATCAAAGGAGGAAAGCTCCACCAAAGATTGCCTTGTAAATTTTTTAATGACCGATTTCATGCGTACCTTCCTGATGATGATTGCCGGGAGAGTCAGATCTAAAACACACAGTTTCACTCAAAAGCAGGCGTTACTGTTTTGCTTGCAGAAAATCGGGGTATTTTACTGCATTTCGTTTTGATATTCTGCGCAATAGCTGTTTTCAAGCGATTTTTCACGAGTGACTGATGAGACGCTTAAACACAGGAATGAGACAATAGTACCACCTTCTTTTCATCCCGGCAAGTGCGCAGGCGTGATTTCGACATTTGTTACTATTTTATAAATGAGATTGTGAAAATCAGTGCTGGATCGTTCATTTCCACACTGACGCGGTTGTATCGTTGAAAAAAAACACATATAATGAAATTCCATCGGAATGCTGTTGTGAATGGTTCACAAAAAATGAGGTTATTTCTTGTTGGATTGCTATATTGTTTCAAAAGGGGGGATGCCGTTATACTAGATCATATCGTAAGTTAGTACTACTTATTTGGCGAGCAAAAACCGGATGCTGAAAGCAACCGTTCGCCAAATGGAAACCGGGCTACCGGCTTCAAAATCCCAACATTCCAAACAGCGCGGCGTTCAGCAAGCGAACTCAAACGAATTCACTAAACGAAACCAAATACCAACTGGAAAGCACAGCATTCAGAAGGAACCAACCACACACCCCGGCAAGCAGCGCGTCAATGATGACGCGGACAGGCATGGCTGGCTTGCGCGGTTTGATTCAAATCCGGTACAACGCAATCGCAAAAATCCGGTAACCAATGAATCGGCTCAACAGTCATTCGAAACCACCGTATCCGTATTTTCAATGAAGAATACGCATCATATGGGGGAACTGTTTTCTATAACCTGAAATCACGGCAGCGCCGCGAGAGATGTTTGAAACTGAGAATATAGATGACAAAAGGCAGCACAAGAGCTTCGATGCGGCAATCGAGCGAAAACCGCCGCATCACTACACAATAGGCTAAAGGGCAAAGAGCGTTAATAAATATCTTGGAGGAAATGAACAATGAGAAGACTATCCAAACTCTTTCGTGAAGACGGCAACATGGTTGTGGTCGCAATGGACCATGGCCTCGGCTTGAACGTGAACCCCGCACTCGACGATATCGGCGCAAAACTGCGCGCAATCGTCAAGGGCGGAGCGGACGCGATCTTGACCACATATGGCATCGCGCGCAAATATGAAGATATCCTTAAGGATGTCAATCTCATTCTGCGTGTAGACGGCGGAAACTCCTGCCTCAACGGCGACGACTTCTGCCAGGATCAGATGTTTGACATCGAAGATGCGCTGCGCATCGGCGCGGACGCGATCATCTGCATGGGTTTCCCGGGGTCTTCTTACGAGCACCAGTCCCTCAAGCAACTCGCCGACTATTGCCGCAAGGGCGACGCGATGGGAATCCCCGTCATGGCAGAGATGCTCCCCGGCGGTTTCTCGCCCGCGATCCCCAACTCGATTGAGAACCTCGTCGTTGCGGCACACACCGGCTGCGAATGCGGCGCGCATATCATCAAGACGGCGTTTGCCGGTGATGCGGAGTCTTATAAGAAAGTCATTGCCGCTTCCTACCAGCCGGTCATCGTGCTCGGCGGCGAAGCAACCAGCGAACTGAGCTCCCTGTATCTCTGCATCGAGCAGGCCATGACCGCAGGCGCGCGCGGCGTCGCCATCGGCCGTAACGTCTGGAAGAGCACGGATCCCGAAGGTGTGACGCGCAACCTCGTCCGCCTCGTACACGAAGGTGCGAAGGCAAGCGAACTCAAAACGGTCTGAGGCGAGCATATGATACCAGAAAAAATGAAAGCTATCTTCGTCACCGCGCCGTATCAGGCAGAGGTGCGAGAGGTCACAACCCCAGTCGCGATTGAAGGCGAATTACTGGTAAAACTTGAGCGGTGCCTGATCTGCACATGGGAACAGCGCATCTTTACCGGCGGGGACGTCAAACTGCCGTTCTTACCCGGACACGAGGTCTCCGGCCGTGTAGCCGCCATTCCGGAAGGAACGTTTACCGACCTGAAGGTGGGCGATCCGGTCATCGTAAAAACCTACGACAGCTGCGGACAATGCGAGGCCTGCTATCGCGGGGACGACAATCTCTGTACGGGAAAATCCAAAAAGCGTTTTTATGACGGGATTCCCGGCTCCGGCGGAATGGCACAGTATATCGCAATTTCTGCTACGCGCGTCTTCGCGCTGCCCAATGCGGATGCCGATTTGGATATTTGCGCATTTGCGGAACCTACCGCCTGCTGCCTGCGCAGCATGGAGAACGCGAACGTTGGCTTTGGCGAGGATGTCGTCATCGTCGGCGGCGGAATCATGGGTCAGTTGCACAGCGTGCTTGCCAAAAAGCGTGGCGCGCGCGTCATGCTGGTGGAGCCGGATGCGGCTCGCCGCGAAACCGCTCTGCGTATGGGTGCGGACATCGTGATTAACCCGATGGAGTGCAACGCAATCGAGCGCATCAAGGAGCTCACAAACGGTCGCGGCGCGCATGTCGTCTTCTTTACCGTCAATGTGCTCAAGCTTGCTAGAGATTACATCGACGCGCTGGCAAAGAAAGGAAGAATCGTTTATTATGGTTCGTTCCATCCAGCCGGAGAAGTACCGTTTGAGCCAAACAAGATCCACTACAGCGAAAAGACCATCACCGGCTCGTTCAGCCCGACGGTAAAGGCATTCTGGGAAGCGACGCGGCTCTTGGGCTACAAGCTCATCGACGTAGAACCGTTTATCTCCGAGCGTTACACCATGGCAGAATGCCAGAAAGCGTTTGAACGCGCCTCCAGCCCGGAAACGTTCCGTGTGCTGATTGACCTGACCAAATAAAAGACGATCCAATATACAGTAGATCATTCAAAGAGAATGCGAGAGTTGGATTGTAATGATAGGAGATGGGCTTAGCAATGATAGAACTCATTCTGGTGAGCCACGGTTCTTTTGCAGCAGGCCTGCGGGAAGCCGCCGAGATGATCCTCGGCGAGCAGGAGCAGGTCAGCGTTCTGGGGGTATATCAAGGCGATTCGCCGGAAAGCTTTACGCTTAAGCTGGAGCAGCTGATCGATGAAGCTGACGACCCCAAAAATGTATTGGTTCTTTCCGATCTTCAGTCCGGAACGCCATATAATGCCGGAATGGTGATGGCGCTCAGAAAAGGTTCCAGCTGCATTGCGGGAACAAACCTGCCAATGCTCCTGGAGATTTTATCCCTTAGAGACGAAGCGGAGATGGAAGAATTGCTGCAGATTGCCTGCAGCACTGGCAAGGCCGGAATCATCAACTCATCGGACTTGCTTGCCAATTATAGAAGAAAGGAGGAATCCAAATGAGTATATCGCTTTACCGTATTGACGACCGCCTGGTTCATGGACAGGTCATGACGGCATGGGTGAGGATTTACAACATTACGAAGATCATCGTCGTTGATGACTTGACCACGAAAAACACGTTTCTATGTGATGTAATGAAGATGGCGGTGCCATCCGGGTGCAACGTCCAGATTCTCACCATTGCAGAAGCAGTTCCCGTGATTCAAGCCAGTGGTGCGAATGAAAAAGCAATTGTTCTTGTAAAAGCACCTGCGACACTGCGTGCTCTGATCGACCTAGGCGTCGTAATCAACGAGATTAACGTAGGAAATGTTGGCGCAGGTCCGGGTAGAAAAGCGGTAATGCGGAGCACACAACTGACAAAGGACGAATTTGACACATTGGTTGGGATGTCTGCCAAGGGAATCCACATCTATTTTCAGATGTTGCCCGAGGCGAAATCGATGGAACTTGAAAAACTGAAATTCTAGGTAGAAAAACGCATTTGAAAGTGAAAGGGAGGTAATCCATATGCAGTGGTGGCAAGCTATAGTCATAGCTTTCTTGTATTATTTTGCTGATGCGCCCTTCTGGTTTGGCGACGGTTATTATGTGCTGCAGCGCCCGATCGTTGCTGGCTTCCTCGTCGGCTTGGTCATGGGCGATCCCGTGCAGGGCACAATTATTGGTGCAACAATCAACCTGATCTACCTCGGCCACATGAGCGTTGGCGGATCGATCCCGAGCGACATGGCGCTTGCCGGTTACGTCGGCACCGCGTTTGCTCTGGCAATGCACACGACCACTGAAGTGGCTCTTGCAATTGCAGTTCCGATCGGCCTCATGGGCACCGTTGTCTGGGTTGGCCGCATGACCATCTCCGCAGTGTTCGCGCACTGGGCAGATGCTTATGCCAAGAAGGGCAACACCCGCGGTGTTATGCTCATGAACTGGGTACCTGCGCAAACCATGCTCTTCCTCTTCAAAATGGTCTTTGTTACCCTCTTCTGCGTTTACGTGAGCGAAGCGGTTGGCAACTTGGTCAGCGGCATGGTCGGAAGCCCGATCTTTAACGGCATCAGCGTTGTCGGCGGCATGCTTCCTGCGGTTGGTATCGCGCTCAACCTGCGCGCCATCCTCAAGAAAGAAACCTGGCCATTCCTCATCATTGGTTTCTTACTTGTTGCTTATTTCCAGATCAGCATCATCGGCGTCGCTCTCTTTGGCGTAGCCTTTGCGATGATCTACATGTTCATGAACACGAAGAAGGAAGGAGCTGCAGTCAATGGAACAGAAAATTGAACAGTCGGTTAAGCTGACTAAAAAAGATGTTAATAAGTCCTACTGGCTCTGGCAACTTTTCTCTCACGCGAACTACAACTATGAGCGCATGCAGGGTACCGCCTTCGCAATGTCGATGGCGCCGATTCTCAAGAAACTCTATCCCAAGAAGGAAGACCTCGTAGAAGGACTTGAGCGTCACCTCGTGTTTTTCAACACGGACCCGAACCTTGGCGCAGTCATTCATGGCGCAACCATCGCGATGGAAGAAAAGAAAGCCAATGGCGCGGACATCTCCAGCGAAGCGATCAACGCTTTCAAAACCGGTCTCATGGGACCGATGGCTGGCGTAGGCGATTCCCTGATTCAGGGCGTCATCATCCCGATGTTCGTCGCACTCGGCATCAGCCTTGGCTTGACTGGCAACCTGCTTGGTCCGCTGCTCGTTTGGTTCGGCCTGACCGCAACGCTCGTTCTGATTTCCCGCTCCTCTTGGATGAAGGGTTATCAGCTCGGCACCAGCGCGATCACCAGCATGCTCCAGGACGGCAGAATGAAGACCTGGATCGGCGCTGCCGGAATCCTCGGCACAATGGTTATGGGCGGCCTGATTTCGCAGTATGTCAGCTTTGCCACGAAGGTAACTTTCAACATCGGACAGGTTCCGTTTGACCTTCAGGCGAACCTCTTCGACGCGATCATGCCAAAGATGCTGCCGTTGGCACTGACCCTGTTCATCTACTGGTTGACGACGAAACGCGTCAAGACCTGGATGATCCTGCTTGGCGTTGCCGTTATTGGCATCGCGGGCGGCGCACTGGGCATCTTCTAAGCCAAACACAAAAACATAGAAATGAAGGCGGCGGGGGCGCGGTTTTCCGCCCCTGCCGCCCTTCGCTGGAGACGGGAATCAATATGCAAAACAATACAATTGTTGTAAAATGCAAATGTGGCTTGCATGCGCGGCCTGCGGCCATCGTGATGAAGACTGCAAAGACATTTCAGTCTAAGATTCGCATTGAAAAAGACGGAAAAAGCGGAAACGCAAAGAGCATCATCGATATCCTCTCGATCAACGTTAATTGCATGGATCGGGTAGAGGTCAGTTGCGACGGAGCCGACGAGGAAGCCGCAATGCAGGCGATTTGCGCAATCCTCGAAAGCGAAATGGAATAGAAACTGTTTGCCTCGAAAACACGGGGCAATGATACACGAAACCGGCCGGTTAGGGTAAAATCGGCCGATGGAGCGAAACAGGGGGTTTAGGGATTGCTAAGCGGTACAGGGAATTGCATCGGCTACGGAATCGGAAGGGCGAAGATTCAAGCCGGACGAAACAGAACAATTCATAAAACGGTGGTCGAGCATCCCGAAGCGGAGCTTGCGCGCTTTGACGCGGCGTATGAAGCCACGAAGATCAGCGTGCAGTCGCTGCTCGAGCGGGAGCTGGAAGACACCGGAAGCGACGGAGAAAAGATTTTTGAAACCCATCTGGCTTTCTTGGATGACCCGGGGTTTGTGGATGCGATTCGCGACATGATCATGGAAGAATCGGTAAATGCAGAGTGGGCGGTGCGTGAGGTTGGAGAACGGCTTGCGTTTATCCTCTCGCAAATCGATAGCGAAATTATCAAAGAACGCAGCGCGGATATTCGCGACCTTTACGCAACGCTACTGGATCATCTCAACGGAAATGACCCGGCGCAAACAGCAATCGGGAACGGAGAAACGGGACGCGTTGTGCTCGTGATGGAGGAGCTCGTTCCTTCTTATGTCATCCAGCTCGACAAAGGAGCGGTTGCAGGTCTTGTTGCCGAAAAGGGAAACATTACATCCCACGCGGCAATTCTGGCAAAACTCAAATGCATTCCCGCCATCGTTGGCGTTTGCGGATTGATGGATGCCGTCTCAAACGGAGACATGATTCTGGCGGATACGTTTTCGGGCGAAGTATTGATCAATCCGGACACAGCAACCGAGCAAACTATTTTGCGCGCTGCCGAACAATACGAGGCGGAACAATGCGCCTGTGATGCCGAAAAAGCGGCGGATGCGGTGACGACAGGCGGCACGCGCGTCATCATTGAAGCAAACATTGGCTCACCGGAAGAAGCGACGCTGGCGGACGACGCCTGCGCAGAGGGCGTTGGGCTGTTTCGGAGCGAGTTTCTCTTTATGGAGGGGAAAACCCTGCCCAATGAAGAGAAGCAGTTTCAAGCCTATCGCAAAGCGGCGCAAACCATGGGCGCACGCGAGGTCGTCATTCGCACGATGGACATCGGCGGCGATAAGCCGGTACCGAGTTTAAATCTGCCCGCAGAACAGAATCCGTTTCTTGGCCTGCGTGCCATTCGCCTCTCGCTACAGCGCAAAGACTTGTTTCTGACGCAGTTGCGCGCCATCCTGCGCGCCAGCGCCTGCGGCAACGTAGCAATCATGTTTCCCATGATTTCTTCAATGGAGGAGTTGTATGCCGCCAAAGCGATGGTGGCAGAAGCGAAAGCTTCGCTCGACGCCGAAGGGCAGGCATATCAATGTGACATTAAAATCGGCATGATGGTGGAGATTCCCGCAACGGTGACGCTCAGCGACCTGTTTGCGCGTGAAGTCGACTTCTTCAGCATCGGCACCAACGATTTGATTCAATACACTCTGGCGGCGGATCGGCTCAACCAGTCCGTGGCCTCTCTCTATACGCCATATCATCCGGCGGTGCTACGCCAAATTGCGCTGGTCGCAAAGAACGGTCACATTGCTGGCATCGAAACCGCAATCTGCGGTGAAGCCGCGAGTGATCCGCTCTTGCAGCCGTTCTTTATCGGCGCGGGTGTCGATCGCCTGTCGATGAGCCCGAATTTAGTTCCGGCGGCAAAACGGGCCGTTCGCCGCTGCCAAGATGACGCGTGTCAGGAGCTGGCTCGCCGGGTACTCGCGTTGCCCTCTGCAACCGAGGTCAAGCGGGCGCTGATCGCATTTCAGCAAGAAAACCGATCCTGATCAGGTGTCTATCGCCCGAAATCGCTGGTTTCAATCGAATCGCAGACCGCGTTTGAAAACCCGTTCGCGGGTATTCTGGAAGGAGCGTCAAGGATGAAACGCATGATCGAGTGCTCGTGGAATATCATCGATGCCATGGATCGCAGCCGGACGATTGTGCTCTTTCCGATTGGTTCGGTAGAACAACATGGTTGGCATATGCCTGTTGGAACGGATTTCCTGATTGCCGATGCAATCTCCAAAGAGCTTGCTCTGCGCGAAACGGACGGTTTTGAAGCGCTGCTGTTTCCAACACTGCAATTCGGGCTTAATACCGAGCACACGGGTTTTTGCGGGACGATTACAGTGCCCGCGCGACAACTTTTAGAGCTATTGGAAGCGCAGGCGCGTGTGATGGTAGAAAAGGGTTTTCGCTATTTCGCGTTTCTCAACACTCACGGCGGCAACACTGGATTATTGGAAATTTTTGTCCGCGAGTTCAAAGCCGCGCATCCGGACTGCCATATGACGAGTTTTCAGTATTTCCAACATGGCTTCTTCGATGCGTTACGCGACCATATCGACAATCCCATCGGGGTAGATGTGCATGCAGGGGAACTGGAAACATCGATCATGCAGTATCTTGCGCCCGAACTGGTTCATCTGGATGTTCCGCCCGAGAAGTTGAAAGAGCGGAACTGCAAGTCCGGCGAATTGCCGAAATATTGGCTCACGAAGGACGTTTCCGTTTCCGGTATCATGGGCGATGCGACTTTTGCCCGGCCGGACAAGGGAAAGATTTACTTCGACTATATTTGCGACTCACTGGAAAGCGCGATCTCGAAATTCATGCTCGACGCTATGGCGGGAACAGCGCAGTAACGCGCCTGCCCCGCTTTTTTTGAAGAGTACACACCGCCGATCACAAAGGAGACAACACGAGATGATTGACCGTTTGATAACCGACACCATCGTGGTGACAATGAACGCCGCACGGGAGGTGCTCTATCACGCAGCCGTTGCGATTGACAAGGGACGCATTCTCGACGTTGGAGACAGCGACGCGCTCATCGCGCGCTATCCGGATGTTAAGCATGTGATCAGCGGCGAAGGGAAGGCTGTGTTTCCGGGGCTGATCAACACGCACAACCACCTGTTTCAAACCAATCTCAAAGGGATGGGTGACGATAAGGTACTCAAAGACTGGCTCAACGACATGACCTATCCGGTCGGCGGGAAGCTGCAGCCGGAGGACTGCTACACCGGCGCGCTGATCGGCTGTATCGAAGGAATCCGCAGCGGAGTCACCACTCAGCTCGATTATATGTATCCCCACCCGATGGACGGGCTGGATGACGCGGTGATCCGTGCGTTTTCCGAATTGCGGATCCGCGCTATTTTCGGACGTGGATACATGGACTGCGGCGCGGAGTTTGGCGTTCGCAACGAGATCATGCAAACTCCGGAGAAGATTGAATCTGATGTGCGCAGGCTGGTGAAGCAATATCAGGGCGCGGAGAACGGGCGTATTTCGATTTGGCTTGCTCCGGCGATCACCTGGGGCACAAGCAAAGAATGCCTGGCTATGACGGCGCGGTTGCGGCAGGAAATGGGCCTGCGCCTCACCATACATACCGCAGAGACGATGTTTGACCGCGAGTCGACCATTGCGCTGCACGGGATGGACGATATGGAAATCCTCACGCAATACGGCCTGCTGGACGATGAAACCTTGCTGGTGCACTGCGTGCAGCTCACCGATCGCGACCTGCGCATGATCAAATATCACGGCGCGAAGGTTTCGCACAATCCCGTGAGCAATATGTACCTAAGCAGCGGGGTCGCTCCGATTCCGAAGATGAACATGGCAGGCATCGACGTTTCACTCGGCACCGACGGTGCAGCGAGCAATAACTCAAACGACATGCTGGAAGTGCTCAAGTTCACCTCTCTGCTGCATAAGGTAACCCATCGCGACCCGACCATCATGACCGCGGATAAGGTTCTGGAGATGGCGACCATCGAGGGCGCGCGCTGCATCGGCATGGAGCGCGAAATCGGATCGATCGAAGTCGGGAAAAAGGCGGATCTCTTCGTGTTTAATCCTGAGAGAAATATCAAGGCGATTCCGATGCACAACCCAGTCTCGACACTTGTGTATTCCTCGAGCATGGACAATATTGAAACCGTGCTGGTCGATGGGGCGCCGGTTTTGCAGGACGGGGTACTGACGACGATGGACGAAGAAATCGTGATTCAACGCTGCCGCGCACAGGCGGACGACCTCGCCCAACGCGCGGGAACGGCCTGGCTCAAGCGTCGCCCGTGGCAGAGCCTGGCTTATTAAAAAGAATAAAGAGCAAGAATAAAATTGCCCTAATATTAGGAAAAATTTGTATGAATACGAAAAAAATCAACAGAAGAAATAATTCCGAACGGCCGGGGAAAGACGCACTTGTGCGACCAGTTTCCCCCGTGCTAAAATAAGAAGCCCTTCCTATACGGCGCAAACGGATGCTCCCGGAAAGCATTTTTGCCACCAAGTAGGGAACCCCCGGGAAGCTGAGACAGTCAAAACTGCTCTCGCTTGACACATATTCTGCGCCGCACTGCGGCAGAACGGATGAACAACGTGAAAGCCGACTCCGTCGCAAATGGTTCTCAAAAACTGTTGTCGCAAAAGACAAAACTTGAGATTATCAGTATCATTCGAAAAAATGCGAAACCCGGTGTGCCGTATAAGCTGCCCAACGAAGGGGAGCTGTCTGCTACGCTCGGCGTGAGCAGAAATGTGCTGCGGGATTCGCTTGCTTCGCTTGCGGAAATGGGTCTTGTGACCCGCCGTCGCGGTCGCGGAACGATCGCAAACCCGGACGTAGCCAACGCGAAATGCCGCATCGACATCGACCCTGAAATCTTTGTCGCGTTTCGGGATTCAGGCTATTCGCCGGCGATCCATTCCTGCAATCTGGCATTTGTGCCGGAAGCTGACCCGGTATTCAACGCAAAGATGGCGGGATATCTGCTGAGTGAAAAAATGATCACCGCTAACGGTGTGCCCGCAGCCTATGTCAAAGATCGCATCGTCGCGTCCGTTTTACCGAGTGAATCGAGCAACATCGCAATGCTGCAATCCACAAGTCATTTTGACTTTCTCAGCAGTTATTGCAACGAGCCAATCATCTATTCGCTCTCCGCGGTGAAAGCGACGCTTTCTGAAGATTGGTTTAACCACGCAATGGGACTCAATGAGCCGGAACCGATTCTGGTGCTCGACGAAATCGGCTATGGTTACGATTTTCGCGTGTTGCTGCATTCGTTTATTTACTATCGCAGCTCGCTGTTTGATCTGCGATTTTTGCGAAAAAGCTGGCGCTGAGCCCGATCTCCAGATCGCAAAATCGGCTTAGTACTGTGTTTTTATCGTGACTTGCGCTGTGAACACAAGTTTAGTAGCACCAACTAATGATACGCCGCGAGGCGTATTTTTTTGCGTGATTATGCCCGAAAATACCCGAAAGCCGCATTTTTTTCTAGCCATTGCGTGAAATCGATGGTACAATAGTAGTACTAAGTAGGCGGGGGATTGAATGGATCGAATCAGCTTGATGCTCAATGGTGTGCAGACCGAAATAGAGGCGGACAAGAATTGGACGCTTCTTACCGTTTTGCGCGAAGTTTGCAATCTCACCGGCACGAAATGCGGTTGTTCTACGGGAGACTGCGGTGCATGCAAGGTCATTTTGGACGGCGAGGCAAAAAATTCCTGCCTGATCAAGATTGGTTCGCTGGAGGGCAGGCGGCTGGAGACGATCGAAGGATTGTTTCAAAACGGTAAACTGCATCCCATTCAGCAGGCGTTTATCGAAAGCGGAGCAATCCAGTGCGGCTTTTGCACGCCGGGCATGATCATTTCCGCCAAAGCGCTATTAGATCGCGTGCCGAACCCGACGGACGACGAGATTTGCGCGGCATTGAGCAATAATCTTTGCCGTTGCACAGGATATGTAAAGATCATCGAAGCGGTGCACATGGCGGCACGCCTTCTTGCGGAGTAGAGGAAACTATGCCGGATCAAACACAACAACAATTTCAATATATCGGCGCGAATATCCCGATTGCGCAGGCTGCGCTGAAAGCGACGGGGCAGATGATGTATACGGCGGATATGAAGCTGCCGCACATGCTCCACGCCAAGGTGCTCTTTAGCACGCGCCCGCACGCGCGCATTCTCTCAATCGATACCTCCCGCGCGGAAGCGCTCCCCGGCGTTCACGCTGTGATTTCACACAAGAACACACCAAATCGTTACTTCAACAGCTGCGGCGAGGTGCTCGATGAGTACATGACCGAGCAGCTGTTTTCCCCCGTCGTACGCTACGTGGGCGACAAAGTCGCCGCCGTTGCCGCCGATACAGAGAAAATCGCAGAGGCTGCGTTGAGGCTGATCGATGTCACATACGAAGACTTACCCGCCAATTATGACCCGGAGCGCGCGCTGGACGCTTCCGCCACCGTGATTCACGATCACGGTCACCTCGAAAACGGGAATCTGATCCTGACCGTCGCGCAGAGCAGCGGAGACGTAGACGCGGCGATGCAGCAGGCAGATCGCGTCTTCACAGGCGTTTACGAATGCCCCGCCATCCATCACGGCGCGATGGAGACGCATGCTTCTCTCGCTATTTTCGACGCAGAAGGGATGCTGACGGTATATACCCCCTCGCAGGATACGTTTGCCGTGCGCCGCAACCTCTCGCGTATTTTTGAATTACCCATGAGCAAGGTTCGCGTGAGCGTGCCCGCCATCGGCGGCGCGTTCGGGGGCAAGATCGATATGATTACGGAGCCGATTGCCGCGGCGCTGGCCATGCAATCCGGCCGCCCTGTGCGGCTGGTGTACAATCGAACCGAGGACATCTGCTCTACGCGCAACCGCCACGCGATGCGGCTCTATCTGAAAACAGGCGTGATGAACGACGGAACCATCGTCGCCGAGGACATGCGTGCGTTCGTGAACGCGGGCGCCTATGCTTCCGGTACGACCAGCGTGGTTTGGGCGATGTGCGGGCGGCTCTTTAAGGTGCACCGCTGCGAAAATGTGCGCTTTGTGGGTTATCCTGTCATCACGAATACGACCATCGGGGGACCAATGCGCGGCTTTGGTTCGCCGCAACTGTTCTTTGCACAACAGCGGCAGATGAACACCATCGCGCAGGCGCTGGACATCGATATGCTCGAACTACAGCGTAAAAATTTGACAAACGAGCAGGGGGCAGACCCGCGCAATCAGGTGCCGCATGGCAACGCGCGCCCGGTCGACTGCCTCAATCGCGCGGCGGAGTTGATCGATTACGAATCAGCGCGAAAGGAACAGCAGGAGAGCACAAATCAGCGGTATCGCATCGGCGTCGGCGTCGGCGTTGGCGCGCACGGAAACGGCATGTACGGCGTGAAAGCGGATATCACCGGGCTGATGCTCAAGATGAACTGCGACGGCACCTGCGTGCTCTTTACGCCTTCCAACGAAATGGGCAATTCCTCCGTCACGCTCCAGAAGCAGATGGTGGCAGAGACGCTTGGCATGCCGTTGAGTGACATCGACTGCGTGGAGGCGGATACGCGGCTCACGCCCTATCAACTCGGCGATTATTCCAGCCGCGGCACGTTTGTATCGGGTCACGGTGCGCTGAAAATCGCGACAACAATGCAGGGGTATCTGGCGGAAGTCGCCGGGCGTATGCTCGATGTTCCGGCGGACTCGCTCCGGTTTTCCAATCGAGCAGCGCATGCGCAGGACGAAAGAAGTGTTTCTCTGGAAGAGATTGTGCAGTTCTCGCGTGACCACGACCAGAAGGAGCTCATGTGCGCGGAGTCTTTTGCCTCTCAGGCAGCGGTGATGTCTTACGGCGCGCACATCGCAAAAGTGCGCGTGGATACCGAGACCGGCGAGGTATCCATGCTCGCCTATGCCGCGATTCACGACGTGGGCAAGATGATCAATCCGCTCTCCGTCACGGGTCAGATCGAGGGCGCGCTGCAAATGGGGCTTGGTAACGCGCTGAGCGAAGAAATGGGCATTGACGAGCGCACCGGCGCGGTGAAAAACCGAACGCTGAAACGATATCGCATGCTGTATGCAGGGGATATGCCCAAAGAGCTGTATGTGGAGGCGCTCGATTCCTTTGAGCCAGCTGGGCCGTTTGGCGCGAAGAGCATCGGCGAATGCTCGGTGGTACCGACGCTTTCCGCCGTGGGAAACGCCGTTTCTAACGCGCTGGGGCTTGAGATGAACAGCCTGCCCCTGACCAAAGAAAAGGTGTTGGCGGCGATTCAAAAGACAAAAGAAGAGAAACAAACGATCTGATCGACGTGTGAATTAAACGAACATCAAACAAAAAGCAATGGATCAGCCCGGTAAGGCAAAATCCATTGCTTTTTTATTTTGCTTGTTGCGGTTTACAGCGCGGTGAGCGCTTTTAAGATCGCCTGATAGCCTTCCACCGATTCATACAGCGCGTCGAGCGAGATATATTCGTCCGTGGTATGTGCCAGTGACTCCAGCGAAGGCCCATAGCCGAGCGTCTTGATGCCCGCTTCGCCCGCATAGTAACTACCGTTGGTGCAGAAGGAATACGCCGAAAGCGCGGTTTCGGAGCGAACGGAGCGAAGCGCGGCGAGCGCGCGCTGGACATAGTCCGCGCTGCTCTCTTCTTCCCAGGCGGGAAAGAAGCGCTTTGCCGCGATGGATTCGCCGGTGTAACAGCGAATGCTCCCTTTGCGAATGTAGGTTTTCGCCTGAAAAGCGGGGTTTGCTTGTGAAAGCCGCTCAATACAGGCGCGAACAGGTGCCAGTACGGATTCCTCTGTTTCTCCTGTGAGCGTGCGCCGGTCAAACGTTGCGATGCATGCCTTGGGCAGTACGGATGAGCCGGGATATGGGCTCGAGATCAGATCGGTGAGCACGAGAATACCGTCTCCCAATGTGTTGCTGTGCGGCGGAAGGATGTCGTCCATCGCGTCCAGCAGCAGGCGCATGGAGGTGACGGCGTTGACGCCTTTTTGCGGATTGGCCGAGTGCGCAGGAATGCCAGCTGTCTCCACAACAACTTCCGCGCGCCCGCGCTGACCGATTTTCAGATTTTGTTCCGACGCTTCACCGATGATGACAAAATCCGGGTTTGTCAGCTCGCAAACCGTGCGCGCGCCGAGCCCTTCAAAGAGCTCCTCGCAAACCACGGCGGCAACACTGACGGATCCCGCAAAGTCGCGATTCGTTTGCTCTGCAAACGCAGCCGCAGCGACGGTCATCGCCGCGAGCGCACCTTTCATGTCGCTCGTGCCGCGCCCGTAGAGCTTTCCGTCCGCTACTTCACCCGCAAACGGCGGATGTTGCCACGCGGGCGTTGCGTCGACGGGGACGGTGTCGATATGCGCATCCAGCAGGATATGCGGGCCGGGGCGGTTGCCCTGGATGGTGCCGATGATGCTGCCGTATCGGTCGATTTGTATGCGATCGTAGCCGAGCTGTTCAAACGCTTCTTCCATGCGGGCGACGGCGGCTTCTTCCGCGCCGGAGAGGCTCTGCGCGCCAATGAGCGCGCGGCAGAGAAGGAGCGTGCGCTCTTGCAGCGCTTGGGAAATCATGCGTGACCCCCTTTTTGGTTCAGCGCGGCAACCGTGTCATAGAAAGCAGCGGATTCAGCGGCATCGGCAATGTCTTGCCCGTTTTGCGCGAGTACGGTGCTTTTCAGCGCGCCACGCGCGCAGAGGTCCGCGCAGATTCCGCATCCGCGACAGAGCGTTTTGTCCACAAGCATGTCAGGGAAGTTCAGCGTTCGCGCGCCGTAAGGGCAGGCACGCACGCAACGCTCACAGCGGCTGCAACGGGAAGAATCGTAGGAAAAATCAAGCCCCGCGATGAGCTCCTGCTTCGGAAAGTTCGGCAGAGCCGCGCCGATTGCTTCCTCCAAACTGGAAAACCCAAGCTGAGATAGCAACGCCGACAACTCTTCGATCATCTTTTGCACATAGGGGAGACCTTTTAAGATTGCGACCGAGCAAATGCCGACCGCGCGGCATCCGACCATCAGAAACTCCATTGCATCGCGCGCGTTCATCACGCCGCCGATGCCGTAAACGTCTTTTTTGACGCGCCCGCTCTGCGCGATCTGTGCGTTGATGCGCAGCGAGATCGGCTTAATCGCGGCTCCCGACATCCAGCCAAAACCATCGTCGCTGAACATCTGCGGGCGTCTGTTTTCCAAATCGATCGACAGCACGGGCCCGATGGAATCGATCGCCGCGATGCCGTCCGCGCCGTGTTCGATGCACTTAGCAGCGGTTTCTGCCGCGTTTGCCCAGTTTCCGCTGAGTTTGCAGAGAACGGGGATGCTGACGTGCGCCTTGGCGTAGTCCAGCATCGGGAGGAGTGTTTCTTCCGTGTAGCTGACCAGCTCGATCATCTGCGCGCCCGCGCGCTCCACATCCGTGACGATGGCTTTCGCCTCGGCGGGTGTGTGACCTATGCTGCCGATGACCACCGCGCCCGCGCGCACCGCCTCCGGTATCTCTTTTTCATACCAGAGCAGGCGGTCGCTGTCCGCCCATTTTTCGGCGTTGATCAGCGTTGTTTCGCTGATTTTGCCGATGTGGCGAACGGGATTGATTGCGCGCTGAAGGCGAATCGTCTTTGTCACCACCGCGCCGCAGCCTACCTGAGTCGCCTTGATCATGCCCTCGCTGCCATAGGTTGCGGGGCCGGAGGAGAGGATAAACGGGCTTTGCAGCGCAACGCCGCAAAAGATTGTGTTGAGTGGGATTGTCGCTTTACTCTGTTCGCTCATGCGTTCTCCTGTTCCATGCGCCGTTGCGCGGCGTCTGCCACCGCGTCGATCACCTGCTGATACCCCGTGCAGCGGCAGAGGTTTCCGGCAATCGCTTCCTGAATTTCCTGCGTCGTCGGGTTGGGGTTGGAGTCTAATAGCGCCTTGGCGCTCATGACGATGCCCGGCGTGCAAAAGCCGCATTGCAGCGCGTGATGATCGAGTATGGCCTGCTGAATCACGTCCAGTTCGCCGTTTTTGGAAACGCCCTCTATGGTGATGACCTCGGCTCCGTTGAGTCCCGCTGCAAGCGTAATGCAGGAGCAGACAGCCTTGCCGTTGACGATGACGGTACACGCGCCGCATTCCCCGACACCGCAACCTTCCTTGGTTCCGGTTAACCCAAGCGTTTCACGCAACACGTCGACAAGCCGCGCGCGATCCGCAACATCGATGCTGACGCGCTCCTCATTGACGGTAAAGTCTAGTTTTGCCATGGCGTTTATTCCTCCGCGGGCATGCCCGCTGCCTGCAGAAGCGCGCGCTCGACCAACGCTTCCAGCACATGCTGTTTATATTCGGTAGACCAGCGAACGCCCGTCCGGCGGATCATTTCTTCGGATGAGAGCTGCCCCGCTTCCGCAAAAAGTGCGCGAGAAGGCGCTTTGCCGATGAGGTGTTCCTCCGCGCGGTTCACGCAATCCGGCGAGCGGAATACGCAGCCGGGGGCAATTCTCGCACCCGTGATCGTGCCATCGTTCTGCAGCTCTAGCGCTGCTGCAACGTTCATGCGCGAGATGGCGAGGGCTTTTCTCCGTCCCAGTTTGACAAACGAGGTTTGCCAGCCTGCGAACGAAGGAAACACAAACTCGGTGACGAGTTCGCCCGGAGAGAGCGCGATTCCGCCGCGCCCATAGAGCGCGGGCACTGGGACTACACGCGTGCCGGAGACGCTCTGCACAACCGCCTCGGCGTGGAGCGCGGTTAGCGGGGTCACCGTATCCGCCGCGGGTGAGCCGTTGCAGACGTTGCCGCCGATGGTTCCGGTGTTGCGGATTTGCAGCGAACCGACGCTTGCCGCAGCAGCGGCAAGAAACGGCGCGTGCCGACGCAACAAGGAAGAGGTTGCAGCTTCGGTGTGTGTGGTCATTGCGCCGAGGTGCAGTTGACCCGAGGCATCAAGGTATACGCCTTTCAGCTCCGACAGGCCGGATAGATCGACCAACAGGCGGATCTGGCGCATGTGCTCCGTGCGCTCCCGCAGATGGATCATCACGTCCGTTCCGCCCGCATATGGCATGCCGGAAGCGCCTGCCTGCTGTAATAGTAACAGGCACTCTTCCAGCGTGGTTGGACAACTATATTGTAATTGCTGCATATGGTTCTCCGTGGCGCATTTCTGCGCGGGTCAGCGGGTGTTGATTACAAAATTGTGTAGTTCTATCAGATCAGATCGGATTTTCCGGGACTTCTATTTGTTTAACGAACAGATCAGATCGGATTTTCCGGGACGTTGTATTTGCTCAACGAAGCTTTTTGCCGAGCAAAACCTGCTCCAGCGAGGCGGGGTTTTCCCGGATGCGTCTACCCGTTGCGTTGGCAATTGCGTTGGCAATCGCGGCGGCAACCGCCTCCGTTGCGGGTTCGCCGACGCTTTTTGCGCCGTAGGTTCCGCTGGGGTCGTCGCACTCAAATAGGTTGATGCGCATTTCGGGAATATCCATCGCGGTTGGGATGATATAGCTGTCGAGATTTTTACTCACGCAGATGCCGTTGACCGGCTCCATATCCTCGCAGATGCCGTAGCCTTGCCCCATGACGATGCCGCCGTATACCTGCCCCATGATCAGCGCAGGGTTGACCGCCGTACCGACATCGTGAGAGGAGGTGACGCGCACCACATCCACATATCCGGTTCGCATGTCCACGCGTACCTCGGCTACCACGCACCCGTAGGCATAGGTGGGCGCGGTGGTGCCTTGACCGGTTGCGTGATCCTGAATGCAGGGCGGCGGCGTGAACCACTCAAACGCGCTCATCTGTTTGCCTGCCCAGAGCCCGCTGCCCGTCACCGCGCCAAACGGCACGCGATAGGCCGGATACTCCGGCAGATAGAATTCACTCTGTTTTAAAACGATCTGATCGGGATTGGACACTACAAGATCGCGCAGGCTTCCCGCAGGAAGTTCGCAAGCGGTTTCAATCTTGCTTGTGTCGCTGAAAAAGCCGAGTTCGATGGCGTTTTGCCGCATGATTTGGTTGAGCTTGAGACCAACGAGTTTGACCGACTGTGCGCCCATGACCGTGCCGCGCGAGGCAACCGTCATGCCGCAGTCGGGAATCGAGTGCGTGTTGGTGCCGTAAAAACTCACCGTTTCATAGCAAACACCGAGCGACTCGGCAACGATCATCGCATAGACGGTCTTGAGCCCCTGTCCATTTTCCGCGAGTCCGGTGTTCAGGTAAACGGAGCCGTCCTCATTGGCAATCAGCATCGCGCCGGAGGCATCGGGCGCCTCTGCGCCAAAGCCGCAACTGCGATGGGAAATCGCCATGCCGATGCCGTTTCGGTATTCTTTGCCGGTCTGCTTCGCATAATCGTAACGCTTGGCTTCGTAGCTGGTCTGCGCGAGCGTATAGTCCATCACTTCTGTGAGCGTCACGTTTTGAAGCGGTGTGCCGGTGGCGTTGCTCAGCCCGTCTTTGAGGCAGTTGATCCGCCGGAAATCCGTTTCGCGCATGCCAAGCTCTTGCGCGCATTCGTCGATGAACTGCTCCTGCCCATAGATGAGCTGGGGCGAACTATAGCCGCGGAATGCGCCGCCGTGGATATTGTTGGTAAAGACGCCGAACGTCTCGGTTTCGATGTTGTCGATGGCGTAAGCACCCGCACTGTGCGCATTGGCGCGCCAGTTCATGAACTGCGTTTGGTTGTTGTATGCGCCGCAGTTGTCGATCTGCGTACCCTGCCAGGCGATGATGCGGCCTTCTTTTGTCAGCCCCGCTTTGTAACGCAGCAGGAAGGGGTGCCGCTTTGCGCTCTCGAGCAACGATTCTTCACGCGAAAAAACAATCTTGACGGGACGTCCGGTCAGCCGCGCGAGATACGCCGCGCGCGCCGACGCGAGGCCGACGCCTTCCTCTTTTCCGCCGAAGGAACCGCCAAGCGTCTGCTGGATCACCTGCACGCGATTCATGGAATCGCCGAGGATATCCGCCACATAGCGGCGGGTGAAAAACGGGTTTTGCGAGCTGGAGAGCACCGTCATGCCGCCCTCGTTCGGGTTATCATAGGCGAGTACTGCTTCCGGCTCGATATAGGCATGTTCGGCATACTGCGTTTCATACTCGCGCTCGACGATGATGTCCGCGCGCGCAAACGCCGACTCCACATCGCCTTTTTTGATGCGGTAGACCGACTGGGTGAATTTGTTGTCGGGGTATTCTTCGTGTACGCTGTGCGCGCCCGGCTGCATGGCAGAGCGGATATCGAACACCGCATCGAGCGGTTCATATTCAACTTGAATGGCTTCCAGCGCGTCCTGCACAAGATCGCGGGACTCTGCGGCGACGAGCGCGACCACGTCGCCCTGATAGCGCACGAGATCGGTGAGGTACATATACCCGGCCCAGCTCTTTGCGCGGGGAAGATCGCTTGCTGTAACTACGGCGTGTACGCCGGGAATTGCCTCTGCCAGGGAGACGTCGATCGACTTCACGCGCGCGCTGGCAAGACCGCTGCGTAGCATGCCGCCGTAGAGCATGCCGGGCAAGCTCTGATCAGCGGCATAGCGAGTGCGCCCCGTCACTTTATCCACGCCGTCGATGCGCGGTTTGGACTGGTTGAGTACGGTAAATCCTGTTTTTTGACCAAATAGCGGCATTCGTTTTCTCCGTAGCGGTATCGCTTGTTGAGTAGAAGAAGGGGGGTTAATGGATCGCTGCCCAGAACCGCTCGCAGGCGGCGCGGAGCTCCGCGCCGATGGCCAGCTGATCCAGCCGCGTGAGGCGGCCGTCATCCTTGAGTTGTTCGCCGCCTGCAAACACGTTGCGAACATCTTCGGGGTTTCGAAACAGCACAAGCTGGTCATAAATGTTCTCCTGCGTCACGGGTGTATGCGCATCTGCGCAAACCGTGATGATGTCCGCAGGACACCCCGTTGCGATGCGGCCGAGATCGGGTCTGCTGATTGCGTCTGCGCCGAGCGAGGTTGCCATGCGATAGACCGTTTTTGCGGGCATAGCCTGCGGGTCGAGGCGATGCGCCTTGTGGATTAAAAATGCGCCGCGCATCACCTCGAAAAAATTGTCGATGTAACCATCGCTGCCAAGACCGACGCGAACGCCCGCGCTGAGCAGCTCGGTTACGGGCGCAACACCGCCGCCAACCTCGCAGTTGGACAACGGCATGCTGACCGCAGATGCACCCGCCGCAGCAAAAAGCGCGATTTCCTCCGGAGAAACCTGCACCATCTGCGAGGCGAAGACATTGGCGTCCAAACAGCCGAGATCGTTATATACCTCGATTGTGCGCTTGCCATAGTGTGCCTTGCACCAATCGGGTTCGTAAACGCTCTCCGATAGGTGCATGTGAAAGAGGGAACCGCTCTGTTTAGCCAGGCGCGCGGCCTCTAAAACGAAGTCCGGCGAGCAGGTAAAGAGTGTATGCATGGACATCATGCCGTGAACCAACGGGTCATCGGCATGCGCGCGGGCGAAGGTGTCGTTTTCCTGTAGCGCCGCTTGCGCGAGCGCGGGGGCTACCCGCTCGCTTGCCTCTATGGAAAGATAACCGCGCAGGCCAGCCTCGCTGACGGCGGAGGAAACGCGTTCCAATACCCCGGGCACGGCATACGGCGCTTCGAGGATATCCACAAAGCTGGTGACGCCGCTAGCGGTCATGACAGAGCATGCCCATTTTGCGGTCAGCTCCGCCAGATCATGGTCGATTCGATCCTCGACAAGCGGCCACCAGTAAGCGTTGAGAAAGCTGTTAAAGTCCGTGACCGCTGCGCTCGACGGAATTCCGTGGGACAACACGCCGTACATATGCGTGTGCCCGTTGACGAATCCCGGGAGGATCAACTGATCCCGTAAGTCAAGAATTCGACCGCTGAGTGAAGCGAGTTCAAAATTGGGAGCGACTCGCTGAACGACACCGCCGGAAAAAACGACACCGTGATCAAAGAGCAGGCCGTCTTGCGTGAGTACGGCGCGCCCGAGCAGGATCGTGGTTGCATCAGCCGAGTGTGTGATATTCAAGCGAATCGCTCCCTATTATTTTAATTAGCGCCTTGCGCTTACGTTGCCCATGGTCAGTGCCATGAGCGCTTTGATGGTGTGCATGCGGTTCTCTGCTTCATCATAAATCACAGACTGCGGTCCGTCCATCACTTCGCTCGTGACTTCGATGTCGCGGTCGGCCGGCATGCAGTGCATGTAGATGGCGGATTCTTTTGCGAGGCTCATGCGGCGGGAGTCTACGATCCAGCCGGGGTTCTGGTTGATCATCTCAACGCCGCGGACTTCGTCGTCCCCAACCGTCATGATCGGGCCCCAACCTTTTGCGTAAACGATGTCCGCATCTTTGCAGGCTTCGTCCATGTCGTGCACAACTTCAAACTTGGAGCCGTACTTCGCGGCGTTGGCGCGCGCCATATCCATCATCTCCGGCATGAGTTCAAAGCCTTTCGGGTGCGCAAGCGTAACATCGAGGCCAAAACGCGGCATGAGGGTAACCAGCGAGTGCGCCATCGAGAGCGGACGCATGTATTTGCCTGCGCTCGTCCAGGAGATGACAAACTTGCGGCCCTTGAGCTCGTCGTGGAACTTTTCTTTGATGGTGTAAAGGTCCGCGAGGGACTGCGTCGGGTGCCAGAGGTCACACTGCATGTTGTAGACCGGAATCTTAGAATGCTTGGCAAGCTCCTGCATCCACTTGTTGCCGTTGACCAGCGTGTTGCGAACGCCGATGCCGTGACCCATGCGCGAGAGCACCTCGATGGTGTCCTTGGGCGTTTCGCCGTGGTCAATCTGCGTTGCCTTCGGGGTCAGGTAGTTTGCGTGACCGCCGAGCTGGGTGATGCCGCATTCAAACGCGTTGCGCGTGCGGGTCGATTCCTCAAAAAAGAGCATAAATAACGATTTGTTCTTGAGCCACTCGGTTTCAAGGTCGAGCGAATAGCGCATTTTGAGCTCGCTGGTTACCGCAAAGAGCGTTTCGAGCTCTTCGTTCGTCCAGTCCTGCTCGCAAAGTAAATGTTTTCCCTTCAGTCCCGTCTTCATGAAAAATTCTCCTCCATTGTTTCAATTCTAATAGAATTCGATTTTTAGTTGCTGCCGATCCGGGCGGCAGACAAGATTTTGAGGAACTTGATTTTGATGTTTGTAGTACTTTCCTCTGAATGCTATAATAACATAGTACTACTAACTTTACAAGCGGAGGAAATTTAGGATGGACCGAAAAAAAGAGCTGCAAGGCATCAGCGCCTATGTGGAAGAGCATGCTAACGAGGTGGTGGAATTTCTAAAAGAGTTCATCGCAATTCGCAGCGTTACCTATGAAGAAGGCGCGGCAGTCGCGTTTTTTGCGCAGAAACTAAAGGATTTTGGATTTGATGAAGTGCGCATCGACGCGGTTGGAAACGTGCTTGGCCGCGTTGGCAGCGGCAAAACCACGCTGCTGTACGACGCGCATATCGATACCGTAGAACCCGGCAACCCCGCGTCCTGGGGGATGAATCCGCTGGAGGCGCGGCTGGAAGACGGTGTGTTGCGCGGACGCGGCGCGGTGGACGACAAAGGCTGCCTGACTGCGACTGCGTTTGCCGGGCGCGCGCTCAAGGCGCTGGGACTCGATACAGATTTCACGCTCTGGGTCTCCGGCTCAATCTCGGAAGAGGATGTCGAGGGCTCCTGTGTCGAGGCGATGATGAAGGAGTCGCCGGATATTCATCCGGACTTCATCCTCGTTGCGGAATCCAGCGACAACCGCATCGTGCGCGGGCATAAGGGTCGCGCGCTGATTAAGATCGATGTTCCGGGCAAATGCGCGCATGCTAGCGCGGCCTGGCGCGGAGAAAACGCGCTGATCAAGGCGATACCGATCATGGAGCGCATCGACCGCTACAACGACTTTGTGGAGGACGCGTTCCTCGGGCGCGGCACGATTGAAGTCACCAAGGTGGAGTGCGACACACCGTCACTCAATACGATTCCCGGCGCTGCGGTCATCACTTGCGATCGCCGAATTTCCTGCGGCGAGAGCATTGAAGAGCTGTTAGTAGAAATCGAACCAATGATTGCGGATATCAAAGGCGCAACGGCGCGCATCGACAACGAGCAGGTCACCACCTATACGGGGTATGACATCCGTTGCACCGATTATTTCCCGTCGTGGGTGTTGCCGGAGGAGCATCCGCTCATTCAGGCGGGCATTGCCGCCTATCGCGCACTCTTTGAGCGCGAACCCGTGGTCGGCCGCTGGGACTTTTGCACCAACGCGACGCACCTCTGCGGTCGCATGGGAATCCCCGCCATCGGGTACGGGCCGGGGGATAGCTCGCTTTGCCACTCGACGGACGACAAAGTTCCGGTTTCGGAACTGCTGGACGCAATCCGTTTTTACGCGGCACTCCCGCTGTTTGCGCCTAAGAAGGATTAAGCCGAAAGCACCGCCCATCGGGTGCTTCGATCACTTGCCCTTCGTGCCCAAAGAATGAAAGCATAACAAAGAGTCGATCAGTTTGATCGGCTCTTGTTTTTGAAGTCGGTGATCAATAATAGAAGCAGAAAATAGCCGTTTCCAGATGCAGCCGCACAAGGCTGAATGAATCATTGACGGATGAACAGGCTTGACACTACAATGGACTATAGGTAGACAAATTTTTTGCATGATATGTGTTCGGATTTAAGTTGAATCAGTGCTTTGTTTTTTTGATCTATGTGGCACGCAGATATGAATATCATAGGGAAAAAAGGTGGCATTATGAAAAACGTCGTCATCACCGGAAGTACGCGGGGCATCGGCCTCGCGATGGCAGTGGAGTTTCTCAAAGCGGGGTGCAACGTTACGCTGTCCGGCCGGGGCGAAACCCTCAAGCCAAGCGTAGCGGAATTACTGAATCCATATCAGGAATCAAGTCAATATATTCCCTGTGACGTGCAGAAGAAATTGGATCTGGAGACGCTCTGGAACGTCGCTGTGCAGCGCTTTGGCGAAGTGGATATCTGGATCAACAACGCCGGGCAAAACACGCCGCACGATTGGATTCAAAATACGGACGAATGCTATGTGTGCGCCGTCATCGCGACCAACATCACCGGCATGATCATGGGTTCTCAGGTCGCGGCAAAAGGCATGCTCAAGCAGGGGCACGGAGCGATCTATAGCATGGAAGGCCTCGGCTCAAACGACATGATTCAGCAAAAGACAATTCTGTACGGCACCACCAAGCGCGCGCTGACCTATTTTATGAAGGGGCTAGCAAAGGAGCTCGCGGGAACGGGCGTCATCGCGGGGCGGCTCTCGCCCGGCATGATGCTGACCGATTTCATCACGAGAACCCCTGATGGCGCGGATGCAGCGATTGATACCGACGAGCGGTTTCGCAAAATTTTCAACATTCTCGCCGATAAGCCGGAGACGGTCGCTGCGTTCTTCATCCCGCATATGCTCCGCAACACGAAGAACGACAAGCAGATCAGTTGGCTCACGGGCGGCAAGGCCGCATGGCGATTCATGACCGCGCCGCTGCAGAAAAGACGGCTTGTTTAACGAGAATCTCAGAGATCCTTTTTGCGGCAGCGACCAAATCATAACAGGAGAAACTGGATGAATCTGTTCAAAATCTGGCATCAGGAAGCATTTCAAGGAACGCACCGAAAGAAGGGGTATTTCGAGGGATGGTATCTCAAGCTCATCGACGCGTCGCGCAGTATGGTGTTTGCACTCATTCCCGGGGTGTCTTTCGGAAAGAGCAAGGCGGACTCGCACGCGTTTATTCAGCTGATCAACGCGATCAATGGAAAGACGGAATATTTCCGGTTTGCGCTGGAAGAATTCTCGGCGGACAGCAAAAAGTTTGACGTTCGCGTCGGAAACAATCATTTCTGGGATGGCGGCATGGAGGTAGACCTAAGCAACGAAACGACGAGCCTGAAGGCCAGCCTCCGTTTTGAAAATATCGACAAGTATCCGACATCGCTCCTGCATCCCGGCATTATGGGTCCGTTTTCGTTTGTGCCGGGCATGGAGTGCTATCACGGTATCGTGAACATACGGCATACAATCATAGGCACGGTTATTTACAACGGAAGCACGCTGGATATGACCGGAGGCGAGGGTTATATCGAGAAGGATTGGGGCAGGTCATTCCCGCAGGCGTGGATCTGGATACAAGCGAATCATTTCTTATCGCAAAACGCTTCATTTATGTTCTCAATCGCGCGTATTCCGTGGCTCGGCACAATATTCACCGGATTGATCTGTTTTCTGCGCACGGATCAGGGATTCTACCGGTTCGCCACCTACAACGGCAGCAAGGTTTGCGCGTTGGAAACAGACGGGGATCAGGTCAAAGCTACGCTGAAAAACTTGACGCACACGCTCACGTTCACGGCAACTTATGCAAGAGGCGGCATCCTCAAGGCACCGAAGAACGGCATGATGCTTCGAGATCTTGAGGAAAGCATTACGGCTGAGGCAACGGTTGAACTATCAGACCATCATGAGAACATTCTTTTTCAGGATGCCAGCAATCGGGTAGGCATGGAGATTTCAGGATCGCTGGAGCATATTATATCAGGAAAATAAAGATATTTTTCGTCGTACGCGAGCGATTCTCCATATTTAAATTAGTATGCGTAGAAAAGATGGTACGCATTGGGTAAGATTTATCATGACGCATCGCGGAAACAATTTTAGTCGTACTTTTAGCCCATTTAAACGCATTCCAAATAAAAAAACCACCTGTATTCAGGCGGTTTTTGTTTGGCTAAACCTCGCGAAGGGACTCAATCGTGCGAATCGGGAGGGCAGGTGCAGTTGGGTTATCGGGAGTAAGAATATTGAGATGCGGATGTAAATATTACACAAAACAAGGTTCGTCTTTTTGCGGGGGTCAATCGTAATCTCTGTTATCGCCCATGTTTTCGAATTTCCGTGATCCGCATTTTTTCCAAAGCATTTATATAAAGGTAACTTCGTTGGGTAAAGGAGATAGATCTCTATTTGCAGCTACCTCTCGTGGCTACGACCCCGGAGACGATGCGAAGATATTGCTCAAACGGAATACCCACCGCCATGTCACTATGCTCCCAACCGCAGAGCATGCGCGTGCTTGGACACAGAACGCTCACGTTCATGCTGCCGGATAGATATGGATACGCCGTGCACTCCGAGCACATGCCCTGCATCGCACCTAGATCAATCACCGGTTTGATGCCGGTTTCGTAAGAATACCCCTGTATGAGACGCATTGCCTGATAGGCATTCAGGATGAGAATGACCACATCCGGCGCGCTGACGAATGCATCCAGCGGCTGCACAAGCAGGCCATAGGTCAGCGGAAGTTCGCGATGAAGGCTGTGAATATGGCTTCGGTGCCTACGGGCCGCGGCTGGCGTTGCGTAAAGATTGTAGGAAAAATATTCCGCGCCGCTTTCTATGCGCTCTGTGCTTTTTTCCAGCGCAAGAGCGGTGGTTCCACCGTCGCATTTGTGATGCTCAAGACGGGAGCGGCAGCATTTTCCCTCGCTTGCTTGCTTGACCATGACGCAATAGGGCAGGGCAGAGCGTGCCTCCGGCACATCCACCGCATCATACTCTGCCTGATCAAAAAAGAGTTTGACACCGACCGGGCAACGCTCCAGTAACAGCTCGCTTGTCAAATCCGCGGTGAAGGCGTTGACGCTCTGCTGCGGATAGGCATCCTGCGGCAAGCCATAGATGAGTTTCGGACTCTTGAA
>Ga0302294_10000073_pt1 | contig 29660 bp, 42 predicted proteins | sample III_Fen_N2_3_FD_194550 | JGI IMG/M metagenome (GOLD analysis project Ga0302294, IMG submission 194550) | Peat permafrost microbial communities from Stordalen Mire near Abisko, Sweden - III_Fen_N2_3 | ecosystem: Environmental > Terrestrial > Soil > Wetlands > Permafrost | place: Sweden: Abisko...
GAAGACGGTATTCTTGATGACATTGCTGATCTGCGTGCTTACTTGCTTCTTATTGAGTCGAAAGTAAGAGAGGACTATGGCGAGCGTTATCATCACTCCAAGCCCTAAGAACTAGGCCCCTAATTAGGGGCCTTTTCTTTGTCAGACTACATACCTCGCATCAGCCGCGAAGGCCCCAGACCAAATGGCTGCCCCGGTGCCAGTAGCCGTCAGAGATAGTTCTGTGCCCCAAGGGCTAGATGTCCCCGTGCCAGTAGCCAAGTTCGCAGCCCCGAACTGAACGTATACCATGCTAGGTGTTGTCCTCATTTGAGCCGGGAAAATGCTATGGCAATAATACAGCTGACCGCTTGTGACGTTACCAGAGAAGATCAGAGGCTGGAAGCCAGAGGAACTCTCACGGTTGACAAGGAAGCGATAGCACCGTAGCTGCTCCAAGTATACATCAGGTATTGTGAACGCGGTCATTACGGACCCCGCCTCCAGTTTAACCCCCCAGAAACGATAGGTTCCAGAGTGCTGGCCAAGGGCCCCAGTAAGCGAGGACGTGCCGGTGTTGGAGTCCATCCAAATCCGTATGCAGGTGAAGTCAGACGATGAGTCAGTGCCAAGAGTCTTACCGGAGACAGAAGGCATGGTGAACGTGCAAGAATATCGGGCCCAACCTGAAGCGGCCACCAAAGATATCTGCTGAATGTATGTCTCAACTGCTGTTGATGGTGAACCAGTGGTGCCGAAGTTCTGCAATACACTGACCGCTATGGCGTTGTTCACGCTCACGTTGGCCCAGAATGAGAACGTCACACTTTGCCCAGCAAGAATTCTGACACTCTCAATGGGGAAATTCAGGTTGCAGTAGTTAGCCGCCGAGTTAACAGAAGTGACTACTGTCTCAATATACGCCTGAGCATCCTGCACTGGTGGCGAAGTGCCTGGAGTGAACGCGATACGGTTGCAGGTATAAGTAGTCCCAACACTCTTCTCGCACACTTGGTCAGCGACGTATCGGGCCCCCGTGCCAGAGGTGAACGTGATGCCACCTTGATACCATTGCAGGGCGCCGTTTACCAGATAGTTGGGGTTAGAAACGCCCTGCATCAAGTTCTGATCAATCTTAGGAAGCGTGACATTAGCGTCCAAGATATCCGGGGTGGTCACGGCATTGGCGGCTAGTTTGTTGGTCGTAACCGAGTTATCCGCCAGCTTGGCGGTAGTAACAGAGCCATCAATGGACAGGCTGGCAGTTAGCGCCGTAGCGATGTCATTTAGCGTGTTATTAGCCCACGCGCTGGCAATGGTGGTGCCTGTTACTACGGGGTTAAGCGCTGGCAATGTATAGTTGCCGAAAATATCACGAGGCATGTTATTCTCCAGAATTCATACGCAAGAGGATTGGAAGAAGGGCATTACGGGTTGAGTCAGTGGCCGCTTTGCCAACCGCTGGCGAGTTTACTACTGATTGAGGAATGCCCCGGCGTGTCAGCAAGTTGCCCGCCTCTGGAAGAGATCGCAGGATAGCCTCTATGATCCCGCGAGAACCAATAGCTCGGGCCCCATAGTTAGCAGCCGATTCATCCACTCCCACCTTGGCGCGTGGTGCTACGCTCGCGGCATTCTGCAAGAGTTCACGGGTAGAAGCATCCACGCCGCCTTTGTTGGCAGCCGTTTCGATCTTGGCGCTCAGCGCGTTAACGCCCATGCCCTCGGATCCTACACCTTTGCCGCCTCGCAGAACCTTGGCAAGACGATACTGAGCATTCAGCCCAGCACGGGCCCCCTGCTGATCAGCTGGGATCTCTGCGCCGATGTGGGCATCTATGGCGTCGCGCATGGTGCGATAGGCCGTCTTCTCCTGAGGGGTGCCTTTGGTGGCTAGCCCGCTGAGCTGAGAACGTAGAGATTGTGCCTCTTCACCGGTCATAGGAGCCTGAGAGCGACGAAGCAAGTCTTCAGCCGCCTTCATCACAGGATCGTTGGGGCTAGTATCAAGGCCCTTGCTCAAGTACTCCTGCCCAGCATCTAGGATCTTATTACGGAAATCCTTGCTAGGGGCCGCTGTGAGGCCTTTGGTCAAATCCCCAATCTTTCCACCGATGTTAGAGAGTTGGTTCTCAATTACATCGTTGGACAGTGTCTTTCCCGGCGCGCCGATATTGGCAGCCAAGTTGCTGCTGACCCCAGCTCCAACCTCTGGCAGTGTATCACCAGCGCCGCGCTGTAGGATGTTTGGGAGAACACCGTCGTACTTAGCGCCCTGAGGGACATCTATGCCCTGAGTGCGCAGCTTATTCACAATGGCTTCACGCGCCGGGTCAAGCTTACCTATGACCTTTTGCACAGCCGCCCCAGCGAGCGGTAGGGCTGCGCCGACAGCCCCACCTATAGCAGCATTAGCCCCTTGGCTCTCGTTTGCCGTGGTGGGCTGCACAAGCCCTTGCACAGCGCCCGTGCCTGCACCCGCTAGCACCTTGCCCCCCAGCGTAGCGCCACCACCTGGAGCCGCACCAAATATAGCAGAATCCATTAAGAACCGACCGATATCTGACTCGCTTACACCTGACCCTGGAGCGTCAGTTTTATTCCAATAGTCATTGGCGTGCTGGTTCTCAGCGTTGATTTGATCAACTGTGCCGCTATCACCAGTAGCCTGATTGTAGAGTTTGCGGATGCCCTGCACAGTGCCGAGCAGGCTGCGGCCCATACCGGCAGTATCCGGCTGAGTATTATGCACTTGCTCAATATCATTCTGGAGTTTCTGCGTCCAGGTTGGATCCTGCGGCTGGGCCCCCTGCTGAGGAGGCATAGGCGCTTGCTGCTGAGGGTCAGTTTGCTGGGGCATAGGCGCTTGCTGGGCCTGCTGCGGCGCCTGTACTGGGGCTGCGCGCTTGCCAAAGGCATTATCTAGTGCTGCGCGTAGGTCTTCCTGCGAGCCGCCAGCCTCTTGGACTTTTTGATAGATGGCCTTGATCTGGTCATTCTTGGTCATCTTTGCGGGCTCCGATGGCGCCTGTTCAGTATAGCCGTGATCAGCTATACTTTTGATGTAATTGCGTGTTTCATCAGGGAGAGTGGCGTTACCCGCCAGAACTTGTCGTACTCTACCGGGGCCAGCGTTATAAGCTGCGAGCGCCGCGTTAGTGTTCCCGCCGAAGTCGTCCATCTGTTTGCGCATATAGGCGCGACCAATTGCTTCATTGTACGCCGCATCGTTCTTGAATGCAACTGGATCCCACTTTAAACCTGCTAGATCAGCGGCTTCTGGGCCCGTTGCTGGCATTACCTGAGCGATGCCAGTGGCGCCCTTAGAGGACACTGCTGATTGCTTGCCGCCCGACTCTTGGTTGATCTGGCGACCCCATACCTTTTCGGTAGGATCAGGCTGGATCTCGCCAGTTTTAACGTAATAGCCGACTCGCGCCTTGGCAGCATCCGGGTGATATCCAGCCGCGATAGACGACTCATAAAGATCAGCTGCCTTGGCGCGATCGAAGCTCATTCCCCGTACTCCTTAATGATATCATCAAGAGGCGGAAGAGGCTGCTTGCCGTACTTCTGCTGGAGGTTCTTAGAACTAGGGTAGTCATACTGAGATTTAGGCGCGTTGGTCATATCAGGGGCCCCCTGCGCTGGGTCCTGGCCGCTGAGGCGCATATTCTTCTCACGCTCACGGTTAAGACGTGTCAGAACTTGGTTCAGCTGAGCAGTGGCTGTCTCTACATTGCCCTTGTCAAAGTTGACCTGAGCAGCCTGCATAAAGTCACGGTCGGCGTTGGAAATACCGGCGCCGAGCTTATTGCCCATAGCCTTCAGAGTCAAGCCACTAAGCGCCTGCTTCGCCATGACACCGTTAGGGTTGATGGCATCGGGTGCCAGACCCATGTTCAGCGGATTCCACTTGGCGTTGCGCGCCATTTCAATGACGTGCTTAACGTCCTCAATGTCACCCTGAGACCCCAGAAGATCTTCCTTAGCTTTAGCCTGCTGACGCGCTGTAAGCTTAGATTGTTCGGTCTCACGCACTGGCTTGTTAGCCGCGTTGATCCCTGCGATCTTCTCTTGCTGCGATCCTTTGAGTAGTTGCAGATCAGTTTGTTGCTGGCCCTTTTGAGTGAGCAGATCAGACTTCTGAGCAACTGTATTATCCCGCTTCTGCTGAGCGAAGGTGTTCTGCATCTCGCTGGCTTTGCGGGCCATAGCAGGATCTACACCGAACTTCGTGGCTACCTGCTCAGCGATGTCTGGGCTAGGGTTTTCGCTTTGCAGGTATTGCAGGAACGATCCCATAGCCTCTTTCTTTGGGGCCAGATGGGTAGTGAGAGCCTGTGCCATCCCTGGGATGCCAGCTTGGGCCCCCGCGAACAACTTCTGCGCTACGTCGTCACCCTGCAACGAGCTAGTCATGAACTGAGTGTTCAGATCCTTGACCGCAGCCTCTTTGGAGATAGCGTCTTTGCCAGCCTTGGCGGACATGTAGTTCGCCACGCCGCGCCCTACGATATCACCGTAGTTAACCTGAGTTTCTCCCGGCATCTGGGCCATATGGCCCCCGATATTCGTGGTGAAGCCAGGCGATCCAACCACTGGCTGAGAGTTCTGGGGCATCGTGTTAGCGTAAGTCTGCTGATCAGCTCGGGCCTGAGTAGCCTGCTGCTGTAGCTGATTGCGCTGACGCAATTGATCAATGAGCATTTGGTTATCCACGATATACCCCTTAGAAGATCTTATCCCAGAAGCCTAAAGTGAACCCATTGAGAAGGCCATTGGCGCCCTTCTTAGGATCACTCAGCCAAGTGGCTGGGTTGAAGCCGTTAGCAAAGTCTCCCATACGGAATCCTATGCCGCTATTGCCTATAGAGCCAGCATCATTGAGCTTATCAGCATTGATGATACTACCCTTGTTCTCGTTCATTTCCTTGTCGCCAAGGTAGCCCAGAGCAGCCAGACCCCCCAGCATGCCAGCTGAGCCCATAAGGCCAGCCCCCGCTGTGCTGCCACCAGCCGCCGCGCTACTGCCCCCTAGGGTTGCCCCGCCTGCTGCGCCTTCGCCCGCTAGCAAGCCTCCAGTGCCCCCTGCGGTGGTGCTGCCCAGCGTGCCAAAGGTGGCCGGGGCCGCACTGGCCGCGCCTTGGTATCCGCCATAGGTACCCAGAGACGAGCCTAGACCCTCAGTAGCGCCGCTGGATGTCAGGGCCCCACCAAGCTGATACCCAGTGCCTGGAGCCCCAGAGCCAGCGTACGACGTTCCAAGCGCGCCTGAGCTATCCCCAGCTGAACCATTGATCATACGGTTAAGCCCCCCGCGAGAGACATTGTTATATGTCTTGGCAAGATCCATAGCGCTGTTCGCCATGCTAGGCTGAGACGTCTGTCCTTGATCTTGGTACGGCGATGCGCTGAAGCCGCTATGCGTGGTAGAGTTACCCCCCATGCCCGAAACTCCCAGCATCCCGGGGTTCGCCACTGCGGCCCCACCTTGAGAAGCTTGTTGGCGGCGCTGAGCATCCGCGTTGACTCGCTGCGCACGAAGCGCATTCGCCATCTGAGTATAGTCAGCCATCATTTGCTCCCCAAGTACGAACCACCGAGGCTAGACGCCGCGCCGAGTGTGCTACCCTTCTTAGAGTTACTAGAGTTCCGGCTTGATTGGTTAGCCGCAGTCGTAGCCTGAGCAGCCCCCACCAGATCAGTCGGATTGTAGCCCGTAGCGCTGCTGAAGCCAGTATAGGTTGGGGTATACGGCGTGCCGCCAGCAATACCGGCCATCCCGCTGAGTTGCTGTAGCGGGGTATTCTGGTTGACCTGATAAGTATTCTGATCTTGCCCGTACTGGGCCGAGTTACCGCTAAGATACGAGGCATATTTGGCCCGAGCATCTTGGTTTCCAGCGATAGTAGCGTTCTGAGAGGCCAGCGTTGTTACATCACCTTGAGCCTTCATCAAGTTCTGCATGGAGTTGTTATATGCTTCAGTTCCCGGAGTAAGACCTTGTTGGCGCAGCTGAGTATCCAGCGCGGCGCTATCCTTTTGCTGTTGGGGCAGGGCCCGATCCATAACAGAGTTATAGGTAGCATCTGCGACATCTTTACCGTTGAACTCTGGGTCGTTATACGCCTTGACATTTTGGGCGCTAGAACTGAATGGGGTTGAGTTATAGTTCTTCAGATAGTTGTTTAGAATGTCACCGTACTTAGAAGTCGCAGCATTTGTATCTGAGTTATATTTGTCCCACGCCGCTTTGGTCTCTGGATTCAGATTCTGATTCTGGGTCCAAGTACCCTGTAGGCCAGACAAGTCAGACTGAGTCTTGGCTATGGCATCATCAATGCCTCCGCTCCACCCATTATCAGACTTCAGCTTTTGCTGCGCTGCCAACTGAGCAGTAAGAGAGTCCTTCTGCGCCTGCTGCTCAGGAGATAGGTTCTGGGACCAAGTGATGGAGTTGCCAAAGGCGTCCACCTGATTAGGTCGGTTGGCCGCTGTTAGCTGCTGAGCCGTTTGTTGGTTTATCTGGCCCTGCTGCTGCGCTAGAGCCGTATAGTCAGGGGTACTAGCTTTAGACCCGCCTTTTCCACCACCCATGATTTATGCTCCGGAAACTTGTTTAACAACTTTGCGCCAGACAGGCGAATTAAGGACTCTGCACTGCTCTTTGCGCATACTGTAGACTCTTAGAGACTCACCCTCTTCATAGTAGTCTTCTATGATCGCTTCAAGGATGAACCCGAAATGCTCGTCTAGGGCAATAGCCTCTAGATTATTGCCCCGAACTTGCCCGATAATCTTCTTTACTTTAAGCTGATTAAACGGGTAGTCGAAAATTGCTGCGAACCATTCTTTAGATGGGGTATGGTCAGCATCCATCCAGATATGCGCCTGGACGCTGCCCCCATTATAGCAGTCATATATCACGCCTGCAATAACATCCCCATTTTCAATGCAAGTAATTGCCTGCGCCGCGTTGCTTGGCATGACACCAAGCGCCTTCGATAGAAGGGGGATAGCCATTGTGGAACAATGAATCATTTTCATAGCGCAGTTCCAGGTTCGAAGGCCCAGTTACAAGCGACAAATTCAGTGTCAGATGACGTGCGCATCTTTAAGAGCAGGGCGGCACTATACCCCACACCACTGACACCGACCCATTCATAGAAACTTACTTGACCCTCTGCCCACACTCCAGAGTCCCATATCGCGTTATCCCAGACGTTAGTGGCCTGAGTTGTTACTGGGCCCGGAGTCTGTAATGACGCTAGGCGTGTGGGGCCATAATCGGCGTTAGCTTTGACTGTATATGATGGACGCACCGAGCATGTGAAGATAGGACGTACCACTTTGTAATGCTTATCAGTACCAAGATCACCGAAGTCACTATACGCCTGCATGAAGCCAGATACGATGGGTGTGCCGCCAGAACCATCCAGAAGAATACCGTCCTGGAACACGTTACCGTATAGGTATACACGACCAGTTGTGTCGCTGAAGTACAGACGCTCATGGAACTGCACACACGTCAGCATGGGCAGATTATAAGTGGTCCAAGACCCGTTCAGCATATTCATAATGTACTGTATAGCAGGGGCGTTGGCCGTAGCCGGAACGGAAAGAACAAGATATTGCAACGCCGGGACTGATGTTAGTTCCCATCCAGGCTGCAAATTAGTTGCCTGACCCAGTTCGTTAATCGTTCGGCTTATTCGCTTAGACAGCGTATCGTTGGTATCCCCAGCTGAGGAAGTACCCCCAACTATCTTCGACATACTCATCACGCCGTAGATATTGAGCAGCGCGATATCACCCCCAAGGTCAGTAAAGGTACGATCGCCCAGTGGGGCCCCGATGAAGAACACCGCCTCTAGGGACCAAGTGGTGGCCGAAGACGGGTCGCTGCCAGAGTACCCGGCCAGCTCACCATTGGACGACTGGAACACCAAGATATCTTCAATACCGTTACCGGCGCCGCGTGTCCAGCTGAATATATTCAGCAAGTACCCACCGAGCTTGAAGATAGATCCCATAAGGAACTGGGTCGCAGCTCCAGCCACGGCGTCTGTAGGGAGATACCAAGCATTTGTAGAGTTCTTTTCTACGAACCATAGACGACGCTTATGAGAGCATACCTGAGTAAAGTTCTGGGGCGTAGTCATACCACCAATCTGTCCGGGTGTGGTAGGTGTGGCATTGTAGACGATAGGATAGTAAGTCGTACCGTCGTACATGAAGTTCTCGCTGGATCCGTTCACTACCACCATGAACTGGGCCGCAGTATTAGCGAACATGACATAGTCTACGCGCCCGTTGGTCAGAGTCCTTACGCTGGCCCCCGCTACTCCTTGGGCAGTAACATCGAACATGCCAGCGTCTGTACAGGCGAATAATTTGTCAGTAGAGGAGTTCTGGCTTGAGTATTGCAGCAAGCTCTTCGCACTGGATGGGAGTCCTGTAGTCCATTCTTTGTACCCAGCGCGCACCCGCAATGACGAGTTCTGAGGGAAGATGTTTGTCATCTCTATGGCGTAATGAGGATCCATGCCAGCGATGGGGTTAGTATCGTCAATGCCGCCTGTAGGGGCGGCAAGAGTGGCAATGCGGGAAACTCGCTGCTTAGGACGAGTAGCCATTAGTTCCACCCCCCATCCATGACGTTATTGAGCGGGTTTAGGTAGAACGTGTCGATATTGCCAGCCAAGGCGATCTCAGAAGCACCCTGATTCTGGCCCTTTTCGGCCGCCAATTGGTAGTCAAACTCAGCGCTCAGCACGCTCGTATCAAACCCTTTTTGGGCCCATAGGCGCTGTTTGAGGCCAGTAATCATCAGGCTACGATCGAATACTGGCACGTCAGTCCCAAGAGTGATAGCGTCCTTGTACACCAGCCCGATAGGATCATAGACCCAGTTCTTGCTGATATAGAAGAAGCTGAACTTCTCAGTCGCGGATGGCGTAGGGAAGATGGTGAATTTGCCCTGGAGAATACGGTAGCGGAAGAACACCCCAACGCTAACTATTCCGTACTGAGTCCATCCCCACTGTTGTGGAGTCAATGGGCCCTGCATCGGGCGCTTCATATTCTTGGCCCACTCTGTCTGGTTGACAATGCGGCCGAAATCCGTGGGCATGGCAAAGGCAGATGTTACCCCGTCGCCCTGGATATCTTTGGTGAACATGAGGAATTGCCAGTCGTAGACCTTTACAAGATCGTCGCCTAGGCTGTTAAGAAGGGCCAGAGCCTGATCGCCAGTCTGGCCAGTTTGAAGCGTGCCGATTGTACCGACCTCCAGCCCCAACTGCTGACCAGCGGCTGTTAGAATCTGCTGCGCAGTGGCTGTGATTGGCATGGTACTCTCCTAGAAATCCTGGACTACGGGGGTGCCTCCCTATAGCCCAGTGGGCAAAGCGCCCGAAATCACTTCTTGGCTTTCAGCTCGGCTAACGACGTGACCATGTCACTCATACTCTGCTTCATAGCCGCTAACTGTTCCTTGAGATCGGCGTTCTCTTTGGACAGTTGTTCGATTGGGGCCGCTGCATCAGCCTTTTGGACGTGCTCGTTGGCTTTCTTCTTCAGGCTATACAAGCCGGGAATACGGCCGCAAACTTCGTCGTTAAGGCCCGCCAATGCTTCCAGAGTGCGCACCTTGTGATACAGCAATTCTTCACACTGCGACTTGGTGATCCACGGCACTTCTGTCAGTGGAGTACCAATGGTTTGCTCTTCAGCACCAGACATGAAGCGTTCATAAACTTTGGCAAAGCGATCAATATCGAGATTGCTTGCCTCACGACGGATGACGTTATTCGCATCACCAGCCACCATGATTTCAACGAATACCACGTCTTTGAAAATGGGCCGCCCAGCCTGCGCTGAAGCTTCCTCATCCTTACGAGGCATATAATAAAACTTTGCGAACACACTGCGATCACCAGCGTAGCGAGACTCGAAGTGGTCGACATTACCATCATATACGTCCATCTCAGCACCTATAGTTGATTAACGATCTAGTTATAAAAGATGGCCCCATCCTTGGGGCCTTGGCGTTGGTTGATCTTATTGCTGCGCTTTCAACACAATTGGATAGTTGAGCCAAGCAGTGGTGGTGCCCGCCGCGCCGGTGAGGGTAGTAACGCCAACCCCCGAGATCTGCGCAGTGGTGGCGGCTGTCAAAGTGCTGCTGACCCCGCCCGCTGTTGCGGTGGTGTTGGTCTGCGCGCCGAGGGCGATAGCCGCCGTTGCACGAACCTGACTACGACCGTAGATTTGGATCCAACCAAAACCACCAGCCAATGGCAGAGACACCGCAGAACCGATAGGGAAGCCCACCGCCAACAAGGCGTTAGTGGAAGTCACCATAGTGCAGGTGAATGTCAACGGGTTGACGAGTTCCAGGTAGCCCACACCAGTAGGCTGCTCTGTGAACTTGACGAACATGTAGACACGTTCTTCACCAGTGGAGTTGTCGGTGACGCAGCCTGTTTGACCCAACTTGAACGCAGGAATCTCAGTGGATGCCTGGATTTGGGTTGGGTTGATGCCAATAATAAAGTCCATGACAGCCCCCTTATGCGATAGCCTGATAACGACCTTGGAACTGGTTACCGGACGAAGTCAGGTTGCCAGCCCAGCCCAGAATCTGGACCTCGGCGTCTTGGTTGATCGAGTAGCGCTTGTTCGGCGACAGAGCGACGAAGTTGCGTTGTGCGTGTGGGCGGAACTTCATGAACTTAGTGTTCAGGAAGAACGCGGTGTTCGCTGGGCAGAAGCCGCCGATACCACCATCCAGGACCACATCAGCGTCCATATACTTGATGGAAGGGAAGCCGAAGCCAGCCGAGCCAGCGCCGTCAGCTGCGGTAAAGCGCTGAATAGATTGCAGCGCGGCGACGTAAGCGCCCCACACCAAGCTGTCCACCATGATTAGATCAGGACGGTCCATACCGCGTTGGAGCTTGGCCCACAAAGTGTTCCAGTCAGCAAGCAAGGTGGTCTTGTTGGCTGGGTTGGACACTTGGTTCTGCCAGAAGGTCCAAGTACCACGGTCGATGCCGCCGTATGTGCCGGTCTGGGTGACAGGAAGCGCGGCATTCAAGCCGGTGATTTCCTTGCCGCCGTAGCCAGTGCCGTCGCCGTAGAGCGAGCCGCAGACCAAGTTCATCATGGTCGCTTCAGCCACGTCCATACGAGCAGTCAGCAAGTCGATCATCTGTTCTGGGCCGCTGTTTTGCAGCATTTCCAGGCCAGAGATAACGACTGGGCAGGCAGCCTGCTTGATGTCGAATTGAGCAGCGGAGATCACGTCTTGAGCCGTCACTGGGAGCAAGTCGTAGCCGCTGTAGAAACCAGCGTTACCGTTCTGCGCGAAGGACAGTTCTTCGTAGATCAAACGACCGCCGGAGAAAGTGTTGGTGCGACCTTTCTGTTTCAGACGCGACAGAAGGGCGTTGTTTTTGGTGACGTTATCAGCGATCTTACGAGAGCGTTTCTCGATAGTTGTCGCGATGATGTCCGAGACGTTAGCGAAGGCCATAATGGCGTTCCTCTAGAAAGTGATTATTTGCCTATTCCGTCTAGAGGGTTAGCCTGATGTAGAGGCCGGTTAGCGGCGTACAAAGGAGGTAGGTGGCATTAGTATATAGCAGTTGCGCAGAACATACAAGCACGTTATGGTGGTTTACCGCATAAACAGGGTTTTACCATGAAGCGCCAATATCCTAGCCAAGATGAACTATTAGAAATGTTTCATGATATGGGGACACATCTAGTATGGAAGATGCCGTCTAGGGGTAGATCCGTGGGAAAGGAAGCTGGTTCTAATGCTGGGAAGGGGTATTTAAGGGTTTCCATTAATGATAAGAGCTATATGCTACATATAGTAATGTGGATAATGAGACATGGCTCTATACCTGAAGGATACGAAATAGACCATAAAGATACAAATGGTCTAAATAATATAGATGATAATATGAGATTAGCCACTAGATCACAGAATAGTATGAATAGATCTATGTGCTCATTGGCTGGAGTGTATTTCAGATCGGATAGAAATAAGTGGTATGCCCGCATAAAAGTCAATGCAGAATCAATACACTTAGGGAGTTTCGAAAACGAAGAAGCCGCTCTAAAAGCTAGGGCGGCTGCCGAAGAAAAATACTTCGGGGAATTTACTTTCCAGGATTCTTAGCCCCCTTAGTCTGTTCGTAAGTTTTACTAGCAGAATATCCTACATACCCTATAGTGAATGTGGTCCATAATTCACTGGGGATGGCATTGAACCCCTTACTCACATTTGTAAAAAACATATCCATTGATAGAGGAAACCATATGCCCACCATAGGAGCTATGACTACCATAGCTAAAATTACTATGTAGAATAGATACATGAATGATGGTCTAGCACGTGAAGTCCATGGGTCAGTGCTGTTAGCTTCTGCCAGAATAGCGGACATCTGAAGCTGTAGCTGCGTCAACTGACCATTCTGGTCCAAGCGCATGAGCTCAAGTTGGGCCGCAGCATTCGCCGCTGGGTCCGGTATTAGCTTATCGATCAGGTTCTTACCTATGTCAAACAGACCGCTGACGATCGCGATGGGAATCATATATCACCCTATATTCTTTGCAGGATTGATTTTGAAGGTGTATCCCTTCGGCTGTTCGTCAGTGCCCACCAAATCCGGGCTTATCTTGAAGCCCAGACGAATGACGAATGCGTGAGTTGCGCTCAGCTGTTTGACTAAATAGAAGCCATACCTAGAGAATTTATCCGGGTAGGAGAAGGTAACGAACTGCCAACCACCACGCCCAGGACTATCCGCTACGGCTGCGTCTCCCTTGAATGAGCAAGTTGCTCCGGCCACTGGGGCCGACCAGCACGAAAACATGCGCATGTTATTAGCTGGATTGCGTATTGCTAGCCACCACCACTGAGCCATAAATGAATCAACTTTCCATCCGAAGGGGGTATTGGCTGCCCACCATCCATGCTTGTCCCCAAGGCTGCCATCGAAGTCATTTCCCCAGAAATACGCCCACTTTGGCAGGTTTCTGATGACTCTGTGATCACTAACACTGAAGTCATCCTTGGCGAAAGGTAGCGCTAGCGCGACCATAATAGGGCCCAGAGTGACGAATATTACGTCACTTAGGAAGAGAAATAACCACTGGAAGATGAACATTATGCCCCCTGGAATTTCTTGTACGCTGTAGCGAGTTTAGTGTCGTACTTGTTCTTCGCGTAGTCGGGGCCATTGTAGCCCTGAGCGAACGTCGACCAAGCGAGTTCTTTTAGCGCTCTATGAAGCGTTGGGTTTTCTTCAATGAAGGCCACGAATGCCTGTAGTTGTGCCCCTTCGCTGGCGTACATTGCGTTCACAAACGCCTGCAATGAGATATAACCTAGGTCTTTCCAGTAGTAGCCCATAATCTGGAACATGCCCCAACTAGCCGCCTGCAAAGCGCAGTCACGATCCAGTAACTTCGCAGCACTTTCCATGCGAATCGGCTGGTCAAGGCTGGGGCCATAACCCCCCGGCTTGGGGTTGCAGATCTCAGGATACATGAATGCAGCCTTGTCCACCGCTGCTTGACCGAACTTGGTCTTATACAACCTATACATGACATGCCTTTCGAATAGGATCTTCGGCCGACCATCATCGTAATACCCCCCGCCCGGAGCTTCAACCTCGGTCACAGCCCGCACCGCTGCTGTATCAACTCCAAGCGCCACGGCTGCATCTTTTATGTCACTATCAGCTAACTTTCTCATGATACAAGCGCCTTCAGCATTTCACGTATGACCGGCCAAGCGTTTATCATGGCTAGTGTGGCTATGCCAAGGCTGACGATCCACTTCATCTGGGCCCGTGATATAGCGGCCTGAGTGTTGAGATCATCTATACCCTTGGTCAACTTCTCCGACATCTCAACACTTATCTTTTCCATGCTAAGCAGGTCAGTTGCGATCTGCTTAACAGACATCTCCACCATGCTCAGGCGCTGGATAGGCTTTTCGTTTTCGATAGCATTAAGTTGACGGGTCATAGAGTAAGTTTCCTTCTCTAGAGTTGCCAGCCTTCGGAAAATTTCTTCGGTGGCATCTGCCATGACCCTATCCCCTATTTAAGTGCGACCGGCCTGCGCCGCAAATGCTTCTCGAATGTCATCCGCCAAGGACGACTCATCTTCCCCGTCTTTCTTCTTGGTTTTGACGCCGATTGTGTCGTTAGACTTGATACCGGCTGCGGCTGCTGCCTTCTGTTTCTCTTTCAAGTCATTGGTGGCGTTGGTCTTACCTTGACGCCCGAGAAGAACTTCACGGACAGTTGGTACGGCCCAGATAGCTTGGTCGTACGCATCTTGTAGAGTTGTGGCCGCCCCGGCTTCCATCAGGTTCGCCATATACGGAGCCACGTCATCGAAGAATTCCTTACCAGACTTGAACGCTGCGATCTCACGGTTGGTTGATTCCATGGACTGCTGTTCACGCCACTTGCGGGACTCTTCCAGTTCACGCTGGATTTCCGGCGGAACGGATGGCTGGCTTGGGGCCGCTTTCTGAAGCACTTCTCGGCCTACCGAGGCGTTGATGACTTCACGAAGGGGTATGCCGTACTGATCTGCAATATTGAGCAGGGCTGCGAAACGATCATCTTGCGAAGGAGCACGGAGAGCGCGCTCAGCCGCCATGACGTTCCCGATGTATTGCGCTGGATTAGCGCCATTATTGATCGCCTCTTTGATGAAAGGATCAAGCTGCTGCACGAACCCGCGCATCGGGGCTGTCTCTTCTTGCAGCTTGCGAACCCCCTGAGCCGACGCATCTTCACGGCGTAGGATTTCATCCCGTACATCTTTCGGGATGGTGGCCCACTGCTCGCGCACTTTAGGAGTCCAGCCGGATGGAGCCTTGTCCTGTACCAGAAGAGGATCTGTCTTCTCTTCTTCTACAGGCTCTTTGGCTTCGGGCTCTTTGCCCTCTTCCTCAGGCTCTTTGGCTTCAGGCTCTTTGCCCTCTTCCACTACGGGCTCTGGATCCTTGACTTCGGGCTCAAGCTTGGCCGCAGTCTCTACGACTGTTTCCTCTTTGCCTTCCAACTCTCTGATGGTGGCTTCCATATCTTCGCGAATACTGTCAGTCATCTTGAGCCTCTATGGTCGGTTTGTATCCGGCCTGCACCTGTTTAATTGATTCAGCGATGTCCGCTGCCACTTCTTTCTTATCTACTTTGGGCGTATCTCGCGGGGCGCTCATTTTATCAAACAACTCCCGCTCGCTGTACCCATCGTGAACGTTGACTACGTTATTTCTTTTATTATGCTCGTTGAGGTCGTTCTGAGTGCTAATCAAAGTCCTATCAACCGAACTAATGAACGGCTCAAACTTACCCTTTACGAACGCTTGTGGCGCTTCCAGCATAACATTGAACGTGGGCCCGTGGCAAGCCTCGCACTTCGGTGTAGCGCGGTATTCAGCCACGCTACGATACTCGTTGAACCGAAGTCCACACTCTGGGCACTCAGAGGTATAAATGGGCATCATTTATTTCCTGTAGGTTTAGCAGCGGCTTGCTGCATTTTTACATCATGGGATTGTTGGGCGTGCTGGATATCCAGAGTGTTGCTAGCAGCTTGTGAGGATATGGCCAATTGAGCTTGAGCCTCTTCCACCTTCAGCCGCAACATCTCAATCTGAACTTCTAGCGAGTACATCTGCTCTTTATGAGCTAGCTCAGCTTGCATCATTTGCAACTTCATCTCAGCTTCCTGCTGCTTAATGCCCATCTCGGCCTGTAGCTTCTCGCCAGACATCTGCGCTTCAATCTGAGCCATTTGCTGATCAGACGCGAATTGCTGTTGGGCCATCTGGCCTTCCATCTGGAGCTTCTGCATTTCGCCCTGAGCTTTCTGCTCTTCTGGCGATGGTGGCTTAGGCTGAGGATTCGCCTTGGCCTGCTGCTGCTCGCGTAGCATGTCGTCAAGGATCTGATCGACGTAACCCTCGAATTCGGAGGCCCCTTTGTACCCGGCGATGGCGAACTTAATCATTTGCACCGCCAATGGTACAATTTGCGGCGCCTGCGCGGCCATACCTACTGTTGCCTGTAGCATTTGCCCCAGCGTTTGGACTACTTCCATGCGCTGTTCCTTCTCCAGGGCCCAGTCTGCTTGCGTCAGGCTGTTCGCTTGGATATCAACGCTGTACATCGTAGCAAAATCGTCACGAATGATGGCAAGCGCTGGCTCAGCGAACTGCATATCAGGAGGAGGAAGCTGACCTACGATCTTTTGCAGCTTTTCCACGCTATAAAGCTGGCACATGAACTCTGACATGATGCGCAGGATGTCACGCACGAAGATCGCGATGTCCCGTTGGTAGCCGTTCATGCGCACAGACGCGAATTGAGCCTTGATTTGCTGGGCCCCCTTGGTCTCATACGGGTTGGACGCACCACGAAGGATGTCGCTCATCCCTGTGATCTCATAAAGGATCGATTTAGCGGCTTCGAACTGCTGTTGGAGTTCGCGCAGCACCATCACGATCTTTTCTACCGGATACCACTCAATATGGCCCGATACTCCGCCCGTTTCAGCCATCATGGCCCAGTTGTCGCATGGGATCAGGCGGTTTTCAGCGCCAGACAGCATACGCTGGATTTCCATGGACTGCGAATCGTAGATCCCCGCCACTTTGACCGCTTCAATGATCAAGTTGATGCGGGCGTACAGCACGTTCAGGACTTCGTACTGGTCCTGGCTGATGTGGTAGTCAGTAACAGGCAAGAATTTGTTCGTGGTGACGTTCGCGATCAACGGCATAGGGCATGGATAGAAGTCTTTCAGTTTGTACGGATCAGCTGTTTCAGACAATGGCTCTTCACCGCCACCATGGAAGATCACCTTACGAGTGGATTTGTCCCAAATCTCGTAGACGGTGTATTTATCTTCGTTGATCTCGTCCGGAGTGAGGGTATCGTCAGATTTCTTGTTGACGCTTCCCACCTTAGACATCGCATCTTCGCCCCACTTCTCCTTGATCTCAGCTTCCGTGAGATTGAGCTTGCGGGCGATCCAAGTGACCTTAGACCATAGGCGCGCTGGCTGATAGTAGAAGTCTTCCCAGAAGACGTGCTCAATGCAGATCTTCTCGGTGCCAGCAATGGGCCCAGATTCCTGCTCGTTCTGCATTTCTACATCAACTTCGTCGCCCCCAGTGTCGTCACCTTCTACGGCTTCGGCCTCTGGATTCTCCTCCACTTCGAACCGAAGCCAGACTTGGCCCATACCCGGTACGAGGCGGTCAAGAATGGCCGCTTTGATCGCCTCATCGAAGCTCTCAGCGCACTTGATTTCGTACGTCAGGCCGCGCTGGATGATCAACGCCGCCACACGACTCGCGTCATCCAGGAAGTTACCCTTCTGCATCCGCGAAACATCAGGCTTAGGGAGACTATTGAAAAGCGACTCCTTCAGGATGTTAGCGTTGGCATAGAAGAAGTTCGCCTTCTTGACCCATGCCGCGTTCGTATCGCGTTGATCTTCGTACAGCGCGTATACCTTACGACCGTGCGTGACCGACTTAGCCTTGAATTTCTTCGACTTTTCGATCTGGTCCATCCAGTCCTTGCTCATATCCTATTGCCCCCAGATTTGGACCGTTCACGGTCAGCAAAAAGAGCCTCGAGGTGCATCACATTACTGACGATCTCGGACTTTGGTTGGTGTGTCTGTAGTGATCCTGAGTTACGCTTCGTCGCTGTTGGGTTCATAAAGCACCCGAACATCCGGAAGGCATCCGCAGGGTTGGAGCTCCAATCGTGTTTTGGGGCCTCCTTGAACTTGCGCGCCTTATCGTCCCATTCGCGCTGATACATGCGCAGAGCGCCGAGACCGACGCGACGAACATCTTCATTATCAGTGTTAAAGAAGACATTTGGTAGAGTCTTCCGCACAGCTTGGATACCGTCTTGCACGGATAGACGCGCTACGACTCGTATATTCTTCATGCCACGCGCTCGGAACAGCTCCACGGTGGACTTACCAGTCTGGAACGACTTGTTCTTGGCGTCATGTGGGAGGGCAAAATCACCGTACATATAGGGTTTCTCTTGGAGAATATCCACTACATCATCAGCGCTCAGCCCACTAGCCGTGAAAAAGTCAATCACTTTGAACTCTTTACCATTCGTCTGGATAAACCAGATCGAAGTATCATCGCTATAACCAATGTCCCACGCGGTAATGACCGGAAGTTCTGGATCCCACGGGAATGATCCCATATGCCCCTTGGCTTCCAGCGCATTGAGGATCTGTCCGTAGTAGGCTCCCCGGATAGCCGCATGGAAATCACATTCAAATTCTTGGCGGAAGGTACTTTCATCAGAACCTGGAAGATTTGCCATCAGCGCTAGTTCATCAGCATCGATGATGCCTGATTGCGACGCACGAAGCATCCTTTTGAACCAGCGCAGATCATCTTGCGCGTCGTCCCAAAGCTCCATGAAGTGGTTCGGGCCCTTTGGCGTGCCAATAAAGACGCACCAGCCCTTCCGATCCGTTATCGTAGGAGCGATGACCTCACCAAATAGACGCGGGGCCATGTCACCGAATTCGTCCAGCACTACCCCATCGAAATAAACACCACGGAGGGAGTCCGGATTGTCAGCACCGTACAAGCGGATCAGCGCCCCATTTGTGAGTAGGACGCTGAGTTCGGATTCCATGATCTTTTCAATAAGCGGCGCCGCGTAGAATTTCAGGTAATTCCACGCGATCTCTTTAGCCTGCTTATAGAATGGAGCCACGTATCCATATCGTGGCATATGCAGTTCGTTTTGTATCGCTTTATCAATGATGTCGTTGATGCACATCACTGTCTTACCCGCTCGACGGTGCATGACCATCACAGCGAAGCGTTCAGCACGAGCGTGGAAATCGTAGCACATCGAGTGAGCGAGAGGAAACTCGCGCGCATCACGAAGCTGATAAGGACTCAGAATGAATGACGGACAGTCATCATGAATATCCTCATACATCGGTGATATCCTCGTCGATCACCGTGAGCGGAGACTTCTTTTTGGTGTTCTGGTTCAGATTAGATGGCGGCACCATACTACGATACTCGATGGTCTTCCCACCATCCACTTTGTTATTCGATTCTTTAGGGGCCAATATCATAAGTAGACGAAGGAACGTCTCGTAATTTTCAGGGTCGTTCGCCCATATAGCGAGGCGCGACACGCCACCTACTAATTCGAAAGTTTCAAGAAATGCATCCTGGATCATCTTCCGCGTGAACATCTTCGTCACGTTCGGGGCCGTAATCTTCGCCATCTGACGTTCCGTCAAACGGGATTGAAGATTCTCCATTAGCCGGAATTTCTCTTCGTCTTGTGGGCCCTGTTTTGCCATGACCGTCTCGCTATATGGGGCGTGGAGCTTAGATGGTGGGTGCATAGTAGCATGGATATGGGCGCGTGCGCAAGCGGTTTGCGTTGGCACGCTTGTTGCATGGTGCGGAGTACTGTATGGGCATACAGTGGTATTCACCTCTCAGCACCACTCTCTCAGCTCTCAGCACCACTCTCTCAGCACCAAGCTCTCAGCACCAAGCTCTCAGCGCGTGGTGGCACTAGTGATTTGAAACTTCACATTTTGTGCGTGGCGCCTGAGACCCGAGTGCTTGGCCCCCCACTTTTGGTTCATAGGGGGTGGGGGGTTGATTCTGAGCGCCGCGTGACCACCCTCTCAGCGGTCGTTACATTATAACGTATCGCCCCAGTGCTGAGCGCTGAGCACCAAGTAAGAGCGACCTTGCACTCTAGTGATGCATCTGTTCATGGCCGGTTATCGAGGAGGGTGCTTGGCTGTAGATGCGTATGCGCTGCGCTAGGCGCTAGGCGCTAGGGTTGCCTAGGTGCTTGGCATTGCGTGGCGTGGCGCTACGCTCCAGGGGCTAGGAGGCTGGGTGCTAGGTTCGGTGGGCGTGGCGCGTGGCGCGTTGGGCCCTGCACGGTGGTGTACCTTAAATGGTGTACCCCCCAGCCCAGCAAAGTATTATGGCTGGCGCGTAGTGCGTAGTTACTGGTTATACATACAGTACTATTTTTTACATTATAACTTTGCCTAAACCACGGTACACAAAGGTACACAACACCACGAGCCTTGCGCCACGGCACCTACGCGCTGTACCCCCCATCGGCCCTGCACGGTACACAGTACCCAGCCGCCGGTACACCATCATGGGCCCAGCCTATTGGGCCCAACACGACCATAGCAAAAGCCCCGCCACTGTACCGGGGCGCGTGGCGCAGGGTACAGCGCCACGGTACACCACTTGCGGCGTGCCCATAGCAAGGCATACACTACGGCTACATATAGCCACTAGGGTACTAGCCATGAACTACGAAGAATTCTATAGCGCGCACTACAGGACGTCTGTGGACGAGGTGAGATTTACGGCCCCGATGCTGATAGGTGTGCGTCGCACTACCAGATACTCAAACGCGACTAGGCAGCTCGTGGAGCGTGGTGCTACGCTACTGGGGCAAAGCAGGGTGCAACTAGCAGATGGAAGGATACAGCTAAAGAAGAGAGTGCTGGGGGTTAGGAGCAAGGACTGGGCAGCGTTTGTACAGGCGCTGAAAGCGTGGCCGCTAGAGTTGTGCCCGAACAAAGAAAACAAAGAAAAGCCGCTAACCCTGGAGCAACGGGTTGAGCGGCTTGAGAAATTGTTGTGCGTCTAGTGTTTATGTCTTGGCCGTTGCATGTATCCGCGTAGTGCTAGGAACGCAGCCCATAGCACGATGGTGTAGATAGCGACGGCGCCTAGTAATTTGCACATTTCACACATCCTTGGGGCCCGGAGGCCCCGTGCGTAGTGGTTAGGCTTGAGCAATGTAGCCGCTGGTGGTGAAAGCCTTCCAATAAGACCGTGGTGTGCCGCTGCCCAGCTTGGCTTTAATCTGCGCCAGTGCGGCGAGCGCTTCGGCTTCGGTAAACGTATCGCCAAGCGCTTGCAACTGGGCCAGTGCTACAAGGCGCGTATTAGTGGCTGGGGCGGCCACACTGCGCCAAGCCATACCCATACCTGTTTTGGCCCCGGCTTGCATGGTGGCGCGGTCCTGGGCGGCCTTACCGGCCAATTTAAAGCTGGGTGCGCCCACTACGGCTGGCGCTACAATTTCACCGCTTGCTACGCCAGCGTCAAACTGTTCAAGCAGGGCCACAACTGGGTTAGCTTGCCGTGCTTCATCGATGGCCTTGGCTTCGTTGTATTGTTCGGCCCAGTTGGCTTCATAAGCCTGCACATGCGCATCGTGGTTAACAGCAACTTTAGGGGCGCGTGGTGCTTTGGTGGAGGATGCAGTTTTCATGGCGGTGTACCTGTATTAGCGGCTGGGCGGTATTGCCTTGGCCTGAGTAAACAATAGCACAGCGGTTGCACTGTGCAAGTCATTTTTTAAACTATTTGCAAATTAATTTGCGCCAAGTTGGCACGGTCCTTGCTACGCGTCTGCGCGCATAATAAAGGGCAGTCGTGTCCTGGCGCTTAGCAATTAGCGTGCCGAGTTCTATCTTGGTGAGGAGTGCTGAGACCAAAGAAAAGACACATCTCCATTCTCATGCAGATGTGTCCGGGGGTCGCGATCGCAGTTAGGAAGGTTTCCCCACCGAGGTTCGTTTCCAGAGGGTGGGGCTTGGGGGAGAGCCTAAGTGCGCTGAATGTATCCCAAGTCGTAGAGCTGATAATAGGCGTAGTGCGCCTGTTGCTCAGTGCAGAGAAGCTGAGTTTTGATCCAATGAATCGCTGCTGCGCGCATGAACGGTTTGGGATGCGGAAACTGATCTACCATCACCTCGTATGCCCTGACGTAGCGCGGGCGTCCTGATTTAGAGGGCCCAGCATAGACGAGTGGTATGTCATTGAGTTGCATCGGTACGTTAGCCATTACCATCCTCCAGGGAAAGTATCATCATCATCTCGTCTATTTACATTGAGTATAGCCAATGCCAGACCCAGACCAAGTAGACATAGGAATAGAAATAATAGTTCCATCATTGGTTAGCAGCCATCGTTTTGTACAGTTGTAGGAAGGCTTGGTGGGCATTGGTGCCGCGCCACACCACACTACGCGCTCCGGCGGCCTTGGGGCCCCGTATCAAGAGGTAGTGGTAGCCTGTCATGATGCAATCTATGCGCTGAATGCTATACACGACGAGTCCCCCTGCACCAAGCATAGGTGAACGTAGTGCTGAGAGTGATGTAGATTAGTATGTAGATCATGGCGGGGCCTGCGTTGTTGGTGGGTACAGTGCAACTATAGCCCCTATAGTTGCACCGTGCAAATATTATTTTATCACTAGAAGCGTGCCACCATCGCCTCACAGAACGCAACCCAGTCTTCAATGGACACGACACCCTTCTTGAGAGCGTCAACGCCCTGTATCCTAACGCGGGCTTGGCCGATGTCCTTGGCCCCGCACTCCTTGATCATAGCAATGAGATCGGCCTTTTCCTGTCTTGGCAACAATCTTCCATCACTAGGCATGAAGGTCTCTACGAGCAGCGACATTTGCATACGCCAGTCGCCGGTCTTGGCGCGGAATGCTTCCTCCCCCGTCTTCTTAAGCATCTGCCAGATGTCCGCCTTGGCCCAGAATTGTCCCATGCGGCCCACCACATTAGACTCGCTTATGTATTGCTCGGCGGTGGATTCTGAGTGCTCAGTAGCTGAGCGAGTGTCCCCTGCTCTGAAGAGTTGATACCCGTATCGCAGGAGGGTAGCGCCGCATTCTTTGATGACATCACGGTTGGAGGTGAGTCTTCCATAGTAGTGATGAACTCCAACAACTTCAAGCGTAATGAATCTACGCTCGCCGTCGCCTTTTGAAGATCTGATATAGCCTCTGTTAGTATCGACAGTAGTGAGGAATATTGAGGAATGTCGTGTGCATTCACTCGCATATTCCTTATAGAGCTCTCGCACATCCGTAGATCGTGTCGTGCTAAGGGTAAAGATGTTCTGCTCAACCTGTTTAGCATTGCCATCAGCTGGATTGTATTCATCGAAGACTCCTAATAGATTGTCTCGGCAAGCCTTATACAGCTCGCCGAGTTCGGATTTGGCCCCATCTTTGGCGAGCTTCCCTACTCTCGGTCGGTAGCCCCAGTCGCCCAGCGCGGCGATAAAGGAATGCGGAAAGTTTGACTTCCCACAACCAGACGGACCGACAAGTGCGCAGGCCCATTGGACGTCAACATTAGGATCAAGCGACCAAAGTGCAACGATATCCCGTGACATGCGTATAATCGTCTCAGCCGTTTGCTCTTGAGTGAGCGGACCGGTGACTTTAATGCCCTCAGTGATAAGTCTATTTGCCGCAGCATATGCTTGGTCCTCGGTAACTGGCTCTTGGCGCTCCAATAGCTCCAGCGGTATGCTGGTCTTACGAGTGCTGAGTAGGTAGTTCAGGGCATCCTTAGCGAAGGTGTTGCGCACGCTTTCGCCATTGCCACGGTAGGCGCTGGTCTCTAGCCAAGTGCGGAAGTCCATAACCAACGAGTCGAAGTCCTTGGGCCCAGCGTCAATATTGCTCATATCATAGATCTGGTTACTAATGTCCATGGCTAGTTGGGCCCACTTTGGATAGCGGGTCAATCGCATGTAATTATCCAGGGTATGGACGGCGCTGATGTTATGGAACTTATCTTCCTTGGTCTCTAACTGGTACTCGGCGATTAGGAAGCCAGGAGGTACGAAGTCAGTTATCTCAACGCCGGTCTGCTGTCGTAGTATCTCCATTGCCCAGTTGGCAGCGATCTGCCCTTGGGGCTGCTCCATGCACCAGTCGTCCCAGCCTACACCGCGCTCGTTCTCTGGTACTTCTAGGAACACAACTTTGATATCGTCTCGAATGAGATTGATCCAGCCTTTAAGTCCTTTAGCTGCTTCTTGAATTCCGGGCTTGTAGGAGATATCACCGTCAAAACAAACAAGAAGTTTTGCCCCAAGCGCCATGTTTTTGATGGTATGCTCGAGTTGCTCACCCATCTTCCCATTCTTTGACCATCCGGCGCATCCGCTAATAGCCAGCCCCGGTATTTCCAGAAACTTCGTCGCCAGTTCCGCGCTCGTAATTTTCTCATGAAGCATCACCACGTTAGCGTGACATATAACATCTTTCGGTTTGGTGAAGTGCAGGAACTCACCCTTGAACATCTGCAAGAACTTGGGGCGGTCGGCGTACACTTGGGCCAGTTTACCCCGCACAAAATAAAGGGCCTGCTCGGGGTAGTTGCAGACCCGTAGATGTCGTTTGGTATCGTCTGGTAAACCGTCCTCGCCCTTGACCATAAAGGCCCAGCCCTGCAATGGATAGTCAGTACCATCCTTGAGGCTGAGCCCGTGGTTCTTGGTGCAGAATGGAATGATGGGACAATCTTGGATAGTAAGGCACCGAGCTTCTAAATACTCAGCTGCCTCTTGTAAGTAGGTACTTCCGGCATCTGTAAAAAATTTAGTTGCCATTTATGGCTCCAGGGGGTATGCTTGTTACTCGTTGCTGTACGCCTTCGCCCCACTAGTTCGCTCTAGTGGGGCTTTTTATTGCGTAACGGGGCGCCCAGTATGCGCTAACCAAGCGCCCAGTGCAAAGCGGTAGCCACTAAGCACACAGCGGTCACGGAGAGGCTTAGGCTCAGTATTACGGCAAGGGCCCACACCAACCATTCACCCCCGCTGTTCATAGGTCCTCCCAGAACACTTCGATCAGCGCCAGTAGGAAGATGGACCCCAGTGCGATTGCGATAATATCAGCCATTGTTTTGACCCTCATGCAGCCCGCGTTGATAACCACGTTCTTCAACCTTGTTCATCATATCAACAATGGCAAGGTCCAGGACGACGAACACAACCACACCGATAATCCACCACATTTTATTTCTCCTCGATGCCTAGCAGCCTTAGCAGTGTAGCACGCCCCGGCCCGTTGCTGCCATCGGGCACTAACTTCAGTATCTTGGCGATGAACAACAACATAGCTGCGGACGGCTGATACTTACGGGTGGCTACGAATCTATCGTATAACTCTTGAACAGTGAACTTACGAGATATATCACCGTTGTGTGTCAGGCGAGTAGTAATGCGGTAGGACAATGCTACGTCGCTGCCGGGTGAAGCGTCAGCACCGAACATCGCCACCAGATCCCAGAGGCCGCTAGAGCAGGGCCCAGCCTCCATAATCCGCCCGATAGTGATGTAATGCACCACTGGATCTGGCTTAGACTTGGCTTCACGGATGAACGCCTTATATGTGATGATGAACCCGACGAAGTCACCATCACGAATCAGCGATACGTACCGAGCGTCTGGATCACCGTTAGTGAATAGGTACGCCTGACCCAAGTAGCGAATGTCATAGCCCACGTTCTGCAGATACCATTTCTGCCCCACCCTGACTTGCTTCCCTTCTACGACCAGACCAGTAGGAGCTTTGTCCTTAGCCTCGGCGTAGCCGAGAGCTTCGGGGCTGAAGTCCATGCGATCTGCCATATGCGGAGTAGTTGGGCCAGCTTTGTTGGATGAATTGCACATTTTATAGAACCTCGAATTTAATGGGGCAGCACCAGCCATCTATGAACTGGTAGTATGGGTCAGTATGGCCTCTGTCTGTATAATCCCACAGGACGAGGCCGTTAATCCAGTAGCAAGAAATCATTTCAACGCTTCTTCAATGAGAGCGTCGACGTTATAAATCACCGCCTCTGGGTCCAGATACACACCCCCTGCTCGGGCCCCGGCGCGGATAACGGCAGCCATTTCGCAGCGTAGTTTGAAGAGCGTAGCCACTGATTCGTCACGGCAGTCGCTCATTCCATCTAATTGACGTAGAGCCTCGAGCTTAATTTTGAGTTCCATGCGCTTAGCTCCTAGAATGGGATGTCGTCGTCGAAGATATCTTCATCACTAAGGACCTGCTCCTTAGCGTGTTCTTCTTCGTCATGCCCGATGGCTAGCATGTTACGGATTTCCTCGTTAATCTTATCCAGAGCGTGTTGTGCCTCGCCAGCCTTTTTATACAGGGCCCCCAACTTGATATTGTGGTACTGGCCCTGTACGTCTTCAAGCGTTACGGGCCAAGTGACTTCCACCTCAGCAATGAATGGGTATTCTTTATTAGATTTTGAGTCCCGCATGCAGGGGTCGGTAAAGATAGTCCAGTCGTCCCCCCAGCTTTGCAGTGACAGATGGAGGTAGAGCTTGGTGGGTAGAGGCTTGGTAAACTGTTTCATTTGAGGCACCTTTGCTTGGGTTGGTTAACGTGGTGCAACTATAGCCCAGCCTATATAAGCAGTGCAACCACTATTTTGTAATTTGATTAAATAAAGCAGTTGCACTACTATATAGGCCGCGCTATAGTTGCACCGTACCAACCAAAACCACTCCAGCAAGGGGCTACAAAATGTCTAAGACACGTGTTAATCGCAAAGTGCCGAGCGTTGAGATCCTGTTCCTGCGACACTCCAAGGCTAATGTAGCCGTGCCGAGCGCTAAGCAGTACGTCCGTGATTTCAGCAAGCTGGAGTTGAGCCGAGCGCTCAGCACTGAGCACGTCGTGGCACAACTGGCGAGGCGCCAAAGGAACGTAAAATGACACCTCATGACCGCTGGCTTGAGGAGGGTATGGATGGGGCCGAAGAAGATGAGCCAACCCCTGTCGACGATGACCCGGCTGAGCCCAACGACTACCCAGAGGACTACGAATGAAAGCGTTCAGAGTTATGGTCAACGACCTGCAAAACGGCACGGCTGTCTGGAAGGACAAGCTGACCGAGCGCCAAGCGCGGAACGAAGCCAAGGCCCAGCGTAAAGCTCAGCCGAAGCGTAACTTCTTTGTTTCTGAGTACGAAGAGGCCCGCGAAGGGGCCAACAAGTTGGAGGCGTAACATGGCAATGATATCTGCTCGCACCATGCAAATCCTTGATTGGCTGATCAAGGAAGCTGCAACGAAACTCGGCACCATGGAAATCGACAGCGGCGAGCGCAAAGAGTTTGCCAGCCGCCTGCGCGGGGCCCGTGACGCACTGGCTGAAATCCGCACCGTGCGCAAAGAACTCTGTCAGGAGGATCAAGCATGAGCAAGTGCGTAAAGACAGGGGCCAAGGTCTGGTTCCCAGAAATGGGCATCATCACTAGCGCTGACATCTACGCCGTTGGGCCCGCCACTCTGGTCGTGCGCATGGCTGTTCAGCCGATCCACAAAGATGTATGGTTCGGAGAAGACGCCGTAGAGCAGGGCGCGACGCACACCGTTTTCGAATGCAACTTTGACGCCGGTAGTTGGGTGCGCCAGGATCTGGGCGTAGCGGTCGTCATGCGTAGCCACTTGGTAGGAGCACTCTGTGATGACTAGTAACGACAAAATACGTGAACTCACCATGCTAGCCATCGACTCACTAGTGGCCCTGCACGCCGCTATGGATCCGACTGCTGCTAAGATAGTGGTGTGTGGCTATGATCCTGAGTCCAATATGTCGGCGCTCATCTCCCTCAGTCTCATCGAGGGCAAGGTGGACCGCGCGGAGTACACCAAGAACGCCGACAAGTTGCTCAACCTGGACCCAGAGAAGCCCACGCTGACTCTGGTCCCCAAAACTGACAAGGACACTCTGCAATGAACACCTCCGATATGCTCGACTGGATTGCTAAATCCTCCTATGAGGATCTGCTTCGTAAGTGGCGCTTTGAGCAGATCGGCTCCCCTTGGTTCAAGGGGGAAGTAGGGGCCGCCTACCGTAAGCGCATGGAGGCTTGCCGCAAGATCCTCAGCATTGAGGACGCTGTTGCAATCTCCAAGCGCGTAGGATGGAGCCAAGGCATCAACCCTCGTGACTTCAAGGAGCACGACTGATGAAATCATTTGCTGACTGGACGCAGGAGTTAGCAGAGTCTCAGAACCACGAGCCAGATGATGGGGCCGAAGAGTGTGAGTACTGCGATGGTAATGGGTGCCATACCTCAAAGACCGCGCATACGACTTGTAGAGTATGCGAAGGATCTGGCGAGTTACACGAAGTAAGGTGCTCGGGTCCGTACTGCGAAAACCGTGGGCTGCCGAACTACGAGGGGGGTTTATATTACTGTGGGGAAGGCCCGCCGAAGAGTTGCTGCCCCTAGTTGCACCCCGGCCACAAGCCTGCTATAGTTGCACCAGTAATTAACCAAGGGCTAGTATCATGAAACCTACATACGAAGAGTTACAGTCGGAGAATCTGAGACTGAAACGGGCTATCTCCCCAATGGAAGACCCGATCTACACTGCTGAACTCGAAGCTAAACTGGCAGCGATTGATCTGTCTGAGTACAAGCGCAACTTCCGTGGTGCTGAGCACTACATCATATACGCTGATCAACTATGGGCCGACATCTACGGTGAGGCCCCAAACAAGCACGACGTCACAGTTATGGGCCGCAGTCTACAGGCCCTGCTCTGGGAACGTAGCGCTCTAAATGGTACTCGCGTATTCGTTAAGAGGGTGGAAGAATGAGTGACCTTAAATACGACAATAGACGGTCAGGTCGTACGTCTAAAATGCTGCTTGCTGCTGCAAAGCACGCGGCCAGCGTGGGTAGTAAGGCGTACGTCGTGCTAGCCACTGGCGATATGTCCCAAATTGGACCCATACTCGCCAAGATCGACCCGCGTGGCGCTTGGTGCCAGCATGACCGTACCTTCTTGCTGAGCGACGGTGGCAAGATGGTATTCTGCACTATGAAGAACCCAAACGTCAAGATGGACGGCCTGTTCCTAACTGGGGCCCCAGAGGGTTCAGTGTTCTTTGACCACGAGGCCGTGCGCTTGGCCCATAACCGTATCATCTCGGAGTTTCACCGCTATGACTGATATCATCAAAGTTCCAGTGCTGGAAGCGACACGCGCTCAGACCGAAGAAATCATCTCTATGTGGAGGGAGCAGCGCACTAAGCGCTTGGAAGCTAACCGCATCATGGAAGAGCTGAAGAAGAAGGAGGTCGCTCTAAGCTCCTGGCTCTTGGAAGTATTCAAGCAGCAAAAGTTTGAGGGTATGCTGATCGGGGGCCGCATTACAGGGCTCTCCAAGAAGGAAGTGCCCATCGTTGAAGACAAGACCGCCTTCATGGACTACATTAAGAAGACCGGTGAACTTGATCTTCTGCAATTCCGCCTGTCCAACTCGGCCGTTGAAGAGCGCGAGATGAATGGCGTCAAAGTGCCGGGCATCGGCCACACCGATGTATTTGAACTATTTGATCGGAGATCTTAATTATGCGTATGGATGAACTGACAGCAAAAGTGCTGGGGTGGGCCAATGACCGCAACCTTATCGCAGGCAGTACCGTTGACAAGCAGTTCGTTAAGCTTGTTGAGGAAGTTGGCGAGCTTGCGGCTGGATTGGCGCGCGGCAAAAATGAGGTGGTTGATGATGCGCTCGGTGACATCATGGTCATCGCCATAATCATGTGCGCCCAGCGTGGCAGTACCCCAGCAAACATTCTTGAAGATGTATGGAATATCATCAAGGACCGTAAAGGTAAGATGGTTGACGGCGTCTTCATTAAAGAAAACGACGCCATGATGGCGACTGGGAGTAACGGGCAGTGACCACGTTCCAAAAACTCGGCCTCTGGTT
>Ga0302294_10000074_pt1 | contig 29476 bp, 20 predicted proteins | sample III_Fen_N2_3_FD_194550 | JGI IMG/M metagenome (GOLD analysis project Ga0302294, IMG submission 194550) | Peat permafrost microbial communities from Stordalen Mire near Abisko, Sweden - III_Fen_N2_3 | ecosystem: Environmental > Terrestrial > Soil > Wetlands > Permafrost | place: Sweden: Abisko...
GCTCGTGCCTCTCACCGCCTGCGCACCAAACATGGCCGCGTCAGCCGTTACGCCAAAGCCAGAAGCGACTACCGCGCCGACGCCGACGCTCAGCCCGGTACCAACTGAAGTTCCAACTCCTACTGTAGACGAGTTTGGTTTTACGGAAGAGCGAAAAGCTGAATTGAATCAGCAGATACAAGATTTTTTGAATTATCGAGGGGATTTTGCTAGAGAAAAAATATCGGAGATGATGATGGAACCTGCTACTGACTTGGATATAAGTGAGATTAGTTTAGGTATTGTACGTTCTATACCAGAAATACAAGGCTATTTTTTTGATTATTTTGAGAAGGACAATAAGTTGTTTATGTTAATGGGTTTTGATGGGAAAGATGGAACTAGATTTGTGACTCCAGTGGAAATAGAATTGTATGTATATAAACAACTTTCTGAAGCATCTTTTGGGGTTTTTGAATATGATATAAATAATTTTTTTGAGAATGGTAATAGTGAATTTAAGAGTTACTATGGTGAGAATCAAATTATTTCGCTGTTAAATAACTTAAAAAGTAAAGTAATAGTTTTGGGTTTGAATACTATGGAACGTGAAGAACCAAGTGTTGATGAAATTGATCAAACAGTTATTGTTGAAGGTACAAAAGAAATTAATTCAAAAATTGAATTAACATTTGGATTGTTTCAATTAGTATCATCTAATAATCTTACTTATGATAATCCAGAAAGAGGTGATACGGCTTCTATTATCAAAATTACGAGTGTTGATGATGCCGAAAAAATTGACATATCAAAAGTACCCATACTTTTAAATATGAGTTATTTTAAGGGTATATTAAATACTAATTAAATAAGTTGTGTTTATTTAACCATTCTTGGATCATTGCTGAGGTAAAGCGCTTCACCAAGTTATGAGCATCTAGAAAATCAAAAAAAGAACCGATCTTGCGACCGGTTCAAATCTGCTAAGTCCTTTAGGATTTGGTGTGCTATTGTTTGTTTTGTTCGCTTACTCTGCCACGTAGGGCATGAGGGCGACGATGCGCGCGCGCTTGATGGCAATAGCAAGGTCACGCTGATGCTTGGCGCACATGCCCGACATACGACGGGGCATGATTTTGCCACTCTCTGCCGCGAATTTCTCAAGGGTACGAATATCCTTGTAGTCGATCTTCGCGTTTTTATCAGCACAGAACTTGCAAACCTTGCGGCGGCCACGCTTCATACGGGGACGCATTTTACGGTCTTCCATGTTGCAAGCCTCCTAATTCGAAAATTTTGTCTTGCGGGTGTTTCCCGCATTCGTTAAAAGGGGATGTCGTCGGACTGGATGTCGGTAAACCCGGCCATATCCTGCGCGTTGTCTGCGCGGGCAGAGGGCGCGGTTCCATCCTCCTGCTGCTTGGGCGAGAGAAACTCGACTTCGTCCGCCTGCACGTCGAGCGACATGCGGGTCGTGCCGTCCTTCGCCTCGTAGGTGCGCGCTTGGAGTTCGCCGATGACGGCGACCTTGCGGCCCTTACTCAGGTATCGGGCGCACGTATCACCCAGCTGACGCCAGGCGTTGATGCGGAAGAAATCAGTCGGACGCTCGCCGCCCGCACCGCTAGCAAAGCGGCGGTTGACAGCGATGGTGAAGGAGCAGACGGTGACACCGTTGGGCGTGGAACGCACTTCCGGGTCATGCGTCAGGTTTCCGATGAGTGTGATTTTATTCATGCTTCATCCATCCTTTCGGCACGGCTCTCGTTACTCGCCTTTGCGGGTCACGAGATAGCGGAGAATCGCTTCGTCGTTCTTGAAATTACGCTCGAGTTCTTTGGGAACTTCCGGCGCACACGTAAACGACATCAAGACGTAATAGCCCTCAGTGTTGTAATTGATGGCGTACGCAAGACGCTTTTTGCCCCACTCGTCGACAGCAGTCACTTCGCCGCCGTTGGTTTCGACAATCCCTTTAAACTTTTCGACGGATGCTTTCATCGTTGTCTCGTCCTGGGTGGGCACGATGATGTACAGAGCTTCGTATTGATTCATTCATTTCACCTCCTTATGGTCTATTGGCCCGGCGTCACGGCACCGAGCAAGAAGGACGTTAGCGGAAGCGAGTATATCACAAGAAATGGCTTTATGCAAGGAGTTTTGCGGGAAAGGGGCAAGGGAAGGGCTTTCTTTTGCAATATTCTTTCGCGCGGTGAAAAGAAACACGATTTTTTAACTACGATTGTAAAACACAGGTTTCTTTGCCAAGCTTTCTTTCGCAAAGAAAGCGAAAGGAGGACGGTTTTCCGTCCCCCTTATCTTTTACTCTTACTTTTTCTCTACTCCGAGGGTGACGGGTTCTTTGTTGACGTCCCAGTCCTTCGTGTAGCCTTTTGCTCCCTTGCTTAAAGACTCGCCGAGCGTTTCGCTGAGGATTTCATCTCCAAAGCGGGAGAATATTTCTTCAATCTTCGCGCTGCCGTCGTAGGAGAGCGCGATGTGATCGCTCACCTCGAAGCCCGCCTCCTTGCGCATGGTCTGCACCTTGCTGATCAGCTCGCGGACGAACCCTTCGTCGATGAGCTCCTGCGTGAGCTTGGTGTCCAGCACCACGATGGTGTCGTTGTCCGTTGCGGCGACAAAGCCGTCCGTCTTGCCTGTGGAGACGAGCACGTCTTCCGGACCCAACACCACAAAGACTTCCTCGATGGTTGCCTCGTAGTTCCTGCCCGATGCATGCGCGCGGACGACCAGATTGCCGATGCCGCTTTCGCTCAGGTGCGCGCCGATCTTCGGGAGGATCTTGCCATAGCGCGGCCCTAGCGTCTTGAGTTGTGGCTTGACCTGATAGCTCAGGAAACCGGACGCGTCATTGACAAACTCCGCCTTTTTCACGTTCAGCTCCTCGGTGACGATCTTGACGTAGTGCTCGTTCATCGGCTCGCCTTGAATGTACATCAGCGCGAGCGGCTGACGCGTCTTGACGTTGCCGTCGTTGCGCGCCGCGCGGCCAAGGGTGACGATCTCGAGTACACGCGCCATGTTCGCCTCCAGATCCGCGTCGATGCGGCTCTCGTCCACGGCGGGATAATCGCAGAAATGCACGCTCTCGAGCGCGTTACTATCCACACTGCGCACGATGTTCTGGTAGATCTCTTCCGTCATAAACGGCAGGAAGGGAGCTGTGAGCAGCGTCAACGTATGGATCGCTGTATAGAGCGTCATATACGCGGCCTTCTTGTCCTCGGTCATCTCGCTGCCCCAGTAGCGATCGCGGCAACGGCGGACATACCAGTTGCTCAGTTCGTCCGAGAACGCCTGCAACGCGCGCCCGCCTTCGGTGATGCGCAGCTTGTCGAGGTTTCCGTCTACGGTCTGGATGAGCGTGTTGAGCCGCGAGAGCACCCAGCGGTCCATCTCGGAGAGCTGGCAGTCTTCAAGCTTATACTGAGTGGGATCGAATTTGTCGATCTCCGCGTAGAGAATGTAGAATGCATAGGTATTCCAGAAGGTGCCGATGAACTTTCTCTGCGCCTCGCTGACCGCGTCCGCCGAGAAGCGGCTGGGTAGCCACGGCATGGAGCCGGTATAGAAATACCAGCGCACCGCATCCGCGCCCTGCGCATCGAGTACCGTCCAGGGATCGACCACGTTGCCCAGGTGCTTGCTCATCTTGCGGCCTTCCATGTCCTGCACGTGTCCCATGACGATGCAGTTCTGGAACGCAGCCTCGTCAAAGAGGCAGGTGGAGATGGCGAGCAGGGAATAGAACCAACCGCGCGTCTGGTCGATGGCTTCGCTGATGAACTGCGCGGGGTAGCGCCGCTCGAACTCTTCTTTGTTTTCAAATGGATAGTGCCACTGCGCAAAGGGCATGGCTCCGCTGTCAAACCAGCAGTCGATGACCACTGGTTCGCGCTTCATCGTCTTGCCGCACTTCGGGCAGGGGAAGGTGACTTCGTCGATATATGGCTTATGCAGCTCGATATCGGGGGAGACGCTCGGGTTGAGCTGCTGCAATTCGGCTCGGGAGCCGACGACGTGCACATGCCCGCATTCGCACATCCAAACCGGCAGGGGCGTGCCCCAGTAACGCTCGCGCGAGACGCCCCAGTCGATGACGTTTTCGAGGAAGTTGCCCATGCGGCCTTCCTTAATCGTCTCCGGAATCCAGTTGACGCTGCGGTTGAAGGCGATGAGTTTTTCCTTGACCGCGGTCATCTTGATGAACCAGCTCTCTCTGGCGTAATAGATCAGCGGGGTGTCGCAGCGCCAGCAGAAGGGGTAGCTGTGCTCAAAGGCCAGCGCGGCAAAGAGCTTACCGGTGTCTTTCAGCTCTTTTAGGATGGGCTTGTCCGCGTCTTTTACGAACAGACCGTCCCAAGGCGTGCCGCCGATCATGTGCCCGCTGGCGTTGACCAGCTGCAGGAACGGCAGATCCCACTTTTTGCCCACGCGGGAGTCGTCTTCGCCAAACGCTGGGGCGATGTGGACAACGCCCGTGCCGTCTTCGAGCGAGACGTAATCGTCCGCAACGACGCGATAGCCGGTCTTGTTGCCGAAATTCACGGGCAGCGCAAACAGCGGCTCGTACTCCGTGCCGACCAGGTCGGAACCCTTGCAGGTGGAGAGGATTTCGGCGGTCTCGCCGAGCACGTTTTTCACCAGCGCTTCCGCGAGGATGTAGGTTGCACCACCCTGTTTCGCGGTGGCATAGATCTCTTTGGCGTTTACGCAGAGGGCGACGTTGCTCGGCAACGTCCAGGGCGTGGTCGTCCAAGCGAGGATCGCGACACTCGGATCGTTTTTGAGGTAGAACTTCGCGATGGCGGAGGTGTCCTTGACGTCCTTATAGCCCTGCGCAACCTCGTGGCTCGACAGCGCCGTTCCGCAACGCGGGCAATACGGCACGATCTTGTGCCCTTTGTAGAGCAGCCCTTTTTCGTGGATCGTCTTGAGTGCCCACCAGATGCTCTCGATATAGTTGTTGTCATAGGTGATATACGGGTCTTCCATATCCGCCCAGAAGCCAACGCGGTCGGACATGGTTTCCCAGTCGGCCTTGTATTTCCAGACCGACTCCTTGCATTTCTTGATAAACGGCTCGATTCCGTAGGCTTCAATCTGCTCTTTGCCGTCGAGGCCGAGCTGTTTTTCCACCTCGATCTCCACCGGAAGCCCATGGGTATCCCAGCCCGCCTTGCGCAGCACGTCGTAACCCTTCATGGTCTTATAGCGCGGGATGATATCCTTGATCGAGCGCGTGAGCACATGGCCGATGTGCGGCTTTCCGTTTGCCGTCGGCGGCCCGTCAAAGAAGGTATAAGGCTTTGCGCCCTTTCTCAGGCGCACGCTTTTTTGGAAGATCTGCTTCTCCTTCCAAAACGCGAGCACTTCTTTCTCGCGCGGGACAAAATTCAGCTCGCTCGATACTTTTTTGTACATGTTGATTCGCTCTCCTTGTTCTGTGTGTCAGAAAATCATCAAAATCTAGTTTTGCGGAAAACGGGTAAAAAAATAGCCTTCCGCCCCAAAGTAAAAAGGGACGAAAAGCTCGAAAAACCGGCTTTGCGCGGTACCACCCTGCTTGGCGAAAAAACTCGCCCGCTCAAGACCCCCTTAACGCGGGGGAATACGTCGCGCGTTACTCGGCTCTTTGCCTTTGACGCGCGCGCTCACGGGTGATATCGACTCTTCCTGCCCGCCGCCGCCTTGCACCATACGCGGCTCGCTCTTGCGGACACTTTGGAATGTGACCTGTCCCGATCATCGCTGTAACAGGAGCAGTATAGCCGTTTTTTCGCGGTTTGTAAAGGGTTGTCAATTGGGATTGGCGTGCATAAATGCGGCTTTAATGCGAATTTATGCTATCTTTGCATTTAAATGAACGCTTTATCCCTTAACAGACGCGAAATTCTCTGATATAATCACTCATTACAAACAAAAAGAAGAACCCTAGATCAAACGTAGAAACGCAATAATATTATGAAAAACTAAGGAAACACCGATGGACTTCAAACAGGCAATCGCATCCGCCCTCGCAGCCCCCACGGGACTGCCCGCGGAGGAGCTTTCCACTTGGCTCGAAACCCCTCCCACACCGGAGATGGGCGACTATGCCTTCCCGTGCTTCAAACTCGCCAAGACCCTGCGCAAAGCCCCGCCGGTGATCGCGCAGGAGTTGGCCGGTGCGCTTATTTTGCCGGAAGGTGTAGCAAAGGCCGAAGCCGCGGGCGGTTACATCAACTTTTATCTCGATAAAGCAACGCAGGCAAAGGCGGTGCTCAGCCGCGTGTTTGCCGAGGGCGCGCGCTACGGCGGCTCCGATTTAGGTGGCGGGCGCAACGTCTGCATCGATTATTCCTCGGTCAACATCGCAAAGCCGTTCCACATCGGGCACCTGCCCACCACCGTGATCGGCAGCGCGCTGTACCGCATCTATAACCACCTCGGTTTTCACTCTGTGGGCATCAATCACTTAGGCGATTGGGGTACGCAGTTCGGCAAGATGATCGTCGCCTACAAACTCTGGGGCGATCATGACACCATCGACCGCGGCGGCGTGGACGAGCTGGTGAAGGTTTATGTACGCTATCATCAGGAGGTGGAGACAAATCCGTCTCTGGATGACGAGGCGCGCGCCTGGTTTAAGCGCATTGAGGACGGCGACGCGGAAGCGCTGGAACTGTTTGACTGGTTTAAAAAGATCACGCTCAAAGAGGTTGAGCAGGTTTACGACATCCTCGGCATTCATTTTGACAGCTATGCGGGTGAAAGCTTTTATAACGACAAGATGGGTCGCGTGGTGGACGAGCTGCGGGAGAAAAATCTGCTCAAGCTCGATCAGGGCGCGCAGATTGTCGACCTGAGTGATTACAAAATGCCGCCGTGCATCATCCTGCGCTCCGACGGGGCAACGCTGTATGCTACCCGCGACATCGCAGCCGCGCTCTACCGCAAGGATACCTATGATTTTGCCAAGTGCCTCTATGTGGTGGCGTATCAGCAGGATCTGCATTTCCGTCAGTGGTTCAAAGTTGTCGAGCTGATGGGCTACGGCTGGGCGAAAGATCTCGTGCACGTTTCCTTTGGCATGGTCAGCGGCACAGAAGGTGCGTTTTCCACCCGCAAGGGGAATATGGTTAAGCTCAGAGAGGTGCTCTCCGCAGCCTGCGACAAGACCTATGACATCATCCGCGAAAAGAGCCCTGACCTCGAGGACAAGGAAATCATCGCCAAGCAGGTCGGCATCGGCGCGCTGATTTGGAACAGCCTCTACAACGGGCGCATCAAGGACGTGGTGTTCGACTGGGACACCGTTCTCAACTTTGACGGCGAGACAGGCCCCTACGCGCAGTACACCCACGCGCGTGCCTGCTCGGTATTGAGAAAGGCGAACTATGCGTCCGCCGAAATCGACTATAGCAGGCTCACCGACGCGGAAGCAGCCGCAGTGATCGCGGCGCTTGGCGCGTTTCCGGATGCGGTCTTGGACGCGATGGAGAAAAACGAGCCATATATGGTCACCCGCGCCATTATCGCCATCTGCGCGGCATTCAACAAGTTTTATTACGAACAGCGCATCATGGCGGACATTGCTAGCGTGCGTCAGGCGCGCCTCGCGCTGACGGACGCAACGAGACAGGTTATCGCCATCGGGCTGAACCTTATCGGGATCGCTGCGCCGGAGCGCATGTAAAATAAGCGCTGGAGCGCATGAAAATTTAACTAATATAAGATTGACATACAGGGGGATCGTATGCTGGATATCAAGCTCATCCGCACGCAGCCGGAGTTGGTAAAAGAGAACATTGAAAAGAAGTTTCAGTTTAGCAAGCTCGCGCTGGTAGACGAAGTACTCGCACTGGACGCGGAGTTTCGCGAGGCGCACACCCGCGCGGACAATCTGCGTGCGCAGCGCAACTCGATCAGCAAATCCATCGGCTCGATGATGGCAAAAGGCCTGCGGGACGAGGCGGAAGCCGCAAAAACGCAGGTCAACGACATGGCGGATGAGATGGCGCGGCTGGATGTCCGCGAGACCGAGTTGACCGCGGAAATACGCCGTCGCATGCTCGTGATTCCGAACATCATCGATGCGTCTGTGCCCATCGGCAAGGACGATTCGGAGAATGTTGAAATCGAGCGCTTCGGCGAGCCCGTCGTGCCGGAGTTTGAGGTTCCCTACCACGTGGACATCATGGAAAAATTCAAGGGGATCGACCTAGACGCGGCACGCAAAACCAGCGGCAACGGCTTTTATTATCTCTGCGGCGATATCGCGATGTTGCAGTCCGCAATCCTCGCTTACGCGCGGGATTTCATGGTGGATCGCGGCTTTACCTATTATATCCCGCCTTTCATGATCCGCAGCAGCGTGGTCGACGGCGTGATGAGCTTTAGCGAGATGGAAGGCATGATGTACAAGATTGAGGGAGAGGATCTCTACCTCATCGGCACCAGCGAGCACTCCATGATCGGCAAATTTATCGATACTTTCCTCGAAGAGAGCGAGCTGCCGCAGAAGCTGACGAGCTATTCGCCGTGTTTCCGCAAGGAAGTCGGCGCACACGGCATCGAAGAGCGCGGCGTTTACCGCATCCATCAGTTTGAAAAGCAGGAGATGATCGTCGTCTGCAAACCAGAGGAGAGCATGCAATGGTTTGATACCCTACTCAAGAACACCATCGAGTTTTTCCGCACGCTGGATATCCCCGTGCGTTCGCTAGAGTGCTGCTCGGGCGATCTGGCTGACCTCAAGGTCAAGAGCATGGACGTGGAAGCCTGGTCTCCGCGCCAGAAGAAGTATTTCGAGGTGGGCAGCTGCTCTAACCTTGGCGATGCGCAGGCGCGCCGTCTCGGCATCCGCGTGAAAAACAAAGAGACTGGCAACTATTTCCCGCATTCGCTCAACAATACGGTGGTCGCCCCGCCGCGCATGCTGATCGCCTTCCTCGAAAATAACCTCCGCGCGGACGGCAGCGTGGCGATTCCTGTTGCGCTCAGGCCGTATTTCAGAAACAAGACGGAGATCAGGTAATTCTTTCGTTTGAAAAAGAAAGGAATCAAAGAAAACGTTACGTGATGTGTAATAAGATACATACATAGTAATTCAGATGAAGAGAACGAAAGCGGGAGGACACTCTCGCTTTTGTGCAAAAGAAGGGGGAGACAAAGATGGACTTTGAGACGCTGAAAACCATTCAAGATGAAGCGGAACGAACCGCCGCAACCTACGAAATCTTTGATGAGGACTCCCGCCTGAACCGCAGCCGCGCGGCAAAGGTGGAGTTCATCACCACCGTGCGCGCTATCGAATCCGTGCACACCCCCGGCGCGCGCATCCTCGACATCGGTGCGGGTGCGGGGGAATACAGCCTCTATTTTGCCAAGCAGGGGTATGATGTCACCGCCGTGGAGCTTTCTCCCGCGAATATCGCGGCATTCGAGAAAAAGATCACGCCGGAGCATCCCGTGCGGCTCATGCAGGGCAACGCACTGGATCTCTCCGCGTTTGCGGACGCAAGTTTCGATGTGGTGCTGCTGATGGGGCCGTTGTATCATCTGGCTAATGCTACCGACCGCGACCGCGCAATCGCGGAAGCAAAGCGCGTTTGTGCGAAAGATGGCTCGATTTTTTTCGCGTTTATTTCCAATGACATGGTGGTGCTGACGGAGCTGTCCTATCGCCCACAGTTCTTTTCGGAAGAAACGTACGATCACGATTCGTTCAAGGTCGAGGATTTCCCGTTTGTGTTCTTCACGCTGGATCAAATGCGCGAGATGCTCGCTAGAAACGGCATCATCATCCGGCGTGAAATCGCCGCGGACGGCGTGAGCGAATTAATGCAAGACGCGATTAACGCGCTCAGCGACGAGGATTACGCGCAATATGTGCGCTATCACCTCTATTGCTCGGAAAAGCCGGAGATGCTCGGCAGAAGCAGCCACCTGCTGTTTGTGGGACGGTAAAAGGGTAATTCAAGTTTAGGAAAGAATCGACTCAAATAGAAATAAGGAACTGCTCACGCGGTTCCTTTTCTGTTGCTCGCGTGCAAATCCTGTTTAATCTTCATACAAAGCAGCAACTTCACCGATTCGCCGCTTCATCTCCGCGCGGACGCGCTCCGGCTCCAAACACTCGCATTTATCCCCGAAACTGAGCAAGATTCCGTAGTAATAGTCGTTCTCGATGAGCGGATAACGGACGATGTAGTGCTCCTCGCCATCCGGCGAAATATCTTCGTCATTGCAGTAGTCCAACACGCGTTCCAATATAGATTTATGGATGCGGATTTTGATCTCCGTTTGCATCTTGGCCAAGAGATCAGAAGCATCCAGTTGCGGTTTTGGATGATCCCGCGGCGTAAAAGACTCCTCCAATATTTTCAGGTTTGATGTGCGGGATAGCTTGAAAAGCCGAAAATCGTTTCTCGTGTGGCAATACCCCTGCCAATACCAATGACTGCCTTTTAACACAAGCTGATATGGCTCGGCTGTTCGTGCGATTTTATTTCCGTGGCGGTCTAAGTATTCAAAAGAAAGCAGCTTATTTTCTTGCAACGCTTGCTTGATCATCTCCAAATATAGTTGTATGGTTCGGTTGCCTGTCCACGGACTCAGATCGATAGAGATTTGATTGGTCAGTAGTTCGATGTCCTTTGCTCTGTCGGCGGGGATAAAACTCTTGACTTTCGCAAAGGCGCTGATAAGCTCGTCGCCGCACATCATGTTGGAAAGACTGGAAAGCCCCATCAAGATAGTTGAAAGGTCGGCAGTCGAGAAGACCTTTTTGTCAATCTTGTATTGCTCCATGATTTCAAAGCCGCCGCCTACGCCCGACGTTGCGTGAACGGGAATCCCCGCCATATTGATGGAGTCGATGTCGCGGTAGATCGTGCGGGGGGAAACTTCAAACATGTCCGCAAGCTCCTGCGCGCCGATCCGCTCTTTTTCCAATAGAAGCAGGATGATACTGACCAGCCTGTCGATTTTCATTCGATAACCTCCTTTCAAATTTTCTTCATTGTAGCATAGATTGTTGCCATAGGGGTGTCAACAATTGCGCACTATACTAAGGATGAACAATTGATCTACCTGTCAGAAGGAGAGAGTATGCAGAAAAAAGCCTTGGTGATCATCGACATTCAAAACGACATCACAAAGAACTACAAAGAAGTGATCGGCAATATCAATCGTGCGATCGATTGGGCAGTTGCGAATGATATCCACGTCGTCTACATCCGGCATGAGAATCTTTCTGCCGGAACGAGGACGTTTAAACCCAACACACGCGGGTTTGAGTTGGTTCCGGATCTGAAACTTGTGTCGGATAACATCTTCACTAAGAGCAAAGGCAACGCGTTGACCAGCGAAGCATTTGCCGCGTTTGTTCGCGCAAATGAAATCGGCGAATTCTACATAGCAGGTGCAGATGCGGTAGCCTGTGTGAAGTCAACGTGCTTCAACATGCGCGCAGAAAACTATATTGTTCATGTACTATCCGATTGCATTACCAGTTACGATAAAAAGAAAATTGACGAGATGCTGCGCTATTATGAGAGCAAAGGCTGCGAGATCATGACGCTAGACAACCAGTAAAGGTTGCCGCATTATTACGTTAGACAACCTGTAAAGGCGCTGTTGTGCAAAAAAAGGAACCGCTCACGCAGTTCCTTTTTGAGTTGCTTTCCTGAAATCAACCCGCGGGCTGAGCCGTGGTATCGGTGGTTGTGGTGTCGGTAGTTGTGGTGCCGGCTGCTGCTTCATCAAGCTTGGCCTGTGCGCCGCCCGCGCATGTGTCGCAAGGATCCCAACGCTTTGCTGCAAACGCGTCATCCAGAGTGCCGGCATACAGCGTGCCGCCTTCGGAAGCGGGGGTCTTGTCCTTGATGTACGGGCAGTTGCGGTCATAGTGATAGCTTACACCAAATTTTGTCCAGTAGACCTCGCCGACGGCTTCCGCCTGCGCTTGCTGCTGCAATTCCTGCACCTGTGCTTCATTCGGCTGCTGATAATCGACGGAGGCCGCGCCTGCGCCGACGAACAACACCGCAAGGAGCGCAATCAGGATGGTCTTTGTCTTTTTGTTGAGTTTGTCGGATTTGGCGAGCAGGAAGATGCCGATCGGCAGGAAGCAAACCAGAACCATGATCACACCAAGCTGATGCCAGAGTGTGCGCACGAGTTTGCTATCAGAGAGGTTCGGGCGAATGTGGTTTGCTTTCTTCCAGAGCTGAGCCGCGACGATGCAGAAAATCGCATCGAGTACCAGTGCGCCGACTAGAAGCTGCATTTCCAGATCTGCTAAGGTCAGCGCTTGATTTCGCATGGCGTAGCTGAACGCGAAGAACGCGCCAACTTCCGCAGCGATGGCAAGCACCCAGAGAATGATCGCGCCGATGCGCAGACCCTTGACAGAGCCTTTGCCGCCGGAAGCGGGGGCTTCGCTGGCAGTCTGTTCTACGGCTTCATCCACAGCATCTACCTTAACCGGCGCTTTCTTCGGCGCGGCCTTGGCGGGGGCGGTTTTAGCGGGAGCGGATTTGGTCGCTGTGCCCTTAGCCTGCGCGGCTTTTTTCGCGGCAGCAGCCCTCTTTGCGGCCTCTGCTTTTGCCGCGTCGGAGACGGTCGGTTTCTTTTCCATAGATACCCTCCACGATTCAAACTAGTAATTTATTATAGTATAACAATAACCAAAATCGTTTGCAAGAACTCCACAAACTACAATATCGAATCTATGGCGAAGGAATCGGCATACTGATATAATAGATGCGCACTCCGCGTTCAGATCAATGGTTCAAGCGATAAAATTGCGCGGAGCAAGCATTTCTACACACAATCGATTATAGGAGCGAAAAAATCAAGCAATGTTGAACTTCGAATTTTATAGCCCGACGCGCCTGATCTTTGGCAAAGGCACGGCGGATCAGATCGGCGCCCAAATTGCGCCGCTGGCAAAGAAGGTACTCGTGCATTATGGCAGCGATCGCGTCGAAAAAAGCGGCCTGCTCAAGCGCGTGACGGACTCGCTTTCTGCCTCGGGCGTAGCGTATGTAACCCTCGGCGGCGTGATTCCGAATCCCGATGTCGAGCTGGTGCGCACGGGCATCGCGCTTGCCAAAAAAGAGAATGTCGAGCTTGTGCTCTGTGTCGGCGGCGGCTCGGTCATCGACTCCGGCAAGGGCATCGCGCTGGGGTTGAAAAACCCCGACCTGGACATTTGGGAAGTCTACGAGAAAAATCTCGAGACCGTTGGCGCATATCCCGTCGCGTGCCTGCTGACGTTTCCCGCCGCGGGCAGCGAAGGCAGCGTCAGCACGGTGCTGAGCAACTACAAGCTGCAAAAAAAGTGCGGTTATGGACGCGAATGGAATCGCCCGGTTCTTTCCATCATCGACCCGACGCTGTTTGAGAGCATCCCGAAATTTCAGATCGCGGCGGGTGTTGCGGACATGATGAGCCACATCTTTGAGCGGTATTTTTCGAATACGGAGCACACCGAGCTTTCGGATGCGCTCAGCGAAGCGACGCTGAGAACCCTGCTGACCTTCGGCGAAAAGGTCGTTGCAAACCCGGCGGACTACGACGCGTGGTGTCAGGTTTCGCTCTGCGGCAACATTGCGCACAACAACATGCTCGGCGTGGGCAGAGAGCAGGACTGGGCCTGTCACAAACTCGATCATGAGTTGACCGCGCGCTTTGGCGTGACCCACGGCGCAGGCTTGGCGGTGCTGACCCCTGCCTGGATGCGCTATGTCTGGCGCGTGAACCCCAAACGGTTCTATGATTTTGCCGTGCGTATCATGGGCGAGGAAAACGAACCCAAGGCCATCGCCGCCACCATCGAGAGCGGCATCTCCGCGCTGGAGACGTTCTATTCGCGGATGGGGCTGCCGAGCCGCCTCGTGAAACTCGGCGTCGATCCTGCGCAGCTTGCGGACATGGCGCGGGTGGTGACCCATGCGCCGGACGGCAGCGATCGCCCTGTCGGCGGGATCAAAAAGATCTACGAAGCGGATGCAAAGGCGATTTACGAGAGAGCGATCTAACCCCCAAACACAAACGGAGAGGCGAAAGCCTCTCCGTTATTGCGTTAAAGTCGTTATTTCCCCGCCAGCCGCTTGATCGCCTCGGCGATGAGCTGTGTATCGAAGCGGACGCTCTCGATGGTGCAGGATTCGTCCGGCATGTGCGCCTGCGCGGGTTCGTCTTCCGGCTCGACACCGAAGGCAACCGCGTTTTCAAACGAGCGGGCATAGGTACCGCCTCCGATGGAGAGCGGTTTTGCCTTCTTGCCGGTGGCTTCGCTGTAGATATCCAGCAGCACGTTGACCAACTCGCAGTTGGGATCGATATAGTGCCCTTTGGAGATTTTCTCGTGAATGCGTGTGAAACCGATCTGCGCGAACATCTTGTCCTCGGCCGCCAGCAGCTGCTCGGGCGTGACGCTGAAGGGGAAGCGGCAGTCGAGCGTGATGGTCACGGAATCCTCCGTCCACTCGATCATGTTCGGCGAAAGCGTGAGCCTTCCGGAGGCATCGGATATATCGAGTCCGAAGGCTTCGCCATGCTGGTCAAAGGCCAAGAGAGCTGCAAGCGACGACGCGGTTGCGAGGTCTTCCGCGTTCAGCGGCTGCTCCTTAAGCGCGTCCAGCAGCGCAAGCAGTGCATTTTGCGCGTCTTGTGGGGTGGAGGCGTGCCCTGCGCGACCCACTGCGCGGAGCTCGCCCTCTTTACCGCTGAGCAGCATGCCATATTTTGCCTCCACGGGATCGGGCGTAAAGGGAAGCGTTGCTACGGCTTCGCCGGGGATGACGTTTGGCGCGGTGCCGCAGGAGATGCGCACTTCGCTGCCGGAGAGTTTCTTCGTAAACGTCGTTTGTCCGATGTTTTTCTCGGAGTTGATGACGGGGTACTGCCCGTCCGGCGTGAAGGCCAGCGTGGGGTTCGGCTCAGTCTTCTTGTAACGATCGACGCAGCTCCAGCCGCGCTCTTCGTCGCAACCCAGAAAGATGCGCACGCGGCGCTTGAGCGGGATGCCCGCCTCTTTGATGGCGTTGAGCGCGTAGAGCGTGGAGATGGCGGGGCCTTTGTCGTCCATCACGCCGCGTCCGATCAAGCGGCCATCGCGTCGGGTGAGGGTAAAAGGATCGCTCGTCCAACCGTTGCCGGTGGGCACCACGTCCAGGTGCGCCATGATCATGAGCATCTCGTCGCCCTCGCCGTAGTCGATGACGCCGCAGTAGCCGTCCAGTGAGCGTGCGGAGAAGCCCATCTTCCGCGCGAGATCCAGCGCGTAGGTGAGCGAGTCGTTGATCGGGCGGCCCAGCGGCATGCCCTCTTCCGGCGTACCCTGCGAAACGCTCGGAAACGCGATGAGCTTGCTGAGCGAGTCGAGTTGCTCTTCAAAATGTTGATCGATCAAAGCTTTTAACATAATAGTTGCCTCCATATCATGCGCAAACCGCGCGGATAAGCTGCATCTATCATACCGACCGCGCCGGAAAAAAGCAACCCGCACAACCGCATGGCAGTACGATTCCGGTTGACTTTTCTGCGAGTGATTGTTACCCTTTTCAACATGGAACAACAAAAGAAAACCACAAAGCAGACGCTCTCGACGGGAGCGGTACTAACGATTACGCCTGACCGCGCGGAGGCGCTTTTGGCGCGGGAGCGCGGTGAAATCGCGGTCTACGACGACCGCCATACCGAAAATCCGTCGTTTCGGATTTTTGACTCCTACCGCATCCGAAAAAACAGCATCAAGCGCGAGGTGCTATCCGCCATGTTCGCCTATAACGAGGCGTATCCCAGCGAACCGCGCTGGCAGCGGACGGAGCGCTCGCTCGTGCTGGAATGGATGGAGCACAACTTCGCCTACCGCGTGGGCTTTTTGCGCAGCAGAGCCAGCAGCGTCGACCTCGACAATCACGCCGAGGGCAAAGGCGCGCTGGGGTATTTTATCAAGAGCGCGTGGGAAGTGATTTTGGGATATCTCGAGCCGAAAAAAGACTAACCCATTTTATCTTGAAATCCTCATAAAAAAGAGTGGAAGGCAACCGTCTCCCACTCTTTTTATAAATCGATTTACATCCCCAACGCTTCGTGCACGTCCCGCATGCCAAGGATGCTCTTTTGAATCACGTCTTCCAGCGTCAGCCCCAGCAGTTCGCAGCCGCCGAGGATGACCTCCCGGCTCACGCCCGCGGCAAACCCCTTGTCCTTGAACTTCTTTTTGACGCTAGAGACTTCCATATCCATCACGCTGCGGCTCGGGCGCATGTAGGCCGCCGCCGTGATCAGCCCCGTGAGCTCGTCGATGGTATAAAGCACGGTCTCCATATGCAGTTCCGGCTTCGTGTCGGTGCAGAGCCCCCAGCCGTGCGCGAGCACCGCATGGATAAACGCCTCGTCATATCCCGCTTCTTCCAGCAGACGAGGGGCGACCTTCAGGTGCTCCTCCGGCCACTGCTCATAGTCCACGTCGTGCAGGAGGCCGACGGTGCCCCAGTAGGCTTCGTCTTCTCCCGCTTCTCGCGCAAAATAGCGCATGACGCCTTCGACGGCATACGCATGCTTGAGTAGCGCTTCGCTTTTCGTATAAGCCCTCAAAGTAGAGAGCGCATGTTCCCTCGATAGATCCATATCGTCTTTGCCTCGCTTTTCTAATTTGCTGCAATCGTTTGTCGGGCGGTGTTTTTGTTACAGCGTCATTTGTATGCCGCTTGGCCTGACAAATGCAAACACAGGGACATTTCTCAATATCATATAATAAAATTATAAAAAAGTGCAACATATTTAAGAATCTTTTCTTGACAGAGGTCAGGGTTGATGATATCATTCATGATTGACTTATGATTGTATAACTGTCTAAATATGCCCAAAATCGGGTTTTTCAGCGGGTTTTACGCGAGAAAACATGACGATGGGTCATTTTTTACCAGTAGGTGCGGTTGAAGTCCAGCGATGGCTTTTTATGAGAAAAAATGCGAAGGTACGGCTTGCAACCGTGCCGGCAAGGGGAGTACGCGATGATGCATGACGTTCAAATGGGCAGACAGACGCGAAAGAGCTTTTCCAGAATTCGGGAAGTGCTCGACATGCCGGATCTGATTGAGATCCAAAAGAATTCATATTATCGTTTTTTGAAGGAGGACCTGAAAGAGGTTTTTGACGATATTTCCCCGATTACTGATTATTCCGGCAAGCTTGTCTTAGAGTTTGTCGATTACCGTATCGATCTCGACGGCCCGAAATATTCCATGGAAGAAAGCAAAGAGCGCGACGTAAATTTCGCAGCTCCGCTTCGTGTGACCGTTCGCCTGATCAACAAAGAGACCGGCGAGGTCAAACAGCAGGAAGTCTTTATGGGCGATTTTCCGCTCATGACGCCGCAGGGCACGTTTATCATCAACGGCGCGGAGCGCGTCATCGTTTCCCAGCTCGTTCGTTCGCCGGGCGTCTACTTCTCCGAGAGCTTCGACAAAGTCGGCAAGCAGCTCTTCTCCGCGCAGGTGATTCCGAATCGCGGCGCGTGGCTGGAGTATGAAACCGACTCTAACGGCATACTCTACGTGAAGATTGACCGTCAGCGCAAGGTACACATCACAGCTCTTGCACGCGCGTTGGGCTACGGCTCCAACCCGCAGATCCTCGAACTCTTCGGCGACGACGAACGCCTCTCTGCCACGCTGCAAAAGGATCCGACGCACTCCGAAGCGGAAGGCCTCATCGAAATTTATAAGCGCCAGCGCCCCGGCGAACCGCCGACGGAAGAAAGCGCGCGCTCCCTCTTAAACTCGCTGTTTTTCGACAAGCGTTATGATCTTGCGCGCGTCGGACGATATAAATTCAATAAGAAACTCGCCATCCGTGCCCGCATTCGCAACCATGTTTCCGCGGATACCATCGTGCATCCCGTCACCGGTGAAATCCTCGCCGAGGCGGGGCAGCTCATCGACCGTTTTGTCGCGGGCGATATTCAGAACGCCGGTATCAACGAAGTGTGGCTGCAGGTTGGCGAAAACCGCGTAAAGGTGATCGGCAACAACTTCGTGCGCGCCAGTGATTGGCTGGAATTTAGCCCCGCCGAAGCGGGCCTCAACGAAGACGTCCATCTGCCGACCCTCAAGGCGACGCTAAAAGAAGGTGCGGATCTGTCTCAGGACGAGCTCAAGGCGCTGCTCAAGTCGCGCTACTACGACCTCATCCCGCGGCACATCATTCCGGATGATATGATCGCGTCGATTTCATACCTCATCGGCATGCCATACGCCGTCGGTCAAACGGACGACATCGACCATCTTGGCAATCGCCGCATCCGCAGCGTTGGTGAGCTTTTACAAAACCAGATCCGCGTAGGTCTTACCCGACTCGAGCGCGTTGTGCGCGAGCGCATGGGCCTTCAGGATATGGATGTCGCCATGCCTTCTAACCTCATCAACATCCGCCCCGTCACCGCGGCGATCAAGGAGTTTTTCGGCTCCTCGCAGTTGAGCCAGTTCATGGATCAGACCAACCCCTTGGCAGAGCTGACGCATAAGCGTCGTCTCTCCGCCCTCGGACCTGGCGGACTCAACCGCGAACGCGCAACGTTCGACGTTCGCGACGTTCACTTTAGTCACTACGGCCGCATGTGCCCCATCGAGACGCCGGAAGGTCCGAACATCGGACTGATCAACTCGCTCTCGACCTATGCGCGCATCAACGAATACGGCTTCATTGAGGCACCGTATCGCCGCGTGGATGGCAAAAAGCACATCATCACGGACGAAATTGAATATCTCACCGCGGATGAAGAGGATAACTTCATCGTGGCGCAGGCCAACGAGCTGATCAACGAGGATCTGCACTGGTTCCAGAAAGAGCGCGTCATCGCGCGTTTGCTTGACCAGATCGTCGAAGTCAAGGCCACGGAAGTCGACTATATGGACGTTTCTCCCAAGCAGCTGGTTTCGGTTGCGACGGCGATGATTCCATTCCTCGAAAACGACGACGCAAACCGCGCGCTAATGGGCTCGAACATGCAGCGTCAGGCCGTTCCGCTGCTCATTCCCGAATCTCCGATCGTTGCGACGGGTATGGAATACAAAGCCGCGCACGACTCGGGCATCGTGCTCATCGCCCGTGAGGACGGCGTGGTTTCCCGCGTCTCCGCCAAGGCGATTGTGATCACGGATAAGATCGGCGTGGAACATTCGTATAAACTCACGAAATTCCAGCGCAGCAACCAGGGTACCTGCCTCAACCAGCGTCCTATCGTGAAGCATGGCGACATCGTCGTCAAGGGTGATGTGATTGCGGATGGCGCCTCGACCGAAAACGGCGAGATCGCGCTGGGCAGAAACATTCTCATCGGCTTCATGACCTGGGAAGGCTACAACTACGAGGACGCGGTTCTCATCAGCGAAAAGCTGGTCAAGGACGATGTGTTCACCTCCATCCATATCGAGGAGCACGAGGTTGAAGCACGCGACACCAAATTAGGGCCGGAAGAGATCACGCGCGACATCCCGAACATCGGTGAAGACGCGCTGGCGCAGCTGGACGAAAGCGGCATCATCCGCCCCGGCGCAGAAGTGCGCAGCGGCGATATCCTCGTCGGCAAGGTCACCCCGAAGGGCGAAACCGAGCTGACCGCGGAGGAGCGCTTGCTCCGCGCCATCTTCGGCGAAAAGGCGCGCGACGTGCGCGATACCAGCCTCCGCGTTCCGCACGGAGAAGGCGGCATCGTGGTCGATGTCAAAATCTTCACACGTGAGCACAAAGACGAACTCAGCCCCGGCGTCAACCAGATGGTGCGCGTCTACATCGCTCAGAAGCGCAAGATCTCCGTTGGTGACAAGATGGCGGGACGTCACGGTAACAAGGGTGTTATCTCGCGCATTTTGCCGGAAGAGGATATGCCCTTCCTGCCGGATGGCACACCGCTGCAGATCGTGCTCAATCCGCTGGGCGTTCCCTCGCGTATGAACATCGGTCAGGTTCTGGAGCTGCATCTTGGCGCCGCCTGCAAAAACCTCGGCATCAAGATCGCGACCCCCGTCTTCGACGGCGCGACCGAATCGGATATTAAAGAACTGCTCGTCAAAGCCGGCCTCAACGAAGACGGCAAGACGACACTATACGACGGGCGCAGCGGCGAAGCGTTTGAAAACCGCATTTCCGTCGGCTACATGTATTACCTCAAGCTCGCGCATCTTGTAGACGACAAGATCCACGCGCGCTCGACCGGCCCATACTCGCTGGTCACCCAGCAACCGCTCGGCGGCAAGGCACAGTTCGGCGGACAGCGTTTCGGCGAAATGGAAGTCTGGGCGCTGGAAGCGTACGGCGCAGCCTATACCCTGCAGGAAATCCTCACGGTCAAGTCGGACGACGTGGTCGGCCGCGTGAAGACCTACGAGGCGATCGTCAAGGGCGACAACGTGCCGCCCGCAGGCGTGCCTGAATCGTTTAAGGTGCTCATCAAGGAGCTTCAATCCCTCGCGCTCGACATCAAGGTGTTGTCCGATACCCGCGACGAGATCTTTATCAACGAGGACGATGACGACGACGCAGTGCCGATCGACGTTAACCTTGCGGGCCTCGAAGATACACCTGCATTCGCGCCGATCGGTGGCGAAGAGGACGATCTGGAAGACTTCGACGACTTTGAGGATTTTGAAGAATCCGATGAAGAGCCTGCGGTCACCGACGAGATCGACTCCGCGGATGAAGGCCTTGAAGGGCTGGACGAAGACCTTGGCGAGCTTTCCGATACGCTGGATCTCGACATCGAGAAGGACATTGAGTAAGCCGACCGGAGAGATGGATTGTGTTTCTAATAACAACTATTCATATGAGCGGCAGCAAGGAGTAATAGACTGTGTTTGAATTGACGAATTTTGATGCATTACAAATCGGGCTCGCATCGCCTGAGAAGATACTTGAATGGTCCCACGGCGAGGTCAAGAAACCGGAAACGATCAATTACCGCACGCTCAAGCCTGAAAAAGACGGACTCTTTTGTGAGCGTATTTTCGGGCCGACCAAGGACTGGGAGTGCCACTGCGGCCGCTACAAGCGCGGACGCTATAAGGGCATTGTCTGCGAAAAGTGCGGCGTGGAAGTCACCCGCGCAAAGGTGCGCCGCGAACGTATGGGCCACATTGAGCTCGCCGTTCCGGTCAGCCACATCTGGTATTTCAAAGGCATTCCCTGCCGCATGAAGATGCTACTGGATATGAGCCCGCGCTCGCTGGAGCAGGTGCTCTATTTCGGCGCCTATGTGGTCATCGACCCCGGTCACACCACGCTGAATTACAAGCAGATTTTGACCGATAAAGAATACCGCGAGGCGCAGGAGCAATATGGCTCAAAGGCGTTTCGCGCCGGCATGGGCGCGGAGTCGATCCGCGAACTGCTGACCCAGCTCGACATGCCCAAGCTCGAAAAAGAGCTGCGCGCCGAAATCGACGGCGCTTCCGGCCAGAAGCGCGCAAACGCGATCAAGCGCCTCGAAGTCGTGGAAGCGTTCATCACCAGCGGCAATAAGCCGGAGTGGATCATCCTCACGGTGATCCCGGTCATTCCGCCGGAAATCCGCCCGATGGTACAGCTCGACGGCGGCCGCTTTGCAACGAGCGATCTCAACGATCTCTACCGCCGCGTGATCAACCGCAACAACCGCCTCAAGCGTCTGTTAGAGCTGCGCGCGCCGGATATCATCGTGCGCAACGAAAAACGCATGCTGCAGGAAGCCGTTGATTCCCTCATCGATAACGGACGCCGCACCCGCCCCGTCACGGGCCCGGGCAATCGTCCGCTCAAGTCCCTTTCGGACATGTTGCGCGGCAAGCAGGGGCGTTTCCGCCAGAACCTGCTGGGCAAGCGCGTTGACTACTCGGGACGCAGCGTTATCGTCGTCGGCCCGGATCTGCAGATGTATCAGTGCGGCCTACCCAAGGAAATGGCGCTGGAGCTCTTTAAGCCTTTCGTCATGAAAAAGCTCGTCAAGGGCGGCTTTGCGCAGAACGTCAAGGGCGCAAAGCGAATGGTAGAGCGCGTCGATCAGGCTGTTTGGGGCGTACTCGAGGATGTCATTAAGGATCACCCTGTGCTCCTCAACCGCGCGCCAACGCTGCATAGACTCGGTATTCAGGCATTTGAGCCGATCCTTGTTGAAGGACGCGCGCTCAAGCTGCATCCGCTCGTTTGCACCGCGTACAACGCGGACTTCGACGGAGACCAGATGGCTGTTCACGTTCCGCTCTCGGTCGAGGCGCAGGCGGAAGCCCGCTTCCTCATGCTCGCGAGCAACAACATCTTAAAACCGCAGGATGGTCGCCCTGTCGTCTCCCCGACGCAGGATATGGTCATGGGCTGCTATTATCTGACCATGATTCGCCCCGGCGCGAAAGGCGAAGGCAAAATCTTCCACTCCGAAAACGAAGCCGTCATGGCTTACCAGACCGGAGAAATCGCCCTGCAGGCGCGTGTCAAAATCCGCCTGGAGCGCGAGTGGAAGGGAGAAATGCGCAGGAAGGTCATGGATACCACGGTCGGCCGCGTGATCTTCAACAACGCCATCCCGCAGGATCTCGGCGGCGTTGACCGCACGAAGGAAGAGAATATCTTCACGCTCGAGATCGACAAACTCGTCGCGAAAAAGGACCTCGGCAACATCGTGGACAGCTGCTACCGCAAGTACGGCCCCACGACCACCTCGCAGGTGCTCGACCGCATCAAGAAGCTCGGTTTTACCTATTCTACGCGCGGCGGTATCACCGTCGGCTTCCAGGATATTCAGGTTCCCGCCGAGAAGAAGCAGATGATCGCCGACGCAGAAGTCAAGATTGTGGAAATCGACGAACTCTTCCGCATGGGTATGCTCTCCAACGCAGAGCGCAGAGAGCGCGTCATCAAGGTTTGGGAAGTGACCACAGACTTGGTCGCCAAGAAGCTGATGAGCTCGCTGGATGAATTCAACCCCATCTACATGATGGCAAACTCCGGTGCGCGTGGTAGCACAGCACAGATTCGCCAGCTCGCCGGTATGCGCGGACTCATGGCTGACCCGAGTGGACAAATCATCGAGGTGCCAATTCGCGCGAACTTCCGCGAAGGCCTCTCGGTTCTGGAGTTCTTCATCTCTTCGCATGGCGCGCGCAAAGGCCTTGCCGATACCGCGCTTCGTACGGCGGACTCCGGTTACCTCACCCGCCGCCTGGTCGACGTTTCTCAGGACGTAATCGTGCGTGAAGAGGACTGCTATGCCGCACGCGGCGAAGCATCCAAAGGCATGGTACTCACCGAGATCAAGGACGGCAACAAGCTCATCGAGCCGCTACGTGCGCGTGTTCTCGGCCGCTACGCAGTCGAGAAGGTCGTGCACCCCGAAACCGGCGAAGTCATCGTCGAAGCGGGCGAGCTGATCTCTTATGAGCAGGCAGAGGAAATCGAAAAGTCCAACATCAAGAGCGTACATTGCCGCACCGTGTTTACCTGCCGTGCAGAGCGCGGCGTCTGTGCCAAGTGCTACGGCGCAAACCTTGCCACCGGTACGCCGATCGACATCGGCGAGGCGGTCGGCATCATCGCGGCGCAAGCCATCGGCGAGCCCGGCACGCAGCTGACAATGCGTACGTTCCACACCGGCGGCGTCGCCAGTGCGGACGATATTACGCAAGGTTTGCCGCGCGTCGAGGAACTCTTTGAAGCGCGTAAGCCCAAGGGTCTTTCCGTTATCAGTGAGATCAACGGCGTGGTGCACATCGACGACAGCAAGAAACGCCGCGAGGCGGTTGTCACCAACGAGGACGGGGAAGCGGAAAGCTACCTCATCCCGTTTGGCAGTAAACTCAAGGTCGCGAACGGTACCGCGGTTGAGGCGGGCGACGAGCTCACCGAAGGCAGCGTGAACCCGCACGATATTCTCAAGATCAAGGGTGTTAAGGGCGTTCAAGCCTACCTGCTCAAAGAAGTGCAAAGCGTTTACCGCTTACAGGGCGTTGAGATTTCCGATAAGCATATCGAAGTCATCATCCGCCAGATGCTCAGAAAGGTTCAGATCGAGGAAAACGGCGAAACCACCCTGCTCCCCGGCGAGCTGATCGACATCTTCCGCTTTGAGGAAGAAAACATGCGCGTCATTCAGGCAGAGGGCAAGCCCGCCATTGCAAAGCGTAAGTTGCTGGGTATCACCAAGGCATCGCTTGCTACGGATTCCTTCCTCTCGGCCGCCTCCTTCCAGGAGACGACGCGCGTGCTGACCGAAGCTGCCATCAAGGGCAAGATCGATCCGCTCGTTGGCCTCAAGGAAAACGTCATCATCGGCAAACTGATCCCCGCGGGCATCGGCCTTCGCCGCTACCGCAACGTCGTTGTGACGGAGAACAAGTAATAACGAACGGCATCCGCCGTTAACCGTATCGAAACAAAGCCGCCGCGCCGGATATCATCCGGCGCGACGGCTTACCTTCCAGCCCGACGCTCGAAAGGAGCAGACATGGAAAAACTGCCAGTCAACCCGAACTGTGCGCTTTCCGGTACGAAGTACTGCGCCATGCTAAACATGCATACCTGCGCAAACTGCACCGTTCGCGATTCGGAAAACAAAACAGAGATCATCAGCGATCTCGACCTTTTTGAAACACTCTTGCCGGAGGGCGGCATCGCGCGGTTGTTTGAATCGCGGGACTGCCAGTTTTGCAAAACGCCGGTCAAGGGGAAGCGGCGCGGATACGCAATTCTCGATATGGCGCATCCTGAACCGCGGCGCTTGCAGAAGTGGCTCTTTGGCAGCCGCATGTCGCGCATCGGTACCATGATTCCTGTGCAGATGGGCGTATGCCCCAAGTGCCGCAAGCGCTTTATGCTAATGGAGTATCTCCCGATGCTCATCCCGGTCGTGATCGGTGTTGCCGCGCTGTTTGTGATATCGATGGATTCCGTGCACAATTCGCTGGTCGATCTATCCATGTTTGCGCCGTTCGGCGCGTGGATCGTCAGCGTTCTCGTCGGGGTCATCGCGGGCAAGCTCGTGACCGATGGGCTAGAGCGCAGCTGGTCTAAGGAAATGGAGACGGATGTCATGCGCCATCCTGTCATCGTGGAGATGACGAACAAGGGCTGGACACCGATCACCGCCAAAAGCCGCACCAAGTTGCTCTTTTCCAAGAGCCGCTTAGCAAAAGGCCTTGGTACCGGGGATAGTGAATTACCACCCGAGGAAAATTGAATCGGATCGGATTCAAAAAATTACTAAACCACGCACAGCAACTCGCCGAAAAATAAAATAGTGATGCTCACAAGCATGGATCACTATATATAGGAAGCGCTTCACGAGAAGAAGAAAGCGTTTGACAAGCGGGGCTATTGCTGATAAAATACTGCGTTGGCGGTTCTAGTTTTTGTAAGATGTTGCGAAGCATGCTGGCTTTGCGGAGTTTTACTAAAAACAGACGATAAGCAGACTGGATTTTTACACAAATCGTGTAAGATGGCTTCCGAATAGAATCGGAGCATTTCGCAGGATACAATGCTTCCTACAGGGGTTGCAGGGAGCGGTAATAGAGATAGATAAGTAAAGATTTGACAAAGATTTAAGGAGATTGATTCATGCCGACCATTAACCAATTGGTTCGTAAAGGCAGAGAGCAAGTGGAATACAAATCCACGGCTCCAATTCTGAAGCAGTGCCCGCAGCGCCGCGGTGTCTGCACGGCGGTCCGTACAATGACCCCGAAGAAGCCGAACTCTGCGCTGCGTAAAATTGCCCGTATCCGTCTGACCGACGGTCTTGAGGGCACCGCATACATTCCCGGCATCGGCCATAACCTGCAGGAGCACTCTGTTGTGCTGATCCGCGGCGGCCGCGTCAAGGATCTTCCGGGTGTTCGTTACCACATCATCCGCGGTGCACTTGACACCGCAGGCGTTGCCAATCGCAAGCAGAGCCGCTCGCTCTACGGCGCGAAGAAGGCACAGAAACAGAAGAAGAAGAAGTAAGGGAGGGCCGAAGTATGCCGAGAAGAGGATTTATTCCCAAGCGCGAAGTGCTGGCCGACCCGATCTATAACAGTATGGTCGTAACCAAGCTCATCAACCAGGTTATGAACGATGGCAAGCGCGGCGTCGCCCAAAAGGCGGTTTACGAAGCGTTTGATTCCATCCGTGAGAAGACCGGCCGTGAGCCGGGCGAAGTCTTTGAGCAGGCGATGAACAACATCATGCCGGTGCTCGAAGTCAAGGCCCGCCGCGTCGGTGGCGCCACCTATCAGGTGCCGATCGAGATCCGCACCGAGCGTCGCCAGACCCTTGGTCTGCGCTGGCTCGTGTCTTATGCGCGTAAGCGCGGTGAGCGCACCATCAGCGCCCGCCTTGCCGGCGAAATCATGGACGGCGCCAACAGCCAGGGTAACACCTTCAAAAAGAAGGAAGACACCCACAAAATGGCCGAGGCGAACAAGGCGTTCGCGCACTATCGCTGGTAAGCCACAGCTCCGTTTTTTGGCGGGGTACGGCTTGTGCATGAAGGAATTGTCCCGGCTCATCTACGCGAAAGCGGCATGATCACGGGAAGCAATTAAGGAATCAACAGCCACGGGCCTGCGGTTCGGAGCAGTCAATCCGAACCGCAGACCCGCGCAATACTGTAGGGAACAAATTTGTAACGAGTAAAGGGAAACGATTTTGCCTAGAGATACTTCATTAGAAATGACCCGCAACATCGGGATCATGGCGCATATCGACGCCGGAAAAACAACGACGACCGAGCGAATTTTGTACTATACAGGCAAGATTCACAAAATCGGCGAAGTGCACGAAGGCGCAGCCGCCATGGATTATATGATTCAGGAGCAGGAGCGCGGCATCACGATTACGTCCGCCGCGACGACCGCTTACTGGCGTTCGCACCGCATCAACATCATCGACACACCCGGCCACGTGGATTTCACGATGGAGGTCGAGCGTTCGCTTCGCGTTCTCGACGGCGCAGTTGCCGTCTTCTGCGCAAAGGGTGGCGTTGAGCCGCAGTCCGAGACAGTCTGGCGTCAGGCGAGAAAGTACGGCGTGCCGTGCATTGCCTATGTCAACAAGATGGACATCACCGGCGCGAACTTCGAATACGTCGTTCAGATGATGCGCGATCGCCTTGGCGCAAACGCGCTGCCCATCCAGCTTCCCATCGGTTCTGAGGCGGATTTCCGCGGCATCATCGACCTAGTGGCGATGAAGGCGGAGGTCTACTACAACGACGACGGCACGGACGTTCGCGAGGAAGAAATCCCCGCGGAAATGCTGCCGATGGTCAAGGAACAGCGCGCAAAGCTGCTGGATTCTATCATCGAAGAAGACGAAAACCTGATGGAGCGTTATTTCGCCGGTGAATGGTTTACAGCGCAAGAGCTGATTCCCTGCATCCGTAAAGCGACACTCTCCGGCAGAATCGTGCCCGTGACCTGCGGTACATCCTATCGCAACAAGGGCGTTCAGCCGCTGCTCAACGCGATCGTAGATTATCTGCCGAGCCCGCTCGATATCGAGCCCGCCAAGGGTACCGATAAAGACGGCGAAGGTGAGTATATCGTCGAGCCGCGCGATGACGCGCCGTTTGCAGCGCTTGCGTTCAAGATTCTCTCCGACCCCTTCGTCGGCAAGCTTTCGTTCATCCGCGTCTACGGCGGAACGCTCAAGAGTGGTTCCTATGTTTACAACGCGAGCAAGAACAAGCGCGAGCGCGTCGGCCGCATCATGATGATGCATGCCGATACCCGCACGGAGATTGAAGAAGCGCACTCGGGCGACATCGTCGCACTCGTCGGCATGAAGGACACCAGTACGGGCGATACGCTCTGCGTGGAGAACCATCAGATTCTCCTCGAGAGCATGGACTTCCCGGAACCAGTCATTCAGGTTGCCATCGAGCCCAAGACCAAGGCCGGGCAGGAGAAGATGGGACTTGCTCTCGTCAAACTTGCCGAGGAAGACCCCACGTTCCGTACCTACACGGATCCGGATACAGGGCAAACCATCATCGCGGGTATGGGCGAGCTGCATCTGGAAATCATCGTGGACCGCATGATTCGCGAGTTCCATGTGGAAGCGCGCGTGGGTAACCCGCAGGTTTCCTACAAGGAGAGCATCAAAGCCCCCGTCAAAGCGGATTGCCGCTATGTCCGTCAGTCCGGCGGACGCGGCCAGTACGGTCATTGCGTAATCGAGCTTGCCCCGCGTGAACCGGGTGCCGGCTACGAGTTTGTCGACAAAATCGTCGGTGGCGCAATTCCGAGAGAATACATCCCCGCAGTCGACAAGGGCATGCGCGAAGCGCTCAAGAGCGGCAAGCTCGGCGGTTACGAAGTGGTAGACGTTCAGGCAACGCTGCTTGACGGCTCCTATCACGAGGTAGACTCCTCTGAAATGGCGTTTACCATCGCAGGATCGCTCGCCATCAAAGAAGCGCTGGAAAAGGCGCAGTGCGCGCTGCTCGAGCCGATGATGAAGGTGGAAGTACTCGTGCCGGAAGACTACCTTGGCGACGTGATGGGCAACATCACCTCCCGCCGCGGCAAGCTCAGCGGCATGCAGATCCGCCAGAACGTTCAGGTGATCGACGCGCTCGTGCCGCTCTCCGAAATGTTTGGCTACGCAACAGACCTTCGCAGCCGCACGCAGGGACGCGGAACCTTCACGATGCAATTCGCGCATTATGAAGAGGTACCAAAGTCGATTGCCGAAACGGTGGTTGGCAAGAAGGAATACCGACTGTAATTTAAATTTGGCTGCCAAGACGGCAGTTGAACAATATTACTGTTTGAAAAACAATTGAATCAGAAAAGAGGAGACTTTTATGGCAAAGGTAAAATTCGAACGCAATAAGCCGCACGTAAACGTCGGCACTATCGGCCACGTTGACCACGGCAAGACGACGCTGACGGCAGCCATCACGATGGCACTGGCGCAGCAGGGCGAAGCCAAAGCGATGCGCTATGACGAAATCGACAAGGCGCCGGAAGAAAAAGCGCGTGGAATCACGATTAACACCGCGCACGTAGAGTATGAGACGAAAGCGCGCCACTATGCGCACGTCGACTGCCCAGGCCACGCGGATTATGTGAAAAACATGATCACCGGTGCCGCCCAGATGGACGGCGCGATCCTGGTTGTGAGCGCAGCGGACGGCCCGATGCCCCAGACCCGTGAGCACATCCTGCTTGCGCGTCAGGTTGGCGTGCCGTACATCATCGTGTTCATGAACAAGATCGATCAGGTTGACGATCCGGAACTGCTTGAGTTGGTCGAGATGGAAATCCGCGAACTGCTGAGCATGTACGAATTCCCGGGCGACGATGTCCCGATCATCAAGGGCAGCGCGCTGCAGGCGATGGAAGCATTGATCGCAGGCAAAAAGGCTCTGGAAACACCGGAGTGCAAGTGCCTGTTTGACCTGATGGACGCGGTTGACAGCTATATCCCGACACCGGAGCGCGCGGTTGACAAACCGTTC
>Ga0302294_10000075_pt1 | contig 28760 bp, 20 predicted proteins | sample III_Fen_N2_3_FD_194550 | JGI IMG/M metagenome (GOLD analysis project Ga0302294, IMG submission 194550) | Peat permafrost microbial communities from Stordalen Mire near Abisko, Sweden - III_Fen_N2_3 | ecosystem: Environmental > Terrestrial > Soil > Wetlands > Permafrost | place: Sweden: Abisko...
GCTCCGGTCTTCTCAGCCTGGAGGATTTCGAACAGCACGTGATCAAGGCTGCGCATCGCCAGCAGCGGCGCCTGCAGTTTTTCGACCGCGCGGGCCCGGGGCCGGACCACCCGGTTTATTCGAATTGCCTCGAAAGCCGATATCTGAAGGTTCTCTGGGCGCGCGTGATGTAGGATTAGTGCAGTCTCTTTATCATGAATACCTCAATCAATCGGTTCGGTTTGGCGATCGTGCTTTGCAGCGTGATGTTTTGCTTGGGCCGCGTCTTTGGTGCGGCACCGGCCAGCGCACCGCCTGACATCCCGGGCAGTGCAACCATGCCGCCCAAAACGATCGATGCTCCGCTGCCGGCGCCCCTGGCTTCGGCTAAAGGTCCGGTGGGTGCGAAACTGGGAGTTTGGATTAAGCCCGATGGTACGGTGGACGGCGTCGAGGTTATCGATGCCTCAAAAGAATGGCGTGACGAAGTGGTGGCCGCTGTGAAGCGCTGGCGGTTTGAACCGGTTATGGCTGAGGGCAAACCGATCGTGGCCCGGACGGAGGTTGAAATCGTGCAAACTGGACCAAAAGACATCAGATCGACGCTGAGTCCCTTGCCGAACCAGCCGGGAGAGGTACACAACGAAGATGAATTTGGTCTGACCAGGCCCTCGCTTGCGGTGGACCCGGACTTGATCTTGCCGCTCATGGTGCGGGCGAACGGACGAGAGATCGTCGCCGTGGTGAAATACGCGGTTCAGGAGGATGGATTGACCGACAAGATAGAGGTACCGGAAGCGTCCTCAGAAGGAGCGGTTCGTTCGGCCTTGGACTCCATCGCAGAGCGGAAATATCGGCCGGCGAAAATTCGAGAGCAGCCGGTGATTGTTGCTTACCGTCAAGTGCTCGGCTTCAGCTCTTCCGATCCGCGCATTGATGCATTGAGCGGTGCCGTCGACGTCACTGATCCCGCTTATCCTTACGAACGACTGCTCGCCGAAGAGGAAGGCAATGCCACGGTGCGCTTCACGTTGGATGCGAAGGGACGGGTCAAATCTACCGAGTTGGTTGAGACATCACACGCCGATTTTGGCGGTGCGCTGATCGCTGCGGTCGAGAGTTGGAGTTTCACGGCGGAGGCGGCGGCCGCGCAGAACGTCCGGGAATACCGGCACGATTTCACCCTGGCAAAAGTGTCCTATGCAGCGCGGCGTTTGATGGCGGCGCTCCGTGAGGGGAAAAAAACTGCCAGTTCTTCTGCTGGCTTGGATGCGAGACCGAAGGCGGCGGCGCGGCCGGGGTTGGCGTACCCGACTTCGTTTTTGGAGCAACGGGTTTCCGGCACGGCCAAGATTGAGTTTGTGATCGATCGGGTGGGGCTGGCGCAGGTCCCGCGCGTAGTCGAAGCGTCCCGGCCAGAATTTGGCTGGGCGGCGGTAACGTTGGTCAACAGCATGCGTTTCGACCCACTGACCCGCGGCGGAAAACCGACAGAATTGCGGGTTATCTTCCCCGTCACGTTCGAACCGCCCAAGGCGCCGGAGCCAGCGCCGTCACCCGCCAACTAGCAGGGTGTTTCTCCGCGTATAGGAACTGCAGGGGGGCCGAGGGTAGGGACGGCCAGCCTTGGCCGTCTTGTTCGATTTGATCAGCAGACGAGCGACGTTCGCGGATGACCCGGCGTGTCCCTACCTTTTCCTCTTTTGGCATGTTTGAGTGAGAATTGGTTTTAGATGGCGCGCGACGAGGACGTTTGCCGGTCGGGCTGTTCACTTCTCCGCCGGTTCAAATACCTAAATTCCTCAAATGAAGAACCACTCATTAACACTAATTACAGGTAATGAAAGGAATAGGATGTGCCTCCTCTTGCTCGCGAATTCGTCTGGCAGGTGAAGGGCGTTTATTTTTTTAGAACTCCGTATTTTTCTAATTACCATAAATTAGTGTCTACCAGTGGTAAATCCGACTACGCTTTCTAGGATTATTTCGCGCGGAGGCGCAGAGAGAGCATAGACGTAATGAAGTCTCTATTCGGAGCACTGATTTCTACGTATCCAAAAACGGAGGTTGAAATCATTATTGTCGCTAAGGGCATCTTGAAAAATGGCGTAGCTGCGTCAATCAAGCGCGGGATTGTGCGCTCCTCTGAGGACCGCTGCTTATTGGCAGCGGCTACAGAGTTTTGCTCGATATGCTCCTAGCGCACGTCATTGCGGCTCTTGTTCTGGTCGAGTTCGGAGAGAGAGGCTTGAATCTGGGAGCGGACGCGCACGTTGCTCAATTCCTCCGCGAGGCTGTGGATGATAATCGAGAGGAGCATGTCGCGGGTCGCGTTGCGATCATGACCGTGCAGGGCGGTTTTGGCATCGGAACCGAACCATTCATGGAGTTCCTGGCGGACTGCGGCGAGGCTGTCGAAGGTGACATCTTGAAGAAGTTTCATGGCGAAATGAGCGATTGAACCACAGGCGCAAAGTACGCAGAGGGAAACCTAGGAATTGAGTCAGCAGAATGCGTCATGGCTCAGGCGATTGCTTTGGGCACACGATTGCCGGGCAAATTGTTTTCTCTGAGACTCTGTGTTCTCTGCGGTAAAATCTAGCGGCGTTTTCTAGGTTTATGGTGAATGTGATCCGTGGGCGGATGGCACGCGTGCTGGCGCTGCATGATAGAAATAGAAATTTCAGCGGCGTTGTTTCAGGGAAAATGCGAGCAGCTGCTTTGCCTTCAGCGGACGCGAAGATCATCATTTCCTTTGCCGCTGTAGGTTGGGAGCTTGCCTCGCAACGTGGCGCGACCAGCGCGCCACCTACAAACTCAGAACCCTCTGGGCCGCCCAACCTTTAAGTGGCCATAACAATGTTGAAAATACTCTGGCAGGAGAATTTCCGAGAATCGTCCTCAGAAGCAAAGTAACCTATTGGGTTACTTTATCTCTGGCGGCTCACCCGCAGCAGGCTGAAACATTCAAACCGAGCCAAAGCGAGCGTCGAGGTATCGGCCACGAAGCGAATAAAAAAAGCCAGCGCGGTAAGGCGCTGGCTTGAGAGCGGCAGAAAACTGCGACTGGTTACTTCTTTTTTTTCTTCGCAGGTTTCTTGGCGGGCTTTTTCACTGCCGTTTTTTTGACGGCCTTCTTAGCCGGTTTGGCTTTCTTTTTTCCCTTTCCTGCATTGGGACCAACGAGGAAGGATTCTTGGGGATTTTCTGAGTCTGGCATGGTTATTTCTTTGGTTGTGAGTTGAGGTGACTAACAAAAGTATGTGGTGGTTAATTGATCACCAGTTGAGATTCAGCTTGTGTAATTCGTTGCGGAGTTCGTTGAGATTCCAAACGATCAGCGAATTATCCATTGCTTGGGATGCCAGTTGCGAGCCGTCGGGTGAAAAACGAAGGTGGCCGTACAGGTTGGGTTGGATACGTTGTTCCAACATTGCGAGTAACTCACCGGAGGGGAGCGCCACCAACGCGGTCTGATCGCGCATCGCTGCAGCTAGGTATTGCTCCTCGTAAGAAAAAGAAAAGTTTCCCGCCTTTTCTTCGACTTCGGGAGGCAAAACGGGGCCACGAGTCCAGTTCCCGGTATTCCAGAGGAGATGGTCGGCTGGAGACCCGGTTGCTCCAAGCCATCTCCCGCTCGGGCTGAAAGCGATCGTGCCGTTCCTTCCACCGGCTAGTTCGGCAATTTTTGCGCCGGACGGGAATGTAAATATTTGAGCGGTACGGTCTAGATCGGTCATCACGAGCCATTTTCTATCCGGGCTGATGGTCATATCTCGGATACTGGGCGCGCTGCCCAAGCTGCAAAGGATCTGTCCTGTGGCACAATCCGAGACTATGCCTTTGGATTCTTTTGTGGATGTCAGGCAAAGCAGTGAAGACAAATCGGAGGTTGTGGAGCCGAACGCATAACTTTGGAATTTTGCCTGGTTGTCGCTGGAGATGAGTTTGAAATTCTGGTTCTGAAAAGAAAAGTGATACAGAGTCGTTCCTGTTCTGCGTGAGAGCGCGGTCAACGTTGCATTATCGGCAAGGAAACGAAGCGTGGTCTGGGTCGGCGTAGGAATGGGGATTGTTGATAAGAGCCGCCCTTCTTTAGCATCGAAAATCTGCACTGATGTCGTTGATGCTTTAGCCAGCAGGCGCGAATCAGGCGAGTAGTCGATGGTGCTGCCAACCACAAGTTGCTCTTTTAATGAAGGCGGACCGAAAGCCGTGCACACACGCCGCAGACCGACTAACCTCACAATGGTCACCGAATTCCTGGCGTCGGTCGTCCCAACAGTGCTGTCGTCCGGCGAAAAGCCGATGGATGATCCACTCCAGTAACCGGTCTGTTCAACGAGCTGGGTCATCGTGCGGAGATCCCAAATGCGCAGCGTGCGGTCCGAAGCATTGGATACCAGCATGTCATCCCGATGGTTAAACGCCATTTGCATGACGATCTGGCGATGACCTTCGAGCGAGCCGGATTTCAGCCAATCCAAGGTGCGAAAAAGCTGGATCGAGTTGTCAGCACACCCGACGGCAAAAAGTTGCTTATTATAGCTCCATGCAAAGGTACTCGGCTCTGCTGGAAGAGTTATTTTGTCGATTGTGCCAGGCTCTGTAATATTCCAGATCCATACGGTCTTTTCGGCGTGATTGCCAAAAGCGAGTCGTTTCCCATCAGGGGAAAAGGCGCAATAGTTCGGTTGAGTCGTCTTGAGCTCAGCGATAATTTTGCTAGAGCTGACCTCGACAATTTCAATGCCTTCCGCCGAACCCAACGTGAGCAGGGATTCGTCAGGAGAAAAGACACAGTCCGAGGAAAATCCGATACCCTGCGTCAAAGGGATTTTGTGGCCAGGGAAAGTAGCCAAGCGTAGATTCGTGGCTATTTCGAAAATGTAGATAGCATCATCGGCGCAGCGCGCAGCGAGGTAGCGAGAGCCGCTGTGAACAAGCGACAGGATCGGTTTGCCCGATCCCGTAATCGTTTTTTGGATACCGCCGTCACTTAGGTTGACGATATTGATATCGCCTGACTCGGTCGCTACGGCGACGGTTTCAAGTTTGGCATCGAAGGCGAGCCTTTGGTTGTCATTTTCGCGGACCTTGAGGGTTTTTGCAACCTTGAGATCGACCAGGGTGAGGGCGGCGATGGCTTCGTTGCGCAATTCCAAGCTCGGGTGGATGGCGGCGGCTTTTTGAATGGCGGCGAGCGCATCAATGCGGTGGCCGGCTTGATCGGTCATGCGCGAGGCGCGGGCTTGCGCGAGCAGCGCGCCGTAGAGCTGTTCGCGCGCGTCTCTTTCGGCGGCGACGGCGCGCGAACGCGATTTATCGATTTTGATCGCGGCGATGGTGGCGCCGATTGCGAGCGTGGTGATGGCGATCAGGAGGAACACGCCGAGCGCGGCGGGCAGGGGATTGCGACGGGCCCAGCGCCAGAGCTGTTCGGCGGCGCTGACGGGCCGCGCTTTGATCGGTCGACCGGCGAGCCAGTTTTCCAAATCCTCGGCGAGAGCGATGGCTGTCCGGTATCTGGCGGCTGGTTCGCGTTCGAGCGACTTCAGGCAGATCACTTCTAGATCGCGCGGCGTGCGGCTGACGATGGAGGAGGGTTTGGCTGGCGTGCATTCCGAGGCCTGTCGCAGGGTGTCGATCACCGTTTCGCCGACGAAGGGCGGCCGCCCGGTCAGCAATTCATAGAGGATGGCGCCGAGGCTGTAGATATCGGCCGAGATCGTGAGGATGCCTTTGCCGCTGGCTTGTTCGGGCGCGATGTAATGGGGCGTGCCGAGCACAGCGGACGTGATGGTGAGGCGGCGGTCATCGTTGATCCACTTGGCCAGGCCAAAATCGCAGACGTAAGGCTCGCCGGCGTCGTCGAGCAGGATGTTGCCGGGTTTCAGATCGCGGTGGAGGATGCCGCGCTCGTGGGCGTGCTGCACGCCGCGGGCGATCTTGGCGACGAGTTGAGCTGCTTTGCGCGGATGGCCGAGATAGTCGCCGAGGTGCTGTGCGAGGCTGCCACCCGTGGCGAGCTTCATGCTGAAGAACGGCACGCCGTTGTGCTCGCCGACCTCGTGAATGGGCAGGATGTGGCGGTGATCGAGGCTGGTGACGGCGCGTACCTCGGAGCGAAAACGCTGGACGAGATCGGGCTCGTTGAGGTGGTGGGACTGGAGAACTTTTAGCGCGATGGTGCGCTCGGTCACGAGATCGCGAGCGCGGTAAACGGTGCCCATGCCGCCGCGGCCCAGTTCTTCGATAATCTCAAAATGTGAGAACCCACGGCCCGCCGGTGCAACCGCAGGCTCATCCTCCCAGAAAGCCCGCTCGTCGTTGCGATCCTCAATGTCGAGGGTATTGGTCAACAGGCACGACGGGCAAAGGCCGTCCAACTTGGCAGAGACAAAAACAAGTCCGCAGCGCGAGCAGGTGCGTTCGGTTTTTGTCATGGTTGCGCTGGACATACCTTCTGGCAATCGGTTCAGGAACGGCTGCTGCCCAGGACGGTTCGCAGGTGGCGCATCTCCTCATCAATCTGGTCGGGCGACTCGACGGTCTTGGCTACTTCGCGGCGCAGGTGGGTGCGAAAATCCTGGCGGAGCCGGTGTACGCCGGTGCGCACCGCACCAACCGACTGACCCAAAGTGAGGCCGGTTTGCTCGTAGGCTCCGGCGGGCTGTTCGCCGATCAGGTAGGGTTTGAGCGCGAGAAAAACGTTTCCTTTACCCCGGCGGGTAAACTCGGCCTCCAGCTGCGTCATGGCGGCCTCAACGGCGGCCACGGCCCATTCACGCTCGAAGACGTCTTCCGCTGGCGCCTGGTTAGAGAGGTGGGCGGCGGCAAACTTCGATTCGACATCATCTTCGTCGATCGAGAGGAGCTTCGTGCCACCGCCGCGTTTTTGGGCGTTGTTGTGGGTGAGTTCGCTCAGCATGTGATTTTGCAGGGCGGCGAGCAGGTAGCTGCGGAATTTTCCCTTGAGCGGATCGGCGCGGGCGAGGGATTTGCTCTCGATGAGGCTGAGAAAAAAACTCTGGATCATGTCCTGGGCATGATGATGGTCGTGACCGCGACGGCGGGCGAAGGCGTAGAGCGGTTGCCAGTAGGTGCGGCAGAGTTCGGCCAGCGCTTCCTTGGCCCCGGGGGCTTGAGTCTGGGCGGAGGCGAGCACGACACTCCATCGGGTGAGCTCGAACCGGGCGGGTGCGGAGATTTGAGAGGAAACGTCTTCGTCCACGGCCGCGACGTTGAGTGATGCAGGCTTGGTTGTCGATAGATGACTTGGCGGAAGACGTGAAACTGGCCAACGCGTTTGCGCCGAGTTGCTGATTGGGTCGCGAGGAGCCCCACACCGGTTCAGGCGTATTCGCCAAGCTGTGATGTAAACGCGGTGGATGCACGTGCTGGGCCGGACCGGGCCGCACACAGCCAAACCAGATAGGTTTGAGACATGAGCAGAGGCGGGTGTACGGAGGGGACGCACACGTTGCTATTAGGAATTTCCAAACCGGTGTTACAGAAAACCAATGCAAACCGGCCAAACCAATTTTATGGGGAATTCAGAAAATCAGGAAGCGATCTGGATCGGAAAAAGCGGATTGAATCTGGAACGCTGGAACGGAAGGAGAAATTGTGCTTTAGGTTCGTTCCCGAGTTCCTGAGTTCCCCATTAAACCTTCAGAAGTATTATGGGGAACTCAGGAAAACAGGAAACGATCAGGAGGGGGAAAGGCGGATTGAATCTGGAACACCGGAACTCGGGATCGGAGGGCGGGTGTGGCTCGGGGGCTCGTTCCAACATTCCTGAGTTCCCCATTAAATACTTTCCGAAGGTATTAGGTGGTCGAGGTTCGTTCTAGAGTTTCTGAGTTCCACATTAACTCTTTTCGGGAGCTTCCCGCTTTCCTGTTTCACCGGACGAAGAACGGATTGTTGCGGCGTTCTTGCGCGACCGTGGTGAGCGGACCGTGGCCGCAGGCAAGCACGGTGTCGGAGGGCAGGGTCATGATTTTCTTCAGGTTGTTATCGAAGGCATCGGCGTACGAAACCTGTCCGCCACCCATCGAAGAAGCAAAAATCGAATCGCCGGTGACGGCGATCGGCCAGGAAAGGCCGGTGATGTAGTAAGTCGTGCCGCCGGGCGAATGGCCCCAGGTGAAAAGGGTTTTGATCGCGAGCTGCCCGAGATGAAAAAACGCGTTTTCATCGAAGGTTTTTGCGCCAGGGAAGTCGACGGGTTCACGGGAGCTGGCCCAGACCTCCGCTTTGGTTGCGGCGGCGAGCCGTGGAAGATCAGCGATGTGATCTTTGTGCGTATGGGTGAGAAATATATACCGAACCATTAGCTTATCACTATGAACAAACTCCAGCAGCGTTTCGCAGGACGCGCCGGTGTCGAAAACCGCGGCATGTCGTGAGCGTTCATCCCAGACGATGTAGCTGTTCACCGTCATGTCGCCCATGGGCGTGTTGAACGCCATGAAGCCCGATGGAAACTGGGGCTGCGTCGGGTACCATTTTTTTTCGGCGAGGCGGACCAGGGCGTCACGGTTCAGGCGCAAATGCGAGGCGATCCGTCGCGCAACGGCTTCGTTGAAGCGGCCGGCCTTGAGGGCGACAATGGCGGCGGGATCGACTTGGGCACGACGGGCCAGTTCGGCATCGTCCATGCCGAGGCCTTGCTGAGCCTTGGCGATGACATCGTTAAAATTATCTTCGAGTGGAACACGTCCCATAGCTGCGAAGTAGCGCGAGGCAAGCGACCGGCGCAAGCGCAATGCCCTTTTCCTAGGAATTTGTTGTTACCTGGCCCGACCGCGTGGAGGCGATTTCCGGCTTGTCCTGCGGGCGACTGATCGCGTGGTTCTGGGCGCGGTGGAGAACGGGATGGTGATTCATACCAATCACCCGATGCTTTTTACCAGGGCCCAAGACTTCTACCCATTGAACAGGAGAAGACGGATGTAACGGAGCTTTCATCAAGAGGCCTCTGTTCCCTCTTGTAAAAATGGTTTTCGCTGTTCGTAAAAGCAAGGGGCGTTTGGTATTAATGCCAAAGTCCTCCACGAAATATACTTTAGAGCCCAGTAATTCTTGTGTAGCCTGGGTCGTTGACCTCGGAACTCTCCGAACTCAGGCCTCAGCGAGGCCGGCTACATCAATCACCTTTCATTAAGCGGCTACAGTTATTCTGAAACTGTTTTAGGTCCGCGATTCGAGGTCGGGCGGGACTGCTGGGCGCACCGAAACCAACGTGGCGGACACAGCGGTCCGCCCTCTAGCCCGGCGGACTAACCTGGGGCGGCGCGCCGTCGCCGCCATCCAACCGCAGCTATTGGCCCAATTTCCCGGTCGAAAATGGGCGGAATAATGGTGACTACCGGGAGGACTCACGTGGAGAGGCCGAGGGTGCGGAGTGTCAGGATTTGCTTTCCGAGAGCTTCACGCCTTCGCGCGAGAACGGATCGAATAGCCAGCTGACGGCAGGGTTGGCTCGCCGGACCAAAGTCTAGATACTACGAGACGTTCGTATGAGTAGTTTTCTCCATCTGGTAGGAGGTTTGTGCCGCCGCCAAGTTGGATGGAACCTTTGGCGCGGTTTTATAAACACATGGCCGCGATGGCTCTGGATAAAAGTGGGGTGATCTGACGATATATCGATGATGCTACAGAAGCCTATATTTAGTGATTAGGACGAATTATCAAATATCGCACTTGCCTTTAAATTTAATAATCATCTAATAGACAGTCTATGGTTACTGATGCTATTAAAGAATTACAAGCCGCTAAGGCCAAGGTGGCCGCACTCGAGCAGTCCCTCGCCAAGGAGCAAAAGCAGAAACTTGCCAAGCTGCCTTCTGAATATGGGTTCGACAACGTTGCTGCCTTTATCGAGGCGGTGAAAGCCGCAGCCGGTGGTGCCAAACGTGGTCCCAAAGCCGCCAAGGTTGCTGGCAAACCTGCCAAACGGGGCAAGCGCGCCCGCCTTACTCCTGAGTTGAAGGAAAAGGTGAAGGCCGCAGTGAATGCCGGAAAAACCGGTTCGGCGATTGCCAAAGAGTTCGGCATTTCGGTTCCGAGCGTGCAGAATATCAAAAAAGAATTCGGCCTCGTTAAGAAACGCGGTTGAGCCGTTTTCAATATCCAGTTTCTCAAGCCTCCGGATTTCCCGGAGGCTTTTTTTCGCCCATGTGTGAAGCGCTTTCGTAAATCCAGTCGCGGCAGGTACGACTAGATTTGGGCGTGGATAGTTAAACCATAACTGCTTCTCAAAGATTTTTTCACGCAGAGACGCGAAGGAGGAATAGAGGTAATTCACTACCAGGAAGGGAAGAAACAAAAGATACACAGGCGTTACTTATTTCGGTTCTTTCTCTTGCCGGATGAACCGGTCAAAAACACTTCCGCTAGCTCAATAATTACCCTTCGTTTCTTTGCTTCTTCGCAGTTCAAATCCAACCGCCGGATCAAGGGTTATTATGGACTCACATCTATTACGGTAATGTCTTCCTCTGCACTCCAGAGCGCTTCCAAAATGTCGTAGCCGCGCCTTCGTCTCGATCTATGAAATTTCCGAATCAGACCTCTGTGGCCTCTGTGTCCGCGCTCCGTGATCTCAGTGACAAAATTCCGATTATGAATCCCTTTTTGGTTGCGGCGCAGCCGCGCTAGAATTTCTGCACTAGCCCGTCTGCGTTTTCTCGAATAACATCCCGTGATGACATCCTATATTCAGGCCAATACCAACGGCCATTTACACCCGGCCGACGAGCCGTCGATCTCGCCGCTGAATCGGGGATTTCTATATGGCGATTCGATTTATGAAGTCTGGCGGACGTACGAAGGAGTGGTTTTTGCCTGGGAAGAGCACTGGGCCCGGCTGGAGGGTTCGGCCCGGGCTCTTTTTCTGACGTTGCCTGGTTCACCTTCCGAAGTGCTGAAGGAAATTGCACGCACGGTAACGGCATTTCGTCGGCAGATACCCGCAGTCCGGGAGGTCTATATTCGCTTGCAGGTGACGCGAGGTTCGGGACCGCTCGGGCTTGACATCGCGCTGGCTGGAAAACCCGATTTCGTGATTCTCGTTCAGGAAAACCGGCTTTTCGCGGAGGAAAAATTTGCGGCCGGGCTGACCCTTTCCTTTTCGGAATTGCGGCGTAATCCACCCGAGGCGCTCAATCCGGCCTGGAAGACAGGCAATTATCTGAACAATATTCTCTGTTTGCGGGAGGCGAGGGCACGCGGGGCGGATGAGGTTGTGATTACAAATCTGGCGGGCGAGATTGCTGAAGCCGCGGTGTGTAACATTGCTTTTGTACGCAAAGGAGTTGTGGTGACGCCTCCGCTCAACGCGGGCATTCTGGCTGGAATCACGCGGCAAATCTTGATCGAAAGGGTGGCTGCTGCGGCCGGTGTCACAATTACAGAAGAGGTGCTACGCCCCGTGGATCTGTCGGGCTTGCAGGAATGCTTTCTGTTATCCTCGACGAAAGATATCACGCCGGTGGCTTCGATCGATACCTTCATATTTGACCACGGTGCCGACACCGTGACGATGCGCCTAAAACGTGCTTTTATTGAGTATACAAAATCTTACGCGCGGGCGCATCCGGAGCACAGGGTGTAGGGCCCGCCGATCCGCGCGAAAGACATTGCACAGGCGGAAAAGCACCGCCAAAGGTTTCCCGATATGCCTCAGAAGTTTGTTGTAATCATTGCCGGCGGCAAAGGTGAGCGTTTCTGGCCACAAAGCCGGGCGCACCGGCCCAAACATTTGCTGCCGATCGTCGGCAGCAAGCCGATGCTCGTGCAAACGCTTGAACGGGTGCGGCCGCTGGTGCCGGCAAAGAATATTTTTGTCATCACCAGTGCGGTGCAGGCGAAGGCGGTGCGCGAGGTCTGTTCGAAAATCCCGGCGGCTAATATCATTGCCGAACCGGTGGGCCGCGACACCGCGGCCGCGGTTGGTCTGGCCGCGGCGATTGTCGGCGCGCGCGATCCACAAGGTGTTTTTGCGGTTTTGCCGGCCGACCATGTCATCCACGACAACAAGGCCTATCAGCGCGATCTCCGCGCAGCGTTTTCGGCGGCTGAATCGGCGCCCGTGATGGTGACGATCGGCATCGCACCGACCGAACCGGCGTCAGGTTTTGGCTATATCCAGCGCGGTGAGCTGTGGAAGCGGGTCGAAGGCTGTCCGGTTTTCCGGGTGAAACGATTTGTTGAGAAACCCACCCTAGAGGTGGCAAAAGGTTATCTGGCGGGTGGCGACTATGTCTGGAACGCCGGCATGTTTGTTTGGAGTGTGCCGGTGGTTGCGGCGGCGCTCGCGAGCTACGCTCCGGAACTCGACGCGGGCTTACTGTCGATCCGGGCAGCGCTGGCCAAGGGGCGCGCGCTGGCACCGGTGTTGAAGAAAGTTTATCCCAAGCTCGCGAAGATCTCGGTCGACTACGCGCTGCTGGAAAAATCCGACAATGTGGTGGTCTTGCCGTCGACGTTCGACTGGGACGATGTGGGGGCCTGGCCGGCAGTGTCGAAGCATTGTATAAAGGATGCGGCGGGCAACGCGACCCGTGGCCGTGCGCTGATTGAAAGTGGCAGCAACAACATCGTGTTTTCCGAGGGAAAACATCTGCTGGCCCTGCTGGGGGTGGATGATTTCATCGTCGTGCATACCGCCGACGCAACGCTGGTCGCCCCGAAGGCAAAGGCGCAGGAAATCAAGCTGCTGCTCAAGCGCATCGAGGCGGAAAAAGACGGCCAGCGCTGGCTGTAATGTGCAGCTGAATACGCAGACACGTTCTAGCATGCGTTGCCTTGGTATCGATTACGGTTCAAAGCGCATCGGCCTTAGTTATGGCGATGAGATCGGTGTGGCCACGCCGCTGCCGGCCTTGGTCGACGCCGATGCCGGCAAACGCTGGGCTGCGCTCGCTGCAGTAGCGAAGGCGCGCCGGATCACCGACTTTGTGCTCGGGTATCCGTTTAATATGGACGACTCGGTTGGCTTCAAAGCCAAGGAGGTCGAGGCGTTTGCCGCGAAACTGAAGGCTGAGTTTGGGCTGCCGGTGCATTTGGTGGACGAGCGCCTGACCTCCTACGAAGCCGAGGAGACGATCCCCAAGGTGAAACGCCGGGAGGTGCGGGCAAGCGGGCTGGTGGATTCACGTGCGGCCACGATCATCCTGCAGGATTTCTTCGAGGTGAAAATGCCCGACCTTCCGCCGGAGGAAGAGGCGTGAGCACAAAGCCAAGTAAAAGCCCTCCTATCGTCCAGCGTTGGAAATGTGTGTGTGCTTACGACGGGACTAGCTTTGCGGGCTGGCAAAGCCAGCAAGGGGGTGGGGCAATTCAGGACGTGATCGAAGCGCGGCTCGCGCAGATTTTTGGCGGTCTGGTGCGTATCTATTCGAGTGGCCGTACGGACGCAGGGGTGCATGCGCAGGCGCAGGTTTTTCATTTTGATGCAGCGTGGTCTCACGGTCCTGAGCGGCTTCGCGCGGCATTGCGCGCCGAACTGCCTCCCACGATTCAGATTAAATCACTGCGCGTCGTCTCACCGGAATTTCATGCGCGTTTTGGGGCTAAGGGAAAAGTCTATGTTTACAATATTTACCTCGGCGACGCGGATCCGTTCACGCGGCCGTTCGCCTGGGCGATCGAGCGCCCGCTGAATCTTGAGGCAATGAAAGCCGCGGCAGAAATCCTGCGCGGCAAGCACGATTTCCGCGCGTTCACGGCGCTCAACGGCACGTTCCAGGATGACACCGTGCGTGATCTGAGACGATTTGAACTGGTTCGACGTGGATCGCGTCTGCGCATCACGGCTGAAGCCGACGGGTTCATGTATAAGATGGTACGCAGTCTGGTCGGCGGGCTGGTATCGGTGGGCGTGGGGAAGCTTTCACCGGCGCAGTTGCGGGAAATTTTGCAATCCCGGCAACGCACGGCACGGGTGCTAACGGCGCCCCCGCAGGGGTTGTTTCTCGTCAAGGTGTTCTATCTATGAAGGCGCAGCTCGGGCGTTGGGTGCGCAGTCTCAGTGCAGTGGCTTTTCCGCCGGTTTGTGTCAGCTGCGCTGGTTTGGTCGAGACGAGCGAATATAAGCACGTCTGCGCGAAGTGTGCGGAGAAATTAGATTTTGTTGAAGCGCCCGCCTGCTCGGTTTGCGGGCATCCGTTCTATGGCGAACTCGCGGGCGAACGGATCTGCCCGCATTGCGAAGGACTGGCCCCGGTCTTTCGCGAAGGACGCACGTGTGTGCTTTTCAAAGGACCGGCCCGCGAACTGGTGCATGAGTTGAAATACCACCGGGGATTTTATGCGCTGACCGACATTGAGGCGACGATCCGGCATTCGCCGCGCGTGCTCGAATTCGTACGCGACGCGGTGCTCGTACCCGTGCCTTTGCATCCGCGCAAAGAGCGTGAGCGCGGCTACAATCAGACATTATTGATGGCGGAATGTTTTGCCCGGGTGGCCGGTGGCTCGACGCGAATCGAGTCTTTGCTCAGCCGTTCTCTGGACACCAAATCGCAGACGGCATTTGACCGGCGCGCCCGCCGCACTAACCTGAAAAATGCCTTTGCACTCACCCGTGCAGCAGTCATTAATCCCGTTTGCCATTACGTTCTTGTCGATGATGTCTTTACCACTGGTTCAACCCTCAACAGCTGTGCTGGCGTGCTCCGCCGGGCGGGCTGCCTGAACTTGGACGTCGTCACATTTGGTCACGGTTAAATCTATCCATGTCGCTGTTCAGCAAGCCGAAGTATTCGACGGTCGTCGTTAAGAAAAAAGACATCCCCAAGGGACTCTGGACCAAGTGTCCGATCTCCGGGGAGATCGTCTTCAACAAGGAACTTGAGGACAATTTCATGGTGGTGCCGAAGTCCGGCTACCATTTCCCGATTCAGGCCCGGGCGCGGATCGCGGCTCTTTTTGACCCCAATACTTTTGAGGAAGCGGACGCAAAGGTGCGCTCGGCCGATCCGCTGAAATTTGTCGATTCGCAGCCCTATCCGGAGCGCATCAAGAAGTACGAAAAGGAAAGCGGCCTGCCCGAGGCGGTGATCTGCGGCACTGGCGAGATTCACGGGCTGACGGTTTCGGTCGCCGTGATGGACTTCCGTTTTTGTGGTGGTGCGATGGGTTCGGCTGCGGGCGAGAAGATCACCCGCGCCATCGAAGTCGCGCGCAAGAAAAAGATCCCTTGCATCATCTTCAGCGCCTCGGGTGGCGCCCGCATGCAGGAGGGTATCTTTTCGCTGATGCAAATGGCGAAGACCAGTGCGGCGCTCGGCCGGCTGGCCGAGGCGAAACTGCCCTTTATCTCGGTGCTGACCCATCCGACGATGGGCGGGGTGACGGCGAGTTTTGCCACGCTGGGCGACGTGATCATCGCGGAACCGGGTGCGCTGATCGGTTTTGCCGGCGCGCGCGTGATCAAAGAAACGACGAAGCAGACGCTGCCGCCCGGTTTTCAAAGCGCGGAATTCCTCCTGAAGCACGGCTTGGTTGATCAAATCGTAAGCCGGTTGGAAATGCGCGAGCGGTTGCGTGATTTGTTGCTCGCTTTGCACGTCGGGAAATTATCGGCACCCCCAAAAAGTTGAGCTGGGGCGGGGTTGGGGCCAGAAATCGCTCCGATAAATCAAATGCTGGTTTTGAATATGGAACTCAGGAACACTGGAACAAACGGGCCAAGATTGTATGGCTCTGCGAAATTTGGCGTTCTCGGCGGTTTGCTTGATTTCCTCTGGGTCACATACCTCGAAGCTTGCTTCGGCCTGGTTGTAGCCGGCCTCGCTGAGGCCGGTTCCGAAAAGTTCTGGGGTCAGCGACCCCGGCTACCCCAAATTGGTTTGGTCGAGTGCTCCAGGGCTTGTTCCGGGGATCTTTACTAAGCTCTAGATGAGTTAAAACCAAATGAGCGCCACTTTCACTGATTACGCCGCCGTGCAGGAATACTTGTTTGGCATGAAGGCACGTGGGGTGAAATTCGGCATCGACCGGATGAATCTGTGGCTGGAGGCGCTCGGGCATCCGGAGCTTAAAACGCCGGTCATCCACGTCACCGGAACCAATGGAAAGGGATCAACGGTTGCGATGCTTGAGGCAATCTTTCGCGAAGCGGGCTGGCGCACAGGCATGTACACATCGCCGCATCTGGTGCGGCTGGGAGAGCGCGTGCAGGTGAATCGCGAAATCCTGAGCGAGCGCGAAATTATCGCCTTTACCAATGAATTGAAGCCCATTGCCGAAGCGGTTTCGCAGAACAATCCCGACGACCATCCTAGTTTTTTTGAGTTCATGACGGCGATGGCGTTTCTCCAGTTCGCTCGGAAAAAATGCGATGTGAGCCTGATCGAAGTCGGACTTGGCGGACGGTTGGACGCAACCAATGTCGTGCGGCCCGAAGTCGCGGTCATCACCTCGGTCGGGCTGGACCACTGCGAGCTGCTCGGCGACACGATCGAGCTCATCGCCGCGGAAAAAGCCGGCATCATCAAGCAAGGAAAACCAGTCGTCATCGGCCATCTGCCGGCTGAGGCAGAGCAGGCCGTAAGGGCGGTCGCGGCGATGCGAAGTGCGCCCGTATATTCCATCAGCGATGAATATGGCGATGATCTGGCGCGTTATCCGGCGACAAATCTGGCTGGTGAATACCAGCGTTTAAACGCTGCCACGGCTGCGCTGGTGGCGAAAATACTTCCCTCTTGCTGGCGGTTAAGCGACGACATCACTGCTCACGGGCTGCGCCAGGTCAAATGGCCCGGTCGCTGGCAACGCCTGACGCTGGGTGGCCGTCCGTTGATTCTTGATGCATCGCACAATCCAGAAGGTGCCCAGGTTTTGGATACAAACTTGCGGCGTTTGATTGCTGAAACCGGCCGTCCGCCGGTGGTGGTGACGGGGGTGCTCGGTGCCGCACGCGCCAAACCCTTGCTGGAGACGCTCTGCCGCCACGTGCGCGAGATTCATCTCGTCATGCCGCAACAAGCACGGGCGTGCAGTTTTGAGGAGCTGGAGGCTCTGGTTCCGGCGGGTTTTGGCGGTAAAGTCCGTCGCACTGATGTGGCCGCGGTATTTCCAGGGCCTGGCGTGTGCAGCGTGGGCGGGGCGCAGGACACGGTTTTGGTCACGGGCTCGATTTATCTGCTGGGTGAAGTGCTGGCGCGCATCGAGCCCGAGCGCGGCGCAGGCGAGGGCAGGCTTCAGGATTTTTGACGAGCCGCAGCCTCAGGTTTTGTAGGGAAAAGCATTAGGGCGTTTTAGTGGCGCCGCTGCTATGCACAGTCGTTTGCAAATGTTAGTGTTATGCAAGTCCATCCAACAACTAACTTGCATGAAAACGTTTGCTCTTGCCCGGTATGCCTTTGCCATTCTCGGGGTCTCATTTTTGGCCTCTTCCGCTCGCGCCCAGCTCATTGGCACGTCTGGTTCCACATTAGTCCCACCAACGGTCTTTGGTGGTTACGCAATGACCGCATTTGCGGACGACGTTCGCCCAGACTTCCACAACGTCTCCAACGTCGTTTCTCCGCTCGGCGGCACGCTCAAGTTCAGCTCGAAGCTGGACCACTTGGAGATAGGTGAGGGCTGGAACACCTGGAGCAATGGCTACGATGGTGACGTTTACTTCCTCGCCAGTGGCAGGTCGGTGACGCTCACGCTGCCGAACGAGACCAAGGCGTTCTATTTCTACGCAGAACCGAACCGCTTCGCAGATCGCAATATCACAGCTTCATCCGGTGGAGTGGTTTTGTCGGAGGAAGTGTTTGGCAATGCGGGTGCTGAATTTTTTGGGTTCTATACCACTGGAACCACTGCACTCACCAGCATAACGATCACCTCAAACGATCGGTCCGGCTTTGCGATCGGTGAATTTGGGATTGGAAATGCATTTGCGCTCCCGGCGCCGTTCATTTCGACCGCGGTTCCCGAGCCGTCGAGCTATGCCCTGATGGGGGCCATGGCGCTCTGCGGTTTGGTGGCTGCCCGCCGGTTCAAGCGCGGCAAGGCCTAAGAACGTTTTTCAGTTTCAACAAAAAGCCCGCTCAATCGAGCGGGCTTTTTGTTTGAGTCGGCTTTTCTAGAGCAGTTGCCGGTGATTCTGCTCTAGGATTTTGTAGGTGGCGCGCTGGTCGCGCCACTTTGCGAGGCAAGCTCGCGACCTACAGCGGCAAAAGAAATGAATGCCGCTATTACCGCTGAGCGCATAGAGAGCGCAGAGAAAACAACTCTGGCTCGTGCCATTTCTCTTTCAAACACACAAGAGGTTCTGACGTTTGGAGGGTAGGGACGGACCGACGCCGGGCCGTCCGTCACCGTCGCCTACCAGTAGCCTACATCCAAACTGACGACCCGGCGGGTCGTCCCTACCTTTGGTTCTTTAGGTATGTTTTGTGAGAAATTGTATGAGCTATGTATCTATAACCATTCCCCTGCGGCACGGAGCGCGCCGATGCCTCAAAATCCTGGTTTATCCTTTGCGATTTTTGCGAACTTTGCGGTTACGGCAGTTTCGGTTAAACTGTAGCCGCTTGATGAGAGGAGATTGATGTAGCCGGCCTCGCTGAGGCCGGAATTCGGGGAGGCCCGGAGGCAGCGACCCCGGCTACACCGGAATCTAGTAGGCCCTAACGTCTGAGTTGGTTTAAAGCTTCACCAGTTCGGCCGTTGTCGGCACGTCTTTGATGATTTGCGAAGGTTCGGGACCGACGCCGAGGTAGCGGAGGTTGGGCAGCTTTGCCGGCCACGTCTCGCCGTGGTAGGCGACTTCAAGCGTGGCGCGCATCATGGCTGCGACATAGCTCTGGGCGTTCTTCGGTAGATCGGAAAAGCGGCGAATGACCGAAATGTCCTCGGACCAACCGGGATGGCTCGTGAAGACTGGGCGCAGGGTCTTGCGAATGGCTTCATTGCGCGGGACGTGATGGTGGCGTTTGCCGTCGGCGTCCTGGTAACTGACGCAGATGAGAAGATCGCCCTGCCAGTCGCCGCTGTGCGTGAGCGCATCGGCTTTGTTGATCATGACGTCCTGATAACCGCCGTAGCGCAGGGCGTCGCCTTTTTCCACGGCGTCGAACCAGCCGACCATGCGCTGACGCCCAGTGCTGGTGCCGAATTCGAGCTTCTTCAACTTTGCGGCGAGCGGATGGGCGTCGTCCATCTGGGTGATGAACGTGTGGGTACCGACCTTCGTGTCGTACGCTTTGGCGACGCCGAAAGTGTGGATCGGCTGCACCGGGATGCCGGCACTCTCGAAAAACTCAGGGGTGTAGGTGTGCGATGCGGTGACGTTGGGCGAAAAGCCGTGGCGTTTATCCAACCAGTAAGCCTGCCCAAATTCGCCGATGATGGTGCGACCGGCGTGCAGTTCGCGAAGGATGAGCTCGCGGACTTCGCCGATGTTTTTTGCGAGGGAGGAACCGGCCTGCCAGTAGACCTCGGTGAGCACGTCAAGATTGAGCGTGAACGGCTTTGCACCCTTGAAGCGCACGAAATCAAACTCGTCCTTGGTGAACACACCTAGTTCGGTGGCTTCGGTATTGGCGCGGAGTTCGGCGGTCGTGAGTTTTTCGAAGAACGAGTTCCAGGTTGCTTCACTGAGCTGGCAGACGTGCTGGATGGTACGGCAGGCACGGTCGGCGCGCTGGGCAAGTTTCCTGGCAAAGGCTTCGCGGGTGCCGAGGAAATCGGAGTAGGTGATCTGCCATTGTCCGGTTTCGTCGCCGTAGGCCGGAGTGATACCGCGGCCGGTCGAGCCGCGTGGTTCATCCTTCAAGACATTGGTTCGGTAATCTTCCCACGAGAGATCGAGCAGGCGGTGGCAGAGATCGGAGACGAGGGTGCGTTCGTCGATCAGCAGGCGGGTGAGGACAGCGTAGCCTTTGCGTTCGAGCGGTTTTGCCTCCCACCAGACCTTGCGGGGATCGGCGACGACGCCGCTGCCGATGCAAAGATGGCCGATACCTTTTTCGACGACGCCAGCGGGCAGGAGGTTGAGCTTGATGCCGGCCGCGGTATGGCCGGAGTTGGCTCCACCGTTGACCTTGAGCACGACCGACACGGGCGAAGCGGTGGCGCGGAGCTCGTGCTCGACCTCGGGAATGAGGCGGCCTTTGCCCTCGTCACCGAGTGAGATGCCGACGTCGGCGATGAGCTGGCTGGAAAAAGGGAGAAGTGACATAGGTTGAACGCGCAACCGGAGTCTTGTCCCCTGTTGCAGAGAAGCAGAAAGAGGAGGGGGCGGGCGGCGGCAACAAAAATGTGCAGCTGGGATGAAACAGAAGCGAGAAGCGAGGAGCGAGAAGTGGAAATGTCCGCCTTAGCAAAACTGGAGCGAGGAGTGGGAAGCGGGCATGGAATGCCGTTTCTCGCAGGCGCACCTTTCAGGCAGGGATGTGCACCCGAGAGATGAAACGAAGCACGTCCGGCTCCGATATCCTCGAGTCTCGCTCCTCGATTCTCGCTTCGTTTGCCTTAATTTTTTTTGGTCGTCACCTCGATGACGTCGTGCGGCGCGGCTTCTTTCATGCCGGCCGAGCTCACGCGGATGTAGCGGGCCTTGGTGCGCAGTTCCGCCAGGTTTTTGGCCCCGAGATAGCCCATGCCGCTTTGCACACCGCCGATGAGGTTGGCGAGTACATCGTCGGCATAACCGGAAACTTCCTTCAACGCCTCGATGCCTTCCGCGGTGATCTTGCGGCTGGCGTCGTTTTTGTCGTGGCCGTAGCGGCTCGCGGAGCCCGCTTTCATGGCGGCGAGACTGCCCATGCCGCGGTATTGTTTATAAAGTTTGCCGTTGATCTCCATGATTTCGCCCGGTGCTTCACGACATCCGGCGAGCAAGCCGCCGAGAATCACGGCGTTTCCGAGGGTTAGGGCTTTGACGATATCACCTGATTTGGTGATGCCGCCGTCGGCGATGAGGCGGACGTTTTTCGTGGCCGCGCCTTTGCTGGCGGCATACAGCGCGGTGAGCTGAGGGATGCCGACGCCAGCCACCATGCGTGTGGTGCAGATAGAGCCGGGCCCTTGCCCGACCTTGATCGCATCGGCACCGCAGTCGGCCAGAAAGGCCACCCCGGAGGCGCTAGTGACGTTGCCCGCGATAATGGTGATGGATGGAAACGCGCTGCGCACCATTTTGACCATCTCGCCGACACCGGCGGTGTGGCCGTGCGCAGTCGAGATGGCCACCGCGTCGACGGATTCATCCATCAACGCTCCGACGTGGGCGATGATTTTCTCACGGTCGAGTTCGCCTGAAGGTTTACGCACCGGGGCGAGCGCCGCACCGACCACCAGGCGGAAATTTGCGTCGCGCGCCGGCTTGCGGTGGGACTTTGCTTCGCCAGTGATGCGCTCGACATCGGAGCTGGTTACCAGGCCGCGCAGGTGACCGGCGTCGTCGAGCACGAGCATTTTGTTGATACCAACGTGTTCGTTGAAAAACGCATCAGCGGCCTTGATCGGATCTTTGGCGACATTGCGCTCGTGCTCGGTCACCAGCACGGCGCGGGGCGTCATGACCTCGGACACTTTTTTGGCTTTGTAACGCTCCTTGACGACATTGCCGGAGAGCAGGCCGGCGAACTTTCCATCGCGGTCGACCACGGGGAAAGTTGAGAAGGCAAATTTCTTCTGCTCGATCATCGCGAGCACGTCGGCGACGGACAGATCGAGTGCGACGGTGATCGGATCTTGGATGAGGCCGTGGATATGGCGTTTCACACGGGCGACTTCCTTCACCTGATCCTTTGGCGTCATGTTGTAGTGGATCAGCCCGAACCCGCCGTTGAGCGCCATCGCGATCGCCATGCGCGATTCCGTGACGGTGTCCATGTCGGACGAGATGATCGGAATCTGGAGACGCAGCGTTTCGGAAAGCGCGGTCGACGTGTCGGCGTCTTTTGGCAAGATCTCCGAGTAGAGCGTGGCGAGCGAGACGTCGTCAAAAGTCAGCGCGGTCGGCAGGCTGGAGCGGAAGAATTCATCGGCCGACAGATAGAACTCAGCGTCGGCGGGATGAGTGGCGGGTGATGCAACCTTAGTCATGGTTGCCACAATCGAAATAATAGCGTGGCGAAAAATCTCAATGGAAATTTTCGCGATCTGCCCGGGAGTTTTTCGCCGCGAGATCTGGGCAGGCCAAATAATTTGGCGATAGAAAATACTGTAATTAAGCCCAATTCTGACGATTATGCATAGAACAGTCGCAATCCAACGTGACAGTTTTGAGTTTTTCTCTCCAGCGGTTTCCCGGGTGGAAAATGTGCATGGCGGTATTTATAGCCGCCTCAGCACCGGGCTTTGCTGTAAGCGCTGAAGCCCAGGAACCGGCATCGGTGGAGGCCGCCGAGGCCACGCTTATTACCGATTTGCCGAGTTTTTGGCTGGATGGCGTACGTGATATGGTTCGGCCGATCAAGATGGAGCTGGTGGTTAACCACTATGACCCAAGCTGGAATATTCTATGGGTAGATGTGAAGGGAACTTTGGGTTATTTGAAAGGTACGCCCAAGCTGCCGATTCGGTCGGGGGACCGTATTCTGGTTGAGGGGACGGTCATACCGGTGAACGGTATTTCCGCAGAAACGGTACGGATCACGGTGCTGGAGCATACCGATGGATCCCAGCCGATCGAAGTTGGCGGGAAGTTGTCGGAGTTTGCGCGGCTGAAGGCACAAGAAGTGACTTTCGAGGCCACTTTTGATCGCGAGCAAATCAGCGGCACCGACCATCTCATCACGGATCTGGTGGCGGACGGCTTCCGAATTCATGTTTATGAATGGATACCCAATCCTGTCCTCCGAGGAATAAAACAGGGTTCAAGGGTCCGCGTAACCGGCACATACAGCCCGAACCAAGATCCACGAACCGACTCGTTGGAGATAGATATTTGGTGCCACCGTTTAAAAGGTATTTTTGTGCTTGGTGAGCCGGAATCGGACCCGCGGTTTGTCAGCACGGTTGTGCCGATCGAATTATTACCAGGGATCTACGAGCAACGTTCCGGCCAAACCCATATTGCCGGTATTGTCAGATCTAGCATTCCCGGTCACGCGGTGCTGGTTCATGACGAAACGGGGGCCGTCATGATTCAGACCTATCAAACGCTTCCACTCAAAACCGGCGACTGGATCGAAGCGATCGGGGCACCGATGACTGGAGGTGCCGAATGGTTTTTGCGCGGTGCGATTATTCGGAGGGCTTCTGCTGAGGTGGAAGCAGCCAAGAAGCGTGCGACCGCTCAGGCAACCGTTCAACTGCGCCTGATCGAGCAAGTCCTGGCTCTAAATCCGCAGGAGGCCGCAGCGGGGCGTCCGGTGGATGTTTTTGGGTTGATCCTTTGGTCGGATCTGAATGCGCGTTTTATTTATATCGCTGACACCAGCGGCTGCATTCGTGTGCAGTTGCCGGAGAAGGCCAAGGCGATCGACTATCTCCCGCGATACCAGATTCGAATCTCTGGCGTGACGCGGTTGGGGGCCTTTACGCCAGAAATCACGATGATCAAGGCCGAGACGATCGACACGGCTCTGTTTCCGGAAGCAAAAAAGCTGACCCTCGACCAGGCGATGACGGGGCTGGAGGAAGGGAAGCGCATTTCGATGCGGGGGCATGTCCAGCGGGTGGTGCCTGATGGGGTCTTTAGCCGGTTGATCATGGGCACGCAGACGGGGACGTATGCTGTCGTGATCGGGCGCGACGACAGGCTTGTCGATTTGCAGGGATCGATTGTATCGGTCACCGGAGTTTGCAGCGCTGTCCCCAACGCGCACCGGCAGCTCACCGGGATCGAAATCCTGCCGGTGAGCCGTGACGATATCCAGGTCGAGCAGCCGGCGCTGGCCGATCCTTTTTCCGTCCCTCTGCGCGAAATCAGCGCATTGCGGCAATTCAATGTGCAGGGACAGCTGGATTATTGGGCCCGGGTGCGGGGTGTCGTCACCCAACACGTGCCAGGCCGCTTTGTGGTCATTCAGGACGGGACCGAAGGACTGATGCTGCTTTCGGAGCTGACCGATCCGTTGATTCCCGGCGACTTGATTGAAGTCACGGGTTTGCCCGGTTATGAAAATGGCCGCGTCGCCTTGCGGGAATCGGTCTATCGTAAACTGGGTCATCGCGAACAACCGGTCCCTATTAAAATAACCGAATGCAAAACCCTGACCGAGGAATACGACAGCCGTCTGGTGACGGTCCGGGGTTACCTGATCAACAGTGTGCTCGACGGCGCGAACATCAGTCTGGCGATCCAGGCGCGCGCGAGTGTATTCACCGCGGTATTACCGGAAAGGAACAACCGGACCTTCGAGCAGCAATGGAAACCCGGGGCCGAGCTGGAGCTCACCGGTGTCTACCAGTTGGTTCGGGACGAACATCGTCAACCGCGCAGTCTTCAACTGCAGCTCAGAACGCCGTCCGACGTTAGAGTCCTGCACGATGCGTCGTGGTGGACACCGGCGCGGGCCTTGATGGTGACCATGACGCTGATCGGCTGCGTAGCCCTGGGCGTGATGCGTGTGCTTATGCTGGGGCGGCGGGTGACCGAACAGAAAGACCAACTGCGCGTGCAGGTCGTCAAGGAAGCCACGCTCGAGGCGCACAACCGTGCGATCGTGGAAAACGCGAACGAATGTATCTTCACCACCGATCTTGCCGGGCGTTTCACCTCTTTCAACCCGGCGGGCGAACGTCTGCTGGGATACCGCTGCGAGGAGGTCCTGCAATTAAATCTGCGCGATCTGATCGCCGTTGACGATGCTGCGGCCAAGCCGGAGCTGATTGCCGCACTCACGCAAAAAGACCAGCCCGCGGCGCGATTTGAACTGCGCCTGCTGACGAATGACAAACGATCCCTCTGGGTTGAAATCAGCGCGTGCCTGATCCAGACCGATGGCGAATTTGTTGGTGTCCTTGGCGTGGTTCGTGACATCGGCGGGCACAAGCAAATCGAAGCGGAACTGAAGCGCGCCCGCGATGCGGCGCAGGCCAACACCGAGGCGAAAAGCGCATTTCTTGCCAATATGAGCCATGAGATCCGCACGCCGATGAATGGCGTGATCGGGATGAGCAACCTGATTTTGGAGACGCGCCTTTCGGCCGAGCAGCGCGATTACGCCGAGACCATCCGCAACAGTGCCGAAAGTCTGCTCACGGTGCTCAATGATATTTTGGATTTTTCGAAGATCGAGGCCGGCAAGCTTCATTTCGAGGAAGTGAAATTCGATCTGGCCGCCAGCGTGGAAGAATGCCTGGAGTTACTTTCATCACGCGCCTCGGAAAAACAGATCGATCTTTCGCTGTTCATCCCACCCAAACTGCCCCGGCTGGTGAAGGGAGATCCTGGCCGGTTGCGACAGGTTCTGCTTAATTTGGTGGGCAATGCGCTCAAGTTTACGAACAGCGGCGAGGTGGCCGTATCGATTTCAGCCCAACAGGAAACCCTCGCGGAGGTGCTGCTGCGTTTCGAGGTGCGCGACACCGGGATCGGCATTGCGAGCGAGGATGTGAGCCGGCTTTTCAAGCCTTTCAGTCAGGCGGATGTCTCGACCACGCGACGCTTTGGCGGAACCGGACTCGGTCTTGCGATCAGCAAGCAGATCGTAGAACTGATGCAAGGCGAGGTGGGCGTCACCAGCGAGCCAGGGCATGGCTCCACGTTTTGGTTTACCGCCAGGCTCGGCCGGCAACCCCCGGATTATTCGCTGCCGGTAAGAGATGGTTTGGCTGAGCTGGCCGGTTTGAGGCTGCTCGCGGTTGACGATCACATCCCCACACACCGCGTTGTCAGCTCCTATGCCCCCTGCTGGGGGGTAAGGAGCCAGGTCGTTGAGACAGCCGCGGAGGCGCTCGACGCACTTGGTCGCGCGGCTGATCAGCGTGATTCGCACCGGGTTGTTTTGCTGGACTGTCAGCTACCCGAGGTGGACGGACTGGTTCTGGCTGCCATCATCCGCGCCGACCGCCGGTTCGGAAATGTCGCGCTGGTCATGTTGACCTGGCCGGACCGCCGGATCTCGCCCGAGGATGTACAGCGGCTGGCGCTCACCGATGTCATCACAAAACCACTCCGCCCCGGCGACTTGCTGCTCGCGATCAAGAAGGTGGTGATGCCGTTGCAAGTCGCCGCCGAAAAGAAGGCGAGCACCTCGCCGGTGGCTCCACTACCGGGGTCGATTGGTTCGGCCAGGCTACTCGTGGCCGAAGACAACGCCGTCAACCAGCGCCTGATTTTGCATCAGCTCAAAAAACTGGGTTACCACGCCAACCTTGCGTCCAATGGCGCCGAGGTCATCCGCGCGCTCGAAGTTGCCCCTTACGATCTCATTTTGATGGATTGCCAAATGCCCGAGCTGGATGGCTACGAAACAACGCGAATGATCCGGCGAACCCCCCGGTTTTCGCAGATACGCATTATTGCGATGACCGCGAACGCGATGTTGGGCGATCGCGAAAAATGTCTCGCTGCGGGCATGGACGACTATCTGGCCAAGCCTACGCGCATCGATGAATTAAGGGCTGCGCTGATCCGGAGCCTGAGCCGCGACGGTGACGGGCGGAACGGATCGAGCGCGTCATAATTGCTGGGTCGGCGTGACGGCGATTTTCCTTTTGGCTCGCGTGCAGGCTCTGCCAAATACCGAACAATGAAAGGCGGGTGAATGCTATTTCAGTGCACCGTGATATCGATTGTGGGTTGTGCGCCCTCGGTCGAATAGGTGCCCTCAAATTCCTTGAGTTCCGGGGTGGGTGTGTAGGTGTAGTTGGCCCGATCTTGGTCTTGATAATAAGGATCTATAATCGGTGAGCTCTGCTCGCGCCGATGTGCGTGGCCAGTGTCATTGTTGTCATCATGAGGCGGCCTATTTGCATCGTTTTGATGACGTGGTTCGACCTGGGAGTTTTCTGAATGGCCCTGTGTTGGTGCCTCTGCGTGATGATCGTTGTCGTTATACTGTTTGTTATTGTCACTATACTGTCTTCGCCATGCGGGATCGCCGATCTGTGAAGCGCCGGACCAATTTTGTCTGTCGCCCGACTTTCTGATGAGAACGTTTCCTCTCACGAGCCAACGCCCGGCCCATCCTTCGACCAGGCGAACCTCGGAGATCGTCACGTCACACGTGCTTCCACGAGCATATTCGAACTGGAAAAAATGTGCAGCGAGAGCCGAAGCATTAGCCTTGGCGGCTTGAGCAGCTAATTTTTGAGCGGCATCTTCTTTGGCCTGGTTTGCTTCGTACTCGGCGACGTCGCTTTCGTGTTGTTTACGCAAGAGTGCCACACGTTCAGCTTCCTTTTTATGAAATTCTTGGGCTGCTTCGCGAGCGATGGCAGCTCGTCGATCGGCTTCAATGGCAGCGGCTTCATCGATCGGGTATTGGGCTTCGAGCTCAGACGGCAGAAGGTCTTTAGCCACGGAACTTAAGCCGCCCGCGTGACTGACGGTGATCGTGCGCGGTGCTTGCGACTTGATTGTGGCATCTTTGAGTACACGACCGTCTTTAAGCAAGATATCGGCCGCAAAAACGCTCCCAGACATCGCTGCCGCCGCGAAGATGACAGGAATCATTTTCATAAAGGTTCTATCGCCAGGTTTTGGATGAAAGACAACAATCGAAAAACGTTCTGCAAACTGCATTGAGAGACCGTTTCGTTCAAAGTTCGTCCCTGGAGTGAACAGGAGGATGTGTCGCGGTTCTTGCCAATTGGACGACAGGGGATTCTCTGGTGCGACGATGTACCGTTTTGCCTGCCGACGCTATAAACTGCCGTTCCGCCAACCGGTGCGCACGGCTCATGGCGTTTGGATGGAGCGCGAGGGTTTGTTGCTGCGGCTGGAAAATGATGCCGGCGCGGTGAGCTATGGTGAAGCTGCTCCTATTTCGTGGTTCGGTACCGAGACAGTTGATCAAGCCGCGGAGCTTTGCGGCGGCTTCGGTGAGCAAGTGACCGGCGCCGTTCTGGCCGGAGTGCCGGCGAAGTTCGCGAGTTTGAGGTTCGCGCTCAGCACGGCGCTCAGCGGGCCGAGGCCATCAGATCTGGAAAATAGAAAAGCGCTGCCGGTCGCTGCGCTGTTGCCCGCCGGGCGGGCCGCGTTGGGCCAGATTGCAGCGAAAGCCGAGGCGGGTTTTCGCACGTTTAAGTGGAAGGTGGGTGTGGCCGACTCCGCCGAAGAATTGCCATTGCTCGACGACTTGATCGCAAAACTGCCTCCTGGTGCGAAGCTGCGGCTCGATGCTAATGGGGCCTGGGACCGGCGTCGGGCGGAACGCTGGCTGGAGCGCTGCGCCGAGCGACCGGTGGAATTTGTCGAGCAACCCATCGCGGCGGACGCGAAAGGCGCGGAGGATTTGCTTTTGGGCCTGGCGGGCGATTTTCCGACGACGCTCGCGCTCGACGAATCGGTGGTGGGCGGTGCCGATGTGACTCGCTGGCTGGATCTCGGCTGGTCGGGTGTGTTCGTGCTGAAGCCATCGCTTTTGGGTGATGCCGCCGCAGTGGTCGCGCGGCTGGAAAAGGCGAAGGCGTCAGTTGTGTTCTCATCGGCGCTTGAGACGGCGATCGGCGCCAAGGCCGCGTTGCGACTGGCGTTTGCCTTTGGCGGCGAGCCGCGGGCGCTTGGCTTTGGAGTATGGCCGTTGTTTCAGAATCAGCGTTTCGACGGTCCCTACCTGGCACCGTTTATCCGGCCGCAGGACGTTGCGGCCATCGACGAGGAGGCGGTATGGAACGCGCTGAGTTGAATTCATTGGTACTAGCCA
>Ga0302294_10000076_pt1 | contig 28387 bp, 13 predicted proteins | sample III_Fen_N2_3_FD_194550 | JGI IMG/M metagenome (GOLD analysis project Ga0302294, IMG submission 194550) | Peat permafrost microbial communities from Stordalen Mire near Abisko, Sweden - III_Fen_N2_3 | ecosystem: Environmental > Terrestrial > Soil > Wetlands > Permafrost | place: Sweden: Abisko...
CGAAGCTTCGCTGCCGTTCGCGATGGACCCGGTGGTGTACAATTTCGAGATCAACGAAAATGGTTCGTTCGCGAAATTGCGCACCGGTACTGATGCCATGCTTTCGCCGGAGTATTATCTTTTTGCCGTGCCGCGTTGGTTGCGGCAGGACCCGCGCACGCTGCGGCCCGAGGCCCGGCGCGAAATGGATCGTTTCTCTTCGGCGCAACTTTATGCAGCCGGTGAGCGGCCGCTGCTCGCGCCGATGATGCAGCGCATTTTGCCCGCGCCGGCTCAGGGCAATGGAAAGAAAAACGCTGGCTCGGCGGCGACGCTGCGCGAATTGCTCGCGGAAAACGGCTTCGATGCGGTGCAGCACGAACAGATCCGCGACGACCTGCGCGCGGGCCGCATCGGACTTTCACAAAACCGTCTGCCCGCGACCGCCGAGGTCGAAGATGTCGCTGTAACGGATGTAGTTCGTTTGTACGGTGCCGATGAGAAAGCGGAAAAGGTCGGCCTCGCCGCGTTGCGCGAGGGACGAGCCGCCGTGGTCACGCTCGCCGCGGGTGCGGGCAGCCGTTGGACGCAGGGCGCAGGCACGGTCAAGGCGCTGCATCCGTTCGCCAAACTCTGCGGACGTCATCGCAGTTTCATTGAAACGCATCTGGCCAAGAGCCGCGCGACAGGCCTGCTCTGCGGCGTGCCGGTCACGCATATTTTCTCCACGAGTCATCTCACGCATGCGCCGATCGAGGCGGTGTTGAACGCGGAAAACAATTACGAGTATGCGGGCCGCGTGATCCTGTCGCCGGGACGTTCGGTCGGTCTGCGGATGGTGCCGACCACGCGCGATCTACGGTTCTCCTACGAGGAAATGCCGCACCAGCAGCTTGATCCACAAAAGGAAAAAGTTCGCCAGAGCCTGCACAAGGCGCTGATCGAATGGGCGAGCAACACCGGTGAAGCCTCCGACTACACCGACAACCTGCCGCTGCAATGTCTGCATCCCGTCGGGCATTGGTACGAAGTTGCGAATCTGCTGCTCAACGGCGTGCTGCGCGATCTGCTCGCGACGCAACCCGCACTGGAGCATCTGCTGCTGCACAACATCGACACACTGGGCGCCAATCTCGACCCAACGGTATTCGGCCGGCACATACTTGAAGGCGCGGCGTTGAGCATCGAGGTCATCCAGCGCCGGCTCGAAGATCGCGGCGGCGGCCTGGCCCGGGTCAACGGCCAGTTGCGCCTTGTCGAAGGCCTCGCCCTCGCGCGGGAGGAAGACGAGTTTAAGCTCACTTATTACAACACGCTTACGACGTGGATTCACATCGATTCGCTGTTGGAACTGTTCGGCCTCGACCGCCGGCAGCTAAGCGACACCGCCAAAGTCGCGGCCGCCGTGCGCACACTCGGGGCGAAGCTGCCGAGCTACGTCACGTTGAAGGACGTGAAGAAACGCTGGGGCAACGGTCAGGAGGATATTTTCCCGGTGGCGCAGTTCGAAAAGCTCTGGGGCGACATGACGACGCTGCACGACGCCGAGATCCGCTTCCTCGCCGTGCCGCGCACGCGCGGACAGCAGTTGAAAGACCAGGCTCAACTCGACGGCTGGCTTCGCGACGGTTCCGCCGCCGGCATCGAGCGGCTGTGTGTGTTCGAGTGAGGCGGTGTCGCGGGGGCGTTGCCAGGTGACGCCCCTTTCTGGTGGGGGTGTAGCCTGCTTTTTTATGCTCAGATGAAGAAGAGTTCTGGGGCAAGAGGACTGGCCTGCCACGACATTCCCTGAATATCTATTTTCACAGGAGGAAACAGAGGAAACGGAGAAAACCAGCCAAGCCATTTTCTTCCGCTGTTTACTCCGTTACCTCCTGTAATGCCAATGTCCTTTAAGTATTTGATCTTAGGATTCAGCGATCGGAGGTAGGGCGGGACCGCTGGGCCCGCCGAAACCAACGCGGCGTGCCCGGTCGCGCCCCACCCATAGTCAAAATCATAAAGCCCATTGGTATAAATAGTCCATCCACGCCCCACCGAGGAAAGGTGGGGGGGGAGGTGTGGTCAGGGTGTTCCCGTCGGTGCTGCCACGCGGGTGCGAGCGATCCGGGCCAGGTCTTCGCCGCCTTGTAATACGTGCAGCCGATAGGAATAGGTTGTTGGCCAGACGGAAAGCCGGAATGAATCGTGGGGCAGGGCGCCCCAGGAATTATCTCCGCCGAGACCGCGTTGCTTGAGATCCAAATTGAGCGTCACCGTCTCCCTCTTCGGCAGCATGTAGGAATAGTAGTTGTCGGTGGGTTCGGCGCTGAAAAGATCTTCGGTGCTCGCGTGGAGGGCGTTGGCGCTGAGCAGCGGTTCGCCGATCGCGAGCAGGCCGCGTCCTTGCGCATCGGTGAGGGCCAGCCAGCGCACTGCCTCTTTGTTACCGGTTTCCTGTGGTTTTATGTAGTCGAAAAACTGGTCTTTCACCTTCCCGCGATAAAGACCGACGCGGGCGGCCTGCCGGTCCGCGTAAGTTTCCTGTGGGCCTTTGCCCAACCAGACGAGGTTGTCGAAACCGGCGCGGAGGGTGGTTTGCATACCGAAACGTGGCAGTTCGGGTGGCGGTATTTCACCAGGCTGCCAGGAAGTTGAGACCTCGATCTCACCGTTACCGAGCACGGTCCAGACGATTTGTTGGGCGCACCCGACGGCTTTGATCCAGCCATCGACCGTGATTTTCACCGAGCCGGTGCCAACTGCATGTACGTTGACCGACTTGGCTTCCCAGGTTTCGTGAGCCTTGCGCCAGAGGCCCATGCCGCCGGGAGTCCAGAAGTTTTTGCTTGGCTCTGTGCTGGGCATTTTGCTTCCACGGTCGTTGTCCACCGGGGCGCGCCAGAAATGAGGTCCTAGTGGCGCATTGAGTAGTTCGGTTTCGTTGCTTTTCAGCGACACCAGCAAGCCGGTGCGCTTGGAAATAGCGGCGCTGAAATTCTTGCCGCCGACGACGATTTGCTCTGCTTCTTGAGTCACCTGCAACGGAGCCAGGTTATCGCGATCAGCCACGCGTGCAGGTGCGGACCAGGGAAGAGGGAATTGCTCCCACGCGATTTCGTGGCCGGCTTCTGACCAGGGCGTGCGGTCTTTGAGCTTGAAGCTCACTTCGAGGAAATATTCCACGCCTGGTTCTGGCACGAGAGACTGAACCGGCAGCTTTAGTTTTTTCTCTTCGCGCGGTGCGAGGGTCAGCCCTTCGATGCGGCCCTGCTGCAAAACCTGTCCCTCGGCTACGACACGCCAATCAGCGGCGAGCCAGGCCTCGGCAGGCAGAAAATCGAACCAGTTTTTAAGCGTAATTTCGGCCTGAGCGAGATCACCGGCGCGCATTTGAATCGGTTGGTAAACTTTCTTCACCTCGGCGAGGCCGGGGTGGGGAACGCGGTCGGCGTTCACGAGGCCGTTCGCGCAGAAATTGCCATCCGAGGTGACATCGGGCGGGCCGAACGTGCCGCCGTAGGCAAAAAATGTGCCCAGGGCTGGATCGAATGGCAGCGATTTGGGGTTGTCCAAGCGTTCGATTTTGCGAGAGGCCGGCACTGGTGTGCGCAGTCCCTGGTCAACCCAGTCCCAAATATAGCCGCCCTGCAAATGCGGCAGGCCTTGATAGATGGGATTCCAATAGGCCCAAACGTCGCCTGAACTGTTGCCCATGGCGTGGGCGTATTCGCACATAATGAATGGTTTGGTTCGGGGCAGGGCGGCGTAGTTAAGGACGTCACCCACGGCGGGGTACATTGGGCAAACGACATCGGAAGTTTCCGCGCTGCGGGGATTTTCATACTGTACCGGACGGGTCGAATCGTGCTGTTTCAACCACTGGTAGGTCTGCACAAAGTTTTCGCCAAAGCCGGCTTCGTTGCCGAGTGACCAGGTGATGATACAGGCGTGGTTCTTGTCGCGCTCGAACATGCGGATCGTGCGGTCGAGGTGGGCGGGGCCCCAAGCCGGCACTTTGGCGAGCGTGCCTTCCCCATAGCCCATTCCGTGGGATTCGATGTTGGCTTCGTCGATGACATACAGTCCGAATTCGTCGCAAAGCGCGTACCACTCGGGAACGTTTGGATAGTGGCAGGAGCGCACGGCGTTGATGTTGTTTTGTTTCATCAACCGGATGTCCTGGAGCATCCGTTCGCGGGTCATGACTTGTCCGGTTTCGGGGTCCCACTCGTGACGGTTTACACCACGAAATAACACCGGACGGCCGTTCACCAGAAGCTGGCCGTCCTTGATTTCCGTCGTGCGGAACCCGACCCGCCAGGGAATCGTTTCCAATGGCTTGCCGGTTTCGTCTTTGGTGGTGAGTAAAAGCGTGTAGAGCTGCGGTATTTCGGCGGACCATTTGAGCGGGTTTGCCACGGGTGCGCTGAACTTGAATTCCGTGGAGCCGTTGCTCGCGATCGACATGGCGGTGGTGGTGCGTTCGAGCACTTGTTTACCGGTAGGGTCTAGTAAGGTGACGGCCACGCTGGCGACGTGGGCTGTGCCGGTGAAGTTTTTCACCTCAGCGATTACGCCGAGTGTCGCGTCCCGATAGGCTGCGTCGAGGTCGGTGCGTACCGTGAAATCCCGCATATGCACCGCGGGTGTGGACCATAGTGTGACGTTGCGCATGATACCGCTGAGGCGCCAAAAATCCTGGTCCTCGAGGTAGGAGCCGTCGTTCCAACGAATAACTTCGACTGCGAGTTGGTTTTCCCCGGGACGAAGATGTGGCGTGAGTCGGAAGGTTGAGGGTGTGCGTGCGTCTTTACTGAAACCGAGTTTCTCGCCGTTGACCCAGAGATAAAAGAAGGAGTTGACGCCGTCGAAGGTCAGGAAAATTTCGCGACCGTCCCATGCTGGCGGTACGGTAAACGTGCGGCGGTAGGAGGAGACGTGATTAAGTGCATCGGCTGGGATGAGCGGGGGATTCGCCACTTTCCACGGATAAGTGATATTCGTATAAATCGGGATGCCATAGCCTTCGACCTCGGGATTCGACGGAACGCGAATCGTGGGCCAGGCGGAATCATTGAAATCCATTCGCCAAAATTCCGGCACGCGGGCCGCCGGCGTGGCCGACCAGTGATATTTCCACTGGCCGTTGAGCGATTGAATGAAAGGCGAGCGCTCACGATCGAGCGTCTGGGCCGAAATCGCATCGGCAAACACCGCCATCGTAGCAAAGGGTTGTTCGACCCCGGCGTGCTGGACCGCTGGGTCTTGCCACTCGGGCAATGGCTCCGCAGTGGTCGCGTCGGCTTGCGCGGTTGATGCGATCGAGAGGAGAATAGATGCGAGCAAACCAGCGTAGCTCTTGGGTAGATTCATGGGAGCAAAAGGGGCTAACAGGGATTGTTGAACGCCAGCACTGCATGTTGGCGGAGTCGGCTAAATCTGACTTTCGGGATCATTTGCTCAAACAAAAAGAGCCTGTCGCTGGCCGGACAGGACGTCAGAGGCCTCCAATCTTAAATTGAATAATGGTGTTTGAAGACCTCATTTGCCTCGGGCCTATTCCCGTACACATAGCTTCGTGAACTGGTTTTCAATCCCGCCGCTTCCTCATGAAATCCTTGCTCATCCTTTTGTCGATTGCCGTCGCTTCGGCATCTGCCGCTGAACTGCCTTTTCTGCGCAAGCAGGGCACGGCGACGCAGCCCATCGTCGATGGCCAACCGCTCCTGATCCGCGGGGGTGAGCTGGACAATTCGTCCGGTGAACCGGATTACTGCGCGGCTTCTGGCCAAAGTTGAAGGCGCTTAACCTGAACGCCGTGGTTGCCCCGGTGTATTGGAATTTAGTCGAACTGATTGAGGGGAAGTATGATTTTTCCACGGTCGACGGACTGGTGAGCGATGCGCACGCCAACGGTATTCGGTTGGTCTTGCTCTGGTTCGGAACATGGAAAAACAGCATGTCGTGCTATGCGCCGGATTGGGTGAAGCGGGATGTGGCGCGGTTTCCACGGAGCGTGTCCGTTGCCGGTACACCGATGGAAATCCTTTCTCCATTCAGTGCTGCAAACCGCGATGCCGACGTACGTGTGTTCGCCGCGTTGATGAAGCACCTGCGCGAAACCGACAGCGCCCGGACCGTGGTGTTGGTTCAGGTGGAAAACGAAATTGGGATGATTCCAGACGCGCGTGATCACAGCCCCGAAGCCAACCGGTTGTTTTCCGGTCCGGCGCCGACGGTGCTGATGGATTATCTGGCGAAGCACGCGGCCGAGCTGACGCCCGAACTGCGGGCGACGTGGCAGGCCGCGGGCTTGAAAGGCAAGGGAACCTGGGGGGAGGTTTTTGGCCCGACGACGGCGGCCGAAGAGATTTTCATGGCATGGCATTTCGCACTCTATACCCACGCGGTGGCTGCCGCCGGAAAAGCGGAATATTCGCTTCCGATGTATGCCAATGCCGCGTTGATCCGGCCCGGGTATCAGCCAGGCCAATACCCAAGTGCCGGACCTTTGCCTCACTTGATCGATGTCTGGCGTGCGGCGGCTCCGGCGCTGGATCTGATTTCGCCTGACATTTATTTTGCCGGGAAATTCGCCGAATGGAGCAAACTATATGCGCGGGGTGGCAATCCACTTTTCATTCCCGAGGCACTGCGAAGCGTGGATGCGTCGGTGAACGTACTCTATGCTTTTGGCGCTTTGGCTGCGATCGGGTTTTCACCGTTTGCGATCGAATCCATTTCGGAACCGAGTGAAGGGTTGCTGGCGAAAAGTTATGATATGGTCGCCCAGCTCACGCCTCTGCTGGCCGCGCAACAAGGCCGGGGTACGACAGCGGGATTTTTGCAGGAAAGCCTCGACAGCAAACAGCCTCAACAAGTGCGACTCGGAGGCTGGACGATCTTCGCTACCTTCGAACGCACGAGTGCCGCCGCGCTGGCTGACGGCATCTCGATCGCGGTGGGTGCGGAAAATACGACGATGTCGGTGGCGGGCGGCGCGAACCGTCCGGCGACGATGTTGCCCGCGGGTGGTCTGGCGATCTCGCTCGGTCAGGATGAATTTATCTTCGCCGGTACTGGACTGGTGCTGACTTTTTCGCCAAAAGAACCCGGCGTACAGACAGGCTTCCTCAGCGTGGAAGAAGGACGTTTTGGCGATGGCAAGTGGGAACACATCCGCTGGCTGAACGGAGACCAGACGCACCAAGGCCGTCACGTGCGGCTGGAATCTGGCCGGTTTACGATTCAAAGAGTGAAGCTTTACCGATACTGATCGGCTGATTTAGCTCTTTCCTGCTGGTGTCGGTATCTCCGGCTTGTCACGGCCGGTTGGTTTGGTCATTTTGCCCGGCATGCGTACCCCTCTCGTTCTTTTGCTGGCTTGCGGCGTGGCACTGTTAGCCGGTTGCGCCAGCACCATTCCGTCGCAAAATCCGCAAACGGCGCCGCAAGCAAAGCTGACGCCGCTTAGTGAGGCTCGTCTTGCCGAAGCGCAGCTTCTCGCCAATCAGCGCCGGTTCGTCGAGGCCGCGGCAATTTATGAAGAACAATGCAAGCTGCGTCCGGCAGATGGGGACCTGTTTGCACGTTATGCTTCCATGCTTTCCGAACAGGCTAATGCCGAGGTCGACTCGGAAAAGGCCAGGCCCTTGTACAAACATGCGAGGGCATTGGCCGAAAAGGCCGAGAAGTTCGGCACGGCGAATCCAATGCCTCCGATACTTTTGGCGAGCATCCGTCCTGATGGTAGCACGGTAGCGAAGCCCAAAGGAACGTTCTCAAAACAAGAGGAGGTCGAGCAGCTGATTCGCGATGGAGAGACGGCGTTTGGCCGAAACAATTTGGTGAAAGCCCGGGAGTGCTATCAGCAGGCTTTTCAGCTTGAGCCGACAAACTACATGGCAGCGCTTTGGACGGGTGATACCTATTTTTCAGGACAGGAACTGGAGCAGGCTTGCGAATGGTTTCGGAAGGCAATCGGGATCGACCCAAATCGGGAAACGGCACACCGTTACCTTGGTGATGCGCTGGGGAGACTTGGTCGTCCTGACGAGGCGCTCGACGAGCACATTGCGGCTTTGCTTTGCGAACCCTATTCGCGGACGACACGGCAGCACTTCACTCCGCAGCTGCGCTCCAGTGCGGAAGCGCAGGGGCATACGATTCCTCGTTTCCCCGACATGCATTCGACGATTGAAGGCAAGCAGATCAATCTTGCGGTGAATCCCGACGACGGCCTGTTGATCATGGCTTACAACATTTGCGCCGTTGGGTGGCGTTCAAAGGATTTTGCCGAGCATTTTCCAAACGAGAAGACAGCGCGTCGATCTTTGCTCGAGGAGATACATGCCATTGAAGGCATGCTGGAGATGGCTGAGTGCGCCAAGGAACCAGAGAAGGCAAAAGTTAAGAAATGGCAGCCGGCCATCGATGGCCTCGCTGTGCTCAAGAAAGACGGGCTCCTCGAAGCCTATGCCTTCTTCGAGCGTGCCGACCAAGGGCTGGCCAAGGATTATGCCGACTACCGGGCCAGCCATAGTGACAAACTGGAGCGTTATGTTCGCGTTTACTGGTGCGGGCAAAAATAAGTGTGCCGAATCACGCGCTATTAGGATAGTCAACAGCGACTACTACGGGACGCGACGTCTGATATTTCGGTTAGTCAGATTGCCGAAGCAGGGAAGGTCCGTAGCGGGTACGCGTTTCTTTTGTCGCTGTAGGTTGCGAGCTTGCCTCGCAACGTGGCGCGACCAGCGCGCCATCTACAAACGCCGGGAGACGAATCCCCGGTAACGTTCCTAGAGCACGTCTAGTAAAACTGTAGCCGTAGCCGCCGCAATTAAAGCAGCGGTTATCAGAGGAGCACACTATCCCGCGCCTAAATGGGCGCGGCTACGCCATTTTTTGAAACGCTCTGGTGTATATTATGCCAACGGGCTTTACGATTTGTTCTGTCGTAGGGCGCGACCGCTAGGCGCGCCGTAACCAACGCGGCGGTCCCAGCAGTCCCGCCCTGCCTCCGCTCGCTAATCCCATAGAACAATACTCAACGAATGTTGGTATTGGTGGAAAGTTCGACTGCGCAATTTAGGATTATCCGATTTTTGGCAGAAATGATTCCAGTGTTTTCCTGGGCGTCCTGCCGCAAGGTCACACGTGGCCGGTGAGCGGGTTGCGGCTGTTTTTGAGCGCCCGTCTTTCTTCGATCAGTGGCATCAGCCGGTCGATCACGGTAACGAGGTTCTGGATACGCATCGGCTTGCTCACGTAGTCGTTCATGCCGACGGCGATGCAGGCATCGCGATCGCCTTCCATGGCATTGGCTGTCATGGCGACGATGGGGATCTCACGGTCTCGGCTTGATTGGCGGATGCGGCGGGTCGCCTCAAAACCGTCCATCTCTGGCATCTGACAATCCATGAGGATTACGTCGTAGGGCGCACGATCGAGTGCGTCGAGGACTTCGAGACCGTTTGCAGTCAAGGTAACCCGATGGCCAAGTTTTTCCAGCATTAGGCGGGCGACGCGCTGGTTGACGACGTTGTCCTCGGCCATGAGCACGCGCACCGGGCGCTGTTTTTTAATGACGGGCGCAGCCTGCTTTTGTTGCTCGTCCAGTTTTGCTGCGGGCAGGAGATTGCCGGGCAACGTCGCGATGATGGCGTTGCGGAGTTCGTTTTTCCGGATGGGCTTGGTCATCAACTGTACGATGCCGGCCTCGGCCAGCATCGTTCGGTCGGAGTGGTGATCGAGCGAGGTGAGCAGCAGGCAGCGGCCGGGGACGAGCAATTTCCGGTCGCGAATGGCTGCGGCCACGGTGGCACCATTCATCTCGGGCATGTGAAAATCCAGCAGAGCCAGGTCGAAGGGATGGCCTTCCTTGACGGCATTTTCAAGGGCTGCGAGCGCGGCGGGGCCGTTCTCGTACAGATGGATCCCGGCACCCCACGCCTCCAGGTAATGTTGCAGCAACATGCGGTTGGTGGCGTTGTCGTCGACCACCGCGACCTTGATCGCGCGCAAAAATTTAGGTGCTTGCGGCTGGGTTAGGTTTACCGCCACCGAAGCGGGCGTGATCTGGAAGCGGACGGTAAACCAAAACGTTGAGCCCTGGCCGGGCGTGCTGATGACGCCGATTTTTCCTCCCAACAGTTCGATGATCTGTCTGGAGATGGCCAGACCCAAACCGGTACCGCCAAAACGTCGTGTGGTGGAGCTGTCCGCCTGGGTGAAGGGTTGGAACAATCGTGCCTGGGCCTCTTCGCTCAGCCCGATGCCCGTGTCTTTGATGGCAAAACGGAACAGCACGTCGACATCGGTTTTTTCTTCGATCGCAACATGCACGACCACTTCGCCTTTTTCGGTGAACTTGATGGCATTGCCGACGAGGTTGAGCACGACCTGGCGCAGGCGGCCGGGGTCACCCCGAATCATCGCGGGCACCTCATTCGGGATGAAAGCGGCCAGCTCCAGCCCCTTGCCTGCAGCGCGCTCGGCCAGCAGTTCAAGCGTTGTATCCACGCTTTCGTTGAGATCGAAATCCAGCGTCTCAAACTGCAGCTTGCCGGCTTCGATTTTGGAGAAGTCAAGAATGTCGTTGAGGATGGTGAGGAGCGACTCGGCGGAATTGCGGATGGTCTCGGCAAAGTCCTGCTGAGTGGCATCGAGCTTTGTATCCAAAAGCAGGTTACTCATGCCGATCACGCCGTTCATCGGCGTGCGGATCTCGTGGCTCATGTTTGCGAGGAAGGTGCTCTTGGCGTGGGCGTTTGCCTCGGCGGCTGCGCGGGCACTCTTGAGCATCTCCTCGTATTCCTTGCGTTCACTAAAGTCGCGACCCACGGCGAGGATGCCGGCGGGTTTCCCCTGTTCCGTCAGGAGCCGTGCATTCGTATCCACCCAGACCAGCGTGCCGTCTGCCTTGCGGAAACGACATTGGAAACTGGCCGAGCCGTCCGGGCTGGACTCAAGATTCAGGAGCACCAAGCCGGATTGTTTGTCTTCCTCAGCGATCAGGTCGCGTATGTTTAACTTGATGGCCTGTTCACGCGTATATCCGGTCAAGCGCTCACCGGCGGGATTGAAGGAGGTGATCGCACCTTTCAAATCGAGCGTGAAGATGATATCAGAAGCGTTCTCGATAATCCCGCGATGGCGAGCCTCCAGCCGGGCCACAGTGGAGAGTTGCGTGCTGATTTCCTTGGTTTGTGAGTGTACGCGTTTGCGCAGTGATCCGACCCAGCCCAAACCAGCGAGCAGCAGCAAAACCAGGATTGAGGCAGCACCGAGTGCGCGCTGGACCGTCCACCAGGAAGGGCTGGTGACGACCCGCACATCGTTGGCCGTGCGCAGTTGCAGCACGAGCGAATGGGGCCGGCGGTATTCGTCGCGAATGAGTTCATGCACACCGGTCAACTGGAGAACCGCCCCGGAAGGCCAGCGTTCTTTGCCGGAGAAATTCACGAGCACGCCGTCAAAACTTAATTCTCCGCATTGCAGGAGCAGGCGTTGGTCCGGCCCGCGACGGACGGTGCCGAGCAACGTGGCTTCGAGCCGGACGAGACGACCGTCCAGGTCCTCGCTCAACAAACCGGAGGCCAAAACTTTGATCGCTGCCAGCTCGGCGTTGTGACCGATCCGTCGATAAACCGCCTCCCTCAAGACGAGTTGTGAATTTTCGCGACCGGGCAGGCCGACAGCCTCGATGCGATCGCCCGGCGCGAGTGGCAGCGTGCCGGAACTGAGGATGCGGATGCTTTCGGCGTTGTCTTCGGCAAAAACAATGCGTCCAAATTGGTGGTGAACGACGGTTGCGGCGATGCGGACCGGGCGGTTGTTGGATTGGAGAACGTTGAACTGCTCCAAGCTCGCGAGGGTTCGCAGAGTCCGGGCAAAAGGATCGGCCTGGGCCGGTTCCTCCACCTGAACCGCGTCGGCACCGGGCACCCAGAGTTCTACGCCAGTCAGTTGACGACGCGGATTAGTGATCGCTGCACAAACGCCGCGCACGCGCACGACCGCTCCGCGCAACGCCTGTAAATCCTTGTTGAACGGGACCCGCGCCCGGAACTCGCCGCCAGAGGCAAGGAGCGCCAGCGAACTCCAGGGGCCGTCCGCTTCGACTGCACGGACATAGCCACTGAGCTCGATCCAGCGTGCCTCGTCCAGTCCGGTGAGCGCCTGTTCCAGCGTGCTGACCCGGGGTTGCGGCATCATGACGTTGTATTGCTGGAAATCGGAATCGATCACGACCGACGCGCTCACTTCCGGTGCAAAAGTTCCCGGCGTAGTGGTACCTTCAACCGCTATGGAGCGACCGATGCGGGGGCTCGTCGCGCCCTCGGGCAGGCGAATTCTGGCACCGCCACTGGAATCGAGCAGATAGATGAAATGCGCGGAGGGATGCGCCCATGTGACGATGCCGTTCATGCGGACGCGTAGTCCGCGTGCCGCATCTTCTGGCGAAAGGGCGATCACCTGGCCGGCCGAGTGTAGATCGGCGAGCTGTGCGCTCGCGACGGGGGCAGCCTGTTTTTCGCACGGTATGAAAAGCACTTCACTCAGGACGATGCGGCCTGGCTCGTAAGTGACGCGCCCGATCAACTCGACCGGGTCGTTGTAGGTCAGCTTGGTGCGTTGCAGGGCCCGCGTGAAGACCTGACCGCTGCCATCGCTTATCACCAAAGAGGTGCCGGCGATCTGGTCCTGGGCTTGGGCGAAAAGATGAACCCAGTCACCCGCTTTGACGGTTGAGAGCTGGGCGATTTTTGAGGTTGGCAGGCTAAAATGAGGGTCGGATTTAAGCGCTCCGCCGCCCTTGACCGCTTCGAGTGAATGCACCCACACCGCAAGGCTGTCCAAGGTGCCGTCGGGCGCATTTCTGGGCGTGTAGACGCCCTCAACGGTTGCGAGCGAGCCCGCGAGATTCGGAATCGGCTCATCCTTCAATATTATATTGGTTTCAACGCGAAGCCCCTCCGAGATCAACTGCAGCCGGAGGTGCTGGCCATCTAGTTTCTCCTGGGAATCGATGTAGCCCGCGACGCGCACGCGCAGATTTCGCCATACGTTAAGCTCGTTGAGCCGCTTTGCCACGTTCACAGCAGGTGGTAGCTCGCGGTGCTCCAGAACGGTTATTTCAAGGGTGTCGGCCGCGACGTTTTCGCCAGGGGTGGCGAAGCCGTGCAAGTGAATGCGGTCCCCGGGGCTCAGCGACAGCGGACGTTTGCCGATGGCGATGTAGTAGCCACCGTCTTTGTCCATCGTCCAGATATTCTTCCAGCCTGGATCGAAGAAGGTGACGTCCACGGTGGTATCAACCGGCACCGGGTCTCTGGCGCCGGAGGTCGTGATCTCCCACCACGTGGCCAGACTCGTGAGCGTGGGCGGACCGTGGTTTTGGTTTGGCTCTGAATTGATGGTTGCGGGAACGATGGCCTCTTCCAGCGAAACGGTGTTTCCCACACGAGCCAGGCGTCCCACCACATTGACTGATTCTCCGATTGCGGGCAGAACCCGTTGTGCGCCATGGGCGATGAGCCGGTGGCCGGAATCTTCCAGGGTGAGCGAAACACCGGGCTCACTCGCCACGAGCTTCCCCGAGGTGTGCAGCCATTCGCCATTTGCCGTGCTGGCGAGTTGCGCGAGCGGGGTGAGCGGGAGCAGAAGTCGCGGGTCGGATGCGACCCATCCTATAACTTTAACCGCGCGGAAACTTTGCACCCAAAGGCTGGTGCCTTTGCTGCGAGTGCCATCTTTTTCAAATTTGCCCGCATAAATTCCATCCACCGCAACCACGGCTCCCGTTAATGCGGGAACCAATTCCGTCGGGCCGATCAACACCGTCGTTTCAAAGGCGTTCCCTTCGGACAAGAGGCTCAGACGGATATGCGCAAAGTCGACTGTGACCTGAGATTCCACCACGCCCTCCATCCGTACGAGAAGATGCTGGAAGCGGTTAAAATTCGTGACATCGCCCGCCGTCGCAACCGGGGTGGCGGGGGCGCTCTCGCCGAGTACTGTGATCTGGAACTGACTGGTCGAAAGCGTAGGCGTCGGCACGAAACTGCCGTGCATGCGGATTTTCTGGCCGGGCTTAATGGAAAGGCTGGGATCGCTGATGGACACAAAGCTGCCCGTGTCACGTTCCACCACCCACATGCTTCGCCAGGCTGGGTCGAAGAACGTAACCTCGGCCGTCACGTCGAAATTGATGAGAGGCGGCGGCTGTTCCTGGGTGCATTGCCACCAATCGTTGAGCTGCGTGACCAGGCGAGGGGTGGGTGTTTCAGGTTGCTGCGTCTGCGCGAAGGAGCCAGCGGCAATCCCGATCACGCCGCACGCGAGCAACGCAACTTGGCGAAACCGTCGGAAATCGCAAAAGATTTGGAGGTAGCGTAAACAGGTGCGCACGAAGTTAATAAAAGAAGCAGGGCAGCAGGAGCGAAGAGCCGTCTCGTTCGATTCATGCCCTACAGGACATCGTCATGATTGGTTGCCGGCTTAAGCAAAAAGTCAGCGGCGGAACTGCTGGAAGAACGAGGTTATACCAATCCCCCGATGCTTTTTACCAGGGCCCAAGACTGCTACCCATTGAACAGGAGAAAACGGAGGTAACAGAGCTTCCATCAAAAGCCTCCGTTCACTCTGTTCCCTCCTGTAGAAATGAGTTTTCGCCATTCGTGAAAAAGCATGAGGAGTTTGATATTAGGTCAGTGCTTGGGCCGGCAATGGCAGTCGTGCAGGAAGCCTCTTCGAAATCGAACCCTTCCCGGCACGAAGCGGAATTACCCTTTCCGCATCAAACGCATAATAACCTCTGGCGTTTGGTTGGTAGGGACGGGCCGCCGTCCGTCCCATTTGATGTGGGCCGCTGACAGGCAAAGTTGGCGGACGACCCGGCGGGTCGTCCCTACCGTTGCCTCTGTAGTGTGTTTGAGTGAGAAATGGTATAACAGCGAGGGCGACGCGCCGTCGCCGTGTCTCCGGCCGGTTTAGGCCGAGCCGAAGGTATTGGTGAGTTCGCGGGCGAGGGCTTCGCCGCTGAAGGGTTTTCTCAGCAAAATGCAGCGGGGCCGACGTGTTATGGCCTGCTGGCTGTTGCTGGAACCATAACCAGTCAGGATGATCGCTGGCATTTCGGGTCTTGTGGCGCGGATCGTGTCGAGGAGGTCCAGGCCCGTGAGGTGTGGCATGGTGAGATCGGTGACGAGGGCGGCATAGCGGCCGGGCGTGGCGTGGAAACTGGCGAGGGCCTCGCGTGGGTCATAGAACTTTGCCGGACGGTAGCCGTACTGCACCAGAGCGGCCATGGCGAAATCGGCCACCATGGTTTCGTCGTCCACCAGCAGAATCTCCTCACCGTGGCCGTTGAGCACGGGGGTGGCCTGGGCGGGTTGAGCGACCGGTTCGGTGACGATCGGGAAATAGAGATTGAAGGTGGTTCCTGTTCCCGGGTGGCTCTGTACTTGCAGGGCGCCGCCATGAGCCGCAACTACGCTTCGCACGATGGAAAGTCCCAGGCCGGTGCCTTGTCCCTGCGGCTTAGTTGTGAAAAATGGATCGAAGATGCGTTCCAGGGTTGCCCGATCCATGCCGTGGCCGTTGTCCGACACGGTCAGCTGCAGGTGAGGGCCGGGCTTGAGGTTGGTTATCTCTGCCGCCAGCCTGGTATCGATGGTCACGGGATGCAGGCGGACGGCGATTTTCCCCGCACGATCGCCGATCGCGTGAACCGCGTTGGTGCAGAGATTCACGACGATTTGGTGGATTTGCGTGGGATCGGCGAGGATGTTGCCCGTCGTTAGTTCTTCGGTGAGTTCTATGGTGGCGGGGGTGGTCGCGCGAATCAGTTTCAAGGCCTCTTCGACGGGCCGGTAGGCATCGATTACGCTTTGGCCGGCGGGGTTTTTGCGGGAGAAGGTCAGGATTCGGTCAACGAGATCCTTGGCGCGGAGGCCGGCGGCGCGGATTTCCTGGAGTTCCGGCCGGACATCGCCTTTGTCCTCAGCGGTGAGTTTGGCGAGTTCGCAGAATCCGAGGATGCCGGTGAGGATATTGTTGAAATCGTGGGCGATGCCGCCGGCGAGCCGCCCCACGCTCTCAATTTTTTGCGCCTGGCTGAGCTCGGCTTCGAGGCGTCGGCGGCGATGCTGTTCATCGAGCCAGTCGGTGATGTCGGACTCCAGGTAGAGGAGGTGGAGGAGGTTTCCGTCCTGGCTGAATATCGGGGATATGGTCGAGCGGACTGGAACGGTCCGGCCGTCCTTATGGTGCAAAGCAAGCTGACCGGTCCAGGATTCGCGACGTTCGAGCGCGGCGCCAATCTCGGCGGAACGCCCGGATTTTTCGGGTGGTGGGCGCAGGTGTTCAAGATTGCTGCCGATCAATTCGGTGGCGGAGAGACCGGTCAGTTCGCTGCAGCGGGGGCTGACGTATTCGATGAGGCCGTCTGGCGTGGTGATGAAGACAGCGACGGGGCTTTGCGTGATGGCTTGAGTAAGTACGCGGATTTCCTCCATCTGCTTCGCCTGTTTTGCGTTGGATAGGCGGAGTTCGTTGGTTCGTTCTGTGACGACGCTTTCCAGGCGCTGGTTTTCGCGGTGCTGGAGAAAGGTGGAGAACTTGATCGCGAGCACCGCGGCCAGGACCAGGATTGCGGTGTAGGCCAAATAGGCCAGAGGCGTGCGGAACCAGGGCGGTTTTATCGTAAAGGCGGCGACGGCCTCGACCCCGATCGTGTCTCCAAGCCGGGGTCGGACATGGAGCACATATTTTCCTTCTTTCAGGTGGTCGAAGTTGGCCGAGCCGGTGTTCCCCACCGCTACCCAGCTGGCGTTCGAAACGCCTTCGAGTTTTATCTCAAAGTTCACGGCGGCGTCGAGCGGGTTTCCACGAACCACGAAATGCGCTACAATCGAGTTGTCGGCATAGTCGAGCTTAAGGGGGGCCTGGGCGAAGCGGTAGAGCACTTTTTTGCCACCGGCCACACTGAGCTGCGTCAACTGTGCGGCCAGCGGTATTCCAGGTGCGGCTGGCATGGTCGGGTCGATGCGGGTCAGCCGGTGCTCCGCATGCAACCAAACCGTGCCGTTTTCCTCGAAGGAGGGATAAAATGGCTGATAGTTTAGAGGTACGGAGTAGAACAGATTGTCCCACTGGCCATCGCGCCGCTGGCGTACTTGAAGTACGCCGTCGCTGACAACCCACAACCGGCCCTTGGGATCGACACTGGGTCGGCCGAAAATGGCGTGTGCGCCTGGAATTTCGGCAAGGAACTGAGTGTCTGGCACAAAAAGGTCCGAGGCAGCATCGAAGCGATAAATCCCATCGGAAATATGGGCGGCAATCTTTCCGTCGTTGAGGAAGAGTTGAGGCCAGTTTTGCGGGAGACCGTCATTTTCCGTATAGATGCGTACGGTGGGCGTTTCCCTTGTCAGTTGCACGCATGCGACCCGGCTGATACCCAGTTCCATCCAGATGCGGCCGGTGGCGTCCTGTATTGGTTTGTTGAGTACGTTGCCTAGAGTGGGGACGGCATGGCTTTCAACAATGCGGAGGGATTCGCCCACCGTTTCAGCCCAGCCGATGGCGGCGCGCGCGATGAAGAGCCAGCGCCCATCTCGTGCTTTGGGTTCCAAGGTTCGGAAATAGGCTGCTTCCGGGGCGAAGCATTCCCAGCCGCGCGAGGTCCGCACATAGGCTCCGGCCTCTGTGCCTGCGACCGGGCGACCATCCACATTGGAAAAGGCGTTCACGAACACCTCCTCTGGAGTATCGAGCTCAAGGCGGACCAGCCGTTGGTTGCGATTGTATATTGCCTTATATAGTCGCCCATCTGCCAACAGCCAAAGATGGCCGTCGATGCGATAGGGGTGGACCGACGTCAAGCCACTGCCCAGGAGCGATTCGTAATGCGAAACATTTGAAGGGAATCCCACCCGCAGGATGCCGCCGTCCCACAGGCCCCAAATCACGCCTCCGCGGCCAACCAGAAGTTTTTTCACGCGCGTCATCCGGTTGTCGACGGTGCGGTCAAGCACCTGCACCGCCTGGCCGTCTTCACGAAAAAATACGATGCCGTAATTATCCAGCGCAGCTGCGAAGTAGCCACCCTCGGTGCGGCAGAGAGCATTGACCCGCCATCCCTGGGAAAATAACTCATCCGCCGTAAAATCGGTTATTTTTTCGCCGTCGAAAATCCGCAGGCCGCGGCCGTAGGTTCCTACGAGGGTGTGCTTGGAGTCCAGGGCCAGTGAACAGGTAATTGCGCTGAAATTGCCCTGGGCCATCAGTGGGACGGACCTGCCGTGATCGGCCTTGAACAAAGCACCCGCGGCGCGTTCGCATAGATATAGATCATCACCCGATTTGAAGACATGCTCGATGGTGTCGATATAGCCGCGTAGCTGCATCGTTCCGCCTGGACGCCACGAGAGTATCGGCCCGGTGAGCGAGTGCCAAATCCATTCATCAGCTGCAAATTCAACGGTGGCTTGCGGCATGGGTTGAGACAGGGTCTGCATGGCTTCGGACCACGCAGCCTGCAGGTGTGGGTGCCAGAAGCCGTCCTCACCGAACTCCACCTTCGCCACACCCTCATTCAAGCCGACATAGATCGCACCCTCCTCGTCCACTGCCGCACCAGATACCTGGACTTCATGCCCGGAGCTGGCTTGTCCGAAAACGTTCCAGCGCACACCATCGCCGAGGGCTAGCTGAGTCCCCGCCACGAGGAGAATCCTTCCATCGGGGAGTTCGCGCAGATCCGTCGGGGCTGAATTCAAGCCCAGTGATTCCAGACCGAGAATTTCATAGGCCGGCACGCCAGTCTCATTCGTTCCCGGTGGCGCGGATTCATTAAAATGAACCGCAGTTTGCGTCGCGTATGCGCATAGACCGAACCAAGAGAAAAGCACAAAAAGCACCAGTGTGCCCACGAGGCCAATTTTCTTGCGGCGAATTTTAATCATTAGCTGGCTCATGAGATGCATGAGGGCGAACTCCCAAGAAGGTTTGGAAAGTACATAATAGCACGCACGACTTTGCGTGACTGCAAGGACAGAGGTTTGGTTTATGCGTTTTCGTCTCGCTGGATGCGGTGAACACCTCAGAGCAGGTCGGGAAGGCCGTGCTGCTGTTGGATGTATCCAAGATCGAAGCTGGGTGCTGAACTTTATGGCTGGCGCTCTCGTCCTTTGGGTTGATTTTCATCGCACTCGCCAAATGTTTAAGCGCGAATTATTGAGGGGTTACACCGGCCTGTTACGTTTCAGGACTTAAACCATGAATACCAATCCGCTTGATGACCTTATCGGCGCGTACGCCAAGCAGCCTTTGCCTCCACCGCCAGGGCAGGGTCCGGCCGGCATCTGGCGGGCAATCGAGGACCGGCGCCGTCGCTCTTTCTGGTCGCGCATGCTTCCTCTGCTCGACTGGCGCGAACTATTTCTTGAACCGAGAATGGCGGCTGCGGCCTTCGCCTTGGCGGTGCTGGTTGGGAGCCTGCCAGGTTATATCGTCGTGAGCCGAACCAATGAAGAAGCGCAATTGGCCCGTCGCTCCCTTCATTTCGAGATGTTCTCGGCCCATGCAACGGACCTTTTCGCAAATCCGCAGGCAATCGCAAAACCATGAAAAAGCTTATTGGTTTCTTTTTACTCATCATCGTGGTTGCCGCTGCCGCTGCGTTTTGTACGGGTCGCATCATGACTGCGCGCGGCTCGTGTTGCGCAACCGCTTCAGCTTCGTCGCACGACTGGTTGCACGATCAACTCCAGCTTACACCTGAACAGCAGAAGGCGCTTGAGCCCATCGAAGTCCGATTCCACGAGGATTATCAGCGGGCCAACGCCCAGTTGCTCGACGCCAACCGCGAACTCGCCCGTACCCTTGGCCAGACAAAGGATTTTTCACCCGACGTCGCCGCAGCGATTGAAAAGGTGCATCATCGCATGGGTGCGCTTCAGAAGCTTTCGATCCAGCACATTTTCGAGATGAAACCGGTGCTGACGCCCGAGCAGAATGACCGCTTGTTGCACTACGCCCAGCAGGCGTTGGAAAACAGTCCCTGATTTTCACCGTGGAGGATCTTGACCTGCCTTTGATGCAAGCGCTGCAAGCGGGGGATGATGCTGCGCTCAATGGGCTCATTGCCCGTCACCGGGAACCGCTGCACCGTTTTGTCTATCGCTACCTGCGGGACGAGGTGGCCGCAGCCGATGTCGTGCAGGAGACGTTTGTCCGGGTATATTTCAAGGCCAACAAATTCGAACCACTCTCTACCGTTAAAACATGGATCTATGCGATCGCGATGAATCTGTGCCGCGACCGGTTCCGCCGCCTGGACAAACATCGCGGTGACGTCTCCATTGACGAAGCAACCGAAGGACTTCCTTCCCGTCTGGAGCCCGTCGATCCCAATCCGGGGCCGGGAGCGCAGGCGGTGAAAAGTGACCAGTTCGTATTTCTGCAACGGGCCATCGACCAGCTACCACATCCGCTCAAGGCCGCTCTGGTCCTTTTTGCGCTCGAAGGTCATTCTCAGAAAGAGACAGCGGAAATCCTGGGCACCACGCCGAAAACCGTCGAGCTGCGGGTTTACCACGCCAAGGGAAAACTGCGGCAGTTGCTGGGCTCCCGGCTCGGCGACGAAGTTTAGCCCGGTTTAGGTGGCATCACCGGCGCTTCAATCCAGTCGGGGCGGCTTATATAGAAGATAACGAATTAAACGAAGGGGTGGGGCATGGGTGTCTGGTGTCTGCTTCTGGTGCCTAGTATCAGGCATCTGGAATCTGGCATCCGGCCTCTGGCTTCTCCCTCGTGTTTATGAATGAGCAGCCATTTTCAGATATTCTGAGGGATCGTCGCTGGGGCTGCGTTGAATCATCTGAACCATCCAAATACATCCACTATGATCTCCATCCGTTCCCTCACCTTTGCGTTCGCCACCACGGCGAGCCTTTTCACCGCGAGTGCCGTCTATGCCGCCAATGATCACGAAATGATGGATCACAATAAAATGGCTGCGGCGCCCTCTGCGGATCAAGACGCCTGGCTGGCCAAGGCCAAAGCGGCCTATCCGCTCGATACCTGTGTTGTTTCCGACGAGAAACTAGACGGCGGCGACATGGGCGCGCCGGTTGATTTTGTTTACAAGCAAGAGGGCAAGCCCGACCGCTTGGTACGTTTTTGTTGCAAGAATTGCATCAAGAAATTCAAGAGCGACCCCGCTAAATATCTGAAGATCCTCGATGACGCTGCGACTGGAAAAGCCAAGGGCGAAAGCGGGCACGCCGAGCCTATGCACTGATTTTCACGAGATGCTTCCTTTGGGTTTCCCGGAAAATAAAACTACAACCGCTAATCAGTGCTAATTTGAGACGTCCGGAAATGGCTTACTTCACCCGTGAGTTGAAAACGATTGTAGTGGGTAACCCAACACGACATCTGATTCCTGTAGGTGGATGGTTGTGGATATGCCATTTCCGGTTCATGTTTTCCCCTGCGCCCATGTCTGTGTTTTCCGCGGCAGCGGCCAACCGAGGTTTCTAGACATGAATTCCACCCACACCTCTTTGGCTCTTTCTTTTATCATCGTGGCACTCGCCGGTTGTGCTAGCGTGCGCACCGCCGAGGAAAAGACCGCCCGACAAAATTCGTCGGAGATCGGCAACGTTTATCGGCCGCATGGAGACAAACCAGATTTGCCGGCGCTCAGGCCGGATTCGCCGCCGGCGGACTTTCTGCGTTTTGCCCTCCTGAATCACCCTCAGGTTGAGGCAGCTTTTTATGACTGGAGGTCATCCGTCGACGCCATTGCGGCGGCGCGCGCGTTGCCCGAACCACAGCTTACCTTCCAAGCGGATATTGCCACCACCGTTATGTCGCTCATGCCGGGGCTGATGTTTGACCTGATGGCGCCCGGCAAACGTGCCGCCATGGGCCGCGAAGCTTTCGCAACCAGCCAGGTCTCGTATCGAGCTTACGTAACCGCGGTGGTCACCACCGTGGCCGAGGTCCGCCGGGCCTGGGTCGAACTAGCCTTTATCGATGAAGCGGTGGCGATTCGTCACCAGATGTCCGGCGTACTTGATCAAGCTCTTTCTGCTGCACAGGCCGACTATTCGACGGGACGAGGTATGGGGACGTTCGAGGAACAAACGAAGGTGCTCAACGCCTCGGCCAAACTTAAGAGTGATCTACGTATCTTCGCTGATCGCCAAATCGCCGCACGGGCGCGCTTCAAAGCAGCCCTCGGTTTGGCCCACGATGCCGCTGATCCGGCCTGGCCCGAGATGCCGTTTCCGTCTGCTCCGCTCCCCGGGGAAGAAATCCTTTGGCATCAGGCGCTCGCGGCGAACCCGCAGCTAGGAACAATGCGCGCCATGGTGGAAATGACGGTCGCGCAGGTCGAGGTTGCCCGGCGCGCTCGCACCCCGGATTTCACCGCGGGGCTGATGGCCGATCTTAAACAAAATCCTCTCATGGTTCGACCGACTGCCACGATGACTTTGCCGATCTGGCGGGAGAAGATTGCCAGTGCGATCGCTTCGGCCGACGCACGCAGGCTCGCCGCCCGGGCACGTCTTTCCGCCGAGCAAATCGGCATGGCCGCAGAACTCGCCCAGATGCTTTTTATGGTGCGTGAAGCGGACCGCATGCTCGCGTTCATTGATGAAACGGCTTTGCCGAACATCGCCAATGCACTAAGTTCGGCGGAGGCCGCCTACGGCACCGGCATGGCGGGCTTTTCGCCCCTGGCTGAACTGCGCCTGATGGAACTGGGGATGCGTTTGGAGCGCGTTGACACCTATCGCGAACGCGAGGTGGCGCTGGCCGATCTCGCCGCCTTTGTTGCCGCCGATGTCCCCGCCAACGCTCCTCTTGCAACCTCTTCTTCGAACTAATTTTACCATGAGATCACACGCTTTTCGGCTGCTTGTCGGTTCCGCTTTGTTTGCTCTCGCCTTCGTCCTGTCGTTCACGGCCACCGCGAACGCCGCGGAGCAATTGTACACCTGCGGAATGCATCCGCAGATTATTAAAAAAGAACCGGGCGACTGCCCGATCTGCGGCATGAAACTCACGCCGATCCGTGCGAACACCAGCAAAGCCCAGGACTCCAACGCCAATGCCTCGGGGGAACATAAAATTAAATATTACAAATCGACCATGACGCCCGGCGAGGTGAAGCCCGACCCCGGCAAGGATTCGATGGGCATGGACATGGTGCCGGTTTACGAAGACGAGGGCGCTTCGGCGGATAACAAAATTCAAATCGATTCTGCCACGACCCAGCGCATGAACCTCAAGACCGCGCTGGTGGAGCACGGTCCTTTGCGTCGCGATTTCCGGACCGTAGGCGAGGTTGCTTACAACGAGGCGGGACGGCGCGACATCACGACGAAGTATGAAGGCTGGGTCGAAAAACTTTACGTGAACACGACGTGGGCCGTGGTCAAAGCGGGCGACCCGCTCTTCGAAATATATTCGCCTGAACTGTATAACGCTCAACTCAACTACTTGGTAGCGCTACGCACCGAGGCGAACACAAGCGGGCCGCTGACTCACGCTGCTCTCACCCGCCTGCAATTGTTCGATGTGCCGGACGATTTTATCGAGCAGTTGAAACAAAGTGGCCAGGCCCAGCGTAACTTTGTGTTTCACGCGCCAGCCGACGGTGTGGTGATCGAGAAGATGGCGTTTGTTGGCCAGATGATGAAACCCGGAGAACGCCTTTACCGCCTCGCGGACCTTTCCTCGGTGTGGGTGCTGGCGCAAATCTATGAAAAGGATGTTTCCTTCGTGAAAGAGGGGCAGGCGGCCACAATCCGGACGAGCTATGGCTCCGACCGCGACTTCGAAGGCAAGGTGCAATTGCTCCTGCCTCAGGTACAGGAACAGACACGTTCCGTCACGGCCCGCATCGAATTGCCGAATGCGGACGGGTTTCTGCGTCCGGGCATGTTCGTCGACGTCAGCTTCAGCGCGCAGCTAGCCGACGATGTCGTGCTCGTACCCGACGTCGCGGTCTTGCGTAGTGGGGAACGCAATACGGTGTTTGTGGCTGCCGATGGGGGCTTCTTTGAACCTCGCGACGTGAAACTTGGTGCGCGCAGCAACGGGAATTTTTATGAAGTGCTCAACGGGTTGAAGGCCGATGAGCGAATCGTTATTTCGGGCCAGTTCATGCTCGATTCGGAGAGCCAGCTGCGTGATGCGATTCAGAAGATGCTGCGACCAACGGATGCCGCCGCGCCTTTGTCCCATGTTCACGCGGATAACGAGGAACACGACGCGCACGAGACTTCTGATCGTAAGCTCACGCTTTATACCTGCCCGATGCCGGAACACGCCGACGTGGTTCAAGACCACCCGGGGAATTGCCCAAGATGCGGCATGAAACTCGTTCCCACCACCGAAGTAGGGCACGGCAAAACGGCTGAGGATAACTGGCGCAAAATGCACTCCACGGGCGCGCCGGCGCTAAGATAACCGTCGGCCCCAGCGCCCCACGCCCATGCTCAAGACCATCATAGAATTTTCCCTGAAGAACAAGTTCCTCGTCCTGGCTGCGACGGTGGCACTGATCGCTGGCGGTATCTATTCGTTAAAGAATATCCCGCTCGATGCGATTCCTGATCTGTCGGATACGCAGGTTATCATTTACACGGAGTGGAACGGTCAGGCGCCCCAGATCGTGCAGGATCAGGTTACATACCCGATAACGACCAAGATGCTGTCGGTGCCCAATGCTACGGTGGTACGCGGATATTCGTTTTATGGATACTCCTTTGTTTATGTCATTTTTAAAGACGGCACCGACCCCTATTGGGCCCGCAGTCGCGTGCTTGAATACCTGAACGGGCTTCAGGGTAGCCTGCCCGTTGGCGTCACACCGAGGCTGGGACCTGACGCCACCGGTGTGGGCTGGGCGTTCATGTACACGCTCAACTCCAAAAATCATGATCTGGCGCAGCTCCGGTCGATGCAGGACTGGTTCCTGCGCTACCAGCTCGCCAGCGTCGAAGGCGTTGCAGAAATAGCCTCCGTCGGTGGGTTCGTTAAGCAATACCAGATCACGGTCGATCCGCATCGGCTCCACGCCTATAATCTATCGATCAGCGAGGTCGCCATGGCCGTCGGAAAGAGCAACGGCGAAGTTGGCGGACGGTCCATCGAAATGGGCGAGAAGGAGTTTATTCTGCGCGTGAAAGGTTACGTCCAGAATGTTGATGACTTGCGGAAAATTGCGGTCGGTCGCGGCCCCGGGGGCACGCCTGTCCTCCTCGAAGAAGTGGCCAACGTACAACTTGGACCCGATATGCGCCGTGGCATCGCCGAACTCAATGGCGAGGGCGAAACAGTTGGCGGTGTCGTAGTTGTTCGGTATGGCGTGGATACCCGTAAGGTCATTCAGGACGTCAAAGCGCGGCTCGACCAGGCCATGAAGAGCCTGCCCGAAGGCGTCACTTACTCGATTGCGTACGATCGCACCGCACTGATCGACCGAGCAGTGGAGACATTAAAAGGCAAACTCATCGAGGAGAGCATCGTCGTGGCCCTTGTGTGTTTGTTATTTCTGATGCATCTGCGCAGCGCATTTGTGGCAATCGTGATTCTGCCCATCGCCGTGCTGGCTTCGATTTCGGTCATGTATGCGCAGGGGCTCAGTGCGAACATCATGTCGCTGGGCGGCATCGCGATCGCCGTCGGCGCGATGGTCGACGCGGTGATCATCATGATCGAGAACGCCCACAAGCATATGGAGCATGATCGAGGGAAGAAGCCGCATTGGGACATCATCCGCGACGCTTCAGTCGAAGTGGGGCCAACGCTATTTTACTCGCTGCTCGTGATCACCGTTTCCTTCCTGCCGGTGTTTACTTTGCAGGCCCAGGAAGGCCGCATGTTCAAACCGCTCGCCTTCACCAAAACGTATTCGATGGCGGCGGCGGCGATTCTCTCGATCACTCTTGCTCCGGTGCTGATGGGGTTCTTCATCCGTGGGAAAATTCCAGCGGAAGAAAAGAACCCGGTGAACCGCCTGCTGATCTGGCTCTATCATCCGCTGCTCGATCTTGTGATCAAGTTTCGCTGGGCGGTGATCATCTCTGCGGCGGTCATTATTGGCTGGGTGTTCTTCCCGTGGAATGCGGTTGTTTCCAGGGTATTGCCCGACGGTAGGGTGAAGGAGGTCGCCCTGAAAGCCGGCAAGGCCTTCCCGTACCAAAACCTTGGGTCCGAGTTCATGCCGCCGCTCTACGAAGGTGACTTGCTTTACATGCCGACGACTTTCCCCGGCATCTCACCGACCAAGGCACGAGAGCTAATCCAGCAGACCGACCAGATTATTAAATCGTTTGCTGAGGTGCACCATGTTTTTGGGAAAATCGGCCGCGCGGAGTCTGCGACCGACCCGGCTCCGATGGACATGATTGAGACGACCATCATGTTGAAGCCCGAGCAAGAGTGGCCGGTCGTCGACATCAAAGGTGACAACGGCAAGGTCATCGCCCACCGGCGGCGCACGATCGACGAACTCACGACGGCGATGAACAGCGCGGTGCAAATTCCAGGACTTACGAACGCCTGGACGATGCCGATCAAGACGCGTATCGACATGTTGGCTACAGGCATCAAGACGCCTGTCGGCATCAAGGTCGCAGGCCCGGACCTGCGGGAGTTGGAGCGCGTTGCGGGTGAAATCGAGGGCGTGATTCGCCGCGCACCCGGCACCAGCACGGTGTTTGCGGAGCGTGTGATGGGCGGTAACTACGTCGAGTTCGACATCGATCGCGATGCGATCGCGCGCTACGGACTGACGCTCGGCGAAGTTCAAGATGTGCTTCAGGTCGCCCTCGGCGGCATGCCGCTCACGACCACGGTTGAGGGGCTGGAACGCTATGGGGTGATTCTGCGCTACGAGCGCGATTACCGCGAGAATCTCGAAGCGTTGCGCGAAATTTTGATTCCGGTGAAGAGTGCCGGCTCCAGTGACGCGATGGGCGGAGGTGCCACGACGGGAGCGCTCGCGGCGCAGGTGCCGCTGAGCCAGTTGGCAAAAGTGCGCGTCGTCTCTGCCCCGATGGGCATCAAGAGCGAAGCCGCGATTCCGAACGCGTGGATCTATGTCGATGTGCAGGGCGTCGACATCGGCAACTACGTGCGCGGGGCGCAGCAAATCGTGAACGACGCGATCAAGCGCGGTGAAGTCAAGGTGCCTAGCGGCTACAGTATTTTCTGGAGCGGCCAGTATGAGTATATGCAGCGGGCAAAGGCCCGGCTCTTGCTCGTGGTGCCGCTCACGCTGCTGCTCATCATCTTCATCATTTATCTCAACACGAAGTCATGGATCAAAACCTCGATCGTGTTGCTCGCTGTACCTTTTTCAATGGTCGGTGCTTTCTGGGCGCTTCATATCTTCGGCTACAACATGAGTGTTGCGGTGTGGGTCGGCATCATCGCGCTCGCCGGTCTCGATGCGGAAACGGGTGTCGTCATGCTCTTGTATTTGGATCTCGCCTACGACGATTGGAAGCAGAAGGGCTTGCTCAAGGGGCCAGTTGATCTTCGCGACGCGATCTATCACGGCGCAGTCAAGCGCGTTCGCCCGAAGGCGATGACGGCCGCCGTGATCATCGCCGGTCTGCTGCCGATACTCTGGAGCCACGGCACGGGCGCGGATACGATGAAACGCATCGCGCTGCCGATGGTGGGCGGTGTCATCACTTCTACCATCATGGAACTGGTTGTGTATCCAGCCATCTTTTACATCTGGCGCCGGCGCAGCCTACCGCCGACGCCCGTGCCGGTTAGGCTTACGGACGAACCAGAGGCTTCGAGCTGAAGGCTGCGATGTCTAGGCGCCAGAATTAATTCTCCGTGACGCGGCTACCGTTTTGATCAATCTGCTCTAGGGCAGGTCGGGCTTCGCGTCTTCGTGGAATCCTGAGGCGTGCTGGAACGCGGTATCGTTTGCCCGGCTCCGTTTTTCGAGATCGAGCTCAACGCCAGCCAGGTCGAGATGGGTTTCCAAGGGAATCACGAACTCCGTCATCAACGTCTCGATCCTAAAGGAGAGATTCAGATCTGAGATGCCGCGAATAAATGCGACCGCATCGGCAAATTCCATGAGGTCTTCGTCACAGAAGTGCTCGTCGAGGACGGACTGGTTTCCCTCAAGCGCGGCCAGCGTCGCCCACAAACGGCCCGCGCCAGCATTTGGCTGACGCAGATTGACGAGCCCTGATAATCGCGCGCGCTGCACTCGCTCAGCACAGCGCCGAAGCGTGAGATAAGCCTGGGCCAGATTGGCCAGCCGGGCTTGTTTAATAATGGCGTGGTGAGTAGCGATGAGTTTGGAGATTTTCATAGGTTTGAGAATTCCTGACTTGCTGTTCACTGGGCACTAACCCCTGCG
>Ga0302294_10000078_pt1 | contig 28194 bp, 19 predicted proteins | sample III_Fen_N2_3_FD_194550 | JGI IMG/M metagenome (GOLD analysis project Ga0302294, IMG submission 194550) | Peat permafrost microbial communities from Stordalen Mire near Abisko, Sweden - III_Fen_N2_3 | ecosystem: Environmental > Terrestrial > Soil > Wetlands > Permafrost | place: Sweden: Abisko...
GCACTCTACGAAAGGGTGGTCAAGGAAAACGCCGGGCCTGACGTCTGGGCATGCTCCGCGAACGAGGCGCAAATCGACGCTGCTCCTCTCAAATGATACACGAAGCATGACCGCTAACGCTGCTAAGCTGGCTCTGACCTTTCAGTATTCTGGCAACGACCTCTAACGAAGTACGCTCGCTCAAAAGCCCGGTTCTATTCTTTTCCACCGGGCCACCTGACAAAGGCTAACAGTCTTCAGACCTGAACTGGCTGACAAACCGTACAACTTAACTTTATATAGGACGTTGCCACCGTCGCTTAATTTTTATCCGCCGCAAGCGTTTTTTTGCCAATTTTTTCAGGAGGCAGGGCCAGACTTTGGCAGTAAATAGTGGCTCACCCGCCACTCCTCGCCTCTGCGGTAACCCCAAAGTTCGGCGCAAGACGTAAAGAAGACGCGCCAGTAAACCCACCACCTAGCCGCCGGTCCGCTGCCGATACTCTGGAGTTACGGCAGGGGGGCGCGGATCCGGTGAAACTCATCGCTCTGCCGATCGTGGACGGCGGCATTACACCTACCATCATGGGACTGGTTGTGTATCCAACCACCGTCTACATCTGGTGCCAACGCGGTCTGCCGCCGGCGCGTGAGGCGGTGATTTCTGCTGCTGAGCCAGAGGCTCAAACCTAAGCGCCGAACCTGCTTGGGCATTTGAGGACGAGCGGCCTGCGAAAAAGCCCGAGCCGTGTATACTGGCCATGTTGCCGCTTTGGGGTGTTTTGTTGCGGTACGCGTGTTTTTTGTGTTACCCCATATGCTGACATGACAGCATCCGTTCGTATCTTATTGATCGATGATCACCCGATTCTACGCACGAGCGTGCGAGAGCTCCTGGACCGCCATTTGCCCCGGTTTGAGGTGGTCGGGGAGGCGGGTGACAGCGAAGAAGCCTGGCAAGGGGTCGTGCGTTTGGAGCCCGATTTGGTGATTATGGACCTTGAGTTTCCTGGGGGAGGAGGGATTGAGCTGACGCGGAAGATCCGAAAGGCTTTTCCAAAAATTATCGTCCTAACCCTGACGGCACACGCGGGGGGCCAAAGAATTAACGATGTGCTCGATGCCGGAGCCGCTGGTTACGTGCTTAAGAGCTGCAGCAGCCAGGACCTAGTTACTGCGATCGAAGCCACGATGGCCGGTCAGATTTATCTTTCACCGGCAGCATCCACGGTTCTCGTGCGCGAATACCAGCGGAAGCTCAAGGGGAACGACGAAAAAATCCTCTCTGTGCGGGAGATTGAAACGCTCAAGCGCATAGCCGCTGGACAGACGACCAAGGAGATCGCGTTCGCCATGAACGTCAGCACGAAAACGATCGAAACGCATCGGCTTAATCTCATGGCGAAGCTGGAGATCAATACGGTCGCGGGCTTAACCAAATACGCCATTCGCGAAGGACTGACGACGTTGTAGGTGGCCGATTTGGCACTGATTCAAATTAGCCGGAGTAGCTTCGATTCTTTGAAGCCTTGGGCTCGTCGCTTGCCATCTCTTAATCGCCCTTTTTGGGCTAAACCCTCAGGCCGCGGGTGCGATTTGCTTGGCGCTGCTAAGGAAAAGCGAAGCGAAACCAGGATCTAGCACTAATCATCCTGCCGGGTTGATGATCAGCGCTTAACCGTTCTCGTTTTGCGTTGCAGCGCGCATTGAGGTGAAGCGCTTCTCCGCGTGGGAGTCGAAACCGTTGGACAAGGTTTGCGGTGCGTTTTGCACAAACAAAGGCTTGGGCCAAGATCTCGCTTAACAACTTCGCCACAAAGGGCGTGAAGGATGATCGGGCAGATCTTTTCCTTAGGCACTATGACGAAAGACCAAGCGTAAGTGATTGGGAACCTCCGTCACGAAGGGTAAACCGGGGAGTCGGGAAAACTCATTCCGGCTAAGGTAAAGCGAGTCGAGCGCGAGAATCATCCTGATACCCGTAACGCGTATAAATCGTATACAGTTTGCATGTGCAGTATACACGAAAAACGCTCATCGCCTGGCTGCTGACAGCCATGGCCGCAACCCACGAGAGGGATCACTTGCGGCGTGATTCGCAGCGAGCCTCCGCGTTTGGCGGAGGTTTTCGTCAATTTATCTCCGACGCGTTGCTCAAAAACTAGCTCCTCTCCGCCGTGCCCAAAATCCTCGCCATTGATGATAGTCTGACCATCCGAAAACTGGTGGATATGATCCTACGGGCGGCTGGGCACGAGGTGCTGTTGGCCGAAAAAGGTGCGGTCGGACTAGCGCTCGCGAAGGAGCACAAGCCCGATTTAATTCTGCTCGATTATGTTCTGCCCGATCTGCAAAGCACGGATATCTGCAAGCAGCTCTTGGACGATCCCTGTACCGCGGGTATTCCGATCCTGCTGATCAGTACGAATGGCGGGGCGATCCGACAGCTTTACGCGGACAGCCGCAATGTTCGTGATTACCTGACCAAACCCTTCCAGGCAAAAGTGCTGCAATCCGTGGTCGAGCACCTCTTGGCGAAACGGATTTCTGCAACCGACGACGACGCGCCAGAAATCGTCAACGCGCCGAGCGAGCGAGCGCCGGTCCCGACACCAGCTGCAGCGCCGTCGTCGCCTGCTCCAGTGACCACGAACGGGCCTGCCCGATTTTCGCCCGGGGCCGCCTCAGCGATGGCGAATGACGGACATGCCCAGTTACGCGCTTTGTTGAATGCCCGCTTCAGGAACATTGCCAAAATGATCCCGGATCTGGAGCGCCGCCGGGGCGCCCTCCCGGCAGAGACCTTTTACCTGCCTTTTTTGCTGCGCAACGAACTGGTCTCCGAGATCGTCGCCGAGGTGAGCCGAACCCAGATTTCGGCCGACAACGCCAGGCCCTTGATTGCTGGAACGCACGAATGGGTGGGGATCGACACGACGTTTTTCCACTTAAGTCGCACTGCTGCCACCGGAATATTTTCGTTCAAACTCGCTACGGAGACCGTTGAGGTGACGCTCTCGAAGGGCCGAGTCATCATGGTGGGGTCGAATAATCCCCGGGCCTACTGCGCAGGCGCGGCCTATAATTTCCGATCGGTGGCAGCGCCGATAATCGCGAATGCCGTAGCCGCTCAGCAGCGCGACGGCACGCCCTTCTTTGTGACACTCTGCCGACTGGGTGTTTTGCGCGATCCGGCGGCGGCCAACGCCCTCTTGCGGAGTCAGGGGGCGCGGGCGGTTCACCGGGCGATGAAAACGCCGGGAACTCACTACGCTTTTGTACCTCGCGAGACGGTGTCGGAGTTGACGCGTCAATTCACACTCAACCTTGATGTGCACCAATTCGTGCTCGAATCCCTGCGCTGGGTTGACGACTGGCTGGAGATCGAGAGCACAACAGGGGCTGTGACAACCGTTTTTGTACTGGATCAGGCCGCGCAAGCATCGGTTGCACAACTAACCCTTACCGCCGAAGAGAGTGCGGTCCTTGGGAGCATTGATGGCCAACGCTCGCTGCAGGACATCGCAACAACTACGGGCCTGGACCTTTTCGGAACCTCCGCTGCCGCCTATCGGCTGCTCAAACTGAGCATTCTTCGTGTCGGAACTGGCCTGCTCCCGGGCCAGTCCTCTTCAGATGCTTCGGTCGAGGAGTTTCTCCAGGAAACGACACCTCCGCCCTGGGACCCTGCTTCCACTCTGCTCCAACCCGAGCGTCTTCCCCGTTCGTAACCTAACCATTCACTAAATCCTATTATGGCTAAAATTCTAATTGCTGACGATTCCGCCACCCAAGTGGCCCTCTTACAAGCCGCTGTGGCTGAAGCCGGACATATCGCGGTCGTCGCCACCAATGGCGACGAGGCACTCCGCCTGGCCGCCTCCGAAAAACCAGCGCTCATCCTGCTGGACGTTGTGATGCCCAATACTGATGGCTTCCAGGTCTGCCGCAAATTGCGCAAGCAGCCCGAGACCGCCACAACGCCGATCGTCATCGTGACGTCCAAGACCCAGGAGACAGACAAGTTTTGGGGACTTCGTCAGGGCGCCAACGACTACGTCATGAAGCCTTTCGAGACCAAGGCGCTCGCCGACACCATTCGCAAGCACATCGGATGAGCAGCTTGCTGCCGTTTACATTATGAATCCCGTCACCTCCTCCGGATCAGTCGTGCATCTGATCGCGCTCCGGGCCGGTCAGCGCTTTTCCCTTCCGGTGACAACGGTGCGGGAAGTGCTTTCCATGCCCGAACTTGAACCGGTGCCGCTCGCTCCGGCGGAGATGCTCGGCTCGTTTCAACTGCGCGGTGAGATCGTGCCGGCCATGTTGCCTGATACACTTCTGGCGATTGGTTTGACAAAGAGCTCACCGGCTGTGCTCGCCCTGCTCCGTGAAGGCGATGCCACGGTCGGTCTTGCCTTCGACCGTATGCTTGGAGTGGTGACGATCGATCCCGCTTCCCTGATTCCGCATCCGCTCACGCTGCACCGGCCGTGGATGGCACACCTGCGTGTCGATGCCCGATATCAGCTGGTTACGGTCCTCGATGGTCCCGCCCTGATCGCCGCGCTCATAGAGCAGCTTCAATTTTCAGTTTCAACAACCTAAAGAGCTTCGGGCCCAGCCCGTGGCAGCAACTTCAACCAACGTCCGCTAGATATTTGAGGCCATCCGTTTCCTGCCGCCGACTCATCGGCCGTCACCGCTGGAAGCGATGTCCTCATCCCCAATTACCGCCCACTGCGCTCCGCATGGTGGTCCCAATAAAATGAAAGCACAAACTACTCAACGAAGCAAAACCGCCTCCTCGGAAGCAGAGCACGGCGCTCACAAAAAGACCCTCAAGGTCAGCAGCAAGATCACCTTGCTGAGTTTCAGCATGGTCGCTTTGACCGTCGTCGTTTTGACGGCGATCGTCTTTGTGCAAAAAAGTCGGCTGGCTCCCGTTTTGGGTAGTTATCTCGATGCCCAGGCGTTCGATGAGGCCGACAAGCTGGTTCAGACGATCCGGGACACCTGCGACGGCGCGCAGGCGCAAGTTGGCCGCCAGCTCGAGCACAGTTTGACCATCGCCCGCGAGGTCCTTCAGCAGAAGGGTGCGGTTTCTCTTCGTCCTGAGATGGTAACCTGGGAAGCAGAAAACCAGTTGAACCAGAAAAAGGTGCGCGTGGAATTACCGAAATTCTTGGCGGGAAATGAATGGTTCGGCCAGAACACCAGTTCGTCCACGCCTTCCTTGGTCGTGGATGAAGTCAAGCACCTCACAGACTCGGAAGTGACCATTTTTCAACGCATGAACGATGCAGGCGACATGGTTCGCGTCGCGACGAGCCTCTTGAAGGCCGACGGTTCACGAGCGATTGGAACCTACATACCGGCGGTGAATCCTGACGGTAATCCAAATGAAGTTTTGGCTTCAGTGCTGAAGGGACAAACTTTTCATGGTCGAGCAGCCGCGCTGGATGCCTGGTATCAGGCTGTCTATGAACCGCTCTGGGATGCCGCCCACCAGAAAGTAATTGGCGTGCTCTTTGTCGGTATGAATATGACCGCTGCAAGCCAGTCGGTGCGTGATAGTATTCTGAAGGTAACCCTTGGCCAAAGCGGATATGTTTTCGTGTTCGGCACGAAAGGTAATGCGCGTGGTCGTTACATTGTTTCTCAAAAAGGAAAGCAAGACGGCGTGGACGTATGGGAGACCAAGGACGCCGAAGGCAACTACGTTGTTCGCGACATCATTTCGAAAGGTTTGGCCAGCAAGACTGGCCATTCGGAGGAGTTGAAATATTTGTGGACCGATGCGGGCGCGACGACTTCCCGCGAAAAATTCGTTGCGGTCACCTATTACGAAGCGTGGGACTGGGTAATCGGCGCCAGCGCCTACTATGATGAGTATCGTCAATCGCAGAGCGTGGCGCTCGGCACCCTGACGCAACTTTTGTGGTGGACTGTAGGCGTGGCGTTGGTTCTGGCGATTGTTGCGTTGGGTGTCAGCCATAAGCTCTCCCTCGGCATCACCCGTCCGCTTACCATTCTAACCGATACCGCTAAACGCATTGCTGGTGGCGACAACACTGCCCGTATGGAAGTCGAATCCGATGACGAAATCGGTCATCTCGGCGATGCCTTCAATTTGATGCTCGATGCTCGTATCAAAGCCAAGGAAGACACCGACGATTACAAAAAACTGCAGCAAGGTATTCAGCAATTGCTTCAGGTTACGGCCGACGCTTCTGATGGCGATATGACGGTACGCGCCCAAGTGACCGAAGGCGCGCTAGGCAACGTGAGCGACGCCGTCAACCTGATGTTGGAAAACGTCGGCGGCCTGATCAAAAACGTTCAGGAGTCAGCCAAGGTGGTGGCCAAGTCCGCGATGGATATTCAGGCCTCTTCCGAACAACTCGCCAGCGGCGCGAATATTCAGAACAAAGAAATCGTTAACACGAGTTCGGCTGTTCAGGAAATGGCCGCCAACACTGAATCGGTCTCCTCAAACGCCGTCGCGGCTAACGAAGCGGCCAACCGTGCCAAGAAAGCTGCCGAGGAAGGCGCTAAAGCCGTGCTCGATGTCATCACCGGCATGGATCGCATTCGGGAGAACGTGCAAGCCGGTGCGAAAAAAATCAAACGCCTCGGCGAACGCTCCATGGAGATCAGTACGATCGTTAACACGATCAATCAGATCTCAGCCCAAACCGACATGCTTGCACTCAACGCTGCGATTGAAGCAGCCCGAGCCGGCGAGCACGGTCGTGGTTTTACCGTGGTTGCCGAAGAAGTGAGAAAGCTCGCTGAACGTGCGGCTGCCGCGACACAGGAGATTGAAAAACTCGTCGCTTCCATCCAGGCGGAAACCAACGAATCGGTTACGTCGATGGAACAGCAGACATTACAGGTTGAGGATGGTTCTAAGATCGTGACAACGGCAGGCACCTCGCTCGAACGCATCCGCGAAGCGTCGGTTCAGTCGGCCGAACTGATCAACGAGATCACCCTTGCCGCCAAGCAGCAGGTTCGTGGTGCCAATGGTGTGGTTGTGGCCATGCAAACGGTTTCACAGATTGCCCAGCAGGCACAGGGTGGGGCGGGCGCGACCAAGCGAGCAACTGAATCGCTGGTGTTGCTGGCGAATGAACTGCTCGGGCGCGCATCCAAGTTCAAGGTCTGAGCACCGTTCCTTATTTCCGCGATGATCGCTGTCGAGCCCATGCTTGAAGATTCCCTGCCGGCCGGCCCAGAGGCGCTCTTTGCCGAGCGCGTCCGGACGCTGGTAGCGGAACGGTGCGGTTACGCGCCGCGGCCTGCGGCCATGCCGCACCTGCAGATTGCATTGTCGCAACGCCGGGCGAATCGCACCCACGAAGAATACTGGCAGCTGCTGCAAACCTCGTCGTCGCCCAATGACGAGTTTCAACAGCTGGTCGAGGATCTGCTTAACCATAGCACAGAGTGTGGGCGCACCCCGCCGCATTTCGAAGTCCTGCGCCGTCAAATCCTCCCATCACTCGCTTTAGTCGATCGACCGCTTCGTTTCGCCTCGCTGGGCTGTTCGACCGGAGAGGAAGCTTACTCGCTCGCACTGACCGTGCTGGAAACCTTTGGCACCATCGGCGGACCCATCGTTGAAATTGTGGGGTTGGACCTTTCCAGTCGGGCCCTGACCGTGGCTCGGGCCGGTGTTTATCCGGCTGCAAGCTTGCGCGAGCTCTCTGCCGCCCAGCAAGAACGCGGATTTGTCCGTCAGGCTGACGGCTTTCACGTCAGGCCCGAGGTTTCCCGCCTGGTTCGTTTCGCACAGCACAATCTCATGTCGCCGCTCCCGCTCGTCGGGGTCGATGCGATCTTTTGCCGCAACGTTCTGATCTATTTTTCCCCATCGTCGGCCAACTTGGTCCTCGGCCACATCCGGGATGCGCTCGCCCCCAAGGGCTGGCTTTTCCTCGGGCCTACGGAATCCGCGCCCAATCAGCGCGAGTGGTTCGAGCCCGTCGCCTTTGCCGAGACCCTGACCTACCGCCGTCGCTAGCACATGAATTTACCACACCCCCCATCCAGTAATCTGGCCAAACTCGTGCAGCAGTTGGGTAACCAACTACAAGGCACAGAAACCGATCCTTCCGGGCTGGAATCCGCGCTTTCAACCGCCCGGGAACTCGAGCAGCTTTCGCTCGAGGCCGGTCAGCCGCTCCTCGCTGGCGCAGCTATTTGCCTGCAGCAGCGCATCGACCTCTTTCTTGATTCGCCGTCATCGAGCGAAGCGTGCGCCGTGCTGGCGCAGGCGTGGCTCACGCACGGCCCGCATCTGCTCGCTCCGATGGGCGATCCAGCGCTGGATCGCGCATGGGAGGCTTTGCAGCCCCATCTTGCTGTCGCCATCGAGGAAAGTGGTGATCAGCCCATTTTGGTTGAGAACGACGAGCGCGAGGTTCCGATCCCGGACGCACCGCTGGATGCTGGAGCGTTTCTCGATAGTCTGGATGCTCCTGAAGGACATGCCGCACTTCCCGCCGATACACCGCTCGATGCTACGGCTCTGAATGCGGAAACGCCGGTTGATGCCGGTGCTTTTCTCGACAGCTTGGACTCCGCTTCCGGATCGCCCGCTGCCCCGCAGCCGACCTCGTCGCCAAGGCAGGTTCGAGAGCCCGCCAAGACGAAACATAAGCCAGCGCCAATTCCCCTGCAGGTCGTCGAAGATGGGGTGCCGCCGGAAATTCTGGAGGCTTTTGCCCAGGAATCGCACGAGGCTTTCGAGTCCATCGAGCAATCCATCATGGCCTGGGAGAAAAATGACCGGCAGGTGGAAGACCTGCGCAATGTTTTCCGTCTGGCCCACTCGGTCAAAGGCGCGGCCAATTCCGTCGGTTTGCGAGCCGTCGGCACGGTTTTGCACCGGCTCGAAGACATGCTCGAAGAGCTGGTCGAAGGCCAGGGTCACGTAGCAACGGCTGCACTTTCTGCGTTGGTTCTGAGTTTGGTCGACGTTCTGCGTACGGCGCTGGCCAGCGGCCAATCGGCCACACCCGCCTGGAAGGAAACTGCCGATCAACAGATCAAACGCATCGCGGATCTACGCGCGACGATGACGCCTGGTGTTGTCGAGTCCTCGACGGCTCCGGCCGCCGCCGCGGTCGTTTCAACGGAGCATACGCAGTTGGTGCCGGTGGGATCGATCGAACAAGTCGCTGCCCGGGTAAAAGCGGCTCCGACGCAGGCAAAGCCCCTGTCAGTTGAAGCGAAAGCGGAGCAGAGCACGATCCGCGTCGAAACTTCCCACCTCGACAAATTGATGAATTTGGTGGGCGACCTCCTAATCAATCGCCACCGGCTAAACCGGAAACTCCAACAAGTCACATCGCTGCGCGGCGAACTCGTGCGTGCACGAGAACGGCTGCTTCATGTCGTCGGCGATTTCAACACGCGCTACGAATTTTCGCAGCGGCGCCACGCGGCCGCACAGACTTCATCCGATGGCTTCTCGGAGCTGGAGTTGGATCGTTACGACGACTTCAACATCCTGTCCCGTTCGCTGGTTGAAATTGCAGCCGACGCCGAGGAAATTGTCACCCAGATCGACGGTCACTTCGGGTCTTTCTCCGAGGAGGCGGTGCAGTTTACCAACGTCACACGGAAGCTCCAGGAAGACGTCGCCCGCACCCGCATGGTGCCGCTCGATCAGCTCTTCCGTCGACTCCAGCGCGCGGTTCGCGATGCTGCGAGTTCCGAAGGCAAAGAAATCTCTTTCGTCGTCGAGGGTGCGGAGAACCGCATCGACAAGTCGATCAGCGACCAGCTCTTCCGGCCGCTGCTCCACATCGTTCGTAATGCTGTGGCCCATGGCATTGAACCAACTGCCGAACGACTTGCTGCCGGTAAACCTGCCGGGGGCCATCTATTGGTGCGCAGCCGTACCGAGGCCGGGCGCCTGGCTTTGGAGCTTTCGGACGACGGCGGTGGCCTCCACCGCGATGCCATTATAGAGGTGGCGCGCTCGCGCGGCCTATTGGGCGCGAACACAATTCCCGATGACGCGCAGTTGGCGGAGCTCATTTTCCAGCCTGGATTCTCCACTGCCACGACCACCACTGATGTCTCGGGCCGTGGAGTCGGCCTGGATGTTGTTCGCCAGGATTTGATCAAATTGGGAGGCATGGTGTCGGTCGTGAGTCGGCCCGGCCAAGGCTGTTCGTTCGTTCTCACGCTTCCAGTCACGCTGGCGATCAACCAAGTGATGTTCGTGCAGTGCGGTGGGCATGTCTACGCGTTGCCGATCAACTTCGTCGAACGAGTTGTGCCGGCACCGACCTCGGCCTTTTCGCTGAGCGGTAACTCGGAGATGCTGATGCTGGACAACCAACAGACGATACCGGTGGTTCGGTTGCATACGCGACTGGGCTTGCCGGATACAAACCAGGCCGCTACCGCCATTATTCTCACGCTGGCCGAGCGACGCACCGCGCTGATCGTCGACCGGATTCAGAGCAAGATTGATATTGTGGTGAAGCCGCTCGGTCCCCTTTTGGACCGTCATCCATTCTTCTCGGGTGCCACGCTCGCCGGTGACGGTCGTGTAATCTTCATTCTCGATGTGCCCAGCCTGCTCGCACCCGGTGCGACGCGCAGCCGCGGACTTTCCGTGGCCACCGTACCCGAGGAGGAACGCGACACCCAGGAAAATGCCCATCGAGTTCTGGTCGTTGACGACTCACTCAGTATCCGGCGCATTGCTGCCAATTATCTTACCCAGGCCGGCTTGGAAGTGGACACTGCAGTCGATGGAAGCGATGCATTGGAAAAACTCCGTGCTAACCGTTATGCGCTCGTCGTCTCCGATCTGGAGATGCCGCGTGTCAACGGATTCGAGCTCATCGCTGAAATGCACCGACAGCCCGGCCTGGAAAATATCCCCGTCATTATTCTTACGTCGCGTGATGCTGCCAAACACCGCGACCGCGCGCGCGAACTCGGTGCCGCCGACTATCTGATCAAGCCGGTTTCCCGCGAACAACTCACCGAAGCCGTAACCGCGTTGCTTGAGCGGGCTTACGCAGCCTGATCCTTCACCCATGACCGCCCTGAAAAACAAAGCTGCTTCCGTCACCAAGAATCAACTACGGGTTCTGGTGGTGGACGACTCCCCCTTCATGCAACGTCGCATGACCGAGTTGCTGGAGCAGGCCGGAGATGTGAAAGTCGCCGGCATCGCGCGCGACGGAGCTGATGCGATCAGGAGGGCGATCGACCTTGTGCCCGACGTCATCACCATGGACATCCACATGCCGCGCATGGATGGGTTGATGGCTATTGAGCATATCATGCGCACGAGTCCGCGACCGATTGTCGTCGTGAGCTCGTTTGTGCGCAGCGGCTCTGCTGCCGCGATTGCGGCATTGGAGCGAGGCGCAGTCGAACTGGTGCAGAAGCCGTCCGAAGGAGGCATCTCACTTGACCTCGCGGAGGTGGCCGTAGAATTGCTCAACAAGGTGCGGATAGCTGCACGCGTTCGCGTGGTGCGTTCTGGAGCACGTCTGCCGGAACCAAGTCCGACACCCAAAAACGAGCCGCAAGCAGAATTCTCAAGCACTGATGCGCTCGATGCAGAGACTGTGGCCGTGATCGGCTGCTCCACGGGCGGCCCGGCTGCACTCCTGCAACTCGCCAGGCAATGGCGAGGTGTGGCGACGCCGTCCATCGTGGTGGCCCAGCATTTACCGGCCGAGTTTACGGCTGAGTTGGCGAAACAAATGGCTGAATATCTCGGCACCATCGTGCGTGAAGCGGTGCCAGGCGACCGGCCTCGACCGGGACAGGTTTTAATTTCCCCGGGCGGGCAACATCTCGTATTCGATCCGAGCGGGGTGGTGCGATTGATTCCTTGTGCGATCGACGACCGCTGGGTTCCCTCTGTCGACCGGTTGTTCGATAGTGCGGCCACGGCCTTTGGGGCCCGTGCGCTTGGCGTTGTGCTGACCGGCATGGGAAACGACGGCACCTCTGGGTCCGCTGCGATTCGCCGCGCGGGCGGAACCGTGTGGGCACAGGATGAGGCGTCGAGCATCATCGACGGCATGCCTCGGTCGGTGCGCGAGGCCGGTCATGCTTCACAGGTTTATTCTCTCAACGAAATCGGCCATGCCATCCTGCTCCGGGCCGCGACCCTTTTGCACTCATGAGTGACAGGCCCAAATCTCTTGCCGGTTTTCTCTGGTTGCGATCCGGAGGCCACGATTTTTCGCTCCCACTCGCAGGCGTACGACGCGTGGCGTTAAGCAATCAATTGCGTGTGGCTCCACCAGAACGCGGTGCACCCTCGTGGTGGTGCGGAGTTACCCTGGACGACGGGCGTTCGCATCCGCTGCTCAATCTCGCAGACCTGATGGGAGCGCCGGCCAGCCGGGGAATTGGCCCCGACACAGTCGTGGTGTTGGCCTCATTGTGGCAACTCTCGGTCGGACTGGTGTGCGATCGTTTTCGAGGGATTATTCCCGCTGGCGATCCCAGCTGGCCACTATCGCCGGCATTATTTTCGACCAGTGAAAGGGCGCTGCCACGTATGCGGCTTTGGGCCGGCCGGCCGATGCTCGATCTGGCGCCCGAACAACTTTTTTCTGCGCAGCAACGCGCGCAATTCGACCAAGCCATGAAAAACTCAAAAGTAAACGTCGACCAACTGTGGGAGCTCAGCGAACTGGAACAGCAACTCGCCGTCGAGCCCACCGTCACAGGATACAACGATCTGGCCGCCCGCTACAAGAAACTGGGATGGCTGGAAGAAGCGGAACGGATGCAGGCGCGCGCGGCGCAGCTCAAGACTGAGGCTCCGGCAATGCGCGTCACAGCGGGCGGATTGAGTGGCCCGGTCAACCACCGGGTCCTGCTGGAATTGCTGCAGGTACTGCATCTCACGGGCAAGTCGGGCGAGCTTCTGCTGGACGCACCGGGCGGTATTACCGGTGCGATTTCTTTCCGCGTAGGTGCAATGGTGGACGCCAAATCTGCCGATGCGGAAGACGCGCTCAAGGCTTTGCGTCAACTTTGCGCGATCAAGGCTGGTCGGTATCAGTTCTTTCCGGGCGTACCCTCGCAGACTGGTGAATCGCGGCTCCCAGCCGACACCACCACCCTCATCGCGGAGCTGGAGAAACAGGTAATCAGTGCGCCATGAGCACTATAGACGCTGCTCAACCGCAACCATTGACCACCGGTTTTAGGCCTGGGGTTGTGGTCCTGCGCATCCGTCGCGGGAACGTGTATTTTCTACTGCCACGTCTTTGGGTCCGAGGTGTCGTGCCTCTCCACGAGGTGGTTCCGCTGCCGCGTGCGAAGCCCTGGGTCGTGGGGCTTGCAGTGCATGACGGCCGACCTCTTCCGGTATTGGATCTGGCTGTTTGTTCAGGCACGGCCGAGGGAGGACACAGTGTTGGCGTGTTGCTCGGAGCCCCAGATCAGGCGAGCTTTGCCTTGGTGATTTCGGATGGACCGGGTCGCTTTGTTTCAGTCCCCGCGGTGGCGCGCCTGGAAAAAAGCACCGGCTGGTTAACGCGAATTCAAGGTTGCGCACAGACCTCATGGTGGTTGGAGACCGCTCGTTTGGCGGCAGAGTTTAAGGAATGACCGTATGGCCCGTATATTAATCGTTGAGGATAACAAAGTGATCGGCGATCTCCTGACGCTCGCGATCGAGTGCATGGGATATGACGTGACACTGGCCACCAGTGGAGCGCAGGCCCTGGAACTGCTGGCGAAGCACAATCATGAAGTTGTTTTTACCGATATCTTCATGGAGCCGATGAGCGGTCTGGACTTCATCGACAAGATGAAGGTGCTTCACCCCCGCACGGTCTTCGCCGTCATGTCGGGCGACATAGACCCCGATTTGGAGGACCGGTGTATGGAAATGGGGGCGCTGGCTTACGTCCACAAGCCGGTGGACGTCGAGGAATTTCAAAAGGTACTCAAACGTGCTCTGCGGCGGGTTGAGAGGCAGCAGTCTGGCAAAGCCTTCAAGACTCCGTCAACCGAAGCGGAGCGACCCACCATCGAGCGTCTTTTGCTCGTGGCGGGCGACGAGGTGGTCCGGCAAACCGTCATCGCCACGCTCACGGCAAAAAACATGGAAATCACTGCAGTGGCTGATGGCCTGGCGGCGATCGCCGCGATGCTCATGTCTCCACAGCCATTTTCTGCGGCAGTCATCATTCCTCCTTTGGCTGTGCTGGAAGCCGAGGAACTCGGCGCACAGTTGATGCGACTGGAGCCGCGCCTGAGGCTGGGACTGTTAGGAGTGCAAAAAACCGAAGCCCCATCGATGCGTTTCCATGTGGTGGCACCGTCGTTCCAGAAATGCGAAGACGTGGAGAATATTTTCAGGGAGCTCGTGCAAGCCGTCACTGTGCGTCCTGCCGCTTGAGCCCCTGTTGCATGCACCCGTGGAGCGGCCCACGTGGCGCGCTCAACGCGTGCCCAAGCGAACCAATTTGAACGGTCTTCCGCAAACCCTGACCCGGTTTTCGGATGTGTTCAATAACACCAACCAAATATGAAAAAAAACATACAATTCAGCCTGGCAGTGGCCATCGCTGCTCCCTTCACAAACGTCTTGTCGGCGGCTCAAGCTGACGGGGCCGAGTCGGAGGCGCTGCGCGAGCGTGTGCATGCCCTGGAACAAGAACTCACGACTATCTCCAAGCGTCTCGACAGTGCTGACCAAGCTACGGCAACGGCACCAAAGGTCACTCTCAACGACAAGGGTATCAGCCTGGCCTCCGCCGATGGTGCCTACGCGATCAAATTCCGCGGTGTCGCGCAGTTCGACTCGCGCCTCTTTTTTGACGACGGCGGTATGACCAACAATTCATTTCTTCTGCGTCGTGCGCGCATCATCACCGAGGGAGTTTTCGCCAAGAACTTCACGTTCCAGTTTGTGCCCGAGTTTGGTGGCAGCAGCGTCAGCATTCTTGATGCCGCCATCGGCGTCACCCTCGACAAATCATTACAACTCAAGTTCGGCAAATTCACGCCGCCGCTTGGATTGGAACGGTTGCAGGGAGTTTGCTGGACGTTCTTTAATGAGGCCTCGCTCGTTTCAAATCTCGTGCCCGTGCGCGACGTGGGTGCGCAGGTCTCGGGCCTATTTGCCAATGGCACAGTTAACTATGCAGTCGGAGTTTTTGGCGGCGTGGCGGACAACGCAGCCAGCAGCAACTCGGATTTTGACAATGACAAAGACTTGATCGCGCGGGTGTATGCCACGCCATTCAAGAACCAGGCGGGTTCCTCCCTGCAAGGCTTGTCATTGGGGGTAGCGGTAAGTTCAGGTCGCGCGAAGACCACCGCTGGTCGCACCGCCGGATACAAGACTGACGGCCAACAAACATTTTTCTCGTACGCTGCGGCGACCACGGCCGACGGCAGGACTTGGCGCATCGCACCACAACTCGATTACCGCCGCGGTTCTTTCGGCGCGATGGGCGAGTACGTGATTTCAGCCGTCCACGTTAGGCAGGATGTGGCTGGCGAAACGACCAAGCTGGAGAACAAGGCTTGGCAGTTCTCGTCTGGCTACGTGCTCACGGGCGAGCAGTCGTCCTACACCGGCGTTGTGCCGCGCACGAATTTTAACCTGGCTGCCGGTACTTGGGGCGCCTTCGAGGTAGTGGCGCGGTATTCCAATCTCAATATTGATAACAAAGCGTTTCCGCTTTTTGCCTCTCCTGCCACGAATGCCAACGAGGCATCCAGCGTCGGGCTTGGACTGAATTGGTATCTCAGCAAAGTCGTGTTGTTCAGCACCGACTACTACCAGACACGTTTTGGGTTCAACAGCGCAGCACCCACGATGCCGACGACTCAGATCCTGAGGCAAGATGAGAAGGCCTTGATCATGCGTGTTCAGATTGCCTTCTGATCAAAGAGCCCCGCGCGGCGTCCGTGAACTGCCTTACGTTTCCAAGGTGGCAAAGCAGGCCGCGCCCGTGCTGCCAACACGGGCGCGGAATGCTGAATGCCCTGCCGACCTTTAACACACTTGGCACGGACATCCCTAAGCCGGGTGAAGATATTCCCATCCACATCTATTTCCGCGCCGGTCTCGACTGCTTCAAACACGATTGCTCCATCCGCTAACATTACATAAACCATTCACTATCGACTAATCGGCCCCGTGAAACGCCGCTGACTTTACGGTAAAGTGGTCTGTATCTTGTATGAATTATTGGTGCGCGGGAATGTCCCGCGCGCATCGGACCTGCCTAAGTCCGCTCGGCGTCAAAATAATGACATGATTTAGCCCGAAGCGCTGGCAGCACAGTCTTACAAATTCCCGATGAAATCCATACCGTTCAGCAAAGGACATGTAGTTATCTTTCACCACCATGTCTCAGATAAAAACGAGCACAATCGACTTGGCGAAAATGCCGTTGTGACATCCCCGTGACAACAAGCGAAGGCGTTTCGGCTAGAGTGGGCCCATGAGCAACCTCCTTTTTTCGCCCGAGATTCTGTCTCGGCGCCTCGAGTCTGGACCGACCAAATGATCATCCCCCAAATCCTGCAATATCGATTGGACTGGGTGGTATTTGTCGTTCTTACGCTTGCGAGCGCGATACTAGCACTCTATCTGGATCGCCGCCATGACTTTCTGGGAGGGTGTTCGTGGCAGAATTGGCTTTGGATTGCCATGCTCGTCGCGGTTGGCGGCATCGCCGCCGAGGTTTTCGAGCGCAGGGCACGACTGCGGTTACAGGAAACGGCCTCGTTTTTCACCACGGACTACGCTTGCGATTTGGAGCGTCTGGGCCACGGACAGCTCACGCTCGATACGCCGTCGACCGATGCGAAGTACTTGGGGCAAATCGCTGCCGAAAAAGACTGGCAGCGAAATAACCCGACGATCGCGGAAGTCTACACCTACCGCCGTTTGCCCGACGGTCGCTTTGTTTACATCGTCTGCGCCGAGAGCGGCGTTGGGCGTGCAGGCAAGCCCAACGGATGGCGTAAGCCCCGCACCCCCATCGGTGCAAGTTTCCGCTCTACGGATGAGTATGTTGTACGGGCCGCCAACGGCGAAGCTGTGATTGACGCAAATCCTGTGGGAGACGAAGGAGGTGTTTGGTTGAGGGCATTACGGCCGATGTTCGATACAGATGGCCGGGTTGAAGCTGTGCTCGGTATTAAACTTTTCGCCGTTCCGTGGTTTTGCACACTCCTGATGGAACGCCTGATCGCACTTTTGCAGTCATACGTCCTTTTCGTTTTAGTTCTTGGAGCTGTTTATATTTCACGGCAGCGCAGCAAGCTTTCGGAACGTGCTTCGACCGAGGCCAAACTGCGCGAAAGCGAAAACCGCTTCCGTTCACTCTTTGAGAATATTCCGAATATCGCCGTTCAGGGTTATGATCGTGACAGGCGTGTAATCTTCTGGAACCGGGCCAGTGAGCTTCTTTACGGGTTTTCCCGCGAAGAAGCTATGGGCCGGCAACTCGAAACGCTCATCATACCGCCACCAATGCGTGAAGGCGTTGTCGCGGCGATAGACAACTGGAAGAGGACCGGGGTGCCGATCCCGGCGTCAGAATTGGTTCTGCAACGCAAAGGTGGCGGTCCGGTCAGCGTCTTTTCGAGTCATGTGATGCAGCTTGGCAGCCGCGGCGAGCCAGAGATGTATTGTGTGGATATTGATCTCACCGAGCGCGACCGGGCACAGGCAGCCCTGGCGCTTAGTGAAGTTAACTACCGCACGCTCTTCGAGGTCGTCCCACATCCCATGTGGGTCTATGATGTGGAAACCTTTGCTTTTCTTGCCGTAAACAGTGCCGCCACAGAGTACTATGGGTACACTAGGGACGAGTTTATGCGGATGAGTCTGCTTCAGCTTTTGGCTGACGACGAAGTCGAAGGCTTGTTGAAACACGTTGCTAGGTTGCCTGGGCAGGGAAGTTATGGCCCTACCGAATGGCATGGTCATAAAAAGAGCGGAGAAATCAGTCTTGCTGAAACCGTTTCCCATGCTCTGGCCTGGACCGGACGTCGTGCTCGAATCGTGCTGGCTCAGGACATCACTATCCGCCGTCAAGCCGAACGTCGCATCGCGGAGCAGGCCGAACTGCTCAACAAAACCAACGAGGCCATCGTCGTTGTCGACCTCGACCAACGAATCACTTTTTGGAATCGCGGGGCCGAACGATTGTTCTGTTACACGGCCGCGGAAATGTGCGGCCGGCCGCTTGTGGAAATGACGACGATCGGGCACGTGGTCGGTGCGTCCGAATTCGCGCAGACCCTCGGCCGCGTCGAGGGCGACTGGCGCGGCGAAATTCAAGGCATCGATCGCAATGGCCGGCCGCTCTTCATCGAGACCAGCATCACATTAGTCCGGGACGGGACCGGTCAACCGACGGCCCGACTCAGCGTCAGCACCGACATCACCAAGCGCAAGGCGCTTGAGTCCCAGGTTATCCAAGCCCAGAAAATGGAAGTGCTCGGACAACTGGCTGGTGGTGTGGCCCATGATTTCAACAGCATTCTGATGGCCATGACGCTCCATGTAGATATGCTCGAAATGGATTTGCGTTCAAATTCGGCTGCGGTGGCCAAGCTGGTCGAATTGAAAACGATGACCCAGGGAGCAGCTAGGCTAATCGGACAATTGCTGCTATTCGCCCGCAAGCACTCAATGAAGCCCCAGCCATTGGAGTTGAACGAAGCACTGGCGGGGGTGACGAAAATGCTGCACCGACTGCTCGGCGCCAATATCAACCTGGTATTAAAAGGAGATGGCACAAACCTCTGGATCAAAGCCGACGCGGTCATGCTCGACCAGGTGGCGCTGAATCTATGCGTCAATTCGCGGGATGCCATGCCCAAGGGCGGCACGCTTACCATCGAGACTTCTCTCGCGGAGTTTACGACCAAGAACTCCAGCGCTCCAATTGAAAGCCGGCAGGGAGCGTTTGCCTGTATGCGAGTAAGCGATACCGGATGCGGCATGAGCCCCGAGGTACTGGCCCATATCTTCGAACCATTCTTTACAACTAAAGAGATTGGCAAAGGCACCGGTCTGGGATTGTCAACGGTGCACGGAATTGTCCATCAGCACCAAGGTTGGATTACTGTGGAAAGCAAAGAGGGACAAGGTACCACGTTTCTCATTTATCTGCCCATCACCTCCGTACCCGAGCTCGAAGCGCTGGATCCCGTCGAAACGTCTATCAATGGGGGCGACGAAACGATTTTGCTGGTGGAGGACAATGAAGCCGTGCGACGCATCTGTGCGGCAATGCTGCTGCGAATTGGTTATCGCGTTTTGCCGAGTGAAGACGGAAAGAACGCCCTACGAATCTGGGAGAAAAACCCGGGGGCGATCGATCTATTGCTGTGCGATGTAGTACTGCCTGGAGGCATGAGTGGAGTGGAACTGGCTGGTCTGCTGAAGCTGAAACAACCCTCACTTGCGGTGGTGCTCATGAGCGGCGATAACTCAGAAATCATAAAGGCAGATGGCCTGCATGATAGAGGCTTCAAATTCGTCCAAAAACCGATCGAATCGACGGAGTTGGCAAATGTGATCAGAAGCTGTCTGGACTGACCTCAAGGTTGCTTCTAGTGACTGGTTCGAATCAGCTGCTCAAATAGCTCGAGGTGGGCAGATCCAGAGTCCGCCCAGCGAACTCCAGTTCGTTCGAAGCGAATGCGGCCCGCTTGGGCGATCCGGCGCAAAAACTCCGGCACCCCATACAACGTACGTGGCGCGCGCACCAATGACCCTGGATCGTTGGGCGGAACGAGGAAGCCGTCTTGTCCATCTACGATGAAATCCGCGATCTCTTTCCCCGGGGTATCGACAATGGACACACCCTGAGACATGGCTTCGCAGTACACGGTCCCTGACGACCCGCGGGTGCTCGGGAGTACGAATACCTGGGACTCGGAGACGCGTATCCACAATTGTGTGACGTCACGGCGGTGAGGCTGGGGCAACGTCGAAGAGTTCGTCGTCCAACATGGAAACAACAAGCTTCGCATCCCCGGTCCGTCCGGCCACGCAACGGGGAAGCGAACTGGAGTGACTGTGGATAATCTGCCCACCTGCCGCTGCAAAAGAGGAGACGAACGGTCGCTGCGCGCGCCAGAAGAGGTGCCGTTGAAGTATAGTTGAAAAAGGCATTCGTCTGATGTGCCCGGGCGAAAGATACCGAGGGTAGTCGATCGGCACTCCATGATCCACTTCGGCTGCGGGTAAATGCGCCAAATTAGCTCAGTGTTTCAGCGTGAGAAATGGTTACTTCCTGTTTTGGGCTTTATGCATGTTTGGTCTGGCAGCTAAGGATTTTGGTTTTTCCCGGGCGGGTCATTTTAGGTCGGCCTGGTTCGCAACATCACTTCGTTCCGTCGTAAAAACGACGGCGTCCACGGTGGATCGAAATACGCAAATACCGGTGGCGACAACACGCTCAGGCCCTCGGCTGCCATCCATGTTTTCAATTGCGCAAGTGCCTCCGCTTCGTTCTTCGCATTGCGTCCGCCACTGAAGCGTAGCACGGCAAAACGATCTGCGGGAACCTCGCGTACAACAATGGATTTGTCCGTTGGTTTAGGAACCTGATCAGTCTTCAGTTCAGCGGGCATGACAAAGGCCATGGCTGGGTGGTTTTCGTCGCCACTCATGAAAACCGGCGTCGTCATCGCGATCTTCTGCGCTCCTTCGTTGCGTCCCGTGATGTAGCGGAACAGGCGCCCGAACCCGGAGTTTCCGTTAGCGTCGGTCATCGGTGTCTCAACCAGCGTTAGCTTCGGGTAGTCGCGCAGCTCAAATTTGCCGGAGGAGCGCACACGCTTGAACGGCGCCGTGGCATATGCACTGCGCGAAGTCCTACAGCCAACGACGACGGTGAGTACGGCCAAAAGGGCCACGGCGGCGATCAAGACGGTTTTCATCAGTAAAGGGTTATATATTGTAAGATGGTTCGTCATATCCCCGGAAATTTTGGAGCGAACGGTCGTGTGGAGGAATCGAAGGGGAAGGGGACCGCGCAGGGAAACGGGCCAACAAGGCTTCTTTCCGGTAGGCGAAGATCTGTTCCACGTCGCGCCGCACAATCAGCCAATTAATTAAGCGGCCGCCAGGAACGGCGTATTCGACCAGATCACGGCAGGATGTACCGCCGTCTTTTTCCTCAAAGGTATGCGTGTGAATCCACTGCCGGTAAGGCCCGCGGAGTTGTTTATCGACGAAACGGAAGGGAGGTTCCCAAGCGGAGATCTCGGTTGTCCAAGTCACTGGAAATCGGTGGACGCGGAGCCGGTAGTCGATCTGCGCGCCGACTCGCATCGCGATCGGTTCGGGTGTTACGATGGCGAAGTTCAGCCAAGGCGGCGTAATGGCTTCGAGATTGCGGGCGTCGGCGAAGAACGAAAACACGGTGTCACGTTTTTCGGGTAGCCAGAGTTCCGCTTCAAAGGTGTGTGCGGTCATGGAATGTGGGGAGGTTTTGAATACAGGTCGCTTACGGAGGAACTATCTGGACAAACCTGCGCTCATAAACATAGACAGATTGTCTAGCGAAAGCACCGAATGTCAAGCTTGTGTCTAGATTGGTGGACGTCCGGGCTTGAGGCACCTGATCTTTCGAGAAGCTGGAAACAGTTAAGCAGCAATATAATAAGTGATGATGCTTCATTCTTGCCATTCCGGTGATGACCTGTCTATGTTCTGTCTAGTTTAATGAGCACCTCACTCCATGCCATCAACGCCGTCGTCCGCCGAACCGGATTGAGCGTGCACGTTATCCGGATTTGGGAGAAGCGCTACGGTGCCGTGGAGCCAAAGCGCACAGCGACCAACCGCCGGTTGTATTCGGACGAGCAGGTGGAGCGCTTGCTCTTGTTGCGCGAGATCACGCAGGCAGGGCAGAGCATCGGTTACGTCGCCAAGTTGCCGACTGAACAGCTGAAGCAACTCGCGGCCGCGGCGTTCGCGACAGACACAACCACCAACCACGCGCTTACGCCGTCCCGAGTGTCGTCGTCATTTCTGGACAACGGTCTGGCGGCCGTGAAGGCGCTCGACGCGCGCGCGCTGGAACAGGCGCTAAAGCACGCCGAAACCGCGCTCGGCACACAAGGGATGTTGCAACGCGTCGCGGCTCCGCTCGCGCAGGCTATCGGCAGTCTCTGGCGCGACGGCACGATCACCGCAGCGCACGAGCATTTCGCAAGCGCCGTCCTAAGAACTCACCTCGCGCAAGAGGCCAGGTCGTTTGCCACCGGCACCAACGAACCAGTTCTTATCGTCGCGACGCCGGCCGGACAGCTACATGAGTTGGGCGCGCTTCTGGTCGGTGCGTTGGCGGCCAATCTCGGCTGGCATGTGACTTATCTGGGCGCGAGTTTGCCGGCGCCGGAGATTGCAGGGGCGGCGCTGCAAAACCGCGCGCGTGCCGTGGCCTTGAGCCTGGTCTATCCGGAGGACGACCCGCGCGTGGAGAGTGAGTTGACCCGGCTGCATGAACTGCTGCCGCCGAAGGTACAATTGATCGTGGGCGGCCGGGCAATGGGCGCCTACAAAACAACGCTTGAGAAAATCGGCGCGCTGCAAGCCACAGACCTCACGCAGCTCTGCTCGGCTCTGGATGCACTGCGCAAACCCTCACTTCCACCTGGGATTGTACGAGGTTCCACGAAATAACCGCGTGGGAGACCGGCTCGTTGACTTGGGGGCAGAGTGGCGGGTGAGTGGCAGGCCTTCGTCCGTGCGTGACGATGGCGAGGGGGCACGCTTTGGGGCTGAGCTGATTTCATGCAAGTGCTGATTGCGCATCACTCTGGGGTTCGCGCGTCAAGGTCGACTGCCGAAATCGCGAGGGAGGTTCATGGGAATCGCAGTGTTTCATCGGTGATTAGAGCAGATCTGGTAAAACTGTAGCCGTAGCCGCTGCAATTAAGCAGCGGTCATCAGAGGAGCGCACAATTCAGCGTCTTGGTTGTTGTGTATAGTTCGTTTTTAGCTTGCGGGGTATTATTTAAGACGATCATCTGCGATGCGTGGACTTGGCCATTGAGGGAAGTCGCACCGCCAGTTTTTTTGTGATAGAAGTATGAAAACAAAAACGATCTTAATGTACCCTCGTAGCATCTTTCCTTGGCTGTTTTTCATGGTTTCCATATTTATGGGATCCCGCGTAACTGCCAGCGTCTCTTTTGAGACCAGCGTCGTGCCCGTCGAAGGTGCGGTGGTCCAGCGAGCACAGTGTGGAGGGCGCACGGAGCGAACTTTCGGCCGGGTGGTTCGAACGGCTTTGACACCGCAGGAGCTTGATACAGCGATGAGTTTCAGCCTGACACTTAGGTTGAACGATCTGGACGAGTTGAAGTCCCTCATCGCCAAGGGCGAGGTGCTTTCCCGGGCCGAGCTCGAGGACTATTTACCTCGCAAAGAAGACTACAACGAAGTGCGTGCCTGGCTGGAGTCTCAGGGCTTCAAGATCACGTTGGATGCCAATACGCGGCACGCGGTTTTTGCGGAAGGCGCGAGTTCCCGGGTGGCGGCGGCGTTCGGCGTGACATTGGCGCGAGTGGCCACGGTCGACGGCGAATTTACCTCTGCGATATCCGCGCCCCAGATTCCCGATGCAGTTGCTGCGAAAGTCACTGGTATACGCGGATTGCAGCCGCACTTGATTCGGCACCCGCGCACACAGCTTTTGCCGCAAGCGTTGACGGTACCTGGCTACGCCTCGATCACACCCGCGGCTGTGACCGCAGCCTACAATACTCCCGGAAATTTTACTGGCAGCGGGCAGACCATCGCCATCATCGCAGATGCAGCACCGGCTGACTCCGACCTAACCACTTTCTGGAGTCAGTGTGAGATCGCTCAATCGCTAAGCAACGTGACGATTGTTAATGTTTCTGGAGGTCCGAAGAATAGTGCGACGGGAAGCAAATTTGAAGTTTCCATGGACGTGGAATGGTCCAGCGGCGTGGCACCCGGCGCAAAGGTCCGAGTGTATGCGACGCCCTTTCCTCTTGATTCCGCCGGCGAGGCCGCTGCTCTCACTCAGATCCTCAATGACGTGGCCAAGGACACGAGTATTCATCAGGTCTCCGAGAGCTTTGGCGGCACTGAGGATGCATCCGTGACCCAATACGACTCAAGTTGGGTTTTGCTGACGGCTCAAGGGGTGACCTGTTTTGCCTCATCGGGTGATTGGGGATCAAATCCATATATGACGGCTGATAACGCCTTCTACAGTTCCAGCGCTGCTCTTGCAGTGAATTATCCTGCCTCAGACCCGAGTGTGACTGCTGTTGGTGGAACGACGCTCACTTTTCCCCGCTCCCTGCCCGGTACGGTTCAAGCGCCAGAAGTAGCGTGGTCTCTCAACGGCGACCTCTATGCCGCAGGCGGTGGCGAGAGCCAATATTTTAACCGCCCGGTCTGGCAGGTGGCTCCTGGGATACCGAGTGGTACACAGCGCTGTGTACCTGATGTGGCTGCCATGGCTGATTTCGGCGATGGGTCGCTCAACCGGGGGCCCATCGTTTTTCTGGGAGGCCTCGCCTATCGGGGGTCCGGCACGAGCCTTTCGAGTCCGATTTGGGCTGGTCTTAGTGCCCTTATCAACCAAGCCAGGGCAAACGTCAGCCTCTCCGCAGTTGGATTTCTAAATCCCAAGTTGTACGCAGCGGCGGGCACGTCTGCCTTTAATGATATTACCGATGGTTCGATCGGTGCTTATTCTGCAGGCGTTGGTTATGACTTTTGCACGGGTTTGGGCACGCCCAATATGACAAATCTGATTACCTATCTCGCGCAGACCAATCAGGCGGTTGCGATTGTGACCCAACCATCGGATGCCTCGGTTTATGTCAATCATGCTGCGCAATTCTCCCTCACAGCCTTTGGTTATCCTTTACCGACTTACCAATGGCAGAGATTGTCTGCGGGGGGCAGCGCATGGGTGAATGTAAGTGACGGCGCTGTCTATAGCGGCGCGACGACAAGTATACTCGGTATCGGCAGCCCCACATTGGCGATGATCGGCGATCGATTCCGCTGTTTAGTCAATAATCCGGGCGCAAATCTGACAAGCCTTGCGGTTTCTCTGACGGTCACTACGGCCACGACGCCTTCGATATCCGGCCTGAACAGCGTAGTGAACCTCGACTCAGGAAACACACTTGAGCTGAATCCAACCGTTTCCGGGGGCGAGCCGATGACCTATCAGTGGTCAAAAAACAGTTCGGCGATCTCAGGAGCCACTACGGCCCATTTCATCAAGAGCCCGCTGACTGCGGCGGATTCGGGACAATATATGCTCACGGCGACAAACTCTCTGGGGTCCGCGGCGTTTGCGGTGACAGTGACAGTAAATCAAGCTATCGCTCCCTCCATTTCAGGTCAGGCTACCTCAGTGACCTTGAATTCCGGAGGGCAATTGAATTTGGCTCCCACGGTTGATGGGTCGTGGCCGATGGTTAATCAATGGTCCAAAAATGGCACGCGGATTTTAGGAGAGAACTGGGCTTTGTATAGCAAAGGCAATATAACAATCTCCGATGCGGGACAATATACACTTACTGCCACAAATGCGGCCGGCAAAGCCACGTACACGGTTGCTGTAACCGTCGGCGGTGCCAATAACAACCCCACTTCTTCTTCTTCGAGTGGGGGCAATGGTGGAGGCGGTGGCGGGGGCGGCGCACCGGGAGTATTTTATGTATTATCCTTGGCGCTGGTTGTGGGGCTACGCCGCTTCAGCGTAAGAAACAGATAGCAGCATTGAAACCTGGGGTGGGGTCCGGGCATCCGTCGTAAACCGGAGGTTATGATCGCCCGCATCTATGAATGAGATCGTGCGCGTTCACCGCCTGCCGTCGGTGAAGAAATGAAGCAGAAATTTCCCGACGAGCATGTTGCGGGTGGTTTCGGCGCCATTGCGCTTGGGCCGATGGCGCCGACGATAAAATAGCGAATGCCGACTGACGACTGGATCAATTGAGGAGGATAAAACGGAAGCGGGGAGGCAGGGACGAGGGAGCGCTGTTATTGCCAAAATTCAGCAATGGAGTGCCTGTCGAATACAGTACCGACCATGGGCCTATCATAGAGCCAATCTACCGATTTAACCTTCGTTAGTTCTTGAGCATAGTTTGGCTTAACTTTGGTTATTTATGGTAAGTTACTCGCGGAGCCTAAAGCGAATACCACCCGTCGAAACCGGTTAGCGTACCCTTGGTGGAGCTGTAGGCGTAGGCGCGGGGGGATGGATTTGGAGGGTAGGATGAACTTTGCGACAGCTACTTTAGCGCTAGTGCCGCAGCGGAAGAGGTAACGATTCCGACCACGTTGCTCACGACGACCGTGTACTTTCCAGCCGTTGTGGAATTCGCAACGACTGAATAACTCGCCGCTGTGGCACCGTTGATCAGCACATCATTCAGCTTCCATTGATAGGTTAGTGTCGCTGTACCTGTCGCAACCACCTTAAAAGTCACTGCTGTTCCAGAGGTGACGGCCTTGCTCACGGGTTGCGTGGTGATCGCCGGAGGAATGTTCACTTTCAAAACCGCTGTACTTGACGTTACGCTTCCCACCACATTGGTCACCACGACGGTATAATTTCCAGCGTCGGCGGTCTGCGCCGATGGAATCGTATAGTTGGATGACGTGGCGCCCGCAATCGCGACGCTGTTTCTACGCCACTGGTACGTGATTGGAACTGTGCCCGTCACGCCCACGCTAAATGTCACAGGAAAACCAACCGTAATCGATTGGCTGACTGGCTGCGTGGTGATCACAACGGGATTATTAACCGTCAACGTGGCACCGGTTGAAGTGACGCTGCCGACCGCATTGCCAACTACCACTGAATAGACTCCGGCGTTGGCCAACTGAGCCGCGGTGACCGTGTAAGTGGCCGCGCTCGCCCCTGAGATAGCCTCTCCATTGAAATACCATTGATAGGTAAGCGTAGCCGAACCACTGGCAATGACCTTGAAGGTCGCATTTTTCCCTGCCGTAACCATTGCACTGACAGGCTGCGTGGTGATCGCTGGAGGAATTTTTACTGAAAGCGTCGCTGCACTCGAGGTCACCGAGCCGGCGACATTGGAGACCACAACGCTGTATGATCCCGCATCCGTTGTTTGGGCGGACGAAATGGTGTAGGTCGAAGCGGTCGCTCCAGCGATCGCCGTACTACCTTTTTTCCACTGGTAAGTCATCGGAGTGGTGCCAGCAGTGCCAACGGCGAAAGTGACGCTCGAACCGACAGCAACAACCTGGCCTTGAGGCTGCGCCGTGATTGTGGGCTTAACATTGACGGTCAATACGGCTGTGGCGGATGTAACCGTTCCGTATGGGTTGCTGACGACAACGCAATAACTACCAGCATGGATATATTGAGCAGGATCTAGCGTATAGGACGAATAAACCGCACCCGTGATTGGCACTCCGTCACGATACCACTGATAAGAGATCACTCCGGAGCCCGTCGCTATCACTTGAAACACGACTTTCCCCTCGGTGTTGATCGTGACACTGGCCGGCTGCGTTGTGATTGTGGCAGGTACGACTACCTGCAAGTTTACCAACGAAGAAACTGCCGAACCAGCCATATTCGTCACCGCAACGGTGTAGGAGCCTGCGTCCGACAATTGTGCTGCTGGAATGGTATAGTTTGCCGATGTTGCCCCGGGGATGATTTGTCCCCAGAATTTCCACTGGTATGTGGGGGCGGGAAAACCCGTTGCCCCAACCGTGAGTGTCACGCTCTGTCCCAAAACAACAGTTTGGCTTACAGGTTGCGTTGTGATGACTGGTGCAGCCGTTTGTACCGTCACAGTGAAAGAACCCGTTGCGATGTTGCCTGCTGCATCGATCGCCGTGAGTGTTACCGCCGTAGTGCCGATCGGAAATTTGCTGCCAGACGAAATCGAAGCGGAAACCGCGACAGCTCCATCGACAAGATCGGAGGCGTTGGTAGCGAACTCGACAATCGTCCCGTCGGACCCGGTCGCTCCCACAGTCTGATTCGCCGGAACCGAAATAACAGGCGCAGTGGTGTCGCGGACAGTGATGGTAAAGGTTCGCGTGGCTTTGTTGCCTGCGGCATCGGTTGCGGTGAGTACTACAGTGTTGATTCCGAGCGCGAAGGTACTGCCTGAGGATCTGCTATGGGTCACGGCAACCGCACCGTCGACAAGATCGAT